>Ga0233363_1000874_pt1 | contig 12545 bp, 11 predicted proteins | sample ElkDunMinimDraft_18_FD_191534 | JGI IMG/M metagenome (GOLD analysis project Ga0233363, IMG submission 191534) | Fecal eukaryotic communites from dung pellets of Tule Elk in California, USA - Elk Dung C16 | ecosystem: Host-associated > Mammals > Digestive system > Large intestine > Fecal | place... | reverse complement strand
CTCATCGTCGACGCCGCCGGTCCTGCGACGCGGGCCAGGACGCAGGGCGGCGTCGACGTCCTCATCGCGCTCGCCGGCGCCGGCGCGGGCGCGATGTCCGGCGTCGTCGTTGCCGGCAGCAGCTTCGCGATGCTCTGCCTGGCCGGCGGCGTCCTCGCTCTCGCGCTCGTCCCCGTCATGGCGTCCTACCGCCGGGCCGCCGCGCCCCCCGCCGTCCCGGAGTAGGCCGCCGTGCCCCTCCTCGCTCCCGGGTGACCGGCCGCGTCCCGCGGCTCGGGCACCGGGAAACAGCGTGGGAGGACCGGGGGTGGGCCGATAGGGTCCGCACCATGAGGTACGCCGTGAGCATCCCGCCGTTCACCGACGCACGGACCGTCCTCGAGCTGGGCCGCGAGGCCGAGCAGGCGGGATGGGACGGGATCTTCCTGTGGGACCACGTCCAGTGGTCGCCCGGCATGCCCGTGCACGACCCGTGGGTGCTCCTCGGCGCCCTCGCCCAGCTCACCGAGCGCGCCTGTCTCGGCACGCTCGTGACGCCCGTGACCCGCCGTCGCCCGACGACGCTCGCCAAGCAGGTGACGACGCTCGATCACCTGAGCGACGGCCGGGCCGTGCTCGGCGTCGGCCTCGGCGAGCCGCGTGACCTCGACTTCGCCGACCTCGGCGACGAGGCCGACCCTCGGGTGCGGGGCGCGATGCTCGACGAGTCGCTCGAGGTCCTCGACCGGCTGTGGCGCGGCCCGACCGACCACGCCGGCGAGCACTACACCGTCAAGGCCGACCTCCGGCCCCGGCCCGTGCAGCAGCCGCGGCCCCGCGTGTGGGTGGCCGGCGTGGTGCCCAACCGCAAGCCGCTGCGCCGCGCCCGCCGGTGGGACGGCGTCGTGCCCATCGGCACCGACGGCGACCTCACGCCGGACGCGCTCGCCGACTACCTCGCGCTCGTCCCGCCCGGCGATGACCAGCGCGAGGACTGGGACGTCGTCGCCCACTGGGCGCGCGGCGTCCGGGCGCAGGAGTATGCCGACGCGGGCGCCACCTGGCTGGTGATCTCCGCCTGGCCCACCGAGGAGAACTGGGTGGACGGCCTGCGCCAGGGCATCCGGCACGCGCTGGACTGAGGTCACACCGCGAGGGCGACGAGTGCGCCCGCGGGCAGCACCCCGGAGCCGAGGACGCCGCGCACGCTCCCACCGCGCGGCAGCCAGTAGCCCAGCGCGTCTGCGAGCCCCATGAACAGCGCGGAGAACAGCAGGTAGACGAGGCACGCGACGACGAGGACGGTCCCCGTCTCCGGGTCCCCGACGTTGATCATGACCAGCCCGACGAGTGTGCCCACGCCGACCAGCGCGTTGCGGGCACCGATGCAGAAGGACCAGAGGTGGACGTTCGCCAGCCCTTCGGGCTCGATGCCGAGGAAGCGCTGGACCCCCGGCCGGTGGATGCGGAAGGCCTCGAAAGGGGCGACGCCGATGACGACCGTCGCGGCCACCGCGGCGCAGACCTGGGCGAGGGCGTTCACGGCAGCCTCCCGGGCACGGCCTCGACGAGCGAGACGGGTGCGACGGTGGGGATGACCCGCGTGGTCCGGAACCCGGTGTCGGCCAGGAGGGTGCGCCACTGCTCCTCGGTGCGCTCGCGGCCCCCGACGAACACGAGCATGTCGAGGTCGAGCACCTTGGCGAAGTGGGGCGTGTTCCCCGGCGGGACGACGCCCTCGACGATGAGCAGGGTGGCTCGCTCGCGCATGTGGCGACGCACGGTCGACAGCACCGCCGCGGCCCGGTCGTCGTCGTAGTCGTGGAGCACCCGCCGCAGGACGTACAGGTCGCCGTCGTCCGGCACGGCGTCGAAGTAGGAGCCCGACTCGATGCGACACCGGTCGAGCACCCCCGCCTCGCCGAGCAGACGCCGGGCGCCGTCGGCCATGGGCGCCCGGTCGAGCAGCACACCCTCGGCGGACGGTGCGGCGGCGAGCATGAGCGCGAGCAGCCCGCCGTGGCCGCCGCCGACGTCGACGATCCGGCAGAACCGGCTGAAGTCGTAGACGGCGTCGACGGCGGGCCAGTCCTGTGCGGACAGGCGGGCCATCGCGGCGTTGAAGACCGCGTCGAACTCCGGGTCGTGGTCGAGGTGGTCCCACATCGTGCGCCCGACGGCACGCTCGACACCGGGCGTCCCCGTCCGGACGCTCTCGGCGAGCTCGCCCCACACCCGCTGGTAGGTCGGGTCGCCGAGCATGAGGACGACGTCGCGCATGGAGCCGGGGACGTCGGAGCGGAGCCGCTCGGCCAGGGGCGTGAGGGCGAAGCGCCCGTCGGGCTCCTCCCGGAAGACGCCCCACGTGGTGCAGGCGCGCAGCAGCCGATGGGTGGCGTCGGCGTCCAGGGCGAGCCGACTCGCGACGTCGTCGGGGGTGCGGGGACCGCCGGCGAGGGCGTCCGGGAGGCCGAGCCGGGTCGCGGCGTAGATCGCCTGCGTCGCGATGAACCCCGAGGCGAGCTCCAGGACGCCGACGTCCGCCGGCACCATGCGGGAGGCCGCCTTCTGGACCGCCGCCCGGACGGCGGAGGCGGCCCTGGCGATGCGAGGAGGTGGGAGCCGGTTCATGATGACCCCTAAGATGGTCAGTGTTGCTGACCAGTTTCCTCCGCCGTCGAGCGCTGTCAAGGGGTGCCGTGGATCTCGCGACGCTGATGTTCGTCTCCTACCGGGCGATGGACGAGCGGGTCGTCCGGGCGATGTGCGACGCCGGCTTCCAGGTCACCCCGGCCCAGGCCCGGCTGAGCCAGCGCATCGGCGACGACGGCTCGCGGCTCACCGACCTCGCCCGCCAGGCACAGGTGACCAAGCAGACAGCGAGCGTGCTCGTCGCCGGGCTGGAGGCGCAGGGGATCGTCGAGCGGGTGCCCGACCCCGCCGACGGACGGGCCCGCCTCATCCGGTTCACGCCCCGCGGGAAGGCCGCGGCCCGCCGGGCCCTCGAGGTCGTCGGGGACGTTGAGCGGGAGTGGGAGGAGCACCTCGGACCCGAGCTGACGGCCTCCCTGCGCACGGCGCTGGTGGCGCTCGGTGAGGTCACCGACCCGTACCGCTGAGGCGAGGGCCGCCGTCGTCGTCGGGCGCGACCTCGATAGGCTGGGGGCACCATGACCGAGACCTCTGCTCCCAAGACCGCCGACGACGGCGCCCGCTCCGGCGCCGTCCGCGTCCGCTTCTGCCCCTCGCCGACGGGGACCCCGCACGTCGGGCTCATCCGCACAGCCCTGTTCAACTGGGCCTACGCGCGCCACACCGGCGGCACGTTCGTCTTCCGCATCGAGGACACCGACGCCGCACGCGACTCCGAGGAGAGCTACCACCAGCTGCTCGACGCGATGCGCTGGCTGGGGATGGACTGGGACGAGGGCGTCGAGGTGGGCGGGCCGCACGAGCCGTACCGCCAGTCCCAGCGCATGGACCTCTACGCTGACGTCGCCGCGCGGCTGCTCGCCGCGGGCCACGCCTACGAGTCCTTCTCCACCCCGGAGGAGATCGAGGAGCGCCACCGCGCCGCCGGCCGCGACCCCAAGCTCGGCTACGACGGCTACGACCGCACGCTCACCGAGGAGCAGAAGGCCGCCTACCGCGCCGAGGGCCGCGAGCCCGTCCTGCGCATCCGGATGCCCGACGAGGACGTCACCTTCACCGACGTCGTCCGCGGCGACATCACCTTCAAGGCCGGCTCGGTGCCGGACTTCGTCATCGTCCGGGCCAACGGCCAGCCCCTGTACACGCTGGTCAACCCGGTGGACGACGCGCTGATGAACATCACCCACGTGCTGCGCGGTGAGGACCTGCTGTCCTCCACCCCGCGCCAGGTGGTGCTCTACCGCGCGCTGCTGGACATCGGCGTCGCCTCGGTGATGCCGAAGTTCGGCCACCTGCCCTACGTCATGGGGGAGGGGAACAAGAAGCTGTCCAAGCGCGACCCGGAGTCCAACCTCTTCCTCCACCGCGAGCGCGGCTTCACCCCCGAGGGCCTGCTCAACTACCTTGCGCTGCTCGGCTGGGCGATCTCCCCGGACAACGACATCTTCTCCCGCGAGGAGATGGTCGCCGCGTTCGACGTCGCCGACGTCAACCCCAACCCGGCGCGCTTCGACCTGAAGAAGGCCGAGGCGATCAACGCGGCCCACCTGCGCCTCCTCGCGCCCGAGGACTTCCGCGGGCGTCTGGTGCCCTACCTGCATGCCGCCGGGGTGGTGCCCGCGGACTCCTTCGCCGACCTGTCCGCGGCGCACCAGGAGCTGCTCACCGTGGCTGCGCCGCTGGTCCAGGAGCGCATGACCCTCCTTGGTGAGGCGCCGGGCATGCTCGGGTTCCTCTTCGTGGACGACGACGCGGTGCAGGTCGAGGAGGACGCGCGCGGGGCGCTGAGGCCCGAGGCCGCCGACGTGCTCGACCGGTCGATCGAGGTGCTCTCCGGGCTCGCGGACTTCTCCCCGGAGTCCCAGCAGGAGGCGCTGCGCGCCGTGCTCGTGGACGAGATGGGCATCAAGCCGCGCTTCGCGTTCGCCCCGCTGCGGGTGGCCGTCACCGGCCGGCGGGTCTCCCCGCCGCTGTTCGAGTCGATGGAGATCCTCGGCAAGGAGTCGACCCTCACCCGTCTGCGCGCCCTGCGCGCCCAGCTCTGACCCGCACCCCCCTCCCCCCGCCGAGAGCTGGATCCTGCACCGTGCAGGATCCAGCTCTCGGCGCATGGGGGGGCGGGGGAGGGGGTGGGGGCTTGTGGGCGGGTGCGGTCTGGGCGGCTCGGGACGTGGGTGGGCAAATGGGCTCCCCGCTGTCGGGGGCGTCTGTCATCCTGACCCCACCAGTCGAAACGAGGGGGTAGCGATGAGCGAGTCCGGCGACAGCAGGACCTGGTACGAGGAGTTCAAGGTCTCCGGGGACAACCTGGTGACCAAGGTCCGCGAGCTGATCCGTGAGGGCAACGTCCGCCGCGTGTTCATCAAGAACGAGGCCGGCGAGACGCTGCTGGAGATCCCGCTGACCGCGGGCGTCGCCGTCACCGCGGTGGCCGCGATCGCCGCGCCGGTGCTCGTCGCGGTCGGTGCCATCGCCGCCCTGCTCACCCAGGTGACCGTCGGCGTCGAGCGCCAGCGCCCGCCGAGCGACGGCCCCGACGTCATCATCGGCGAGGTCGTCGAGGAGTGACCCCCGGCCCGCTGCGCCCGCCCACTCACGGGACGGGCACAGCGGCCGCCGCCAGGGGCCGTGACGCGACCCGGGACCTCCGGGTCCTTGTCAGGGATCGTCGGCCCTCGGTAAGTTTCCTGACACAACAAACAGGGCCGCACGGCGGCCCCAGCCCCCACCCCTCCCACCGGCGACGGCGCACGGAGAGGCGGAGACATCGATGACTCCAAGAGAAGGGCACACTCTCATGTCCACCAGGACAACCCGGACGACTGTCGTCCTCGCGGGCCTCGCGCTCGCCCTCACGAGCGCCGCCTGCACCGCCGAGCGGACCGAGAACGACCCCGCCCAGACCACGGGCGGTGCCACGGGCGAGGTCGTGGAGGAGGGCGGGCTCGTCGGCATCGCGATGCCCACCCGCTCCCTCGAGCGCTGGAACAACGACGGCGCGCACCTCGAGGAGCTCCTCCAGGAGCGCGGCTACGAGACCTCGCTGCAGTACGCGGACAACGAGGTCGACCAGCAGATCACCCAGATCCAGAACATGATCAACCAGGGCGCCGACATCCTCGTCATCGCCTCCATCGACGGCACCGCCCTCGGGCCGGTGCTCGACCAGGCCGACGCCGCCGGCGCCACCGTCATCGCCTACGACCGGCTCATCAACGGCAGCGAGCACGTCGACTACTACGCGACCTTCGACAACTACGAGGTCGGCAAGCTCCAGGGCGAGTTCATCGTCGAGCAGCTCGGCCTGGAGGACGGTGAGGAGGGCCCGTTCAACCTCGAGCCCTTCGCCGGCTCGCCGGACGACAACAACGCGCTGTTCTTCTTCTCCGGCGCGTGGGACGTCCTCAACCCGTACATCGAGTCCGGGACGATCGTCGTGCCCTCGGGCAAGGCCCCGGCGAGCAACGAGGAGTGGACCTCCATCGGCATCCAGAGCTGGAGCTCGCAGACCGCGCAGTCCGAGATGGAGAACCGGCTCAACTCGTTCTACGCCGACGACGAGGTCGACGTCGTCCTGTCACCGAACGACTCCCTGGCCCTGGGCATCGAGCAGGCGCTCGACGCCAACGGCTACACCCCCGGGGAGAACTGGCCGATCATCACCGGCCAGGACGCCGACCTCGCCAACGTCAAGAACATGCTCGCCGGCATGCAGTCGATGACGGTGTGGAAGGACACCCGCGCGCTGGGTGACCAGGTGGCCACGATGATCGACCAGATCACCGCGGGGGAGGAGGTCGAGGTCAACGACACCGAGACCTACGACAACGGGGTCACGGTCGTCCCGGCCTTCCTGCTGCCGCCGCAGGTCGTCACGCCCGACACCGTCGAGTCCGCCCTCGTGGAGTCGGAGTTCTACACCGCGGACGAGATCGGGCTCTGACCTACCCGGCGTCCCGCCCCGTCGCCCGGCGGCGGGGCGGGCGCCGTCGACCCTGAGGACTGTCATGGCCAGCGAACCACCCATCCTCGAGATGCGGGGCATCACCAAGACGTTCCCCGGCGTCAAGGCGCTCACCGACGTCGACCTCGTCGTGCGGCGCGGTGAGGTCCACGCCATCGTCGGGGAGAACGGCGCCGGGAAGTCGACGCTGATGAACGTCCTGTCCGGTGTCTACCCGCACAGCAGCTACGACGGGGAGATCCTCTTCGAGGGCGAGCCCTGCGACTTCCGCTCGATCCGCGACAGCGAGCACCGCGGGATCGTCATCATCCACCAGGAGCTCGCCCTCAGCCCCTACCTCTCCGTCGCCGAGAACATCTTCCTCGGCAACGAGCGGCGGCGCGGCGGGGTCATCGACTGGAACGCCACCAACAGCGAGGCGTCCCGGCTCATCGCGCAGGTCGGTCTCGCGGCCGAGCCGGACGACAAGATCGTCGACCTCGGCGTCGGCCGTCAGCAGCTCGTCGAGATCGCCAAGGCGCTGTCCAAGGAGGTTCGGCTGCTCATCCTCGACGAGCCGACGGCGGCGCTCAACGACGAGGACAGCGCCCACCTCCTCACCCTCATGCGCCGGCTGAGGGAGCAGGGCATGACGATGATCCTCATCTCCCACAAGCTCAACGAGATCGGGGCGATCGCCGACTCCGTCACCGTCCTGCGTGACGGCGCGACGATCAGGACCCTCGACATGCACGGCCCGGAGCCGGTGACCGAGGACGAGGTCATCCGGCTCATGGTCGGCCGCGACCTCGAGCACCGCTTCCCCGAGCGCACGCCGCGGATCGGTCCGGAGGTGCTGCGCGTGGAGGGCTGGACCGTGCGCCACCCGGTCGACCCGGACCGCCTCGTCGTCGACGGCGCGAGCCTCGACGTGCGCAGCGGCGAGGTCGTCGGCCTCGCCGGGCTCATGGGGGCCGGGCGCACCGAGCTCGCCATGTCCGTCTTCGGACGGGCCTACGGGACGTACACCGACGGGCGCCTGCTCATGCACGGGAAGGAGGTGCGGGCGACGACCGTCGAGCAGGCCATCCGCCACGGCATCGCCTACGCCTCGGAGGACCGCAAGCGCTTCGGCCTCAACCTCATCCAGGACGTCGCCCGCAACATCTCGGCGGCCAACCTGCGGGCGCTGGCGCACCTCGGCGTCGTCGACGAGAACAAGGAGACCTCGGTCGCCGACCGCTTCCGCAAGGACCTGCGGATCAAGACGCCGACGGTGCAGACCGTCGTCGGACAGCTGTCCGGCGGCAACCAGCAGAAGGTCGCGCTGAGCAAGTGGATCTACACCGAGCCCGACGTCCTCATCCTCGACGAGCCGACCCGCGGCATCGACGTCGGGGCGAAGTACGAGATCTACCAGGTGATCAACGAGCTGGCGGCCGCCGGCAAGGCGGTGCTCGTCATCTCCTCCGAGCTGCCCGAGCTGCTCGGCATCTGTGACCGCATCTTCGCGATGAGCCAGGGCCGGATCACCGGCGTCGTGCCCCGCGAGGAGGCCACCCAGGAGCGGCTCATGCAGCTCATGACCATGGACAGGGAAGGTGTCTCGCGATGAGCGAGCTGACGCAGTACCTCGGCCGCAACGTCCGGCAGTACGGGATCATGATCGCCCTCGTCGCGATCCTCGTGCTCTTCCAGGTGCTCACCAACGGCCTGCTGCTCGTCCCGAACAACGTCGCCAGCCTCATCCAGCAGAACGCCTACGTGATGATCCTGGCGATCGGCATGGTCATGGTCATCGTCGCCCGGCACATCGACCTGTCGGTGGGGTCCGTCGTCGCGTTCGTCGGCGGCGTCACGGCGATCCTCATGAACTCCTACGACGTGCCGTGGCTGCTCGCCGTCCTCGTCGCCCTCGTCCTCGGCGCCGTCATCGGCTGCTGGCAGGGCTTCTGGGTGGCCTACGTCGGCATCCCGGCCTTCATCGTCACCCTCGCGGGCATGCTCATCTTCCGCGGGCTGGCGATCGTCATCGTCGGGACGTCCGTCGCCGGCCTGCCGCGCCCGTTCAACGCGATCTCCAACGGCTCGGTGCCCAACGTCCTCGGCTACGTCGCCAACCTCGACGTCATCACGCTCCTCATCGGCGCGGTCGCGATCGCCGGGCTGGTGGTCGGGCAGGTGCGCAGCAGGCTCGCCAAGCGCAAGCACGACCTCGCTGTCGAGCCGTTCGTCGCGTTCGCGGGGCGGCTCGTCGTCGCCTCGGCGCTCATCGGGTTCATCACCTACCTGCTCTCGCGCAGCGCCGGTGGCACCCCGATCGTCCTCGTCATCATCGGCGTGCTCGTCATCGTCTACTCCTTCGTCATGAACCGCACCGTCTTCGGCCGCCACATCTACGCCGTCGGCGGCAACCTCCAGGCGGCGATGCTCTCCGGCATCAACACCAAGCGCGTGGACTTCATGGTCTTCGTCAACATGGGCTTCCTCGCGGCGCTCGCGGGCGTGGTGACGACGTCCCGCGCGGGCGCCGGGGTCGCCGCCGCGGGCGACATGTTCGAGCTCGACGCGATCGCCGCCGCGTTCATCGGCGGCACCGCGGTGAGCGGCGGCATCGGCAGGATCTCCGGGGCCATCGTCGGTGCGCTCATCATGGGAGTGCTCAACATGGGCCTGTCGATCATGGCGGTGGACCCGGCGTGGCAGCAGGTCATCAAGGGTCTCGTGCTGCTCGTCGCCGTCTCCTTCGACCTGCTGAGCAAGCGGCGGGGCACCCGCTGAGGCGGGGGATGATGAGCGGGTGAGCCTCTTCCGTCGCACCCCGCCGCCGGTGCCCGCCGACCTCTCCGAGGGCTTCTGGTGCGCCGAGGCGCTGGCCCTGGAGCGGTCCCTCGACACCGCGCGCAGGTCCGCGGGCGCGCCGGGGGAGACCGGCGCGCAGCTCGTGCTCGAGGACGGCGCGGAGGGCCGCGTCGTCGTGCTCTGGCACAACGCCATCGTCGGCTTCGTGCCCGCCGAGCACGCGGTCGCCCTGGGCGCCCAGCTCGCCGCCGCCCGCCCCGCCCGGCTCACCGCGCCCGGGCGGGTCCTGCAGCACGACGGGCTCTGGCGGGTGTGGGTCGGCCCGCCGTGGCCCGGCCGGACGCCCCCGCCCACTCCACCCGACGAGCTCGGCCCACCGCCCAGCACCATCCTCGGCATTCCCTGGCGGACGTGACCGCCGCCCCTTGCCCGCTCCGCCACTGTGCGCCCGCTGCGCACACCCGCGCCCGGTGGAACGGGCGCACGGTGCACGCAACGGGCGCACAGTGCACGGCCGGCCGGCAGGCTATCGGCGGACCGTGACGCTGAGCGGAGCGCTCACCGTGGTCCCCGCCGCGTTGGTCAGCTCGGCGACGTAGGTGTACGTCCCCGGCCCTCGGTGGCCCAGCGTCGCCGTTGCCCGCTGGGCACCGGGCGTCGCGGCCGTGAGCGCCCCCTCGGCGACCACCACACCGTCCTCAAGGATCTGGTAGGACGTCGCGTTCGTCCCCCACCACAGGTTCGCGGTCACGGTGAACGCGCCGTCACCGTCCCAGTTGTCGTGGCTGAGCACGGGAGTGCCAGGAGCCGCGTCGTCGACGACGACGGTGACCGGTGCCGTCTCCGTCGCGCCCCGGGAGTTGAGGAGCACCCCGCTGTACACGTACGTCCCGTCGGGCCGCCCGGTGACCGGGACGCGGAGCGACTGGGCGTGCGGCGTGCGCAGCTCGAGCGCCTCGACGGCGATGAGCCGACCGTTCTCGTAGAGCGCGAAGACGCTGCCGTTGGTGCCCCACCACAGGTCGAGGAGCACCTCGAAGCTCCCGTCGTGCAGGCCGTGCGCCCAGCCGCTCGTCGTGCGCAGGACAGCTCGGCCGGGGGCGGCGGACTCCTCGTCGGCCGGCGCCTCGGGCACGGTGAGCTCCTCGTCGCAGGCGGCCTGCTCCGCGGCGGTCGGGGTCCACCGCAGCCAGCCGAAGGACGCCTCGATCTCCGGGGCAGCCGTGGCCCCCCTCATGGCGAAGGGCCCCACGGCGGTGGGGGAGAGCCGGTCGAGGTCCACCGGACGGCCCCACCGCTCGAAGGTCTCGCCGTCGAAGGAGACGGACGCGTGGGCGGTCTCGCCGTCGCCGGTGAGCCTGAGCCACAGCCGGTCACCGACCCGGTCGCCCGGGTCGACGGAGTCGAAGCCGGTGTTCCGGTCGCTCCCGTTCGTCCGCAGGATGTACTCCAGACGCAGCCCCGCCGAGCCGTGGACGAGGTCGAGCTTGGCGTAGTTGGCGTCGTCGGCGTAGAGCAGGAGACCGGCCTGCTGGAACGGCTCCGTCGGCGCGATGCTCACCTCGGTCGTCACCTCCCACGGGCCGTCGGGCAGCTCCTGGAGGAGCAGCGGGGCCCCGTTGACGCCCGCACGGTAGGTCGGCAGGACGAGCGAGCCGTCCCTCAGCTCGTGGCGGCTCGTCTCCGTCCGCTTGCCGGCGGCCCACAGCTGCGGGTCGAGGGCTGTCGCGTCGAACTCGTCGGACGCGGCGCCGCTGCACTGCCGGCGCAGCGGGTCGGGGTCCGTCCCGGGCGCCGGCTCGCGTACGGCGTCGGGGTCGAGCTTGGCGTACTTGATCGTCGCACCGAGCCGGTCGCCGGACTCGTAGAACAGGTAGGTGCCGGTCTCGTCCGTGACGATGTCCGGCGCCGCCACGCGACCCGTGTCGTCCCCGACGCCGCTCGCCTCGTGAAGGGTCCAGGTCGGGCCGGTCTCGGTGAGCGCGTCATCGACGGTGCGGGCGTGGATCTTGCCCGACGACGCGTGGTAGATGACGTACAGCTGCCCCTCCCACTCCCAGAGGTTCGCGCTCGAGACGTTCTGGCCCTCGGCGGCTCCGGGGACGACGAGCGGTTCGGGGCGCACGTCCCACTCGCGGCCGTCGTAGGACTCCGCGACGCGGATACGCCGGATGTCCTGCGTCGTGTTGTCCATGTAGAACATCGCGTACGCATAGGGCGAGGTCGCGTCGGGGTGCTCGAAGACCCGCGCGTAGGAGGTCTCGGTGATCCCCTCCCCGCCCTGGGCAGTCGTCACGGCGACACCGCCGTAGTCGAAGTGGACGCCGTCCGAGGACGTCGCGTACCGCGTCGTCGTGTTCTCCCCGTGGAAGTAGACGTAGAGCCGGTCCTCCTCCGGGTGCCAGAAGGGTTCGGCAGTGGCCACGTGGGAGACCGAGTAGTGGTCGTCCCACTCGTTGGCGATGACCGGTCCGCCCTCGTGCTCCGTCCACGGGCCGGCGAGCGAGTCGGCGTACATCAGGACGATGCCGCCCGGGGCGTCGTGCGGGCCGAGGTAGAGGTACCACTCGCCGAGGGGGTCCTCCAGGTGGGCCCCGGCGTGGAAGACGCCGGGGAAGATGTACTCGTCGGTCGGGTTGTACGACATCGTCTCCTTGTCGGTGATGATGCCCTGGTACTGGAAGACCGGCAGGCCCTCCTGGGTCGGCGCCTCGTTCGCGGCGGCGCCCATCACCGTCGGTGGGGCGGCGGTCGCGGAGCCGCCGGCGACCACTCCCATGGCCAGCGCTGCGGCGACGGCGAGCGCGAGCGTCCCCCGTGTTCTCGTCCTCATCGGGTCCTCTCCTGTCCGGGTCCGCGCCTTCACGGACCTCGTCGGTGTGCTCGGCATCGAACTGCGTCATACGCAAAACAACAAGGGTTCGTCTCGCGGACCAGACAGCGCCTCAGGCGCCGAGACGCGTTATGCGCATGACGAAACTAAACTCACGCGCTTGTAGTTTTACGCAAAACCCGATTCTCTTGCGCAGCACGAGGTCGAAGGAGACGACATGGTGGTCAAGGGACGGCGCGCGACGCAGGCCGATGTGGCGCGCCTCGCGGGCGTCAGCCAGACCACCGTCTCGATGGTCCTCAACGGCACCGGGGTCGCCCAGCGCCGGGTGAGCGC
>Ga0233363_1000871_pt1 | contig 12562 bp, 6 predicted proteins | sample ElkDunMinimDraft_18_FD_191534 | JGI IMG/M metagenome (GOLD analysis project Ga0233363, IMG submission 191534) | Fecal eukaryotic communites from dung pellets of Tule Elk in California, USA - Elk Dung C16 | ecosystem: Host-associated > Mammals > Digestive system > Large intestine > Fecal | place... | reverse complement strand
CCTGGAACCTAACACCGCAAGGGCACCGGAGACGGCGTTTCGGGACAGTGGTGCAAGAGACCACATTCCCGACGCTACGGCACCTACCTCCGCAGGGCAGCAGGCACGGCCACGGGTACTCCGCACGCTCCGTGGCGGCGAGTCCCCTTCCGGGAACTCACCGTGACCAGGTAAGCACAGACTTCTACCCCGGAAGGTCGACTTTACGACATTGTGAGCGGCCATTTTCGGCCGCTTTCGGCCGCGTCGATCCCTGTGCGACACCGCCCACGGAGTCTACGGTGGAGGACAGGGCCCCCGCACCACAACGCGGTCGCGGTACAGACTCCTGGCACGAGGACGCGACCGCCCGCGGGAGCCCCGCGACGCCCCGGGGCGGGCGACCACGTACCGACGTCTCGCTCTTCGACGTCGGGTCCGGTCGACACCTCAGGTCGGCGTTCCGGCGCCCCACCGGCCCACAACCGTCCACGTGGGCCGGTGGAGGCTGGCAGCACCGCTCACACGCCCCCGCGGTCCGGCCGGGGAGCCCTCGCCCCGGTACGCCCCACGGGTCCGGCAGGGCCCGCTCCGCGGTCCGGCCGCTGTTCCGCGCGGACGGGGCCCGGCCACGGGTGCTCCTCGCAGGGGCCCTTCCCCCCGGTTGGCCGTAGGATGGGCTCGCCCTCCCCGCGCCGGACCAGCACGCGCGCACCCGCGCCCGCGTCCGGCCGAGGGCGAGCCGCCCGACACGACCCTCCCAAGGGAGCCGAGAACCCCACATGTCCGATCAGCGCGTCGTCCGCCCCACTCCCATCAGCGGTTTCCCCGAATGGACCCCACAGGTCCGGGCCGTGGAGCAGCGCTGGCTGGACCATATCCGCGCCGGGTTCGAGTCCTTCGGCTTCGCGTCGGTGGAGACCCCCTCGGTGGAGAACCTGGACGTACTGACGGCCAAGGGCGAGACCTCCCAGGAGGTCTACACCCTGCACAGGCTCCAGGCCGACGCCAAGGACGACTCCGACGCCCGGCTCGGGCTGCACTTCGACCTCACGGTGCCGTTCGCCCGGTACGTCGCCCAGCACTTCAACGAGCTGACGTTCCCGTTCAAGCGCTACCAGATGCAGCGCGTCTGGCGGGGTGAGCGGCCGCAGGAGGGGCGCTTCCGCGAGTTCACGCAGTGCGACATCGACGTCATCAACGTCGACTCCGTCCCCCTGCACTTCGACGCCGAGCTCCCGCGCATCGTCCACCGGGTGCTCAGCGGGCTCGACATCCCCGCCTGGACGCTCAACGTCAACAACCGCAAGGTCCTCCAGGGCTTCTACGAGGGGCTGGGGGTCAAGGACCCGATCGCTGTCATCCGCGCCGTCGACAAGCTCCACAAGATCGGTGACGGCGGCGTACGGGACATCCTCCTGGCCGAGGGCCTCAACGGGGAGCAGGCCGACGCCTGCCTCGCCCTGGCGCACGTCAAGGGCTCGGGCGAGGACGTCGCCGCACGCGTACGGGAGCTCGGGGTCTCCTCCGACCTCCTCGACGAGGGCCTCGACGAGCTCGACTTCGTCATGGGCGAACTCGCCGACCTCCCCGAGGGCAGCGTGGTCGCCGACCTCTCCATCGCCCGCGGCCTGGACTACTACACCGGCACCGTCTACGAGGCCTCCTTCGACGACGACCCCGGTTACGGGAGCATCTGCGCGGGGGGGCGGTACGAGAACCTCGCCGGGCAGTTCATCCGCCGGAAGCTGCCCGGGGTCGGCATCTCCATCGGCCTCACCCGCATCTTCGCCAAGCTCGTCGCCGAGGGCCGGATCGAGGAGGGGCGGACCTGCCCCACCGACGTGATGGTCGTGGTGCCCGGCGCCGAGCACCGCCGGGACGCCCTGCTGACGGGCGAGCTGCTGCGCTCCCGCGGGTTCAACACCGAGGTGTTCCACTCCACCGCCAAGGTCGGCAAGCAGATCCAGTACGCCTCCAAGAAGGGCATCCCCTTCGTGTGGTTCCCCCCGTTCGACGCGGACGGCGGCCACGAGGTGAAGGACATGGGGTCGGGCGTCCAGGGACCGGCCGACCCCGGCACCTGGTCCCCGGAGCCCTCCGGGGAGGGCAGCGCAGGGTAGTCGACCCGTAGCACCCGATCGACCGGCATGGGCGGTTTCCGGCCGCTCGTGCCGGAACCGGCCATTGGCGAGACAGCCCGGCCGCCGGGTGCCAGACTGGGAACGGCTTTCTCCGCGTCGACGCGTCCCCCGGGCGTGCCCCGCGGGCCGATTCGGAGTCCTACTGATCGAGGCCATGTCTCATCCTCGCCACAACCTGCCCCTGTCCGCCGGCGAGTTCATCAGGTTCGTCGGGCGCGAGCGCGACATCGTCGACCTGAGCCGTCTCCTCAACACCGCCCGGATGGTCACCCTGACCGGGACCGGCGGCATCGGCAAGACGCGCCTCGCCCTCCACCTGGCCGAGCGCGTCATGCGCCGGTTCCCCGACGGTGTCCGCTTCATCGACCTCAGCGAGTCCTCCACCCACGACCAGGCACTGCGCACGGTGGCCAACAGCCTCCAGGCGGTGGAGGACGACGAGCGCACGATGACCGACGCCATCATCACGTCGCTGCGCACCCGCGACCTCCTGCTCCTCCTGGACACCTGTGAGCACGCCGTGGGGCCGATGGCCCAGCTGTGCCAGGCGGTCCTGCGCGACTGCCCCCGGGTGCGGATCCTGGTCACCAGCCGCCAGCCCCTGCACGTGGCCCAGGAGAGCATCTGGCGGGTGCCCCCGCTCTCGCTGCCCGCCCGCGCCACCCCCACCGACCCGTACGCGGCCGATCCGGCGCCCATCCCCCGCCGCGACACCCAGCGCTACGAATCGGTGCGCCTGTTCGTCACACGCGCGCACGCCGCCCGGGCGGGGTTCGAGATGACCAGGGAGAACTCCGGCTACATCGCGGAGATCTGCCGGATGCTGGACGGCATGCCCCTGGCGATCGAGCTGGCGGCGGCCAGGGTGCGCGTGCTGTCGGTCCAGCAGATCCTGCGCCGGCTGGACGACCGGTTCCAGCTGCTGACCAGTGACGGCTCCGGCGACCTGCCCCCGCGCCAGCGCACCCTGCGGGCGGTGCTGGAGTGGAGCCACGACCTGCTGACCGAACCGGAGCGGCTCCTGCTGCACCGGCTGTCGGTCTTCTCCACCTGGTACCTGGAGACCGCCGAGGACGTGTGCTCCGGCGAGGGCGTCGACTCCGCCGACATCCTGCCGCTGCACTTCTCCCTGCTGGACAAGTCCCTGGTGGTGGTGGACACCGAGATCGACGGCACCGCGCACTACCGGCTGACGGAGACGGTGCGCGCCTACGCCGCGGAGCGCCTGGCCGAGGACGGCGACCTCGACGCGCGATGGGAACGCTACCTCCGCTTCTCCGTCACCCGTCTGGAGGAGTGGGCCAAGAGCTTCTGCGCGCCTCTGGCGTGGAGCGAGCGGCTGTCGTACCTGAAACTGCTCGACCACCACCGGGAGAACCACGCGCGGATGGTGGAGTGGGCGCTCTCGCAGGGGCGCGTGGACGACGCCCTGCGGGTGTGCGTGGCGCTGCGCCCGTACTGGATGGTGCGCGACCTGGCCTCCGAGGGGAGCCGCGTTCTGGGGCGGGTCCTGGCGGCCGACCCCGACGCCCAGTCCCCGCACCTGCGGGCGCGCGCCCTGGCCCTCCACGCGGAGCTGCGGCTGGACCTCGACCCCGCGCCGCGCGTGTCCACCCTCGCCCAGTGCGCGCTGGAGGCGGCGCGGGCCTGCCGCGACGCGGGGGCCGCTGCCTCCGCCCTCACGACCATGGCCGCGCTGGCCCTGCGGACGGGCCGGCTGGAGGAGTCGCTGGAGCACGCCGAACGGGCCGGAGGATGGGCCGAGCGGATCGACGACCCGATCACCGAGGGGACGACGCTCGGCGTGCTGGCCCAGGTGGCCAGGCGCAACGGGGAACCCGACCGGGCCGTCGCCCACCTGGAGCACGGCATCACGTTGGCGGAGAACCTGGACGACCGCTGGAGCGTGGCCCGCGGCCTGCACGGTCTGGGCACGATCGCCGCGGAGCGCCGGGACTTCGCGGGGGCGCGCGAGCTGTTCACCGAGGCCCTGGCGGTCTTCGGCGAGCTGGAGGCCGCCCCTGCCACCGCGCACTGCGCGCGGGACCTGGGACGCCTGTTCCTGGCCGGGGGCGAGCCCCTCCGGGCACGCGAGCCGCTGTCGACGTGCCTTCGTGTGAGCTTCACGTCCGGGCAGCGGATCGCGGTGGCCCGTGCGCTGGAGGCGCTGGCCGAGCTCGCCCTGGCCGAGGACGAGGACGAACGGGCCGCCGCCCTGGCGGGTGTGGCCGCGGGCCTGCGCACCTCCCTGGACCGGCCCTCGGCGGAGACGCTGCGGCTCCGCTCCACCGTGGAGCGCCGCGTGGGCGGGGCACGGACGTCCGAGGCCTGGAACGCCTGGCGGTCGCTGCCCCTGGAACAGGTGCGCGACCGGGCGCTCGCCTTCCCGCGGTCGCCGGCCCCGAAGGCGTCGGGGCCGGAGTCGCTGACGCCGCGGGAACGGGAGATCGCCGAACTCGCCGAGCGGGGTCTGTCCAACCGTGAGATCGCCGAGCGGTTGACCATCAGTCAGGCCACAGCAGCCCGACATATAGCGAACATCTTCAGAAAACTCTCAATTTCCTCCAGGACGCAGTTGACCGGTTGGGCTGCTCCCCGGGACGGTGGCTGAGAAGGCCCCGATCACCCGGCAGCACTTGCACAGTGCGCGTGCACCCGCTAAGACAGAAACCCCGACCTCCACCGCACTCATCGATCACGTCCCCCTTGCCTACCGACCCCTCAGCCCTGGTGAGGAACCCCCCGACCGCCCCTACCTGTGAAGGCCATGGCACCTTTGACCGCGCCCGCGCGGCACAACCTCCCCCGACCGGGCACCGGTTTCGTGGGCCGCGAGCGGGACCTGAGCGACCTGCTCCGACTGCTCGGCTCCAGCCGGTCCGTCACCCTGTGCGGAACCGACGGCATGGGCAAGACCCGGCTGGCGCTGCGCGTGGCCGAGCAGTCGACCGTGTCGTTCCCCGACGGGGTGTGGCTCGCCGACCTCACCGACGCGCACACGACGCTGGAGGTCTACGCGCGGGTCTGCGCCGCGGTCGGCGTGATCGAGGAACCCGGGCAGCCCCTGTCGGCCACGGTGGCCGAGGCTCTGCGCTCCCGGCGCCTGCTGCTGGTGCTGGACTCCTGCGAACACGTCCCGGACCGGGTGAAGGAGGTCGGCGAGGCCCTTCTGGAGGCCTGCCCCGCGCTCTGCATCCTCCTCACCAGTGAGGAACCCGTCCGTCTCGCGGACGGGACCGTGTGGCGGATGACCCCGATGGCGCTGCCGGTGGCCGCGCGCAACGCGCCGCCGCCGGACCCCGCGACGTCCGACGCGGTCCGGTTGTTCCTCGACCGCGCACGGGCGCGGGACCCCCGTTTCTCCGCCACGCCGGCGGAACTGGAGACCGTGGCGGTGGTGTGCGACCTGACGGGCGGTGTGCCCCTGGGGATCGAGGTGCTCGGAGCCCTCGCACCCGCCGTCGGCCCCGGTGCGCTCGCGGAGGGCCTGCGCGCCCACCTGGCGTCGCCCGAGTTCCAGCCGGGCCCCGGGCAGGCGATCTCCCGCAGCCAGGTGCTGCCGCTGGTGCTGGACTACGTGTACCGGAACCTGTCGGAGGCCGAGCGCGTGCTGCTGCGCCGCCTGACGGTGTTCCGGGGGTGGGACCTCGAACTCGCCGAGCAGGTGTGCGCGGACGAGTCCCTTCCGGAGTCGGCCGTCCTGGACCTGCTGACGTCGTTGCTGGACCGCTCGCTGATCACCGTGACCGGCGAGTTCGAGGGGCGCGTGCGCTACAGGCTCCCCGAGGCGGTGCGCCGTTTCGCCGCCGGGCGCCTGGTCGCCGCGGGTGAGGCGGACTTCTACCACGAACGCCTGCTGGACCGGATGCTGCGCCTGGTCGAGGACCTGGGGCGCAAGCTGGAGTCGAGCCGTCCGATGCCCTGGAGCGAACGCGACGCCGGACGCCAGCGGGTGATCGCCGAGTACGACACCCTGCGGTCGCTGCTGCGCTGGACCCTGTCGCGCGGCGCGGCGGAGTCCGGGCTCCGGCTGTGCGTGAGCCTGGTCGCGCACTGGGTGAGCCACCAGGCCCACGCCGAGGGCGCGCACTGGATGGACCGGCTGCTGGAGCTGGAGGAGTCGGGCAAGGCGCCCTCACGGGCGCGTGCCCTGGTCGCACGGGCCCAGCTGGCGCGGGTGCGGCGCGACCACGGTCTGGCCGTGTCGCTGGGCGAGGAGGGTCTGCGGCTGTGCCGCGAGGCCGGGGACGACGCGTTCGTGCGCACCGCCCTCAACCTGCTGGCCCTGGTGGAGGTGCGCGACCGTGTGTCGGACCAGGCCGCGGTGCGTGTGGAGGAGGCCCTGAGACTGTGCCGGGAGGCAGGTGACCAGTGGGGTGAGGCGATCGCCCTGGGCACCCGCGCCGCCCTCGTCGCCCAGCAGGGCGACTACCCGACGGCGGACCACCACTACAACGCGGCGCTGACCCTCCTGCGGGGGATCGACCACCGGTGGGGTGTGGGCGTCACCCTCATCGGCCAGGCCCGGGCCGCGGAGGCCAACAACGACCTGATCACCGCGGACCGCTGCTACCGCGAGGCCCTGGACACCCAGCGGATGATCGGGGCGGCGGCGGAGGAGGCGCGCTGCCTGGCCGGGATCGGCCGGGTGGCGCACGCGCAGGGTTCCACGGGCCAGGCCTACGACTACCTGAGCGAGGGGCTTCTGCTGAGCCACTCGACGGGGCAGCGGGCCGAGGCCGCGCGGGCGCTGGTCGCCATCGCCCGGGTGGTGTTCGGCACCGGGCTGCGCGAACCCGCCTGCCAACTGTCGGGCGCCGCGATGGGCGTGCGCGAACAGCTGGGTCTGGCCGTCCACGCGGCCCCGTGGCCCTTCGTCGACGTGGAGCGGGTACGGCGGCGGCGCAGGCAGCTGGTGACGTGGTGGGAGCAGGGGCGCGGACTGGGCCTGTCCGAGGTGGTCCGCGAGGCCGAGCGCCTGGCCGAGGAGGGGCGGCGGCCCCCTCAGAGGCGGAGCTCGCCGCCGGCGCCGGCCGCCGTCTCCACGCCCGCCGCACGCGGGAGGGCACGCCGTCCCGTGACCGGCCCCGTGCCGGCGCCCGAGTCGGTCACCCCGCAACAGCGGTTGACCAAGCGGGAGCTGGAGATCGCGAGGCTGGTGAGTTCGGGCCAGAGCAACCCGGAGATCGCCCGGACCCTTTTCATCACGCCGTCGACGGCCGCCAGGCACGTCGCGAACATCAACCGCAAGATGGGGTTCCACTCGCGGGCGCAGATCACGGCGTGGATGGAGCAGCACAGAGCCGCGGGCTGAACGCCCGGTCTGCCCGATTACGCCCTCTCTCGCACGGGCGTTCCTGTCCCCGTGGCCAGAATCTACATATGCATCTGCATAGCAATATGCATGTGCATCTGACTGTGAACGCGCTAGGCTTCACGCCATGGGACACCACGCTCGTGGCACTGCGGTGACACAGTTCCGTGGGTCCCGGAAACGTCCGTCGGAGCCGGATCCGAACACCGGATTCCGGCGGACCGTCAGCCCCGGGAAGCTTCCCGGGGCCGGTGGAGAACCGCACCGGAGCGGGGTGCGTCCTGGGGAGGGACAACGCACCGACCACCCGGAGCGGCGCCGACCGGGCTCGCCACGTGGAGGGGGCGTGACGAGCCCGGTCGCCAGATCCACCACCGGATGGGCCGACTGGGGGTACGTATGGGGGTAGGGCTGTCTTCAGGAACCGGACGACCGGGGCGCCACCTGCCGCGGAGGGACGACCCGATCGGATCTCTGACGGGCGGCCTCTGCGAGCGGCTGCGGCTCCGCTCGACGAGGCCGGGAACGCTGCGTGCCGTCGGACACCGGGTGGACGCGCTGACGTTCTCCGCCACGGTCGAGCAGGCCGCGGCGGGACTGAGCCGTCGGGGCATGTGCTTCGGCGACGTCGTGGGGGTCCTCGCGCCCGTCTCGCCCGACCGGTTCCTGGCCACGTACACGGTGATGGCCGTGGGAGGCCGGGCCCTGCCCCTCTCGACCTCGTCCGACCTGGACACCCAGTGCGCGGTCCTGGCCGAGACCGACGCCCGGCTGCTCCTGGTCAGCCCCGAGCTGGCGCAGACCGCCCTCGAACTGGCGGAGCGCTCGCGGGTGCGGCAGATCATCTCGTTCGGACCGGCACTGGGCACGACGCCCTTCGAGGACCTGTTGCAGCCCAGCCCCGACGGCAACGGGTACAGCCCGGCGCGGGGCCTGTTCGACAACGGCATCCTGGGCTACGAGAGGACCAGCGACGGACTGCTGACCACCCTCTACCCGCACAACGACCTGATGGTCCGCTTCTCCGAGCTCCGGAACCTGCTGGACCTGACCGCCGACGACGTCGTGGCGGTGGACGAACGGGGTGACGAGGCCACGCGGGTGGCGCTGGTGGCGCTGGCGCTGTGGACGGGGGCCTGCGTGGTCACCGGGGCGGACTGCCCCCCGCCCGAGGGGCGTCAGGTGACCGTGCTCTGCTCTCCCGAGCCGACACGGGTCGGCTTCCCCCACCACGACAGCGTGCGCTGAGGGGCTGAGAGGCACCGGGGCGGGAACCGTCCCCGGGCCCCGGCGTGCGCGGACCCGGATGGGGCGGATCCGGCGGGAGGTCAGTCCCCGGAGCCGACCGACTCCGCGGAGGCGGGCTCGGCGTCGAAGGCGGAGACCGGCACGTGGTCCTCCTCGATCTCGAACCAGGCCACGTGGGTGGCCTCGCTCCAGTACTCGCCGCTGCGGGTGGCGCAGCTGTCGACGATGAGCTTGCCCCGCCCGAAGTCGTCGCCGTCCTCGCGCGTGTGCACGCCCTCGCCGTCGCGCTCGCCCTGGTCGGCCACGGCGACACGGAGGCGTCCGGCGTCGGAGCGGATGAAGAGCGTCATGACGCCGCCGCTCTGCCCGGAGCGGGAGTGCAGCAGCGCGTTGGTCGCCAGTTCGCTGACGGACAGCTCGGCGTCGTCCAGGGCGCCCTCGGCGTGGCCCATGCGGGTGAGGAAGTCCCGCACGCGCGCGCGGATCGACCGTACGGCCGTGAGGTTGCCGGCGCAGCTCCACACCGTGTGGTCCGTGGACCCTCCTGTGAGGTCGCCCGCCTCGAACCCCGGTGTGGTGGGAACCGTGTTCTCCGGTACCTCCGCGGGCACGTATTCCCGGAGTTGCCTCGCCTCAGCCATCCGGTCACTCCAATCACCCGCGACGGGCGCGCGGGTTGCGCCGCCTGCACTCACCTTAGACAAGGGTGTGCTGGGTCCAGAACAGCACACCTGCATTGCCCCCGCCTGGTATTGGCCACAAAACCCCGTCACGTGTCATCCCCGATGAGGACAAAGGAAACAGTCCGGACCCCAGAGTCCCCCATGTGAGGTGTAACACGTTGGCAATACCCGCCCCGGTCGGACCGTCGGCCCGACGGCGACGGGGGCGAGACCATCGCCTCCGTGTCCGGACCGCACTCCGCGCCCCGTGTGGAGGGCGGGTCCGGCGGCGTCCGCGCCGGGCCGCCGACGCCCGGGGCGCACCGGGGAACCGCGCCCGCGGACCGGGGCCGCCCCTCGTGCCTCTTCAGATGGTATCGGGACGCCCGGCACTCCCCCGTCGCGGCCGTGGACGCCGCCCCCGGCCGGGGCGGGGCCGGGACCGCCCGGCGGCCACCGGCTGCACGCCCGCACCAGGCACACGCCTCCGCGGGAGACCGGCACATGACGCGGCGGACGCCGCCCCGGGGCCGGGCGAGGTCCACACCGCGGCGCGCGGACCTCACCCCGAGCGGCGCGGGCGCACGCCCGCGACGCCGGGAGGCCGGATCGGGCCGCCCGGACGCCACCGCGAGCCCACCCGAACAGACATATAGCCCATTACAACCACAAAACGGATATTTCCCGCACTAAACACCACGGTTTCGCGTCCCCCCGACATCGATTGGGGCACAACCCGGGCGCCTCCCGGAGCGTCGTTCGCCGTGAACGGGCGGTGGGCGCCATGCGCACACGGCCACGTGGGGCATCCGCCGAACATCGCTGAAAGCCCCAGGCCACAGCACATTCGAGCGCGATCCCCACTTCCTCCGCCGTTACCGTGCCGCAACACCCCGTTCACAGTCCGCACCGCCTCCCACCTCGTTTGACGCTCCGTGAAGGGCGAACAAGTATCGATCAGGTCCGATGCCGGGCCGCGCCCGCCCCGGGCGCCTCCTCAAACCCCGGCCCGGACGCCCTGCGCTTCCCGTCCCCACACGAGGTGTCCCTTGTCGCCCCTGTCCGAAAGCTCCCGCTCCCCCCGTTTCTCCACTCCCAGCCGCCGGTCCCTCCTCAAGGTCTCCGCCGCCGGCGCGGTCGTCGCCCCGGTCCTGGCAGCCTGCGGAGGGGACTCCGGCTCCGGGGGCTCGGGCGGGGGTGAACCCCAGCAGGGCGGGCGCCTGCGCGTCGGCGTCGCGGGCGGCGGTGTCAACGACACACTCGACGCACACGACCCCACCGACAACGTGGACATCGCCCGCAACTTCGCGCTCTACGCCGGGCTGCTGCGCTACGCCAACGACGGCACCATCGAGAACCACCTGGCCGAGTCCGTCGAGCCCAACGGGGACGCCACCGAGTGGACCGTGGTGCTGAAGGAGGGCCTCACCTTCCACGACGACTCCCCCGTCACCGCGGACTCCGTCGTCTTCTCCCTCCAACGCATCCTGGACCCCGACAACCCGCTGCGCGGCGCCGGCGACATGGCGGGCGTCGACCCGGACGGGCTGGAGGCGGTGGACGAGCGCACGGTGCTCATCCGCTGCGACGAGCCCACGGTCACCCTCCCCGAGGCCCTCGCCGAGTACTACAACTGCGTCGTCCCCGAGGGGTACGACCCCGCGGACCCGATCGGCTGCGGCCCGTTCCGCAGCGTCGAGTTCGTGGCGGGCGAGTACAGCCTCTTCGAGCGGCACGAGGGCTACCACGAGGAGGGCCTGCCGTACGCGGACGAACTGGAGATCGTCGACTTCCCCGAGGACGACGCGCGCGTCAACGCCCTCAACAGCGGCAGCGTGGACCTCATCACCCAGGTGCCCCACGCACAGGTGGCGGTGATCGAGGGCAACCCCGACCTGGCGATCATGGAGTCCGAGACCGGCATGTGGCTGCCGTTCACCATGAGGGTGGACCAGGCGCCCTTCGACGACGTCCGCGTCCGCCAGGCCTTCCGGCTCATCGTCGACCGCCAGGAGATGATCGACCAGGCCCTCTCCGGGTACGGCCAGGTCGGCAACGACATGTACGCGCGGATGGACCCGTCCTACCCGGACGGCGTCGAGCAGCGCGAGCAGGACATCGACGAGGCCAGGCGCCTGCTGGCCGAGGCCGGGCACGAGGACGGCCTGGAGGTGGAGCTGGTCACCTCCGACATCAGCGCGGGCGTGGTCGCCGCCGCCGAGGTCTTCCAGGAGCAGGCCCGCGAGGCCGGGGTCACCGTCGAGCTCCGCCGCGTCAACCCCAGTGACTACTGGAACGAGGAGGAGGGCTTCCCCTACGCCTTCGGCCAGGACTTCTGGAGCGCGCGCAACTACATCACCCAGGCCGCGCAGGGCTCGGTGGTGGGCGCCCCCTACAACGAGACCATGTGGGGCGAGAACGAGGAGTGGCTCGGCCACCTCGAGGAGGCCCGCCGCACCGCCGACGAGGACGAGCGCAACGAGCTGATCCGCCAGGCGCAGCAGGTCGAGTTCGAGGAGGGCGGCTACATCGTGTGGGGTTTCGTGAACCTCCTCGACGGCCACAGCACGACGGTGCACGGCCTGGAACCCGCCGTGTCGGGCCACCCGCTGGGCTCCTACGCGTTCCACCGGGCCTGGCTGGAGCAGTAGCGGTTCCCCACGGACCCGACCGACCGCTACCGAAAGCTCACCATGATCCGACTCATCGTCGTCCGCCTCCTCTTCGGCGCGCTGACACTCTGGGCGGTGTCCCTCGTGGTCTTCGCGGCCACGCAGGCGCTGCCGGGTGACGCCGCCCAGATGATCCTGGGCCGCGACGCCACGCCCGCGCGCGTGGAGGTCCTGCGCGACCAGCTCAACCTGCACGAGCCGGTGGCCGTGCAGTACCTCCAGTGGCTCCAGGGACTCGTCCAGGGCGACCTGGGCACCTCCTACTCCAACCGGCTGGAGGTCACCGAGGTCCTCGCCAAGCCGGTCCTGAGCTCGCTGACCCTGATGGGGCTGGCGGCCGTCGCCGCCACCCCCGTCGCCCTCGTCGTGGGCGCGGTCAGCGCGCTGCGGCGGGACCGCGCCTTCGACCACACCTCGTCCATGGGGACCCTGGTCGTGGCGTCCATCCCCGAGTTCGTGGTCGGCATCCTGCTGATCCTGCTGCTGGGCCCCGGCGGGCTCGGCTGGTTCCCGTCGGTGTACTCCCGCGAGGGCGGGCCCGAC
>Ga0233363_1000861_pt1 | contig 12643 bp, 10 predicted proteins | sample ElkDunMinimDraft_18_FD_191534 | JGI IMG/M metagenome (GOLD analysis project Ga0233363, IMG submission 191534) | Fecal eukaryotic communites from dung pellets of Tule Elk in California, USA - Elk Dung C16 | ecosystem: Host-associated > Mammals > Digestive system > Large intestine > Fecal | place... | reverse complement strand
CCAGCCTGTCCTACACCGATTTCTTCGGTGGCGACTTCAATACGCTGGTTGACCGTGACTTCCTCGCCTTCAGTGTCGGTGTGAACTTCTAAGGAGACCTGTGAATGCTCCTGCCGAGACCTCGTGTGCCCGGCAGGATAAGCAATACGCAAGGCCTCCGGCCAAACAAGATCAAGAGGAACTGGAATCGTATGAAAACAACAAGAAAACTATTCAGTGTCTTGGCTCTCTCCCTGCTGGCAAGCAGCGTGATGGCCGCGGTTACGCCCGAAGAAGCAGCCAAGCTGGGCACTTCGCTTACTCCGGTGGGTGCGGAAATGGCTGGCAACGCCGATGGCACCATTCCCCAGTGGACCGGTGGGTTGTCCACCAATGCGGCGCCGCTGAAGAACGGCCACCTCACTAACCCCTTCAAGGATGAGCAGCCCAAGTTCGTCATCACTGCGCAGAATGCCGAAGAGTACAAGGACAAGCTGACTGCCGGGCAGCTGGCGATGTTCAAGCGTTACCCCGAGACCTACAAGATTCGGGTCTTTCCGACCCATCGCACTTCCGCCTTGCCTGACGAGATGTACCAGGCGGCCAAGACCAGCGCGCTGAAAACCGAACTGGTAGCTGGTGGAAACGGCTTGGCGAACTTCACCGACAGCCGTTACTACGCGTTCCCCATTCCGAAGAACGGCCTGGAAGTGGTGTGGAATCACATTACCCGCTACCGGGGTCAGAACAGCCGCCGTAATATCGTCCAGGCCACTCCGCAAACAGATGGCAGCTACAATCTGGTGCATTTCGAAGACGAGGCCGCCTATCCCAGCTATATGCCAGACCTCGATCCCGAGCGTGCCAAGAACATCCTGCTGTTCTTCAAGCAGCGCGTAACCGCGCCGTCCCGCCTGGCAGGTAACGTACTGTTGGTTCACGACTCGCTTGATCAGGTCAAAGAGCCGCGTCAGGCCTGGATCTACAATGCTGGCCAGCGCCGCGTACGCCGCGCGCCACAGGTAGCCTATGACGGTCCGGGCACAGCGTCCGACGGCATGCGTACCACCGACAACTTCGACATGTTCAGTGGCGCCCCGGACCGTTACGACTGGACGCTGGTCGGCAAGAAGGAGTTGTACATTCCTTACAACAGCTACGAGATCAGCTCCAGCGACACCAAGTACCGCGACGTCATTAAGGCGGGTCACGTGAATCAGGATCTGGCTCGCTACGAGCTACACCGGGTCTGGGAAATCGAGGCCAACCTGAAACCCGGTGAGCGCAATATCTATGGCAAGCGTCGCTTCTACGTCGACGAGGACAGCTGGAGCATTGTCGAGTCCGAGTTGTACGACGGTCGCGGCCAGCTCTGGCGCGTGGGTGAGGCGCACATGGTGCAGTATTACCAGCATCAGGTTCCAACCTATGCCTTCGAAGCTCTGTACGACGTCATCTCGGGGCGTTATATCGCCAACGGCATGAGCAACGAAGAGAGGCCTCACGAGTTTGGCTACAAGGCAACGGCGCGTGATTTTACGCCAGCAGCCCTGCGTAACGCCGGGGTTCGCTGATCGACTTACATTTGCGTGATGAATGAGGCGGCCACTTTGGCCGCCTTTTTTGTTTGCCAGGCCGCCACAGGCTGGCGCTGCGCTCGACCTGCCGGCATTTTGCTTTTTCTTTGCGCGGAGCCAACAACCCAAGGAGTCGACAAAGCTGTTCGTATCAGGCAGCGTTATGCCCCGTGCATGCCAACCGTTGCGACAGGCTCTGTACGGCGGGCTTAGATATGAGCCTGTTGAATGCGCGTACTGCGTTTCAATGGACTGATTCGAACAAGAGAAACATCACGATGTCCGTACGCTTCAATCCTGATGCAGTCACCGCTCAAGCCACTTCCCGGCTCCCGATAACGTCCCTTCCGCGTCTGCCGCCCGTTCACGTACCGCGGCCGCGCCTCACTAACGCTTTGCTCGGAGCCGATTGCCGGTTACGTTTGATCTGCGCACCTGCTGGTTTTGGCAAAAGCGTACTGATGAATGAGTGCGCCCGCCACCTACCGAAGGGCACTCGTCTGGTTTGGCTGGATCTGGGCGGCCGCGCCTGTTCGCCGGAAGAACTATACCGCCGCCTATGTACGTCCTTAGCAGTAGTGCCTGTCGCAGAGGGGAATGTTCAGCAATGTCTCGTTGCGTTGCTGGAAGCGTGGGGTCAACCCCTATGGATCATGCTTGACGATTACCCACGTGAAGAGACTCCGGAACTGGATGCCTGTCTCGACATGCTGATGGAGCTGACCCCTGACTCGCTTGGGTGGTGGGTCAGCAGTCGTCGACAACCCGCTTGGAAGCTGCCTCGCCTGCTGTTGCAAGGTGATCTCTTCGAATTGGAGGCAGCCGCGCTGGCCCTGACCAGCGATGAGCTTCAGCAGCTGCTCAAAGTGCACGGACTGGAGCTTGCGGGGGACAGTTTTCAGCAATTGCTAACAGGCAGCGAAGGCTGGCTGGCGGGGGTGTGTCTCATATTACTTAACGCCGACGAGCAGGCGTTGCGTGAGCGCCTGGTTGCGGGCACGCAATTATTGCGCGATTACGTTCAGCGCGAAGTGCTTGAGGGGCAGAGTGAGGATATTCGTCTCGCGCTGTTCGCCCTGTCTCGAATCCCTCGTTTCTCGGCGCAGCTGTGCGATCACATTCTGGATGGAGCCGGTAGCGAAATTCTCGAAGTGCTGAAGACTTATCAGCTTTTCGTTCGCCAGGTGGACAATTGTGGCGAGTGGTTTCGCTTGTGGCGACCGCTGGCGCTGATACTGCAGCGCATGTCAGAGTCACTGCCCTCTACCCAGACGCACTTGCGTGCCTGCCAATGGTTCGCTAGCCGCGGCGAAATGCGCGAGGCGGTGGAGCATGCGCTCTGGGCTGGTCAGCCAGAGGTGGCTGCCAATTACTTGCAGCGCTACGGGCAAGAGCAACTGCTGATCGGCGACAACGTGTCGCTCTTCCTTCAGTGGCGTAGCGAGTTGCCTCAGGATCTGTTCGCCAGCACCACGCGTCTGATCATACTGCACAGCTGGGCGCTGGTGATTTGCGCACGGCTAGACGAAGTGGATGAGTGTCTGGCCGATCTGGCCAAGTTCTTCCCGCAACCCGATGCTCGCCGCCAGGCGCAACTACTGGCGCAATGGCAGGCGCTGCGCGGGTTCGTTGCACGGTTACGCGGCGAGCCGCAGGCGCGCGATCATTGTCTGCAAGCGCTTGAAGTGCTTTCCGATCATGCCTGGGCGCAGCGGGTGCTCTGTTATCAGGTGCTGTCGCAGCAGGCGATGGCTGAGAGCGAGCTGGAGCAGGCACAGCTGTACAACGCCGAAGGCATGAAGCTGGCTCGGCTCAAGGGCAGTCTGTTGTACGAGGCCATGCTCAGCGTCGATCGTGTCCAGCTGCTGGAGATCACCGGCGAGTTCGAACGCGCAATCGGCGTGCTCGATGAAACCCTGCTGGCGTTGCGCGACAGCGTAAAGCGCAGCCCGATAATAGGGAGGCTGAAACTGTTGCAGGGACACCTGCTGGCGTATCAGGGCCTTGATGAGGCGGCCCGGGAGGCTTATCACCAGGGCCGGGTCGAGACCGAAACCTGCGGCGACTCCTATGTGTTCTTCAGCTACGTAGGGCTTGCGGAGCTGGCGGCGCGTAACCATGAATTTCCTGCGGCCTATCATTGGCTGCGTGAGGCCGAGCGCTTGACTCAGTGGCGACACGTGCCTGAAGCGCGATTCCGCGGAATTCTGTCACTGATCACGGCACTGACCTGGCTGCATCAGGGGAAGCTGAAAAAGGCGCGCGCGGCGCTGAGCCACGTACTGGAGTCCTATGAGAACCAGGCGTACTTGGCGCCGTCCGGCTTCTACGAGTTACTGCCGCGCGTACAGCGCTGCCTTGCTGTGGTGGATCTGCTGGCGGGCCGAGCCACGCAGGCGATTGGCGTGTTACAGGCATTGATCGAGCAGAACCTCCAGACGCAGCGGCTGGGCCTCGCTTGTGAGTGCCGTTTCACGCTTGCCGAAGCGCTGCTGCAATGTGGGCGGCATGGCGAGGCAGAACAAGCGTTACGCAAGGCGCTCGTGGAGGCTGCGCGGCAACAACTGACCAAGCCGCTTCTGGAACTACAACAGCGACAGCCTCAATGGCTGACCAAGATTCTTCCAGTCTCTACGGGCGAGAGCCTTGGGCAGCGGCTGCTGCATTTCCTGCGTGATTCGGATGACCCCTTGAGTGCGGGTGACGAAGTGGTGCTGAGCAATCGCGAGTTGACGGTACTGCGGCTGATTGCTCAAGGTTGCTCGAATCAGGAAATCGCCGAGCAGTTGTTCATCTCCCTGCATACGGTCAAGACTCATGCGCGGCGTATCAACACCAAGTTAGGCGTTGCGCGTCGTACTCAGGCAGTAGCACGGGCGAAGACGCTAGGCTGGCTTTGAATATATAGCTGGTTGAATCACAGCCATGTTGAGCCTCCGTTGCAAGCAAGTGCCATTACACGCGATGCATCTATCTGGAGGTTAAGCGAAGCCGAACATGTCGCTCTTGGGGCGCATTACGGCTATATCCGCGACACGTTCAGATTATCGGCAAGTTCGCCGCGTTCGATCGTCAGGCTGGCTTGCAGGCTGGCGATCAGGTGCTCCAACTGCTGCTGATCGCGCCATTGAGCACTGCTGATGAGGCGCTTCAGGGCAACACCGGCAGCATCCGTCAGGGTCAGAAGGATGCTGCCGTCTGGCTTCTCGATGCTGAAATTAACGCTGTAGTTCGGTTGAAATACGTCGCTGATTTTCTTGAATGGGCTGTTCATGCCGATTACCTCTGGAATTCTTTGCCCTCCCATTGACTGGTTGGTGGGGTCACTAGTTTCGGGGGCGGGCAGGGGGCAAACGGCTCTATCAGGCTTCGGTTTCTGCGTTCTCCGGCAGCTCGGCCAGGACCTCGGGATTGTTCTTGAACGCCTTGGCGAACAGCTCGCGATTGCGGGCCATGAAAATACCGATATCGTCAGCTTGCCGTTCGGTCAGCTCGGGTGACACCTTTTGTAACGTCGTGGCCAGCGCTTCGGCTAGCTCAAGCATTTTGTCGTGACGATCGGCTTCGGCTTTATCCATGAACAAGCGCTCCAGGTCCCGGCTGCTGCGGTACACAACTTCGACGGCCATTTACCACCTCGGCTCAATTGGCAGATTGATTACTGGTTTTTTATACAGCATAAGCCGTTGTGTTGCCTATGAACAGCCTAATGACGACAGCAATAGCGTGAGTTAGTCGGCGAACCGTCCTTGGAGGTGCTCGGCGCTGAACCTCAGCGTGCTGGCACGGTATCCTGGGCGCAGCGAAGGCAGCGGCATGCAGGCATCCCAGTGCTCGCCGGGCTGCAGATTGCCCGAGCCTTCGTAATGCGGCGAATCGTGGCGCGTTTCCGCCAGATTGACCTGTGCGCCGGGCGCGTAGGCGGCGACTTCCCATTGCAGACGCTTTAGCTGTCGCGGACTGTGGTTTGTCAGTTCGACGCGCAGTGGCTGGGTAGCTGGGCAATGTTCTGGCGCATGGCTAAGCCGCAATTCGAGTTGGGCCAGCAGACGTTGCTCTCGCTGCTCCTGCCACAACACCCAGGCTGCGACCAACCCAAGGCCCAGCACTGCACCAAGAGAAGTGGGCACGGTGCGGAGCGGGTAGCGAACCAGAAGGAGGAACCAGGTGACGATCAGAAGTGCGCCAATCAGCATAGGGATGTGCCTGGGTTGACGGTACAGATCATGGCGAGTCCAGAGGCCGCGAGCCCGCTGCCAAGGCCGACGGGTGGGGGGTGCGAAACGCCAGGGCCTCAGTCCTCGCTTGCTTGGCGCTTGGCGTGACTGGCCAAGCGCTCAAGTGCTGCCCGCAACTTGGGGTCGCTGATGCCACGTGCGGTTTCCTGAATATTATCTGCCGCGCGGTTAGACAGCTCGGGTGCCGGGCCCACTTGATGCCGAGGTGGGGCAGGCGGTTGTACCCGCAGGAGAATTCGCGTAAGCCCGGCGAACTCCTGCATCGTTTGTAGCTGACGTAGCAGGCGCCGTTCCTGATAGCGCAGGCGCGTGGCCCAGTGGCCATCCGTGACGATCAGCAGCAGATGGCCTTCTTTCCATGAGGCGACATGGCAATGCTCACGCGCGGCCGGTTGCAGCTGGCTTTCGAGCTGTCGCTGGAGGCGTTCGAGACGCTTGGCCTCTCCAAACAGCTCTCGCAACGGCTTGGCATCACGCAGTAGGGCAGCGGGTGCTCGGGCCGGTGGCGGGCGTAAGGACATGAGGGAACCTGCCTGGTTGTCTAAGCCGGCATGGTAGCAGAATCGCAATGAACCCCGAATCGCCTCCAAACCATCGCGGCCTGTCAGCAAATCGCTCGCAGCTTCCTGGCGCTGCGACCATGCGGTCATTTTCATTCGCGAATACTTGCTGATACGGCTGCGTGGTAGGCACCTTTCCTCGTCGGCTTTTCCGAGTAGAATGCTCCTTTGCACAGCCGTGGTGGCCTGCGGTGCTGCCTCCATCCCTAGCATGGAAGATTCTGTATATATGTTTGCGCCTTTAATGAAGAAACTCTTTGGAAGCAAGAATGAGCGTGAGGTTAAGCGCATGCTCAAGGCGGTTCAGTCCGTCAATGCACTCGAAGAGCAGATGCTGTCGCTGTCCGATGAGCAATTGCGAAACAAGACCGAAGAGTTCAAGGCCCGTCTCGCTAAAGGCGAAACACTCGATCAGATCCTTCCAGAAGCCTTTGCAGTTTGCCGTGAAGCGGGCAAGCGCGTGATGGGCATGCGCCACTTCGATGTTCAGCTGATTGGTGGCATGACGCTGCACGAAGGCAAGATCGCTGAGATGCGCACCGGTGAAGGCAAGACCCTTGTGGCGACCCTGGCGGTGTACCTCAATGCGCTGGCCGGCAAGGGTGTCCACGTGGTCACGGTGAACGATTACCTGGCTCGCCGCGATGCCAACTGGATGCGTCCGCTGTACGAATTTCTCGGCCTCTCGCTCGGCATCGTTACGCCGTTCCAACCGCCGGAAGAAAAGCGCGCCGCCTACGCCGCCGATATCACCTACGGTACCAACAACGAGTTCGGCTTCGACTACTTGCGCGACAACATGGCGTTCAGCCTTGAGGACAAGAATCAGCGCGAACTCAATTTTGCGGTAATCGACGAAGTCGACTCGATCCTCATTGACGAGGCGCGTACTCCGCTGATCATCTCCGGCCAGGCCGAAGACAGCTCCAAGCTATACCAGCAGATCAACCAGCTGATTCCGATGCTCAAGCAACACATCGAGGAAGAAGAGGGCGTCGTCACCCAGGAAGGTCATTTCAGCATCGACGAGAAGACCCGTCAGGTTGAGCTCAACGAACAGGGTCACCAGTTCGTCGAGGAAATGCTGACTCAGGCCGGATTGCTCGCCGAGGGGGAGTCCCTTTATTCGGCACACAATCTGGGATTGTTGACCCACGTTTACTCCAGCCTGCGCGCGCACAAACTCTTCCATCGCAACGTCGAATACATCGTGCAGAACAATCAGGTGCTGCTGATCGACGAGCACACCGGTCGTACCATGCCAGGTCGTCGATTGTCTGAAGGCTTGCATCAAGCCATCGAGGCGAAAGAGGGGCTGCCGATCCAGCCAGAAAGCCAGACGCTGGCCTCGACCACTTTCCAGAACTACTTCCGCCTGTACAACAAGCTTTCGGGCATGACTGGCACCGCCGACACCGAAGCCTTCGAATTCATGCAGATCTACAACCTGCCGGTGATGGTCATCCCGACCAACAAGCCACTGGCGCGTAAGGATTACAACGACCTGGTCTACCTGACCCAGGAAGAGAAGTACGCGGCGATCATCGCTGATATCAAAGATTGCCAGAACAATGGTCGTCCGGTTCTGGTGGGCACGGCGACCATCGAAAGTTCCGAATACGTGTCGAAGCTGCTGGAGAAGGAAGGCATCCAGCACAAGGTGCTCAATGCCAAGCACCACGACAAGGAAGCGGAAATCATTGCCCAGGCCGGTCGTCCGGGGGCGGTCACCATCGCTACCAACATGGCCGGTCGCGGCACCGACATCCTGCTGGGCGGCAACTGGGAAGTCGAAGTGGCGGCGTTGGAGAATCCCACCGAGGAGCAGATCGCGCAGATCAAGGCCGACTGGCAGAAGCGCCATCAGGCTGTTCTCGAGGCGGGTGGCCTGCATGTGATCGCTTCGGAACGTCACGAATCGCGGCGTATCGACAATCAGTTACGCGGTCGTGCCGGCCGCCAGGGGGATGCCGGTTCCAGCCGCTTCTACCTGTCGCTGGAAGATAGTCTGATGCGTATCTTCGCCTCTGACCGGGTGAAGAATTTCATGAAGGCGCTGGGCATGGAATCCGGCGAAGCCATTGAGCATCGCATGGTCACCAATGCCATCGAAAAGGCCCAGCGCAAGGTTGAAGGGCGCAACTTCGACATGCGCAAGCAATTGCTTGAGTACGACGACGTCGCCAACGAGCAGCGCAAGGTCATTTATCACATGCGCAACAGCCTGCTGGCGGCCGATGAAATCGGCGAGACCATCAGCGCGTTCCGCCAAGAGGCGCTTGATCAGGCAATCAACCAACATATTCCGCCGCAGTCACTGCCAGAGCAGTGGGATATCGCCGGTCTGGAGTCCGTGCTGTACAGCGATTTCGGCGCCAAATTGCCGATCCAGCAGTGGCTCGACGAGGACGACAAGCTTTACGAGGAAACCCTGCGCGAACGCATCCTGCAGATGCTGACCGAGGCCTACAAGGAGAAGGAAGAGATCGCTGGTGCCGAGGCGCTGCGAAGCTTCGAGAAGCAGATCGTGCTGCGGGTACTGGATGATTTGTGGAAGGATCACCTGTCGACCATGGACCATCTGCGCCATGGCATCCACCTGCGAGGTTACGCCCAGAAGAACCCCAAGCAGGAGTACAAGCGTGAGTCCTTCGCGCTGTTTCAGGAACTGCTCGAATCCATCAAGCGCGACGCCATTCGCGTGCTGTCCCATGTTCAGGTGCGTCGCGAAGATCCGGCAGAGGAAGAGGCTCGCCTACGCCGCGAGGCCGAGGAGCTGGCGCAGCGCATGCAGTTTCAGCATGCGGAAGTTTCGGCGCTGGATGAGCCCAGGGATGAGCCTGAGGCCGAGCGTGATGGGGCGGCAACCATGACTCCGGTGCGCACCGAGCCGAAGATCGGCCGCAACGAGCCATGCCCATGTGGCTCTGGCAAGAAGTACAAGCATTGCCATGGGCAGGTCCAGTAACAGCGACCGACCCCCGTGGTACCGCGCCGCGACCGGTTCTGCCGCTCGCGGCGTTTTTCTCTCGTTTTATTCACGGCCGGTGGGCCGTTAAACTTTTCTGAAGGAGCGCATCCATGGCTGTCGGTCTTGGCCCCTTGCCTGTACTGAATCCCGTACCCGGTTTCGAACTTGGTATCGCTTCCGCGGGGATCAAGCGACCGGGTCGTAAGGATGTTGTGGTGATGCGTTGCGCCGAAGGTTCTCGGGTGGCGGGCGTTACCACGACTAACGCCTTTTGCGCGGCACCGGTGCTGCTCACTCGCGAACGCCTGCAGGGCGAGGTGCGCTATCTGCTAACCAACACCGGAAACGCCAACGCCGGCACCGGCGAACCCGGCATGCAAGCTGCCATTCGCAGCTGCGCCAGCCTGGCTAAGCTCGTGGGCGTAGCCGAGGATGCCATCCTGCCCTTTTCCACGGGGGTAATTGGCGAGCCGCTGCCGGTTGAGAAGATCGAAGGCGCGCTGCAGGCAGCACTGGAGGATCTGGACGAGAACCATTGGGCCGAAGCTGCAACCGGCATCATGACTACTGACACCATGCCCAAGGGGGCCAGCCGCCAGTTCCAGCACGACGGCGTGACGGTCACCGTGACCGGTATATCCAAGGGCGCCGGCATGATTCGTCCGAACATGGCGACCATGCTCGGTTACATCGCCACCGACGCCAAGGTGGCGCGCGATGTGTTGCAGGATCTGGTACGCGATGCGGCCGATAAATCCTTCAACCGCATCACCATCGACGGCGACACCTCGACCAACGACTGTTGCATGCTGATCGCCACCGGCAAAGCAAACCTGCCGGAAATCACCGAAGCCAGTGGCGAGCTGTTTGCCAAGCTCAAGCAGGCGATATTCGATGTGAGCATGGAAATCGCCCAGTCCATCGTCCGCGACGGTGAGGGTGCGACCAAGTTCGTCACGGTTATCGTCAATGGCGGCAAGACCCACCAGGAATGCCTGGATGTTGGTTACGCCGTTGCCCACTCGCCGCTGATCAAGACTGCGCTATTCGCCTCTGACCCCAACTGGGGACGGATTCTGGCAGCGGTGGGACGCGCGGGTGTGCCCGAGCTGGACGTCAGCAAGATCGATGTCTATCTGGGCGAAGTCTGCATCGCCAGTCAGGGCGGGCGTGCGACGAGCTATACCGAGGAGCAGGGCGCGGCGGTAATGGCCGAGGAAGAGATCACCATCCGTATCGAGTTGGGTCGCGGCAGTTGCAGCGAGACCATCTGGACTACTGACCTCTCCCACGAATACGTGCGCATCAACGCCGAATACCGTACCTGATGGCAAGCTGTGTCGGAGCGCCTGTCGACGCGGTGCTCCGTTTTGCGCTTTACATAGGACACGCATGAAACGAATCCATGTCGCCGCCGCGGTGGTCCGCGATCCGAGCGACCGCATCCTCATTGCCAAGCGGCCACTGGGCAAGCACCAGGGTGGGCTTTGGGAGTTCCCGGGTGGGAAGGTTGAGGCAGATGAGTCGGTTGAGGTTGCGCTGTCGCGCGAGCTGCTCGAGGAGCTGGGTGTCTGGGTGGTCAGCGCGCGTCCGCTGATCCAGGTTCGCCATGACTATCCAGATAAGCAAGTGTTGCTGGATGTCTGGCTGGTGACAGCGTTCGAGGGTGAGGCCCATGGTGCCGAGGGCCAACCAGTGGCCTGGGTAACGGCAGGCGAGCTGGATCAGTACGAGTTTCCCGCGGCGAATCGTCCCATCATCACCGCAGTGCAACTGCCTGATCGCTACCTTATTACCCCCGAGGGGCTTGAGGCAGCGCAACTGGTCGGCGGCATCAAGCAGGCGCTGGAGCGAGGCGCTCGACTGCTCCAGTTACGTGTTCCTGGGATGTCGACGATGGCTTATCGCGAGCTTGCATCCGATATGCTGGCGTTGACCGCAGGGCGCGCGCAGCTGATGCTCAAGGGGCCACTCGAGCTGGTCAGCGAATTCCCCGAAGCGGGTTGGCATCTGACTGCTCGGCAACTGCGCGAATACGCCGGAAAGGCCCGACCGCTGCCTGCGAATCGCTGGCTGGCGGCGTCCTGTCATGATGAGCGGGAACTGGCGATGGCGGCTGCCTTAGGCGTGGATTTCGTCACCTTGTCACCCGTACTGGCTACCGCCACACATCGGGACGCCACACCGCTGGGCTGGACCGGTGCGGCAAGGCTGCTGCTAGGCTTCAATCAGCCGGCCTATTTGCTGGGCGGGCTCGGTGAAAACGATCTTGCGCTCGCATGGAAAGCCGGCGGCCAGGGCGTGGCGGCAATCCGGGCATTCTGGCCTCGCTGAACCCATGGCCGTATTATGTGTCATTGCGGGTGCCAGGCGTTTTTGTGCAGATGCGAAGGAATTAATGATAGAGATAATCTATTCATATTATTCCCTTAATCAATTAACAGTATTTAGCTGTCTGCGCTATCGTAGGCCCCGTAAGTTTCTGAACCTCTAAAGGAGTTAGCAGATGTCGCTGATCAACACGCAAGTCCCTCCGTTCAAAGTCAATGCTTTCCATAATGGCAAGTTCATCGAAGTCACCGAAGAATCGTTGAAGGGCAAGTGGTCCGTCCTGATCTTCATGCCGGCTGCGTTCACCTTTAACTGCCCGACCGAAATCGAAGACGCGGCCAACAACTACGCCGAGTTCCAGAAGGCTGGTGCCGAGGTCTACATCGTCACCACCGATACTCACTTCTCCCACAAGGTGTGGCACGAAACTTCGCCAGCCGTTGGCAAGGCTCAGTTCCCTCTGATCGGTGATCCGACTCATCAGCTGACCCGTGCTCTAGACGTGCATATCGAAGAAGAAGGTCTGGCACTGCGCGGCACTTTCCTGATCAACCCGGAAGGCGTGATCAAGACCATCGAAATCCACTCCAACGAGATCGCTCGTGACGTGTCGGAAACTCTTCGCAAGCTGAAAGCTGCTCAGTACACCGCCGCTCACCCAGGTGAAGTTTGCCCGGCCAAGTGGAAAGAAGGCGAGAAGACCCTGGCTCCTTCGCTGGACCTGGTCGGCAAGATCTAAGATCTTTCGCCCATTTGCCTTGCATGCTGAGGGGTTGTGATCCAGCTCCTTTGGCCCGACGCCTGGACGCGAACCGTCCGGGCGTTTTACTACCTGAAATTCGAGTGAGGTTTTGCCTCTCATGTTGGACACCAATCTCAAGACCCAGTTGAAAGCCTACCTGGAGAAGGTCAGCCAGCCTTTCGAGATCGTCGCGTCCCTCGATGACGGCGAGAAATCCCAGGAGATGCTCAGCCTGCTGCAAGACA
>Ga0233363_1000860_pt1 | contig 12644 bp, 10 predicted proteins | sample ElkDunMinimDraft_18_FD_191534 | JGI IMG/M metagenome (GOLD analysis project Ga0233363, IMG submission 191534) | Fecal eukaryotic communites from dung pellets of Tule Elk in California, USA - Elk Dung C16 | ecosystem: Host-associated > Mammals > Digestive system > Large intestine > Fecal | place... | reverse complement strand
CGAGAGCATCGCCTCGCGGACGCCCTGCTCGGTGTTGGTCTCGGTGTGCACGCAGCGCATGCCGAAGACGCGCTCGTAGAACTCGATTGCGGCGTCCAGGTCGGCGACGGCGACTCCGACGTGATCGATACGGAGAAGCCCGATGTCTGTGACATTGTCCGCACCGGGCGCAGGGGAGTGAATGTCGGCCATGGCGCTAGTCTGGCCGAACAATCGTTACGCCGTCGGCCCACCCCCCTCGGAGGCTCACAGACATGGCTTCGGTGATCGTCAGCGGTGCGCGTACCCCCATGGGGCGCCTGCTGGGCAACCTCAAGGACCTCCCTGCGACCAAGCTCGGCGGTATCGCCATCGGCGCCGCCCTGGAGCGGGCCGGCGTGGCCCCGGATCAGGTGCAGTACGTCATCATGGGTCAGGTGCTGCAGGCCGGCACCGGCCAGATCCCGGCCCGCCAGGCCGCGGTCGAGGCGGGCATTCCGATGAACGTGCCCGCGCTGACCATCAACAAGGTCTGTCTCTCCGGTCTGGACGCCATCGCCCTGGCCGACCAGCTGATCCGCGCGGGCGAGTTCGACATCGTCGTCGCCGGCGGCATGGAGTCGATGACCAACGCCCCGCACCTGATGCTCGGACAGCGCTCCGGCTACAAGTACGGCGACGTCGTCATCAAGGACCACATGGCGCTCGACGGCCTGACCGACGCCTGGGACTGCTGCTCGATGGGCGAGTCCACCGAGCGGCACGGCGCCAAGCACGGCATCACCCGCGCCGAGCAGGACGCCTTCTCCGCCGCCAGCCACCAGAAGGCCGCCGCCGCCCAGAAGAACGGCGTCTTCGCCTCCGAGATCACCCCGGTGCTCATCCCGCAGCGCAAGGGTGACCCGATCGCCGTCACCGAGGACGAGGGCATCCGCCCGAACACCACCGCCGAGTCGCTGGGCAAGCTCCGTCCGGCGTTCACCTCCGACGGCACCATCACCGCCGGCAGTTCGTCGCCGATCTCCGACGGCGCCGCCGCGGTCGTGGTGATGAGCAAGGCCAAGGCGACCGAGCTGGGGCTGACCTGGCTGGCCGAGATCGGTGCGCACGGCAACGTCGCGGGGCCGGACAACTCGCTGCACTCGCAGCCCTCCAACGCCATCCAGCACGCCCTGCGCAAGGGCGGGCTCAGCGTCTCCGACCTGGACCTCATCGAGATCAACGAGGCCTTCGCGGCGGTTGGCATCCAGTCGATGCGCGACCTTGGCGTCAGCGAGGAGATCGTCAACGTCAACGGTGGCGCGATCGCGCTCGGCCACCCGATCGGCATGTCCGGCGCCCGGCTCGTGCTCTCCCTGGCGATGGAGCTGAAGCGGCGCGGTGGCGGCACCGGCGCGGCCGCGCTCTGCGGCGGCGGCGGTCAGGGCGACGCCCTGATCATCCACGTTCCGGGTGGTGAGAACAGCAAGTGAGCACCGTCGGTACGGGCGCGTCGGGCGTCCGGCGCAGCCGGGACGTACCGACGCTGGTCGAGCGGGCCCGCGCGGGTGAACCCCGCGCGGTCGCCCGCCTGATCACGCTGGTCGAGTCGGGCGACGAGCTGCTGCCGCAGGTGGCGGCGGCGCTCGCGCCCCACACCGGCAAGGCGCAGGTCGTCGGGCTGACCGGCTCACCGGGCGTGGGCAAGTCGACCACCACCAACGAGCTGGTCCGGGCGCTGCGCGCGCGCGGCCACCGGGTCGGGGTGCTGGCGATCGACCCCTCCAGCCCCTTCACCGGCGGAGCGATCCTCGGCGACCGGGTCCGGATGCAGGACCACGCCACCGACCCCGGTGTCTACATCCGCTCGATGTCCAGCCGCGGTCACCTCGGCGGCCTCTCCGCGGCGACGCCGCAGGCGGTCCGGGTCCTGGAGGGCGCCGGCTGCGACGTGGTGCTGGTGGAGACCGTCGGCGTCGGACAGGCCGAGGTGGAGGTCGCCTCGCTCGCCGACACCACGCTGGTGCTGCTCGCCCCCGGGATGGGCGACGCCATCCAGGCGGTCAAGGCCGGCATCCTGGAGATCGCCGACGTCTTCGTCGTCAACAAGGCCGACCGCGACGGCGCCGACGCGACGATCCGCGACATCAAGGGCATGATCGCCCTCGGTGGCCGGGAAGCGGGACAGTGGCGCCCCGAGGTGGTGCGCGCCGTCGCCGCCCGCGGCGAGGGAATCGACGACGTGGCCGCCGCGATCGACAAGCACCGCGACTGGCTCACCGACACCGGTGAGCTGCGCCGCCGCCGGGAGGCCCGGGCCGCCGCCGAGGTCGAGGCGATCGCGCTCGGCGTGCTGCGCGGCCGGATCGGCTCGCTGCGCGACGGCACCGAGCTGACCGTCCTCGCCGAGCAGGTGGCAGCCGGTTCCCTGGACCCGTACGCCGCCGCCGACGAGCTGCTGCGCCACCTCGACCGGCCCGCCGGCTGATCGCACGACCGGGCCGGCCAGGCCCGCCGGCCTCTCCGGTCGCGGTGTCCACATTGCCGCTCGCGACCCCACCCCCGGTGGCTCTCGCCGAGTAGGCTCCCTGATCGCCACGGAGGCCGGCTCGGTGGCGGACCAGGGGAGATGTGTCGATGACCGAGGTTGAGCAGAACGACGGGGACGCCACCGCTGCCGGTGCCGTCCCCGCACCCGTAGCGCCGCAGCCCGCTCCGGCCGCTACGCCGGACGCGCCGGCTCCGGCTGCTACGCCCGCTCCGGCCGCTACGCCGGACGCGCCTGGCGCGGCGGCGAGCCGGGGCGCCACGGAGGTCTCCGAGGAGGTCGTCCAGAAGATCGCGGTCGCGGCGGCACGTGCGGTGCCCGGGGTGGCGGATCTCGGCGGCGACGTGGCGCGTTTCTTCAACGACGTGCTGGACCGGGTGGGGCTGGATTCCGTCGGCGACGCCACCCGGGGCGTCTCGGCGAAGGTGACCGGCACCAGCGCCGTCATCGACGTCGTGCTCGTCATCGAGGCGGGTCACGTCGTCGGTGACGTCACCGAGGCGGTGCGGACCCGCGTCATCGAGGCGGTCGAGGGCTACGGCCTCGCGGTGACCGAGGTGAACGTCAAGGTCGACGACCTCCAGACCCCCGCCGCGCCCACCGCCTGACCCGGACCGTACCGGCCGGCGGGGCGGTGGTCGTCGACCCTGCCCTACCGGCCGGTACGGGTTTCCTTAGTGATCGTTCAGGTAGACCCTCTACACTCGATGGCGCATCGAGGCTCAAGGAGGAGCTACGGATGAACGCCGATGAAATCGCCGCCGGGCGGGCCCGCTGGCAGGCCCGCTACGACGCCGCGCGCAAGCGCGAAGCCGACTTCACCACGCTCTCCGGGATGCCGGTCGAGCCGGTGTACGGCCCACCCGAGGGCACCGATCACCCGGGCTTCGCGCGGATCGGCTGGCCGGGGGAGTACCCGTACACCCGGGGGTTGTATCCGACCGGCTACCGGGGTCGTACCTGGACGATCCGGCAGTTCGCCGGCTTCGGCAACGCCCGGCAGACCAACGAGCGCTACAAGATGATCCTCGGCGCGGGTGGCGGCGGCCTCTCCGTCGCCTTCGACATGCCCACCCTGATGGGACGCGACTCTGACGACCAGCAGGCCCTCGGCGAGGTCGGCCACTGCGGGGTGGCGATCGACTCCGCGGCCGACATGGAGACGCTCTTCGACGGCATCGACCTGACCGCCGTCACCACCTCGATGACCATCTCCGGGCCGGCCGTGCCGGTCTTCTGCATGTACCTGGTCGCCGCCGAGCGCCAGGGGGCCGACCTGGCCCGGCTCGACGGCACGCTGCAGACCGACATCTTCAAGGAGTACATCGCCCAGAAGGAGTGGCTCTTCGACCCCGAGCCGCACCTGCGGCTGATCGGCGACCTGATGGAGTACTGCGCGGCCGAGATTCCGCGCTACAAGCCGCTCTCGGTCTCCGGCTACCACATCCGCGAGGCCGGCTCCACCGCCGCGCAGGAACTGGCCTACACGCTCGCCGACGGCTTCGGCTACGTCGAGCTCGGGCTCTCCCGCGGCCTGGACGTCAACACCTTCGCCCCGGGGCTGAGCTTCTTCTTCGACTCGCACCTGGACTTCTTCGAGGAGATCGCCAAGTTCCGCGCCGCCCGCCGCATCTGGGCCCGCTGGCTGCGTGAGGTCTACGGCGCCACCGACGAGCGGGCGCTCTGGCTGCGCTTCCACACCCAGACCGCCGGCGTCTCGCTCACCGCCCAGCAGCCGGTCAACAACGTCGTCCGTACGGCGGTGGAGGCGCTGGCCGCGGTGCTCGGCGGCACCAACTCGCTGCACACCAACGCCCTGGACGAGACCCTGGCGCTGCCCACCGACGAATCCGCCGAGATCGCGCTGCGTACCCAGCAGGTGCTGATGGAGGAGATCGGCGTGACCAACGTCGCCGACCCGCTCGGCGGCTCCTGGTACGTCGAGGCGCTCACCGACCGGATCGAGGCCGAGGCGGAGGAGATCTTCGCCCAGATCCGGCGGCTCGGCGGCGACGGCCCGCACCGCATCGGCCCGATGACCTCGGGCATCCTGCGCGGCATCGAGGACGGCTGGTTCACCGGGCACATCGCCGAGGCGGCGTTCGTCTACCAGCAGGCCCTGGAGAAGGGCGAGAAGAAGATCGTCGGAGTGAACTGCCACACCGGCACCGTCGCCAAGGAACTGGAGATCCTGCGCATCTCGCACGAGGTGGAGCTGGAGCAGCGGCGGGTACTGGCGCAGCGTAAGGCGGACCGGGACGCCGGCGCGATCCGGGCCGCGCTGGAGCGGATGCGCGCCGCCGCCCGCGCCGACGAGAACATGATCCCGGCGATGCTCGACGCCGTCCGCGCCGAGGCGACGCTCGGCGAGATCTGCGACACCCTGCGCGAGGAGTGGGGCGTGTACTTCGAACCCGCCCGCTTCTGAGGTCGGGTCGCCGACAGTCGCCGGTGACGCGAACACGGCACGGGGCGACTGTCGGCGCCGCGGTTGGTCTGACCAGCGCCCGGCACGTGCAAGACTAGGCAACCATGAACGACCCACGGATCAACCCGTCGATTTTCACCCGCGGCGCGGTCGACCTCAGCGCGCTGCGTAACGCCCCGCCGCCCGCCCGGCCCACCCCGCCGCCGGCCGCGGCGCCGAGCGGTCTCCCGGCCGGTGTGCCGGGCGGCGCCCCGGCCGCGCCCGGCGGCGGCGTCGCCGTCCTGGACGTGACCGAGGCGACCTTCCAGACCGAGGTGCTGGAACGCTCGCTGACAACGCCGGTGGTGCTGGACTTCTGGGCCGAGTGGTGCGAGCCCTGCAAGCAGCTCGGCCCGATGCTGGAGCGGCTCGCCGCCGAGGGCGACGGCGCCTGGATCCTCGCCCGCGTCGACGTGGACGCCAACCCGCGCATCGCGCAGATGTTCCGGATCCAGAGCATCCCGATGGTCTTCGCCGTCGTCGGTGGACAGCCCATCGACGCCTTCTCCGGTGTGGTGCCCGAGGCGCAGCTGCGGCAGTGGCTCGGCGCGGTCCTCAAAGCCGGCGGCGTGGCGGTCGAAGCCCCGGGCGACCCCCGGCTCGACGAGGCCGACGACGCGATGATGACCGGTGACCTGGACGCCGCGGAGGAGGCGTACAAGCGGATCCTGGCCGAGACCCCGGGCGACGCCGCCGCCGAGGCCGGCCTGGCCCAGGTCGGGCTCTTCCGCCGGGTTGCCGGCGTCGACCCCGGCACCGTGCTCGCCGCGGCCGGGGCCGCCCCCGACGACGTGCCGGCGCAGCTGCTCGCGGCCGACGTCGAGGTGGTCGCCGGCAACGCCGAGCAGGCGTACGCCCGGCTGGTGGGGCTGGTCCGGCGGACCTTCGGCCCCGAGCGGGAGACGATCCGGCAGCACCTGGTGTCGCTCTTCGCCGTCGCCGGACCGGACGATCCGGCGGTGGCCAAGGCCCGACGGGCGCTGGCCAGCGCGCTGTTCTGATTCGACGCACCGACGCGGGCCGGCACTCCGGCCGGCCCGCCCGACCCCGAGGACGGGAGTTGCCCTGATGCGCCGGATTGCCGTCCTTGACGCGCCGACGAACCTGGGCCTGCGACCGCCCACGCCCACCTCGGTGCCGGGCTGCGCCAAGGCCCCGGGGGCGCTGCGCGACCACGGCCTGCTCGCCCGGCTCGGTGCCCGCGACGCCGGCTGTCTCACCCCGCCGCGGTACGACCCGGGGGACTGGCGCCCCGGTGACGGGGTCTGCCAGGCGCGGGAGATCGAGTCGTACTCGGCGGCGCTTGCCGACCGGATCGGCGAGATCATCGACGGGGGCGAGTTCCCGGTGGTGCTCGGCGGCGACTGCTCGGTGCTGATCGGCGCCGCGCTGGCGATGCACCGGCTCGGCGAGTCGGTGGGCGGCCGGGTGGGGCTGGTCTACGTCGACGGCCACTCCGACTTCCGCCACCCGGGCAACGCCTCCTACGTTGGGGCCGCCGCCGGGGAAGGGCTGGCCCTGGTGACCGGCCGCGGCCAGGCCGACCTGGCCGGCATCGAGGGACGGCGACCCTACTTCCGGGACATCGACGTGGTGCTGATCGGCATCCGCGCCCAGGACGAGTACCGGCTGGACCTGCAGGCCGCCGGCATCGTCACCCGGCCGGTCCCGGCGCTGCGCGCCGAGGGCGCCGCCCGCAGCGCGCAGTGGGCCCACGACCAGCTCGCCGACTGTGCGGGCTACTGGGTGCACATCGACCTCGACGTGCTGGACCCGGCGGTGCTGCCGGCGGTGGACGCGCCGGAGCCCGGCGGGATCGCCTTCGCCGAGCTGGAGATCCTGCTGGCCGGACTGGTGGCCAGCCCGCACTGCCTCGGAGTCGAGATCACCGTCTTCGACCCGGACTACGACCCCCAGGGCGCGTATGCCGCCGAGATCGTCGCCACGTTCGTGGCGGCACTGGCCCCGCTCGGGGTGGCCGCCGACCCGCCGGTGCGGCTGGTGCCGGCGCAGCAGGGCGGGCCGGAGGCGGACCGGACGGCGCCCGGCGCCGCCGACGCGGCGGCGGTCCGGGCCGACCCCGCACCCGCCTGACGGCGCCGGAGCAGACTCAAGATATCGATTTCTGTCGCTGTTCGGGCTATGGTCCAGTCAAGGGAGCGCACGGGTTCTCGTGCCCGCCAACCTTCGTCGTTTTCCGGACTGGAGACACATGCCCAGATCACGCCTGCAGCGGCTGGTGCTGCTGCTCGCGCCGGCACTCGCCGCCGCGACGATCACCGCGGGCGCGGCCCCAGCCGCCACCGCGTCCGGCACCGGCACCATCGCCGGCACCTTCACCGACGGCGGCGCGCCCGTAGCCGGCGCGTGGGTCCATGTCAACGCCACCGACCACTCCTTCAACGGCTGGGCCGAGACGGACTCCGACGGGCGCTACACCCTCTCCGACGTGCCCGCCGGCGACGAGGCCTACCTGGTCTCGTTCGAGGCTCCGGGTGACCCGGAGCAGTACGCCTTCGGCAAGACCGATCCGGACGACGCCGACCGCATTTCGGTGGTCGCCGGTCAGCGCACGACCGTGGACGACGCGTTGCTGCCGACGGGCACGATCAGCGGCCGCTTCACCGACGGCGCCGGCGGGGGTGTCGAGGCCTGGGCGCGCGCGTTCGGGGAGACCGGCTCCGGCAGCACCATCCGGACCGCCCCCGACGGCAGTTACTCACTGCGGGTCTTCCCCGGCAAACACCGGGTCTCGTTCTTCTACGACAACACCGAGCAGTTCGCCTACGGCACCACCGACCGCGAGCAGGCCCGGGTCTTCGAGGTGAGCGCCGGGCAGACGGTGATCGTGGACGACGCCAAACTGCAGACCGGTGCGATCGAGGGCCGGGTGACCGACGCCAACGGCGCTCCGGCGGTCGACATCGAGGTCGGGGCGAGCGGCGCGGGCTCCGGCTCGGTCCGCACCGACGAGTCCGGCGACTACCGGATCGACGATCTGCTGCCAGGCACCTACCGGGTCGACTTCAGCACCACCGGCGGCGGCCAGCAGTACGCGCATCAGAGCCGCACCTGGGAAGAGGCGACGCTTTTCCAGGTCACCGGCGGCGAGACGACGCGGGTCGACGAGCAACTGCTGCCCACCGGTGCGATCGCCGGGCGGTTCGTCGACCGCGACGGCGCGGGAATCGCCGACGTACAGGTGGCGGTCTCCGCGATCGGCCACCACGGCAACGGGTGGACCGCCACCGACGCGGACGGCTACTTCCGCGTCGGTGGACTCTTCACCGGCGATTACCGGGTCCGCTTCGCGAAGTGGGGAGAGATCGGCCAGTACGCCTACGGACAGGTGGATGCCGCGCAGGCTGAACGGATCACCGTCCAGGCGGGGCAGACCAGCACGGTGAACGACACCGCGCTGCCCACAGGCGACGTGCGGATCACGGCGCGCGACGCCCTCACCGCGGCGGCCGTGACGGACTTCTGGGCCTATGCGGACGACTGGTTCGGCGAGAACCTCGATGGCGCCGTGACGCTCAGAGGCCTTCCGGTCGGCACCTACCAGATCAGTGCCGGCGGTGATGGCTACGCCCCCCAGCAGGGCGCGACCTCGGTGACGATCGTCGCCGGAGAACAGGCTGAGGTCGAGGTCAGGCTGCGGCCGGTGGGCCGGATCACCACGACGGTGACGGACCGTGCCACCGGGGCGCCGGCGGCCGGGGTCTGTGTCTTCCCGATCCGGGAGAAGTCCTTCGAGTTCCCCAACGGCTGCGAGTTCCGTAGCGATGCACAGGGCGAGGTGACGATCACCGCCAACGAGCCCGGCCGCTACCGCCTCTTCGTGCTGCCGGACCGCAACGGCCCGTACGGCGCGCAGTGGGTGGGGGCGACCGGCGGCACGGGTTCGGAACTCGCCGCCAAGCGGCTGACCGTCGAGGCGGGCGCCGCGGTGGCGGCGCCGACGATCCGCCTGGATCGTAAGGGAGTCGTCACCGGCACCGTCACCACCGCCGACGGTGCGCCGGTCCGGCACGGGACCGTCGGCGTCGTCGGCCCGGAGTTCAACCTCGGCACCGACCTGCGGTACGCCCGCGTGGCCGAGGATGGCACGTACCGCATCGACTGGCTCGGTCCGTACCGGTGGCCGTTGCTGTTCAAGGCCGAGGCGCACCCGTACCAGTGGAGCGGCGGGCTCGGCAACCGGTACCTGGCGCGGACGGTAGCGGTCCAGGCCGGGGGCACCAGCACCTTCGACTACACCCTGCGGGCGGGCGCCGAAGTGACGGTCAAGTTCCCGTCGGTCAGGTCGGGCCGGGTGGTCGTCCGCAACGCGGAGACCGGCGACCTGATGGGGATGGCCGACGGTCTGGTCGGCGCCGGGGTGACCCTTCAGGTCGCCAGCCCCCAGGCCGTGAGGATCTCCTGCTACTGCGGCGACAGAGTGCACTGGTACGGCGGGAACGATTTCGCCTCTGCGACCCCGGTGCTGATCACCGGGATCGGCGCCAAGGAAATCGTCTTCCCGGCCGGCTGACGGTCGCGACACACGATGGGGGACGTCCGCCGGACGTCCCCCATCGCCTTTCCTCATTCCCAGCGGAAGAGCAGCGCCGCCACCGTCGCGCCGACCGCGACCGTGATGCCGAGGCTGAGGAGCTGGCCTCCCTCGACGGCCGTCCCGGCCCAGGCGGCGGAGAGGGCGTCGACCGCGGCCCCGAAGGGCAGCCGGCTGCCGATCTCCGCGAGTGGCTCGGGGAGCCCGCCGCGTCCGCCGAACATGCCGCCGAGGGCACCGAGTGCGAAGAAGGCGACGAGCCCCGCGGCGACGGCGGAGTTGGGTGTGGGAGCGACGGCCGCCACGATCATGCCGATGCCGTACATCGCCGCCGTCGTGAGCGCGACGACACCGACGGCTGCCCCCGGATTGACGGGCGGGTTCGCGTCGAAGGCGAGGGTGGCGACCACGAGGGCGAGGGTGATGCCCACGGCCGCCTGCATGAGGCTCACGATCGCCTGGGCGGCGAGCACCATGACCGGAGACGCGGGAGTGACCGCGAGCTGGCGCAGGATGCCGGAGCGCCGGTAGTAGGCGAGGAAGCTGGGCATGTTGATGATGCCGATCGTCGCCGTGACCATGACGAGCACGAGCGGCAGCACGAAGAGGTCGAGTGCCGTCCGCCCGTTGACGATTTCCGTCCTGCCGGCAGCGGAGGCGCTGGTGAGCAGGATGAGCAGCGGTAGCCCCAGCGGCACGACGAGGCCGGCGGTGTCGCGGACGACCATCTTCGTCTCGGCGCCGATGAGGATGAGCATCGACCGCATCCCGGGTCGGTGGGCCTCGATGACGGTGCTCATTGGGAATCCTCCGGTTCCTTGCCGGCCAACGCGACGAACGCGTCGTCGAGGGTGGCGGTGCCCGCCCGCGCCGCGAGGCCGCGGGGGGTGTCCAGGGCGACGATCCTTCCGGCGTCGAGGAGGGCGACCCGGCCACAGAGGCGCTCGACCTCCTCCATCGCGTGGCTCACCAGCAGGATCGTCACGCCGTCCTGTTTCAGCTGCTCGATCGTGCCCCACATGTGCCGTCGGGCTCTGGGGTCAAGTCCCGTGGTCAGCTCGTCGAGGATCAGGACGCGGGGCCGGCCGGCGAGGGCGAGGGCGATGGAGAGGCGCTGCTGCTGCCCGCCGGAGAGCTTCTCGAACACTGTCCGCCGTTGCTCGCCCAGATCCACCAGCTCCAGCAGTTCCGCGCCGGAGCGCGGGTTCGGATAGAAGCTGCGGTAGAGGTCGACCAGCTCGGAGACCCGCAGCGCGCCGTGCAGATAGGCGTGCTGCAGCTGTACGCCGAGAACCTGCCGCAGCCGGGTGCGGTCGTGGCGGGGGTCGAGGCCGAGCACCCGTACCCGGCCTCGGTCGGGATGGCGCAGGCCCGCGATCATCTCGACGGTGGTGGTCTTGCCGGCGCCGTTCGCCCCCAGGATCCCGAACGTCTCACCGGCCTCGATTCGCAGGCTCACGTCCGCGACGGCGACCTTCTGCCGGTAGCGCTTGGCGAGCCCTTCGGCGAGGATCGCCGGATCGGATGTATTCATGGTCATCACGCTAGAGACCGCACGGCCCTGCTGGCTCGTGCTGGAAGTCACCCTCCGCAACCATGACTTTCCGCAGGGGTGCCCGCGGTGTCCGGGTTCGTAGGATGGCGGCATGCGGCGGCTCGGGACGCAGGAGTGGTCAGGTCTGGCGATGCTCGTCGTCTCCGTCGCGGTCGCGGCCCCCGTCCTGTTCGGAGTCGCGGCGCCGACGATTCCACGAGGCGGATGGATCGCGCTCTGCACGCTCTTTCTGGTGGCCCTGCTCGGTGCGATCACGGCGCAGACCTCGGCGCCGGCCCGGTACGGCGGGTTCGCCGTGGCCACCGTGTCGGCATGGGCGCTCGTGCTGACCGCGCCGGGAATGGGCCTGCTGCTGATCCTGCTGGTGATGACGGCCGCGACGAGCGTCTATGTACTGCCGCTGCGGGCGGGGTTCGTCGTCGTCGCCCTCAACACCGGCGTGATCGTCGCGGTCACCGTCCAGGTCGCCGCGGACGTGACCGAAAGCGTCATCCTCGCCGGCTTCTACCTGTTCATCCAGCTGGCCACGTTGCTCAGCTCGGCCACGCTGATCCGCGAGCAGCGGATGCGCCGCGAACTCGCCGAGGCGCACGTCGAGCTGCAAGCGGCGAGCGTCCTGCTCTCGGAGTCCGCACGCACCGCCGAACGGCTGCGGATCTCCCGTGAACTGCACGACCTCATCGGCCACCAGCTGACGGTGCTGACGTTGGAGCTGGAGACCGCCCGGCATGTCGAGGGCGCCGGCTCCCGCGAGCACCTCGACCGTGCCGACCGGGTCGCCCGCGAGCTGCTGCGTGACGTACGCGCCACCGTCGGTCAGCTCAGGACCGAGGCTCCCGACCTCGAACGGGCACTGCGTGCAATGGCCGACGCGGCACCGGGGCTCGCTGTCTCGGTCGAGGTCGCCCCGCGGGTGCGGCTCGACGAGCAGCAGAGCGCCACCCTCGTCCGCGCGGCACAGGAGGTCGTCACCAACACCCTCCGGCATGCCGACGCCCGCGAGCTCTGGATCGAAGTCACCGCCGAGGCGGACAGTGTCGTGTTCCGCAGCCGTGACGATGGATGCGGCGCCCGCGATGTCGTGCTCGGCAACGGTCTGCTGGGCCTGCGCGAGCGCTTCGCCGAGCTCGGCGGTGACATCACCGTGGACGGACGTGACGGGTTCCGGATCACCGCGTGGGTGCCGGCCTCATGATCCGTGTGGTGGTCGTCGACGACCAGGCGCTGATCCGGCAGGGCATCGCCGGGCTGCTCGCCGTCGCGGGCATCGAGGTCGCCGGTGAGGCCGCCGACGGACGGGCCGCGATCGAACTCATCGCCGCGACGGAACCCGACGTTGTCCTCCTCGACATGCGGATGCCCCGCTTCGACGGGATCTGGACGCTCGAGCGGCTGCGGGAGAACGGGACGGAGGTCCCGGTCCTGGTGCTGACGACCTTCGACGACGATGCCCTTGTGCTCGACGCCCTCCGGGCCGGGGCGCGCGGATATCTGCTCAAGGACGTCACGCTCGCCCAGCTCACCCGGGCGGTGCAGACACTGGCCGCGGGCGGAACCCTCG
>Ga0233363_1000854_pt1 | contig 12663 bp, 14 predicted proteins | sample ElkDunMinimDraft_18_FD_191534 | JGI IMG/M metagenome (GOLD analysis project Ga0233363, IMG submission 191534) | Fecal eukaryotic communites from dung pellets of Tule Elk in California, USA - Elk Dung C16 | ecosystem: Host-associated > Mammals > Digestive system > Large intestine > Fecal | place... | reverse complement strand
GTCCGCTGCTTGCACTCGAGGGGGTCGAGTGCTAACCATTGGACTTAGCACTCTCCGGTGGAGAGTGACAGAACACCCGGCCGTCAGGTGAGGGTCGTCGCGAGCGGGACGTGAGCGCGCGCGGCGGTCCGTCCGTCGCGGGCACCGACCGGCCACCCACGAACTGGAAGAAGGATCACAGCCCCATGGCCAAGATCATCGCCTTCGACGAGGAGGCCCGACGGAGCATGGAGCGTGGGCTCAACGTCCTCGCCGACACCGTCAAGGTCACCCTGGGCCCGAAGGGCCGCAACGTCGTGCTCGACAAGAAGTGGGGCGCGCCGACGATCACCAACGACGGCGTCTCCATCGCCAAGGAGATCGACCTCGAGGAGCCGTTCGAGCGCATCGGCGCCGAGCTCGTCAAGGAGGTCGCCAAGAAGACGGACGACGTCGCCGGTGACGGCACCACCACCGCCACCGTGCTCGCCCAGGCGCTCGTGCGCGAGGGTCTGCGCAACGTCGCCGCGGGTGCCAACCCGATCGCCCTGAAGAAGGGCATCGAGAAGGCCGTCGAGGCCGTCACGGCGCAGCTCCTGGCCCAGGCCAAGGAGATCGAGACCAAGGAGGAGATCGCGGCCACCGCTGCCATCTCCGCCGGTGACCCCGCGATCGGCGAGCTCATCGCCGAGGCCCTCGACAAGGTGGGCAAGGAGGGCGTCATCACCGTCGAGGAGTCGAGCGCCCTGGGCCTCGAGCTCGAGCTCACCGAGGGCATGCGCTTCGACAAGGGCTTCCTGTCGGCGTACTTCGTGACGGACCCCGAGCGTCAGGAGGCCGTCCTGGAGGACGCGTACGTCCTGCTCGTCGAGTCCAAGGTCTCGAACGTCAAGGACCTGCTGCCGCTGCTGGAGAAGGTCATCCAGGCCGGCAAGCCGCTGCTCATCGTGGCCGAGGACGTCGAGTCCGAGGCGCTGGCGACGCTCGTCGTCAACCGCATCCGCGGCATCTTCAAGTCCATCGCCGTCAAGGCGCCGGGCTTCGGCGACCGCCGCAAGGCGATGCTGCAGGACATGGCCGTCCTCACCGGTGGCCAGGTCGTCTCCGAGACCGTCGGTCTGAAGCTGGACCAGGTCGGCCTCGAGGTGCTCGGCACCGCGCGCAAGGTCGTCGTCACGAAGGACGAGACGACCATCGTCGAGGGTGGCGGCGAGGCCTCGCTGATCGCGGGCCGCGTCAACCAGATCCGCGCCGAGATCGAGAACTCGGACTCGGACTACGACCGCGAGAAGCTCCAGGAGCGCCTCGCGAAGCTCGCCGGCGGCGTCGCCGTCATCAAGGCGGGCGCGGCCACCGAGGTCGAGCTCAAGGAGCGCAAGCACCGCATCGAGGACGCCGTGCGCAACGCCAAGGCGGCCGTCGAGGAGGGCATCGTCGCCGGTGGTGGCGTGGCGCTCATCCAGGCCGGCAAGGTCGCGTTCGAGAAGCTCGAGCTCGAGGGTGACGAGGCGACCGGTGCCAACATCGTGAAGTACGCGATCGAGGCCCCGCTCAAGCAGATCGCCATCAACGCCGGCCTCGAGGGCGGCGTCGTGGCGGAGAAGGTCCGCAACCTCCCCGCCGGTCAGGGCCTCAACGCCGCGACCGGTGTGTACGAGGACCTGCTGGCCGCGGGCGTCAACGACCCGGTCAAGGTCACGCGCTCCGCGCTGCAGAACGCCGCGTCCATCGCGGCGCTGTTCCTCACCACGGAGGCCGTCGTGGCCGACAAGCCGGAGAAGTCGGCCCCGGCCGGCGGCGGCGGCGGTGGCGAGGACTTCGGCGGCGGTTTCTGAGTCGCTGAGCACCACCTGAACGGTCCGACGGCCGGTCACCCTCCACGGGTGGCCGGCCGTCGGCGTCTGCGCGGTCCTGGTCGGGACCGGTCGGGCTGGTCGGCACCCGGCGGTGCCGGTGCGGTCGGGGTCAGCGACCGGCCGGGGGCGCGGCCGGCGGTTCCCAGGGCGAGGACGTGCCCGGGACGGGCGGGACGGGCGGTGCGTCGACCGGGGCGCCGTAGGGCGCGGGCGCACCGTACGGCGCGGGCGCACCGTAGGGCGCTGCGCCGTAGGCGGCGTCGGGACCGTGACCGTACGGGCTGCCGCCGGTCGCGAGCGCGAGCCGCGCCTCCGCCTCACGGAGGCGTCGCTCGACCGGCCACTCGGTGAAGGCGAACATGATGACGAACACCACGTTGGCGACCGGGACCAGCATCAGCAGGCCGTGCCACAGCGTCCACCCGGCCTTCCGGGCGACGCGCATGTACAGGTAGACCGCGAACACGATGAGCCCGAGGTAGAGGGCCAACCCGATGACGACGCCGATGACCTCCCCGGCGCCGGGCGTCGACCCGTAGGTCGAGCTGTCGTACGTGCTGGCGTGCATGGGCGCTCCTCGTCCGGCTGCTGGGCGCGGGAAGGCTACCGCCGTGAGGCGTCCCGCGCTGCCGCCGTCCGGGTGCCGCCGAGGGTCAGGCGGCCTGCGCGAGGCGCGTGGCGAGCGACAGCGCCTGGGGGAGGGCCTCGAGGTACGTCCGGGCGACCGTGTACGAGTCCAGGCCGGTGGCGGCCAGCGCCTCCGTGTCGTTCTCCTCCTGCGCGAGGACGGCGGCCAGGACCTGCCCGTAGCGCCCGCCGTGGTTCTCGAGGGCGTCGGCGATGGCGGGGGACACCCCCGTGCGCGACACGATCTGCGAGACCGGCACCCGCAGGTGCGCGGCGACCGCGGACAGCAGACCCACGGTGTACCCGGTGTCGTCCCCCGCCAGCGCGGCGCACGCGTGCGCGCGCGTCAGCAGGTACCAGAGGGTCTCCATCGACGACGGCGTCGTACCGGCGAGGGCGGCGATCGCGAGGGCGCCGAGGCGCTGGGGCCCGACCATGACGACTGCCAGCTGGACGGAGTCGACCTTGTGCCGCACGCCCGCGGCGGACGAGTTGACCAGGTGCAGCACCCGCATGGAGAGCTCGGGGTCGCTCTCCACCGTGCGCGCGTACTCGTTGGGGTCGGGATCCGTCGACGAGAGCTGGCGCAGGAGCTCGAAGCACTGGATCTCGCCGGCACCGAACGTGCGCCCCTCGTCCGAGGGCTGACGCTGCAGCACCAGCGGCCCCTGCAGCAGCTCGGCACCCGCCTCCAGCGCCGAGGTCACCCGCGCCCGGGACGTCGCGCTCTCGGCGACGACCACGGCACCCGCACCGGCAGCGCGCTGGACGAGGTCTCCCAGGCGCAGCGGCGACAGCCCGGCGTCCACCTTGACCAGCTGGACGTACGGGAGCAGCGCGTCCTGCACCGGGTCGCCCACGTAGTCCGCGAGCGACAGGCGCACCGACGCCTCCGTCAGGGCGGCGAACCGCCGGCTCGCACCGCTCGACATCTGGTGGGCCATGGGGATCTCGAGGACGAGGCCGTGCGGCGCCTCCAGCAGGTCCGGGGAGGTGATCAGCTGGTGCGTCGCGCGCACGATGATGGGGCGGCTCCCCGCGAGCCGGCCCAGGTCCACCGTGCGGAGCACCCCGTCGACCAGGTGCTCGACGGACTCCTCGGGCAGCGCGCGCCCGTCCGGCCCTGGCACGACCGCCCGTACCGCGTACGCGAAGACGCTGCGGTCCGGGTGCACGACAGCCTGTCGCTGGATCATGGCGCCCGTGCGCATCAGGGGGGTCGGACTGCTCACTCGTCGTCCTCTCGGGGACCGCGTCGGTCCCTGGGGCGGTCGCGCCTCGCTGCGTGCGCGTTGGTGCGGGGGGCTGCGTCAGCCGAGCGGTGCTCGGAGCGGGTGGTCGGCGTCCAGGACGACCTGCGCCGCGCGGCCCTCTCCGGGGTGCACGACGAGGGGCGCGAGGAGGTTGGCGGTGGGCCGGTCGCGGTCGTCGTCCGCGGGGTGCACGACTGCCAGCAGGACCGGTGCGTCCGGGGCGGTCAGGCCCAGGGCGACGAGCGCGTCGGCCGGCACCTCGGGTGCGTAGTCGGGGAAGAAGGCGTGCGGCTCGACCGCGAACAGGCGGACGGGCGGCGCGTCGGACGGTGCGGAGCGCAGCGCGAACAGCACGCCGGTCTCGTCGAGCGGCACCAGGCCGTACTCCTCGTGCCCCGGGAGGCCGGGGAACCCACCCGGGACCCGGAGGGTCGGGGGCACGTCCCGCGGGCCGGCGGGGGTGGTCACGACGACGGGAGACTGCTGCACGGAGGTCATGCCAGGAAGTCCATCAGGGAGGGCTGCAGCACCTTGGCAGCCGCGCCGAGCGCACCGCGGTACGCCACCTCCTGGGCCTGCACCTGGAGGATCACCTCGGCCAGGTCGATGTCCTCGATGCCCGACAGCTGCTGCGCGAGCGTCACCGTGTGCGTCGCGAGGACGTCCTTGGCGGCGAGCACCTGGCCGTGGCGGGCCCCGACGGAGGCGACCTGCTCGAGCATCGCGGACATCCGCCCGTCGATGGCCTGGATGCCGGCGGACATGTCGGTCGAGCCGGAGCGGATGGCGGCCGCGAGGTCGTCGAGCACGGCGAACGCCGAGCCCGCCCCGGTGCCGAACACCGCGGACCCGTCCGCGTCGACGCGCACGGTCGACGCCGATCCGACCTGCCGCGTGACGGGCATCCCGGTGCCGTGCCACGTGTACGTGCGGGGGACCGTCGTGGTGTCGGTGGTGAAGGCGGCCCCGGCGCTCGTGCCGGCGAAGACCTTGCGGCCCGAGTAGCTGGCGTTCGCCTGCTGCAGCAGCTCGTCCCGCCGCGCCTCGACCTCGGCCGCGAGGGCCTCGCGTGCGTCCGGGCTGAGCGCGCCGCTGCCGGCGCGGACCGCGAGGTCACGGGCCTGGCGGACGATGGACAGCGACTCGGTGAGCGCGGTGTCGACCGTCGAGAGCCACGCGTCGCCGTCGGCGACGTTGCGCTGGTGCTGCGCGTTGGCGCGCTGGTCCGCGCGCAGCCGCAGCAGGTCGTGGGCGCCCGACGGGTCGTCGGACGGCACGGAGATCTTCTTGCCGCTGGACATCTGGTTCTGCAGCTTGGCGGCTGCCGCCAGGTTGGCCTGCAGGTTGGCCAGCGTCGAGCGCTGGACCGTGGTGTGCGTGATGCGCGTGGCCACGGACGTCACCTCCCCACGATGCCGGTGCGGTTGATCAGGGTGTCGAGCATCTCGTCGATCGCCGTCAGGACGCGGGCGGCGCCCTCGTAGGCCCGCTGGAACGCCATCATGTTGACGGTCTCCTCGTCGAGGTCGACGCTCGCGTTCGCGAGCTGCTGCTGCTCGGCGGAGGTCAGCGCGGCGCCGGCCACGGAGGCCCGGGACGCGGCGCTCGCGGTGCGCACCCCCAGGTCGGCGACGACCCCGCGCCACTGCGCGTCCGGGCCGGCGGCGTCGGCACCGAGCGCGGCGATGCGCGTCGCGATCGAGCCGTCGTACTCCCCGGCGCCCGCGGTGCCGGCGGCGATCTGGCTGCCGCTCGTGAGCGCGACGGTCAGGCCGAGCGCAGCGGGCTGCCCGGCGGTGAACGTGAAGAAGTCGCCGCCCGGGGCGCCGGAGCGCGTCGCGCCCGTGCCGTGCAGCGCGTTGACCTGGTCGGCCAGCGAGCTGGCGAGCGCGTCGTACCGCGCCGCGGCACCCGTCAGCAGGCCGCCGTCGTCCGCGGGGGCCAGCACCGAGAGCAGGCCGGCGACGCGTCCGCCCTCGAGGCCGGCGGGCTGGTCGGGCCGGTCGGCCCACACCACGGTGACGGACGCGCCGTCCGTGGCCTGGGCGAAGGAGCCGGCACCGGCGACCGCGAGCCTGCTGACGTCGTCGCCGGTGACCAGCGCGTTGCCGCCGACGAGCACGTCGACCTGGCCGTTCGCGCGGGTGCGGGTGGTCGCGCCGACGAGCGAGGACAGCTCGGACACCAGGCGGTCGCGCTGGTCGGCCAGCTCGTGCGCCGTGCCGCCGGAGTTCTCGATCGCGAGGATCTTCTCGTTGAGGTCGGCGAGGGACTCGGCGGCGGTGTTGACGCGGTCGACGAGCGCGGCGGTCGTCGAGCGCGCCTGCTGCCACTGCGTCCGCGCGTCGGAGTACAGGGTGTGCAGCCGGGTGGCCACGGCGGTGCCGCGCTCGAGCAGCACGGCGCGCGCGGCGTCCTGGTCGGAGCCGTTGGCGACGTCGGCCCAGCCGCCCCAGAAGTCGGAGAGCTGGCCCGCGAGGCCGGTGGACGCCGGTTCGCCGATGCCCTTCTCGAGCGCGACGTGGGCGTCGGCGCGCGCCGCGAGGTACGCGGCGCTGCTGCCGGCCGAGCGCACCTTGGCGTCGAGGAAGATGTCGCCGAGGCGCTCGATCGACGCGGTGCGGGTGCCCTGGCCGATGCCGCTCGAGGTGGCGAACATGGCGGGCACGCTCTGGCCGGCGACCGGCACGAGGGCGGCGCGCTGGCGCGTGTAGCCGACGGTGTTGGCGTTGGCGACGTTCTGGGCGGCGACGTCGAGCGACTGACGCTGCGCGATCAGCGAGCTCAGCGCGGTACCGACTCCGGAGAAGGTGCTCACGGTGCTCCTAGATCGACCGGTCGACGAGACGGGCGTGCGCCGCCTCGACGGTGGTGTGCTGACCGTGCCCGTCGTACGTCTGCACGGTGTCCTGCAGGGAGAGCAGCGTCTCCTGCGCGGCGCGGTGGGAGACGGCGAGCAGCTCCCGGTTGCCGTCGGCGAGCGCGGAGATCTCGGCCGTCAGCGACGCGAACGCGTCGCGGTGGGCCCGCAGCAGGTCGTCCCAGGGAGCCGGGGCGTGCGCGGCGATCTCGGCCAGCCCGGCACCGGGGTCCAGGCCGAGCGTCCGCGCCGCCTCGTCCGCCTCCATGGCGCGCCCGATCTCGACGCCGCGGATCTCCTCGAGGACGGCCTCGACCTCGCGGGTCGCGTGGCCGAGCCACCGCGTGCGACCCGAGGTGAGGACGAGCTGCTCCTCCTCGAGCTTGAAGAGCAGGAGCTCGAGCAGGTGGCGCTCGCGCCAGAGGACCTCGGACAGCTGCTCGAGCGCCGGACTGTCGCCCATGGGTCCCACCTCCTCCCGGACGGCGCGTGGTGCACCGGCCCTGTCAGCCCCCCTATCGGCGGACGCCGGAGGATCCTGACCGTTCCGTCGGCGCCGGTCACAGGGTGGACGCGCTACCACCGCGACGACGCCTCGTGGAGCGGATGCCCGAGGCTCTGACCTGGGCAACTGTCCAGGTCCGCGCAAACGGGTGTGACGTGCGTCATACACGTCCGGGTGCATCCGGTAGGGTTCGCGTACCTTTCACCCGCCCCCAACGTGCGAAACCGGGCGGTGCCCGCGGACCCCCGGCGCGGACGTCCGCGAACGCGTCGACCGACGAGGGTCAACTTCGCCGCCCGGCGCGCCGAGCAGCCCCCTTGTGAGCGCGAACAAGAGCACGGCCGAGGTCACCGCACTCGTCGAGCAGCACCTGCCGCTCGTCGGCTACAACGTGTCGGAGATCCTCCACCGCGTCCCGCCGACGGTCAGCCGTGACGAGCTCGCGTCCGCCGGTGCCCTCGCTCTGGTGCTCGCCGCCCGCGGGTACGACCCGTCGACCAACGTGCCGTTCGCGCGGTACGCGACCCTGCGCATCAAGGGCGCGCTGCTCGACGAGCTGCGGTCCATGGACTGGGCGACCCGGGGTGCGCGCCGCCGCAGCCGTGAGCTCGAGGCCGCGACCGAGCGGCTGCACGCCGCGCTCGGCCGCACGCCGACGCGCGGTGAGATCGCCGAGACCCTGGGGGTCCAGGTCGCGGCCGTCGACGAGGCGCGCGCCGACGCCGAGCGCCGCGTGATGTCCCTGGACGTCCCGGGCACCGGGATCGCGGACACGGTGCGCGACTCCGACCGCACGCCGGAGGAGCAGGTGCTGGCCGCCGAGCGCGTGCACTGGCTGCGTGCCGCCGTCGAGGAGCTGCCGGACCGGCTGCGTGCCGTCATCGGCGGGCTGTACCTGGAGGACCGGTCGATCGCCGAGATCGCGACCGAGCTCGGCGTCACCCAGTCGCGCGTCAGCCAGCTGCGCACCGAGGGGCTCACGCTCCTGCGGGACGGCCTCAACTCGGCGTTCGACCCCGACCTCGTGCCGGTGCCCGAGCGCCCCGACGGCGTCGCCGAGCGCCGGCGGCAGGCGTACTACGCCTCGATCGCGGCGCGCGCGGCGCTCGGTGCCACCCACCTGGACTCGGTGCCGCGCCAGCGCGACGGGGTCGAGCAGACCGCCGACCTCGTCGGCTGAGCTCGCGACGTCACCCGCAAGAGGTCGGGCCGAACTCCTACGGCGGCCGCGGGCGGTGCCGATGAGCAGGACGTGCCCACGGATGGGCTGGTATCGACCCGACTTCAGGAGGAATGAGAACCATGGGTCTCTCGATCAACACGAACGTCGCGGCGCTCAACGCGTACCGCAACCTCGGCACCACGCAGAACGACCTCTCGAAGTCGCTCGAGAAGCTGTCGTCGGGCCTGCGCATCAACCGCGCCGCCGACGACGCGGCCGGCCTGGCGATCTCCGAGGGTCTGCGCTCGCAGATCAACGGCACCAAGCAGGCCGTGCGCAACGCCCAGGACGGCATCTCCGTCGTCCAGACCGCGGAGGGCGCGCTCACCGAGACGCACTCCATCCTGCAGCGCATGCGCACGCTGTCGGTGCAGGCGGCGAACGACGGCGGCCTGTCGGCCAAGGCGAAGCAGAACATCCAGGACGAGATCGGCGAGCTCACGACGGAGCTCGACCGCATCGCGGCCACGACGCAGTTCAACGGCACGGAGCTGCTGAACGGCGGGTACAACGCCAGCTTCCAGGTCGGCGCCAACGTCTCCGAGTCCGACAAGATCTCGGTCACCATCGCGAACATGAGCGCCACGGCGCTCGCCGTGAAGGACCTGAACGTGACGACCCCGGGCACGGCGGCCGTCGTGGCCGACCCGGACGCGACCCCGCCGGTCACCGGCGTCGACGCCGTCCCGTCGGGCGCGGAGGCCGCCATCGAGGCCATCGACGCCGCGATCAAGTCGGTCTCCGACCAGCGCTCGAAGCTCGGTGCCGTGCAGAACCGGTTCGACCACACCATCAACAACCTCAACGTCGCGGTGGAGAACCTGTCCGCGTCGGAGAGCCGCATCCGCGACACGGACATGGCGCAGGAGATGGTGTCGTTCACGCGCTCGCAGATCCTGTCGCAGGCCGGCACCGCGATGCTCGCGCAGGCCAAGAACCTGCCGCAGTCGGTGCTCCAGCTCCTGCAGTGAGGCACCCGGTCGCCGTGAGGTGACCACCGGCAGGACCCTGCGACCGGCGGTGGGTGGACGACCGTCCCCCCACCGCCGGTCGCATCCACGGCAGCACCGCCCACGGGCGTGACGGGAGAGCGGACGCATGGCGACGATCGACGGCATCGTCAGCGGGCTGGGCACGTCGGCCCTCATCGACAGCCTCATCTCGCTGCAGGCGGGGCAGCAGAGCCTCCTGTCGCAGAAGAAGACCACCGCGTCGTCGATGGTGACGGCGCTGCAGGCGCTCAACACCCGGGTCGCCTCGCTCGCCGAGCACGCCGCCACGGCCGCCAAGGGGCAGTCGTGGAACGCGGTCAAGGCCACGGTCGCGCAGACCGGTGCGACGACGCCGGGTGCCACGGCGACGGTCCGCGACGGTGCGCAGCAGGGCACGCTGGCGTTCCGCGTCACCGGCGTCGCGCAGTCCCAGGCGTCGCTCGTGGAGCTGCCCGCGACCTTCGGGTCCGCCACGCCGTCGTTCACGGTCGTCCGCGGGGGCGAGAGCGTCACGGTCACCGCGGCCTCGACGTCCGTGCCGGACCTCGTCGACGCGTTCAACGCGTCCGGGACCGGGGTGCGGGCCACCGCCGTCAAGGTCAACGTGCTGGACGGCGACGGCCGCGCCACCGGCGAGACGACGTACAGGCTGCAGCTCACGGGCACCGAGACCGGCACGGCGAACGCCTTCACGGTCCGCCACGACGGCGTCGACCTGGCCCTGGGCACCGTCCGCGCCGCCGGCGACTCGTCGATCACGCTCTTCCCGGGCACGGGCGCCGAGCAGGTGCTCACGTCCAGCTCCACGACGTTCGACGGCGTCATGACCGGCGTCGACCTGACGGTCACCGCCGTCACGGCGGCCGACGCGCCCGACCTCACGCTCGACGCCACCCGCGACGTCGCGGCGGCTCGGACGCTCGCGTCGGGGCTGGTCACCAACATCAGCACCGTGCTGTCCGAGATCACGTCCCGGACGCGCTCGACGACGAGCACGGCCTCCGACGGCGGCACGATCGTGACCGGCGGGCTCTTCTCCGGCAACACCTCGGTCCGCCTGCTGCAGCAGAACCTGCTCGCGCAGGCCTCGATGCCGGTGGACGGCACGGCGCCGTCCGACATCGGCATCGTCATCGCGAAGGACGGCACGTTCTCGTTCGACGCGACGGTCTTCGACGCCGCGATGGCGAAGGACCCCGAGAAGGTCGCCGCGGTCGTCCAGGGCGTCGCCGCCCGTCTGGCCGAGACGGCGGGCACGGCGTCGGACAAGGTGGACGGCACCCTGACCCTGTCGATCACCGCCCAGCAGGCCACGGTCACCGACCTCACCGACCGGATCGCCGACTGGGACGACCGCCTGCTCGCCCGCCGCGCGGCGCTCGAGCGGATGTACGCGAGCCTCGAGACGACGCTGTCCGGGCTGCAGTCGCAGGCCGGCTACCTGTCCAGCTACCTCGCGAGCAGCAGCACCAGCAAGCAGAGCTGACCCCTTCGGAGGAGCCATGTACGACGCACGGAGCCGGTACGTCGCGGCCGCGGTCCAGACCGCGAGCCCCGCGCGGCTGCTCACGATGCTCGTCGACCGCCTGGTCCTCGACGTCGAGCGCGGCGCGCACGCCCTCGCGGAGGGCCGGCGCGTGGACGCCACCCAGCACCTCGCGCACGCGCAGGACATCGTCGCCGAGCTGGTGGCGAGCCTCGACGTGCAGGAGTGGGACGGCGGTCCCCAGCTGCTGTCGATCTACACGTGGCTGATGCGCGAGCTGCTCGCCGTGTCGACCGGGGGCGAGGCCGAGCGTCTCGACGGCTGCCGGCAGATCGTGGCGGAGCTGGCACGCACCTGGCACGACGCGGCCGACGTCGTGGCGGGCGCCCCGTCGCCCACCGACCCGCCGCCGGCCGCGCCGACCGGTCTGCTCGGCGTCGGCTGAGCACCGCCGTGACCAGCGCACCGGCGCCCTCGTCGGACGACACGTTCCGCACCTGCTGGGACCAGGCGCTCGCCGACCTGGAGCTGGAGGTCCAGCACGCCGAGGAGCTGCTGCGCGTCGCGCACCTGCCTGCGCCGCAGGATGTCGCGCAGCGCGCCGCCTGGCGCCCACCGGCCGACCTGGGGCCGCTGCCCGCGTCGCTGGTCGAGCGCGCCCGCGCGCTGCACGCGCGTCAGGTCGACGTCGCCCGGCGCCTCGCCGAGCAGGCGGCCGTCTCGCGGCGGCACCTCGCGGCCGCCGACGTGCTGCGCGCCCGCCCGCCGGCGACCCCGGTGTACGTCGACGTCGAGGGCTGACGCGGCGGCCGTCGCCGGATCGGCAGGCGCTGTCCGCTGCGCCCCGGTTCGACTCGGCCGGACGGGTGATCCGGCCGTACGGGCGTCACCGACACCTCACAGGACGGGTCGGGCCGCCGATGGGCGGGCGAGCATGGATCGCTCGCGCAGCAGGCCACGGATCGGCCGACCAGGCACCACGCCGTCGTGAGGTGGGCCCGCATGGGCATGTTCGACTCCGTGAGCACCAGTGCGATCGGCAGCGCGCTCGACGCGCTGGCGATGCGCCAGCGCGTCAGCGCCGACAACGTCGCGAACCTGCAGACCCCCGGGTACCACGCCAAGCGCGTGGCGTTCGAGGCGGAGCTCGCCGCGGCCGTGCGTCGCGGTGACGGCGACGTCGCCGCGACCGTCGCGCGCAGCCTGGAGCCGACGCGTGAGGACGGCAACAACGTCAACCTCGAGACCGAGACCCTGCTGCAGATCGACACCAACCTGCGCTACCAGCTGGCGACGCAGGCGATGTCCGGCACGTTCTCCTCGGTCCGGACCGCGATGAGGACGAGCTGATGACGATCTTCGGGGCGATCGGCGTCGCCGGCACCGGCATGACCGTGACGCGCAAGTGGATGGACGCGATCAGCGACAACCTCGCGAACGCGAGCACCGTGACGTCGACGTCCGAGGAGGCGTTCCGCACCCGCTACGTCGTCGCGCAGGAGATGACGGGCGGCGACGGCGGCGTGCAGGTCGCCGGGATCGCGCTGGGCGACGCCGAGGGGCGCCTGGTGCACGAGCCCGGCCACCCCCTCGCCGACGAGGACGGCTACGTCCGCTACCCCGACGTGGACATGGCCTCCCAGATGACGCAGCTGATCATGGCCCAGCGCGGCTACCAGGCGAACGCCGCGGTCGTGTCACGGGCGACCGAGTCCTACCAGGCGGCCCTGCAGATCGGACGCAGCTGATGAGCGGCCTGGGCGTGACCCCCGTCGCCGGCGTCACCTCGACGCTCCCGACGGCAGGGCTCGGTGCGGCCGAGCCGGCCGGCGCCGCGTCCGGCGGCGGCGCGGCCTTCGCCGGTGTGCTCGGCTCGGTCGACC
>Ga0233363_1000851_pt1 | contig 12677 bp, 9 predicted proteins | sample ElkDunMinimDraft_18_FD_191534 | JGI IMG/M metagenome (GOLD analysis project Ga0233363, IMG submission 191534) | Fecal eukaryotic communites from dung pellets of Tule Elk in California, USA - Elk Dung C16 | ecosystem: Host-associated > Mammals > Digestive system > Large intestine > Fecal | place... | reverse complement strand
ACTCCATCACACGGCCGCCGGTGAACTCGACACCGAGGTTGGTGTCGCGGACCAGCGGTGCGGCGATCGCGGCCAGCACGATCAGCGCGGCCACGACGAGCCCCTTGCCCCGGTGCCGCATCAGGTCGGGGTTCTTCTCGACCAGCCAGGTACGGATCGGGCCGATCTTGTCCAGGCCGCTGACGGCCGGGTGCTTGCGGATGACCGCCCTGCGGACCGCCCACTCGACGAACACGCGCGCGATGATCAGCGCGGAGAACATCGAGACGATGGTGCCGATGCTCAGGGTCACACCGAAGCCCTGGACGGTGCCGGAGGCGAAGAAGAAGAGCAGCGCCGCCGCGATGAGCGTCGTGACGTTGGTGTCCAGGACGGCGCTCCACGCCTTGCGGGAGCCCTCGACGAACGCCTTCTCCAGGTTCGGCGGGATCGCCCGGCGGCGACGGCGCGCGAGCGCGCCGGCCTCGGCCTTGGAGGCCTCGTCCTCCGTGGCGTCCCGCATGCCCGCGGACTTGTTGGACTCGTACACCCTCTGCTGGCGCTGGTACTCCTCGCGCGCGCGCTCGAAGATGAGCACGTTGGCGTCGATGGCCATACCGATCGCCAGCACGAAACCGGCCAGACCCGGCAGGGTGAGCGTTGCCCCCAGGGCGACCAGCGCCCCGTACGCGATGAGCGTGTAGAACGCCAGCGCGACCGAGGCGAGGAAGCCGACCAGCCGGTAGACCAGGGTGATGTACAGCGCCGTGAACGCGATGCCCAGGAGGGCGGCGATGGCGCTGGCCTCGATGGCGGCGGCGCCCAGGGTCGGGCCGACCGTCTGGCGCTGGACCTCGGTGACCGGCAGCGGCAGGGAGCCGCCCTCGATCAGCACGGCCAGCTCGTCGGCGGTCTCACTGGTGAAGGTGGGACTGGTGATGCTGGTGGAACCGCCCGGCATACCGACCTCGCAGCCGATCTCCGGGTTCACCTCCGGGGCGGAGATGATCTGGTCGTCCAGCACGATCGCCACGCGCCGCCGCGGGTCGCCCTGCTCGTAGCAGGCGGCGGCGCCGGTCAGCTGGGCCCACTGGTCGCGACCCTCACCGCGGAAGTTGACGTTGACCGTCCACTGGGTGCGGTTGACGCTGTCGAGCGCGGCGTCGGCGCTGGACACCCGGTCACCGCGGATGGCGGTGTCACCGAGCTGGAGGTAGGTGCCGTCGGCGTCCGGCAGCGTCATCGCGACGTCGTCCGGGTTCTCAGCGCTGGGGCCCGCCGGGGGCTGCTGGCCGCCGGTGGGGTCGCCGCCCATGCCGCCCATGAGCTCTTCCAGCTGCTCGGGGGTCAGCTCCTCACCGCCGCCCTCGGCGCCCTCCTCGGGGGCGCCCTCGGCGTCGGACGGGGCGCGGGCCTCGTCGGCCGGGGCGTCCGGCGCGTTCGCGAAGTCGCCGGCCGGAGGGGCCTGCACGCCCTGGCCGCCCTGTTCGCCGACGCCCAGCACCGGGTGGAAGGACAGCTGGGCGGTGCGCCCGACGATCTGTGCGGCCTCGGCCGGGTCCTGCACGCCGGGGAGCTCGACGATGATCCGGTTCTCACCGGAACGGGACATGGTCGCCTCGGCGACGCCGAGGCGGTCGATGCGCTGGCGCAGCACCTCGACGACCTGGTCGGTGTTCTCGGAGTTCGCGGCCGTGCCGTCGGCGCCGTCCTGGGTCTCCAGGACGATCTGCGTGCCGCCGCTGAGGTCGAGCCCCAGGCGCGGTGGGATGAACCACGCCGCGCCGAACGCGACGAGGATGACAAGGAGGGAGATGAGCGCGCGTGTCCAGCGCGCTCCCGCTCCCGTTTGACTGGACAAGGGGTAGGTACCTCTCACTGCGAAGACGGGTAGCCGAACGCATGCCCGGAGGAAACCGGGCGGGGGGTGCGGCCGGGGACGGTCAGATGGCGGTGTTCGCTGCGAGAGGCGGACCCCGCGTCGGCGGAAGCTCCCCGGTGGTGACCTGTTCGGGAACGGGGTCGCAGGCCGGGGGCGGCAGCGGCCACCAGGGCTGGTCCCACACGGCCAGGCGCAGGGCGCGACCGGGGACCGTGTCGGGAAGGTCGCGCAGCAGGGAGCGCTGGTCGCAGGTGGTGGCAGGGGGGCCGACCGTGACCATGGGGTTCTCGACCAGGTTCGCGCGTTCGCGCGGGGTCACCGACTCCTGCGCGGCCGCGCTGCCCCGGGCGTCCTCGGGGGCGCTGGCCAGACCGTGCGACGGCAGGGGTGCGGAGGCGGGTTCGCCTCCCAGCCCGGAGGCGACGGGGAACGACAGGATGACCAGCAGCACCATGCTCGTGAGGAGCGCGGTGGTGTGCCGGGCAGGGCGGGGTAGGGCACGGGTATCCGTGGTGACCACCGCCTCAGGTGAAGGACCGGGAAGAGGGTGTATCCGTCACCGCGCGCCCCGGCGGCACGCGGCTCGTCCAGCAGAGCATACGGGTACGTGTCTCCCCCGGGGAATCGTGCCCGGCCGCGAGTGGCGGGACCGTTGCGCCCGCCGGCGCCGGCACGGGGGACGGACGCGCCCGAGCGGGGGAAATGAGGTGCGGGGCAGGCCCTCGGCGGCTTTAGGCTTGGGGCATGTCGTCGAATCGCCACATCCTGACCGCGGTCGCCTGGCCCTACGCCAACGGACCGCGCCACATCGGTCACGTGTCCGGCTTCGGAGTTCCCTCCGACGTCTTCTCCCGCTTCCAGCGAATGTCGGGCAACCACGTGCTGATGGTCAGCGGCACGGACGAGCACGGCACCCCGGTCCAGGTGCAGGCAGACCAGGAGGGCGTCACCCCGCGCGAGCTGGCCGACCGCTACAACCGGATCATCTCCGAGGACCTCGTCGCCCTCGGCCTGTCCTACGACCTCTTCACCCGCACCACCACCGGCAACCACTACGCGGTCGCCCAGCAGCTGTTCACCACGCTGTACGACAACGGGTACGTCTTCACCCGCACCACCCAGGGCGCGGTGTCCCCGTCCACCGGCCGTACGCTGCCCGACCGCTACATCGAGGGCGTCTGCCCGATCTGCGGGTACGACGGCGCGCGCGGCGACCAGTGCGACAACTGCGGCAACCAGCTCGACCCGATCGACCTCATCTCCCCCCGTTCGCGGATCAACGGCGAGACCCCCGAGTTCGTGGACAGCGAGCACTTCATGCTCGACCTGCCCGCGTTCGCCGAGGTCCTCTCCACGTGGCTCACGGGCAAGGAGGGGGAGTGGCGGCCCAACGTCCTCAAGTTCTCCCTGAACCTGGTGGACGACCTCCAGCCCCGCGCGGTCACCCGCGACCTCGACTGGGGCGTGCCGATCCCGCTGGACGGCTGGAGCGACAACGCCAACAAGCGCCTGTACGTGTGGTTCGACGCGGTGATCGGCTACCTGTCCTCGTCCATCGAGTGGGCGAAGCGGATCGGCGAGCCCGACGCGTGGAAGCGCTGGTGGCAGAGCGACGAGGCCCGGTCCTACTACTTCATGGGCAAGGACAACATCGTCTTCCACTCGGTGATCTGGCCCGCGATCCTGCTGGGAGCCGCGGGCGAGGGCGACCGGGGCGGCGACACGGGGCCGCTCGGACGGCTCAACGTCCCCACCGAGGTGGTCTCCAGCGAGTTCCTCACCATGGAGGGGCGCAAGTTCTCCTCCTCGCGCCGCGTCGTCATCTACGTGCGCGACTTCCTGGAGCGCTACTCGGCCGACGCGCTGCGGTACTACATCATGGCCGCCGGGCCCGAGACCCAGGACACCGACTTCACCTGGGCCGAGTTCGTGCGCCGCAACAACGACGAGCTGGTCGCGGCCTGGGGCAACCTGGTCAACCGCTCCGTCTCCATGGCGGCCAAGAACCTGGGCGAGATCCCCGCCGCCGGTGAGCTCACCGACGAGGACAGGGCCGTGCTGGAGGCGTCGCGGGGCGCGTTCGCGCGGGTGGGCGAGCGGCTGGAGCGGTCCCAGTTCAAGGCGGGCCTCCAGGAGGCCATGCGGACCGTCGCCGAGGCCAACAAGTACATCTCCGACCAGGCCCCGTGGGCGCTCAAGAAGACCGACCCGGAGCGGATGGCCACCGTCCTGCACGTGGCGCTCCAGCTGGTCCACGACGCCAACACCCTCCTGACGCCGTACCTGCCCGACTCGGCGAACAAGGTGCACGCGATGCTCGGCGGCACAGGTACCTGGACGGGCATGCCCCGCCTCGACACCGGGCACGACACCGTCGGCGGCTCGGAGGAGACCGTCGACTACCTGGTCATCACCGGTGACTACGCCGGGGACGCCGCGCGCTGGGAGTCGACGCCGATCGTGCCGGGCACGCCGCTGGGACGCCCGGAGCCGCTGTTCACCAAGCTCGACCCGTCCGTCGTGGACGAGGAGCTGGCCCGCCTGGAGGGCCCCACAGAGTAGTCCCGGGCGAGCCGGGAAGCAGGACGACCGCGCCGACGGGCCACGCCCGTCGGCGCGCCTTCGCGAAGGAACGTGAACACCATGGGCAAGCGCAGCGGGAAAGCGGTCAGGGAGCGCAACGACCAGACCCCTCCGCCGGCACCGGAGCCCCTGCGTGTCCCGGTGGCCGACAGCCACACCCACATGGACATGCAGACACCCGGTGTCGAGGAGGTCATCGCGGCCGCCGAGAGCGTCGGGGTGACCCCGCTCGTCCAGGTGGGCGTGGACCTGCCGTCGTCGCGGTGGGCGGCCGAGGTCGCCGCCGCGCATCCGGGCAAGGTCTGGGCCGCCGTGGCCCTGCACCCCAACGAGGCGCCGCGCATCGTGCACGGGGACGGCGCGGCCGGCGTGGAGGCGGACGACACCGACTGGGCGGGCAAGGCCCGGGAGGCGGCGGGCCGCGCCGGGCTGGACGAGGCGCTGGCCGGCATCGACGAGCTGGCGGCCCTGCCGCACGTGGTGGCGGTCGGCGAGACCGGCATGGACACCTTCCGCACCGGGCCCGAGGGGGCGCAGGCGCAGGAGGAGTCGTTCCGCCGCCACATCGCCATCGCCAAGGCCCACGGCAAGGCCGTGATGATCCACGACCGCGACGCGCACGACGACGTGTTCCGGATCCTGGCCGACGAGGGCGCACCGGAGAGGGTCGTCTTCCACTGCTTCTCCGGCGACGCCGACATGGCCCGGGTCTGCGCCGAGCACGGGTACTTCATGAGCTTCGCGGGCAACGTCACGTTCGCCAGCGCCGAGTCGCTGCGCGCGGCGGCCGAGGCGGCGCCGCCGGAGCTGATGCTGGTCGAGACCGACGCGCCGTTCCTCACCCCCAAGCCGTACCGGGGCCGCCCCAACGCCCCGTACCTCATCCCGCACACGCTGCGCCTGCTGGCCGAGGTCAAGGGCATGGACGAGGACGAGCTCGCCGGGATCGTCGCGGGCAACGCCCGCCGCGCCTTCGGGTTCTGACGGGCCCGCCCGGGAACCGGGCGCGCACCGCGCAGGACCCCCGGACCGCTCCCGCCCCGGGCCGGGACGGACGGAACGAGGCCCCTCCCCGACCGGGGAGGGGCCTCGTCACGTCCGGGGCGGGCACAGGGCCGGGTCAGCCGCCGCGCTTGCGCCAGGCGTTGGCGCGGGCCTCCTGGTCGGCTGCCTTCCAACGCTGCTTGCGCTCCGCGCGCACGCGCTGGTCGCCGCGGGAACGGTTCCACTCGGCCTCGCGCCGGAGCCGGTTCCAGCGGGCCAGCCGCCGGGCGTCCAGCTCACCCTCGTCGACGGCGGCCAGGATCGCGCATCCGGGCTCGGACTCGTGCGCGCAGTCCCGGAAGCGGCACTGCCCGGCGAGTTCGCGGACGTCGGCGAAGGTCTGGTCGACGCCGCCCGGGTCGCCCGGCACGTCGATGCGCCGCACTCCGGGGATGTCCAGGACCAGGGCGCCCCCGGGCAGCTCCAGGAGTTGGCGGTGGGTGGTGGTGTGCCGCCCCCGCTTGTCCTGGCGGACCTCCCCGGTGGCCATGAGCGGACGCCCGGCGATGGCGTTGACCAGGCTGGACTTGCCTGCCCCGGAGGTGCCCAGCAGCACCCACGAGGAGCCGGGCAGGAACCGTGCCGACAGCTCCTCCAGCCCGTCGCCGGTGTGGGCGCTGACGGCGTACACGTCGGCGCCGGTGGTCGCTGCCCGCACGAGTTCGAGGACTCCGGGGAGGCCGTCCCCGGCCAGCTCCGTCTTGGTGACGGCCACGACCGGGGTCGCGCCGCTCGCCCAGACCAGGCTGAGGAACCGCTCCAGACGTCCCACGTTGGGGCCCTGGTCGGCGGCCTCACAGATCAGGACCGCGTCGACGTTGGCGGCCAGCACCTGGTCGTGGGAGTCCTTGGCGACGCCCTGGCGGACGAGGCTGCTGGAGCGTTCGAGGACCGCCTCCACGAGCCAGGTGTCCCCGGAGCGCCGGACGGCGACCCAGTCGCCCGCGCACGGGGCGCAGGAGGGGTCCGCCTGCGCGGCCCTGGTCAGGGCCGGGGCGTAGTCGGCGGGGGTCTCGCCGGGGAGGCGGACCAGCGCGCCTCCACGGCGTGAGGAGGCCACGCGGGCGGGGAGCAACGGGTGCTCGCCGGCGCCGGCGACGGCGTCGAAGGCGCGTGCGACACGCGGGTTCCATCCGAGCCCGGTCAGCGGGTGGAGGGTGGGCGTGTCCGTATCGGGTGTGTTCACGACGGTCTCTCTGGGAGGCGAGCCGTCTGGAGGGTGGGGCCCTCAGGGCTCGCGGACGATCAGGAAGGAGGGGGAGGGAGCGGGGGTACTCGCAAAGGCAGTCATGGCTCTTCCTTCCGTCGTCGGCCGTCGTCCTGTCCACGACGCGCACGGGCCCGCCGAGTCTAGGACCGGCGGGACCGCGGCTTCCAGTGGTTTTTCCGGGGGCGGTGGTGCGCGGCCCCCGGTCGGGCGGTGGATCAGCGGCGCCTGGTCCACACGTCGTCGCCCGGGGGCCCTGTGGGCCGGGCGGGCGCCTGACCCGAGGGGGCTCCTCCGTGCCGGGGCCGGTATCCGGCCTCGGGCACGCGCTCGCTGTCGGGTGGCGCCGGGGTCGCGTGGACCGGGCGCCTGGTGTAGTCGGGGCGCTCCTCGTCCACTCCGAGGAGGAGGAAGAGGCTGCAGACCAGCAGGAAGACGAACAGGACCACGATGGTGGGCAGCAGGAGGTCGGTGGCGCTGGACCCGGGCGGGGGTCCGTAGCGGTTCAGTCGCGGGGGCTCGATGTGGATGCCCAGCATGCCGGTGTAGTGCATGGAGGTCACCGCGAAGCCCATCACCGGGGAGGCGAGAAGGAGGGCGGTGAACCCGCGCAGCCGGGAGGCGCACCACAGGGCGCAGGTGGCCGCGACCAGTGCGATACCGCAGGCGAGGGCGACGTAGACGGGGTCGTGGTGGAGTTCGCCGTGGACGTTCATCGCTGCCAGGCCGGTGTAGTGCATGGCGATGATGCCGGCTCCGGCGATGAGGCCGCCCAGGAGCAGGGTGGACGTCCGCTGCCGGACGATCGTGATGGTGAGGGCGGCGCCCATGACCACGACCGCGGTGGCCCCGCTGACCCCGGTGAGTACGGCGTCGTAGCGGATCGAGGTGCCGACGGGGGAGAACCCCATCATGGCGATGAAGTGCATGGACCACAGGGCCATGCCGCCGAGGGAGAGGGATGCCAGGGCCAGCCACTGCCACCGCGTGAAGGTCTTCGACCGGCGCGCACGGGCGGCGAAAGCCAGCCCGAGGAGCGAACCGATGGTCGACACCGTGAAGGCGATGGCGGGGGTGATCCAGTCCTGGGTGGGGAAATCGGCCACAAATCGCTACTTTCCATGACCTAAGTCACAATCGACTGGGTTATGGATAGTAGGGATGACCTGGGGTGGGACACCAGAGGTTTCGGGAAACCCGAGTGGCCTGATGTGGCCATTTATCGCACCGCATCGCACTGTGGCGGACCGGTGACGGCCCGCGGCCTCAGGCCGGGCGGTCCCACGCGCTGCCGGTGCTGTGGCGCGCGTTGTAGCGACCCGTCCCCTCGGCCGGGGACGCGGTGTCGGGCACGGGCTCGCCGTCCCGGCGGTCGGCCTGCGACCCGCGCCGGGGAGCGGAGTCGTCGACGCCGAGCATCAGCAGGAGGCTGCACACCAGGAGGAAGACGAACAGGCCGACGACCAGCGGCAGCAGCAGCTCCGGGGCGGTCGAACCCGGGACCGACGCCGCGCCGGCGGACTCGTTCACGGTGACGTGCATGCCGAACATGCCGGTGTAGTGCATGGAGGAGACCGCCACGCCCATCACCAGGGAGGCGAGCAGGATCGACGGAACGCCCTTGAGCCTCTGGGTGAACCAGAGGGCCACGGTCGCGGCGACCAGGGCGACGACCACGGCCAGACCCACGAACAGCGGATCGTGTCCGAGGTGGCCGTGCATGTTGATGGACGCCATGCCCATGTAGTGCATGGCGACGATCCCCGCGCCCGCGATGGCGCCGCCCGCCAGGAGCCATCCCGTTCCGCGGTGGATGACCGTCAGGTACTGGGCGAGTCCCATGGCCACCACGGCGAGCAGTCCGCTGGCGATGGTGAGCGTCGCGTCGTAGCGGATCGACAGCCCGGGGACGTGGAAGCCGAGCATGGCGATGAAGTGCATCGACCACACGGCGGTGCCGCCGAGGCAGAGCGCGCTGAACGTGAGCCACGTCCCCCGGGCCGCCCCGCGGGAGTTCCGGGCGCGGGCGGCGAACATGAGCCCGACGAAGGAGCCGATGACCGACACGGCGTAGGCGACCGCGGGAGTCAGCGGCCCGTGGGTGAAGTGCTCGATCATGGCCGCTGGCTCCAGGGGACGTGGGGGAAGGAGTCCTGTTCAGGCCAATCCTAGGGAGGCCCGTCCCGTCCGTGGGCGGAGCCGGGGCGCGTCCGGGCTGCACGGGAGGCTGTCGCGGCGCAAGGGACCTTGGTCCCTGGGCTGTATGGCGGAGGGTAGCCGCCGCCTCTGTGGCGCGAAACACACACCCGGAGGGGTTGGGAGCCCTGGAGGCCCCGTCCGTCCGTCGCCTGCGGGCGCCCCGGAGGGTGCGCGGCAGGCGCGCACCGCCCCCGGGTGCGCGGCCCCGCCGCCGCACCTCGGCGCGGGCGGGCTACGCGCGCAGTCCGCCGAAGGCGATCCGGGCGAGGGTGTCCGCGACCTCCTCGGAGGCCAGCCCCCGGTCCGGCTTGTACCACTCCACGAGCGAGTTCACCATGCCGAACAGCAGGCGGGCCGCGACCGCCGGATCGACGTCGCTGCGGATGTCGCCGTCGACGATCCCCTCGCGCACCAGGTCGGCGACGAGGTGGTCGAACTCGCGGCGCCGCTCCAGCGCACGCTTCTCCACCTCCGTGTTGCCGCGCACGCGCAGCAGCAGGGTCACGTGGGGCAGCTCCTCCACCAGGACGCGGACGCTGCCGCGCAGCACGTGGTCGAGCCGGTCGATGGCCGGCCCGGTCGTGGACGCCTCCTCGCGGGTGACCGCGAACAGGGCGTCCATCGCCAGGTCCAGGGAGAGGCGCAGCAGCTCGGTCTTGCCGGTGACGTGGTGGTAGATCGCCGACTTGGTGACGCCCAGAGCGCGGGCGAGGTCCTCCATGCTCGTGCCGTCGTATCCGCGCTCGTTGAACACGCGCGCGGCCACGCGCAGGACGGAGTCGGCGTCATGGCCGGGGCGGCCGGAGCGCCGCCGTCCCGCCCCGCGGCGGGAGGACGCTGATTCGGGAGGGGAAGTTCGGGACACGGTTGTCGAATCTACCTGGTGACGAGCACCGGGGTGCGCGGACGGCGGCCCGCGGCGCCATCCGTGTCCCCGGATCCGCACGAGGATTTGGTAACTTAACGAACGGTCGGTTAGTAACAGATGATAGGCGGACCGCCGACCGCACGCGAGGCGGCCCGCGACCGAGGAGAGGCGACGACGTGTCCACGGACCCCGCGACCCTGATGGAACGGCACCGCCCGACGCTCGACGCGGCGGTCGAGGCGGTACGCGTACGCGGCCACCACACCGCCTACCCCGAGTCCCCCAGCCGCTCCGTCTACGGGGAGGACGCCGCCCCCGTCGGGCAGGCGGCCTTCGAGGCACGCCTTGGCGCCGACTTCCCGCTCGACGGCCCCGGGGACCGGGGCCGGGTGGCCACCGAGCGCTCGCCCTACGGGCCCGTCCTCGGCGTCACCTACCCGCGCGCGGACGCCGACGCCCTCGTCGCCGCCTCCACCCGTGCCCTGGCGTCCTGGCGGCGCACGAGCCCGGACGACCGCGCCGCCGTGGCCGTGGAGATCCTCGACCGGCTCAACCGGCGCAGCTTCGAGATGGCGCACGCGGTCCAGCACACCACCGGCCAGTCCTTCGTGATGGCCTTCCAGGCGGGAGGCCCCCACGCGCAGGACCGCGGACTGGAGGCGGTGGCCTGCGCGTACGACATGATCGGCCGCTACGCGGGCGAGTCCCGGTGGGAGAAGCCCCAGCGCAGGGGCGGCGGTCTGGTGATGGCCAAGCGGTACACCGCGCGGGGCCGCGGTGTCGGTCTGGTCATCGGCTGCAACACCTTCCCCACCTGGAACTCCTACCCCGCCCTCTTCGCCAACCTGGTCACCGGCAACACCACGATCGTCAAGCCGCACCCGGGCGCGGTCCTCCCGCTGGCCCTCACCGTGGCCGTCGCGCGGGACGTGCTCACCGAGGCGGGACTCGACCCGGACGTCGTCCTGTTGGCCGCCGAGGACCCCGACGACCGCGTCGCCGCCGACCTGGCCCTGCGCCCCGAGGTGCGGATCGTCGACTTCACCGGATCGACCGCGTTCGGGGACTGGCTGGAGGCCAACGCCCGCCAGGCGTTCGTCAGCACCGAGAAGGCGGGCGTCAACACGGTCGTCGTCGACTCCACCGACGCGTACCGGCCCATGCTGGCCAACCTGGCGCACTCCCTGTCGCTCTACAGCGGCCAGATGTGCACCAGCCCCCAGAACCTGTTCGTTCCCTCCGGAGGGATCGCGACCGACGAGGGGCGCAAGGGCCCCGACGAGTTCGCCGCCGACCTGGGCGCGGCCGTGGCCGACCTGGTCGGGGACCCCGCCCGTCTGGCGGGCGTGCTCGGCGCCGTGGTCGGCGACGGCGTCCTCGCCCGGGTGGACGCGGTCGCGGAGCTGGGTGAGACGGTCCTGGCGCCGACCGCTCCCGCGCACCCCGAGTTCCCCGACGCCGCCGTGCGCACGCCCGCCATCGTGCGGCTGACAGCCGACCGGCGCGACGTCTACGGGAGGGAGCACTTCGGCCCGATCTCGTTCGTCATCACCGCGCGGGACACCGACGAGTCCCTGCGCCTGCTGCGCGAGACCATCACCGAGAGCGGAGCCATCACCGCGTCCGTGTACTCCACCAGCGAGGACGTGCTGGCACGGGCCGAGGACGCCGCCCTGGACGCCGGGGTGAACCTCTCGGAGAACCTCACCCGGGGCGTGTTCGTCAACCAGTCCGCCGCCTTCAGCGACTACCACGGCACGGGCGCCAACCCGGCGGCCACGGCGTCCCTGACCGACCCGCGCTTCGTCGCCGGGCGGTTCGACCTCGTGCAGTCGCGCCGCCACGCCTGAGCCGGAGGGCCGCCTCCCGGCGCGCTCGTGCGCGCGGGAGCGTGCGCCTGTGCGCGCCCGCGTGCCCCCGTCGGCGTCGGGCCACGGCGAACGGGGCGGGGCGTCCGAGGACCCGGCGCCGCCGTCCCCGCGGGAGCGCCCCCGCCGCCGGAAAACACGTTTGGCCCAAGGATTGCCCCGACGGGATTGTCCAACGCTGTGACCAGGCGTAGCTTCGGCCTCATCGTCAGGGGTGCGGGCGTCGCACCGCCCGCGCCCACCCGACCCTGAGCGAGGCAGTATGGCGATCGTCCAGAACGCCGCCCCACGGAGGGCGACGATAACCCAGGGGCACGAGGCGGACCGCAGGCGGCAGCGGCTCGACCGGGGCAACGCCCGGTGGCGCAGTTTCGCCTCCGCCCATCCGCGCCAGGGCTCCGGCCGCAGACGCGAACTGCTCGAACACCAGGAGCCCCGGGTGTCCGTCCTGTCGTGCGCCGACTCCCGTGTGCCCCCCGAGCTGGTCTTCGACCAGGGGCTCGGCGACATGTTCACGACCCGGTCGGCGGGCCAGGTCCTGGACTCGTCGGTGCTCGGCACGCTCGTCTACGGGGTGGACGAGTTCGACACGGTGCTCCTGGTCGTGCTCGGCCACGACTCGTGCGGAGCGGTGAAGGCGGCCATCAGGGCCCACCGCACCGGGGTGCTGCCCCCGGGACACGTGGGCTACCTCGTGGGGCAGGTCCTGGACGTCGTGGAGACGGTGCCGGAGCAGGAGACCGAGAAGGCCTTCCTGGACGCCTGCGTGCGGGCCAACGCGCGTTCCGTCGCCGAGCAGATCCGGGAGGAGCCGGGGCTGCGCGAGGCGGTGGAGGCCGGAACCATGAAGGTCGAGCCCGCCCGCTACGACCTCAGGCGCTCCCGGGTGGAGTGGCTGGACGACGCGTCCAGGAGCGGTCGGGGCGGTGAGGGGGTTCCGGCCCCGAGAGCCCGGGGCCGGTGAATCCACAGGTGAGGAACATGGAGCAGGTGGAGGGAGTGGCCGTCCGGAGAATTCCGGGCGGCATTCTTCATGTTCAGGAAGGG
>Ga0233363_1000850_pt1 | contig 12682 bp, 10 predicted proteins | sample ElkDunMinimDraft_18_FD_191534 | JGI IMG/M metagenome (GOLD analysis project Ga0233363, IMG submission 191534) | Fecal eukaryotic communites from dung pellets of Tule Elk in California, USA - Elk Dung C16 | ecosystem: Host-associated > Mammals > Digestive system > Large intestine > Fecal | place... | reverse complement strand
TTATGACATCATGTCATTTAGGCGGCGGGGGCTGTCAAGACGGATACGACATGCTGTCATGAAAAAATCCGCCCCCCGCGTGTCGCGCGGCCCCCGACACGCCCCGACCGCGTCCCCCGCTCCTCTCGCCGCGGGGTTCCCGCACGTTCCGCCGCGGCGCACTGCACGTGCTCTTGCATGCGCATATGTCCGTTCCGGGCGTCTGTGCGGGTAGCGTCGCACCGGGCGCCGGATGAACGGATCGGCGTCCCGCGGAGGGTGGCTCCGGTGGCGGTTTCGGGCGACGGCGTCGGATGTGTCTCGTTACGCCTGCTGGTCAACAGGTCGCCGGGGCGATTATCGTTTGGGTGGCGTGTGGTCCGACCGCAGGGAGGCGCCGAGGAGATCCTCGGGCCACCAGGCGCGGCGGGCACCCGCGGACCGGCAGACCAGAGGCGATGAGTGGATACCAGGAGAACAGGGCACGATCCCCGGACGGTGATCGGTGAGGGTGCGGCACAGGCCGTTCCCGCCAATGGTGCTGCCCCCCACGGCAGCGCATCCCTGGGTGACGACGCCGTCCTCAACGACCGGGTGGAGGCCACCGTCGAATCGCTTGACGTCCTGCTTGTCGAAGACGACGCGGGAGACGCCTTCCTCGCCGAGGAGCTGCTCGCCGACACCGCCCTGAACACCCGCATCACCTGGGTGTCCAGCCTGGCGGACGCGCGCGAGCACCTCAAGGGCTTCCGCGGCTGCGTGCTGCTCGACCTGAACCTGCCCGACGCCCACGGCCTCGAGCTGCTCCGCGAGATCCTGGAGGGGGCGCCCGCCGCGGCCGTCGTCGTCTTCACCGGACTCGACGACGAGCACGAGGGCGTCGCCGCCGTCGCGGCAGGCGCCCAGGACTACCTCGTCAAGGGGCAGGTCGACGGGTCGCTGCTCGGCCGCAGCCTCCGCTACTCCCTGGAACGCCGCCGCGCCGACGAGGGCGCCCGTCAGCTCCGCGAGGCGCGCATCCGCGCCCGGGAGAACATGCGCCTCGAGCGCGGACTGCTGCCCCAGGTCCTGCTCCAGCGCTCGCCGCTCAGCCACCGCGCCTACTACCGGCCCGGACGCAAGCGCGCCCTGGTCGGCGGCGACTTCTACGACGCGGTCGAGAAGGACGGCACCACCCACGTCATCATCGGCGACGTCAGCGGGCACGGCCCCGACGAGGCAGCCCTGGGGGTCAGCCTGCGCATCGCGTGGCGCGCCCTCATCATGGGCGGGGTCGACGAGGCCAGGGTGCTGCCCAACCTGGAGGCCATCCTGGTCAGCGAACGCGCCCAGGAGGAGATGTACGCGACGCTGTGCATGGCGAGCCTGGACACCGGCGACGACCGGGTCAGGCTCCGCGTCCTCGGCCACCCGCCGCCCATGGTCATCCAGGGCGCGGCGGTCGAGGAGACCCAGGTCATGCCTCAGCCGCCGCTGGGCGTGTTCCCGGTGGACGAGACCTCCACCGACCAGGTCGTCCTGCCCGTCGGGGCGAGCATGCTCTTCTACACCGACGGCCTCGTGGACGCCTACGACGGAGGCCCGCCCGAACGGCTGGAGGTCGCGGGCCTGCGCCGGATGGTCACCGGTGTGCTGGGGCAGGGCGTGTCCCTGGCCCGCCTGCCGGAGCACCTGGTGGACGAGGCGGAACGCAGTAACGGCGGCCCGCTCCAGGACGACGTGGCGATGCTGCTCATCACCCACGGAGAGTTGGAGTGAGCCCGACCCGGGAGGGAACGGCCATGGACACCGACGCGACGGACTCCGGGGCGGATCCCGGCCCCGTGCTGCCGGGGGCCGCGTCGATCGGCGGCGGCCACTTCGTCAACGGGGCCGACCGCGAGCGCTCGCGCCCCGCGCACGAGTCGTGGAGCCTGCGCCGCCGCGTCACCAGCCTGCTGACGGTCGTCGCCGTCGTCCTGGTCGTGGCCGTGTCCGTCATCACCCTGGCGGCCCTCAACGCCCGCGACAACCTCGCCCTCCAGGTCGACTCCCTGACCCCCGCGGTCAGCTCCGTCGACCAGACGCACTCGTCGTACCTGAGCCAGGACCACGCCCTGCGCGGCTACATCCTCACGCGGGACCGCGACTTCCTGGAGCCCTACATCGCCTCCCAGCTGACGCTGGCGGAGAACCAGGCGGCCCTGTCCGAGCTGGCCGAGGAGAACCCGGAGGTCGCGTCCAACGTCGAGGACCTGCTCGCCGCCGGGCGGCTGTGGACCGACGAGTTCGCCGAGCCGGCGCTGGAGCAGGTGAGCAGCGGCCAGGAGATCTCACGCGAGGACCTCCAGCGCGGGCGCGTGCTGTTCCTGGACCTGTCCCGGATCGCCGACGCCACCAACCAGCAGCTCCAGAGCGAGATCGACCAGGCGAGGGACGGCCTGACCCTGGCCACCCAGCAGGTCGTCGCCCTCCTGGTGCTGGTGGGGCTGGTCGTCGTGTTCCTGTCCGTGTTCCTGTGGGTCATGCTGCAGCAGTGGGTGCTGCGTCCCCTGGAGGAGCTGGCCGGACACATGCGGCAGGTCTCGGAGGGCTACTACGCGCACCGGATCTCCCTGCACGGACCGCCGGAGATCGTCCGGCTGGGCCGCGACGTCGACTCCATGCGCGAACGCATCGTCCAGGACCTGGACGAGGTGGCGTCCGCGCGGCGCAAGCTCCAGGAGCAGTCCACGCTGCTGGAGCACCAGACGGAGGAGCTGCGCCGCTCCAACCTGGAACTCGAGCAGTTCGCCTACGTCGCCTCCCACGACCTCCAGGAACCGCTGCGCAAGGTGGCCAGCTTCTGCCAGCTGCTCCAGCGCCGCTACCAGGGGCAGCTCGACGAACGGGCCGACTCCTACATCGACTTCGCGGTCGAGGGCGCCAAGCGCATGCAGACCCTCATCAACGACCTGCTGGCGTTCTCCCGGGTCGGGCGGACCAAGAACTTCACCTCGGTCAACCTGGACGCGGCCCTGGACGACGCCCTGAGCAGCCTGTCCACCCGCCTGGAGGAAGTGGACGCCGAGGTCACCTGGGACCCGATGCCGACCGTCCAGGGCGACCGCACCCTGCTCACGCAGGTGTTCTTCAACCTGGTGGGCAACGCGGTCAAGTTCCGCGGCGAGGAGGACCCCCGGGTCCACATCAGCGTGGAGCGGCAGGGGGACGAGTGGGTGTTCTGCTGTGCCGACAACGGGATCGGGATCGAACCGCAGTACGCCGAGCGCATCTTCGTGATCTTCCAGCGGTTGCATACGAGGGAGAAGTACACGGGCACGGGCATCGGCCTGGCCATGTGCAAGAAGATCGTGGAGTTCCACGGGGGCAGGATCTGGCTCGACAGCGGGTCCGAGTCCCCGGACGGGGCCGAAACCTCTGACGAAGGGGACTCGGGTCAGACCGGAACCCGCATATGCTGGTCCTTGCCTGCGGATTCCGAACACGAGGACGATACGGCGGCCCCGGAGACGGGAACCGTCGGAAGCGTTCCGACCGATATCGGAGACGAGGGCACCGAGGACGCCGAGGCCACCCCCGAGGGCTCGGTGCCGACGGCCGCACGACAGTCCACGGGTGACGGTGATCCCGGAGCGGAGAGCACGGAACCGGATGACACGTCCGGGGACGCGCCCCCCGACCCGCCCGCCGCCGGTGGCGATACGGTTCCCCCCGACCACGGGGCGGGGCCCTGAGTCAGGGGTCTGGAAGTTTGAGCGAGGTCATGTTGGTGCATCCCATCGAGGTGCTGCTGGTCGAGGACGATCCGGGCGACGTCCTGATGACCAAGGAGGCGTTCGAGGAACACAAGCTGGGCAACCGCCTGCACGTGGTCTCCGACGGCGTCGAGGCGCTCCGGTTCCTCCGTCGTGAGGGGGAGTTCGCCGACGTCCCCCGCCCCCACCTGATCCTGCTGGACCTCAACCTCCCCCGCAAGGACGGCAGGGAGGTGCTGGAGGAGGTCAAGAACGACGCGGACCTCGCACACATCCCCGTCGTGGTGCTGACCACCTCCGAGGCGGAGGAGGACGTGCTCCGGAGCTACCGCCTGCACGCCAACGCCTACGTGCCCAAGCCGGTGGACTTCGACCAGTTCATCAAGGTCGTCCGGCAGATCGACGACTTCTTCGTCACCGTGGTGCGCCTCCCCAAGGGGTGACGCCGCGCTCCGGGCGAACGCGCTGGTGCATGAGCGGGTGGCCGCAGCGGTTTTTCGTTACGGTTGGGGTATGAGCTTGCCGGAACCGCGTGATCCCGCTGGTCCCTACCGCGTCAGTGTCGTGTGCCTGGGCAACATCTGCAGATCGCCCATGGCCGAGAAGGTCCTCACCGCCGACCTCGAACGCGCCGGACTGGGCGGCCTCGTCGAGGTCGACAGCTCCGGCACGGGCCACTGGCACGTGGGCGGGGACATGGACCCGCGCGCCGCCTCCACCCTGCGCGTGCACGGGTACCTGACCAACCACACCGCCCGACAGTTCGACCCGGCCGACCTGGCCACCCGGGACCTGATCCTGGCCATGGACCTGGACAACCTCGACGAGGTGCGGCGCTTCGTCGGCGAGTACGGCGGCGAACACGGGTTCGACGAGTCGCGGCTGCGGCTCTACCGGTCGTTCGCGCCCGGTGGCGGACCCAACCCGGAGGTCCCCGACCCCTACTATGGCGGCGACGACGGTTTCACCGCCGTCCTCAACATGGTGGAAGCCGCGGCCAAGGGCCTCACAGGCGAACTCGTCACGCGGCTGCGGAGGTAGCGCGGGTGGAGGGGGAACCGATCGTGCGTGCCTTCGGCGGGGACGACGGCGGCGGGCCCCAGGGGGGCCGCCGCCGGGACCCTGTCAACGGCACCATGGCCGAACGCCTGTCCGTCCTGCTCGGCAGAGAGGTCAGGCGTGCAGCCCGGGCCGGGAGCAGCCACGACTGGGAGATCTCCTTCGCCGAGCTGACCGACGGCACCCGCCTCTTCGTCAAGTCCCTGGTGAGGGGAGCCCCGGCCAGCGGGGTGCTCACCGCCGAGGCGCGCGGCCTCGAATGGCTGGGGTGCGCCTTCGGCTCCCCGGCCATCGAGGTCCTCGCCTGGGACGACCGCCTGCTCGTCCTGCCGTGGGTGGAGCAGCGCGAGCCCACCGCCGGCGCGGCCGAGCGCCTGGGCCGACGGCTCGCCGGAACCCACCTCACCGGCGCCGACCGCTTCGGGGCCGACTGGCCCGGTTACGTCGGGCCCCTCCCCATGGACAACACGCCCTCCCACGACTGGCCGCGCTTCTACGCCGAGCAGCGGCTCCGCCCCTACCTGCGCGACGCCCTCGACCAGGGGGCGCTCACACCCGGCGACGCCCGCACCGTGGAGAAGGTCGTGGACTCCGTCGCCGACCTGGCGGGAGCCCCGGAACCGCCCTCGCGCATCCACGGCGACCTGTGGAGCGGCAACGTGCTGTGGCACCCCGAGGACGCGGTGCTGATCGACCCCGCCGCCCACGGGGGCCACCGGGAGGCCGACCTCGCCATGCTCGCGCTGTTCGGACTGCCCTACCTGGAACGGGTGCGGGACGCCTACAACGAGGTGGCCCCGCTCGCCGACGGGTGGCGCTCCCGTGTCGCCCTGCACCAGCTGCACCCGCTGCTGGTGCACGTGTGCCTGTTCGGCGCCGCCTACCGGACGACCACCCTGGAGACGGCGCGGGCCGCCCTGCGCGGCGGCTGACCCCTCCTCCCCGGCGCCGCCCCGCACCGGTCCCCCAAGAACCCTGCGTGCTCCCGGGGAGCGGGAACCCCCGGCGGGCCGACGTCCCCCGCGAGCGCACTCCGCGGCCTCCGGAACACCGCGGGCCCTGCCCCCTCGGGGGGCAGGGCCCGGTTCACCCGGCACGCCTCAGCCCTTGACGCTGCCCGCGAGCAGTCCGCGCACGAAGTAGCGCTGGAGCATGAAGAACACGGCCAGGGGCACGACCATCGACACGAAGGCGCCGGCCGTGAGCCGGTGCCAGGCCTCCCCGCGCGTTCCCGCCAACTCGGCGAGCCGGACGGTCAGCGGTGCTGTCGCCGTGTCCCCGCCGGTGAAGATCAGGGCCACCAGCAGGTCGTTCCACACCCAGAGGAACTGGAAGATCCCCAGCGAGACCAGCGCCGGGGTGATGAGCGGCAGCACGATCCGCAGGAAGATCCGACCGTGTCCGGCCCCGTCCACCCTGGCCGCCTCGAAGAGCGACTTGGGCAGCTGCGAGATGAAGTTGTGCAGCAGGAACACGCCGAGCGGAAGGCCGAACACCGCGTGGGCCACCCACACGTTGGTGAACGCCATCGCGCCGGTCAGCTCCCACGCGGGCATGACCTGGACCCCGCCCACCGAGACCCCCTGCGAGAAGAACCGCAGCATCGGGACCAGCGACATCTGCAGCGGGACGATCTGGAGGGCGAAGATGCCCAGGAAGAGCCAGTCCCGGCCGCGGAAGTCGATCCACGCCAGCGCGTACGCCGCGAGCGCGGCCACGCCCAGCACGAACACCGTGGAGGGCAGGGTGATGACGAACGAGTTCACCAGGTGGCTGGCGAGCCGCCCGTCGTTCGCGGAGCCGAACAGCACGTCGCGGTAGTTGTCCAGGGTCACCTCGGGGGAGGAGAGGAACGTCCACCACCCGGTCGTGCGGATCTGCTCGGCGGGACGGAACGACGAGATGAGCAGCCCCGCGGTGGGCATCGTCCACAGCACCGCGATCACGAGCGCGGCCAGGCCCGCCGCGGAGCCGGTGAGCTTGCGGCGCACCCGCGCGGCGGCTCCGCCGGAGGGCCGGGGCGGCCTCCCGCCCCGTGCGGCGCCGTCCGCGCCGGCGCCCGTGGGGCCGCCCGGACGCGGGGGGTTCGTCGTCGGGGTCATGAGAGCTCCCTCGCCTTGCGGGTGCGGCGGATCTGCAGCAGCACCAGCGGGACGACCAGGACGAAGAGGAACACCGCGAGGGCGGACCCCTGTCCGGTCTGCCCCTGCTGGAAGGCCTGGCTGTACATCTCGTTCGCGATCACGCTGGTGCCGTAGTTGCCGCCGGTCATGGTGCGGACGATGTCGAAGACCTTCAGGGTCTGGACGGTGATGGTGATGAGAACGACCAGCACGGTGGGCCACACCGAGGGCAGGGTGATCCGGCTGAACAGCTGCCACGCGCCCGCGCCGTCGATGCGCGCGGCCTCGACCGTCTCCGAGGGGATGGCCTTGATGGCCGCGGACAGCACGACCATCGCGAACCCGGCCTGGACCCAGATCAGCACCAGGATCAGCAGGAAGGTGTTGAGGGGCTGGTCGAGCAGCCACAGCCGGGGCTCGCCGCCCGCCCACACGACGATCTGGTTGAACAGCCCGTACTGCTCCTGGTCGGCGGGACGGTAGGCGAAGACGAACCGCCAGATGATGCTGGCGCCCACGAACGAGATCGCCATCGGCATGAACACGAGGGACTTGGCGACCGCCTCGAACCGGGACCGGTCGATGAGGACCGCGTAGAGCAGGCCGATGGCGGTGGCCAGGGCGGGTGCGAACACCACCCACAGGAGGGTGTTGCGCAGGACCAGGAGGATCTCCGGCCGCTGGAACATCCACACGTAGTTGGCCAGGCCCACGAACTCCTCGCCGGAGCGGTCGTGGAAGGACAGGACGGTGGTGCGCAGTGCCGGGTAGACGAGGCCTCCGACGAGGAGGACCAGCGCCGGTGCGAGGAAGAGGAACGCCTGCCAGCGGTCGCGCCGGGTACGGGGCACGTCCACGAGGACGAGCAGCAGTCCGATGACGGCCAGGAAGGCGGCGATCCCGATGAGCATCCACACGATCTTGGGAAGCTCGTTCAGGAACGAGTACTCCATGGAGACCCCTTGTCGGTACCAGGAGGTGTGACGGGGTCCGGCGGGACCGTGCCGGACCCCGTGCGGGGAGGGGGGAGGGGGTTACGGCCAGGCGGACTCGACGGTCTCCAGGACGTCTCCGGTGGAGCTGCCGGTGATCCAGTCGATGATGCCGCTCCAGAACACGTTGGTACCGACGGAGGAGGGCATCGCGTCACTGGCGTCGAAGTGGAAGACGGTGTCGGGGTCGTTGAGGACCTCGGCGGTGAACTGGTCCGTGGGGTCGGCCAGGTTGGCGGGGTCCAGGTCCTGGTGGGCGGAGACCCACGAGCCGAGGGAGGCCCGGCTGTTCGCGAAGTCGCCGGAGGACAGGTACTCGTGCATGGCGACGACCTCGGGGCGGTCGTCGAAGGCCACGACGAACTCGCCGCCGCCCATGATGGGCACGTCGGTGCCGGTCTCCATGGGGGGCAGGACGAACCCGTAGATGTCGGCGTCCTCGCCGATCTCGACGTCGTCCTCGAACTGGGCGCCGTAGAACGAGCCCATCAGGTACATGGCGCAGCCGCCGTCGAGCAGCGGGAGCCCGGCCTCCTGGAAGGACGTGACGGCGATGCTGTCGACGCCGCCGAAGGTGCCGTTGACGTAGTCCTCGTTGCGGATGATCCCGTCGGCCAGGTCGAAGGCCGCCTCGACCTCCGGGGCGTCGAAGGGGATGTCGTGGGCGATCCACTCGTGGTACGCGTCGGTGCCCGAGGTGCGCAGCAGCGCGTTCTCGATCCAGTCGGTGCCGGGCCAGCCGGTGGCGTCGCCGGACTCGAAGCCCACGCACCAGGGCTTGGTGCCGGACTCGGCGATCGTGTCGCTGAGCTCGATCATCTCGTCCCACGTCTGGGGGATCTCGTGGCCGTTGTCGGCGAAGTACGTCGGCGAGTACCAGACCATCGACTTCATGTTGGCGCCCAGCGGGGAGCCGTAGAGGTCTCCGTCGACGGTGGCGTAGCCCTGCCAGTCCTCGCTCCAGCCGGCCGTGACGTTCTCGCGCACCCCGTCGCCGACGGGGACCGCGTGGCCGTCGGAGGCGGCGCGTTCGAGAAGGCCGGGCTGGGGGATGAAGGCCAGGTCGGGGGCGTTGCCGCCGTCGAGGCGGATCGGCAGCTGGGCCTCGAACTCCCCGCTGCCCTCGTACTGGACGGTGATCCCCGTACAGGCGGCGAACTCCGCCCAGGACTCCTCCAGGAGGTCGCCCTCCGTGTCGCGGATGGAGGCGTAGACGTCGACGGTGCCGCCGGTGTCGGCCCACTGCTCGTAGGGGGAGCAGTCCAGGTCGGAGGTGTCGACGGTGCCGCCGCCGCCCTCACCGCTGAGGAATCCGCAGCCGGAGGCGAGGAGGACGATGCTTCCGGCCGCGGCCGCTACGGCCAGGGGGCGTCGGGGCCTGCGGTCTGGTCTCGGCATGGGGGTTCTCCCTTGGTCCGTGTGGGGAGGCGGTGGCGCGTCGGACCGCCGCCGGGGTCCGTGTGACCCATGGCATACCTGGACATGATGCAAGCCCGCTTCTCTGCAAATGTCTACATATTGTGCAAATTCTTTCGTAACGATGCCGAAACATGCAGTTCGGAGGGGTCGAGCCGGATTTCGGCGGGCGAGGCCCTAGATTGGAGTGCATGGCTGACGCACCCCACGGACTGGACCGGTCGGCGCCGGGGAACGGCGACCCAGGACACGACGGGCCCGAGCTGCACGTCGCCCTCATCGGCTACGGCAAGGGCGGGGAGGTGTTCCACGCGCCGCTCATCGACGCGGTCCCCGGGTTGAGGCTGTCCGCCGTCGTCACCGGCGACCCCGGACGCCGGAGCGCCGCCGAGGCCCGCTACCCGGGCGTCACCGTCTACCCCACTGCCGCCGACCTGTGGGCCGACGCCGACCGGTACGAGATCGCCGTCGTCACCACGCCCAACGACACCCACGCGCCCCTCGCCCGGGCCGCCCTGGAGGCCGGGCTGGCGGTCGTGGTCGACAAGCCCTTCGCGCTCACCGCGCGGCAGGCGCGGGAGCTCACCGACCTGGCGGACAAGCTGGACCGCGTGCTCACCGTGTACCAGAACCGCCGGTGGGACGCCGACTTCCTCACGCTGTGGAACCTGATCGAGGAGGGCGCCCTGGGGCGGGTGCACCGGTTCGAGTCGCGTTTCGAGCGCTGGCGTCCCCGTCCCAAGGCGACCTGGAGGGAGTCCGGCGAGGTGGAGGCCGGGGCGGGCCTGCTCTACGACCTGGGGCCGCACCTGATCGACCAGGCGGTCAACCTCTTCGGTCCGGTCGGATCCGTCTACGCCGAGGTCGACGCCCTCCGTGAGGGGGCGGGCGCCGACGACGACGTGTTCCTCGCGCTCGAACACGTCCGGGGTACGCGCTCCCACCTGTGGATGGGGGCGCTCACCGCCCAGGACGGGCCGCGCTTCCGGGTCCTGGGCGACCGGGGGGCGTTCACCAGCCACGGGATGGACGGGCAGGAGGCCCGGCTGGCGGCGGGGGAACGCCCCGACGCCCACGACTGGGGCGTGGTCCCCGAGGAGCGGTGGGGCGTCCTCGGCGTGGACGGGGACACCAGCCGCGTGCCGTCCGTGCGCGGCGCCTACCCGGAGTTCTACGCGGGCGTGCGCGACGCGGTGGGGGAGGGCGACCCCCTGCCGGTGGACCCGCACGAGGTCATCCACGGCCTGGAGGTCATCGAGGCGGCGCGGCGCAGCGCCCGCACCCGCACGGTCGTCGGCCTCTAGGGCCGCCTCCTCCCGGGCCTCCGCGCCGGCCCCGGGGTGCGGGAACGCCGCGGGTGCCAGAGGAGTGCGAACCCCCGGCACGCCCGGCGGACCGGCTCGGTCCGCGCGACCCCGCCCGCGGCGCCGGCGGAACCCCGCGAGCCCTCCCCGGCAGCCCCGGGGAACGCGTCCGGGCCTGCGGCACCCCGGCGTGGCCCTATGTTGGGGGGAGGTTGCCCCAGGGTTTCGCCCCGAAGACCGAAGGAGACGTGTCGTGGCCCAGGTCCTCGTGGTCGCAGACGACCTCACCGGTGCGAACGCCACCGGGGCCAGGTTCGCCCGGACCGGGATGCGCGTGGCCACGGTGACCCCGGAGCACGTGAGCCAGGTCGTCGGTGACTACGACGTGGTCGTGGCCAACCTGGACAGCCGTCACGTCCCCGCCGAGCAGGCCGCCGACCTGGTCACCGACGTGGTCGAAGCCGTCTGGCCGGTGGGGTTGGTGGTCAAGCGCACCGACTCCACGCTGCGGGGCAACGTCGGCGCCGAACTGCAGGCCGTCTACGACGCGGTCCGCGAACGGGTGCCCTCCGGGACACGGGTACGGGTCCTGTTCACCCCGGCCTTCCCGAGCGCGGGGCGGATCACCGAGGACGGAGTGCAGCTGCTCAACGGACTGCCGCTGGAACGCACCGAGCTCGCGCTGGACCCGCTGTTCCCCATGGACACCAGCGTCGTCGCGGACATCCTCGCCGTCCAGTGCGACCTCCCCGTGCGGCACGTCCCGGTCAGACAGATCACCCAGACGATGCTGACCTCGGAGCTCCTCGCGGGCGACGAGCCCGTCGTCGTCTGCGACGCGAGCACCGAGCAGCACCTCACCGACATCGCGGAGGCCGCCGCCGAGGCGCACCAGCGTGACGGCGTCGTGTGGGTGTCCGCCGACCCCGGGCCGACGGGGGCCCTGCTGGCGTACTCGCTGCGGCTGCGCGGCCAGGCGGGCTCGCGCGGACCGCTGCTCGGCGTGGTCGGCAGCACCACCGACCTGACCCGGCGGCAGCTCGCCACCGTGGCGCGCACGGGCGCCGTGCGTTTCGTGGACCTGGACGCGGTGGCCCTCGCCGACCCCGAGAGCGGCCACGAGGACGAGGTCGCGGCGGAGCTGACCGAGCAGCTGACGTCGTCGGGGTTCCCGGAACTGTGCGTGCTGAGGCTGGTCACCAGCGCCGAGCGCGTGCGGGCGCTGCCCGGCCAGACGCGGGCGGAGCTGCCCGCCCGGATCGCCCGCCTGGTCGCCGACGTCGTCAACGACGTGGCCGACACCACGGGCGCCCACGCCCTGCCCAGCGGCCTCTACCTGACCGGGGGAGACCTCGTCGCGAGCCTGCTGGACGAGTTGGACGTGCACGCCTTCGACGTCGGCGGCGAGATCGTGCCCCTGGCGGTGCACGGGCACCTCAGCGGGGGGCCGCTGGACGGGACCCCGACCGTGGCCAAGGGCGGCCTGGTCGGGGACGACATCACCCTGGTCGAGTGCCTGACCAAGCTGCGGAGGGCCGTGCAGACACGGTTGCACCAGGTGCACTCGGAGGTGTCGGAGCACGTGGTCCCGACCCTGGCCCGCGACCTCTGACCGGCCCGCTCCGCCGGCGCCCGCTCGCCCCGTGACGTACGGCGGACGCCCCGGCCGGAGGGCCGGGGCGTCCGTGTGCCGGGGCGGTTCCCCGCGTCAGGCGGCGAGCTCCGCTCCCAGGTGGTCGACGGCGAGCTTCTCCAGCAGGTCGGACAGGACCCGCGGGTTCTCCAGCGGCCCCATGTGCCCGGTGCCGGGGACCTCCCGCACCTCCTCGCAGTTCCGGAGCAGGCCCCCGATGTGGTGCGCGTGCCACGGAGGGGTCAGCTTGTCCTGCGTCCCCACCACCACGACGGCCGGCACCGAGATCCGCCGGGCCGTGTCGTCCAGCTCCAGCCCGCTCATCACCTCGCCCCACCGGCCGCGGGGCACGCCGCCGCACGCGTGCACCAGCCTCGCGCACAGCCTGACCATGCGCGGTTCCGCCTCCCTGCCCATCACCAGGAACTTCAGCGCCGCG
>Ga0233363_1000849_pt1 | contig 12684 bp, 10 predicted proteins | sample ElkDunMinimDraft_18_FD_191534 | JGI IMG/M metagenome (GOLD analysis project Ga0233363, IMG submission 191534) | Fecal eukaryotic communites from dung pellets of Tule Elk in California, USA - Elk Dung C16 | ecosystem: Host-associated > Mammals > Digestive system > Large intestine > Fecal | place... | reverse complement strand
CGACTTCGCGCAGATGCCCCCCGCCGACATCGACGAACTGCTCGCGCTGAACCTGCGGGCGCCGATCGAGTTGACCCGGGCCGTCCTGCCGGGGCTGCGCCGCCACGGCGGACATCTCGTCTACGTCGGCTCGATCGCCGGCCGGCTCGGCGTCGCCGGCGAGGCGGTCTACGCCGCCGGCAAGGCCGGGCTGGACATCTTCGCCGCGAGCCTGCGCGCCGAGCTCGCCGGGCAGGACATCGGGGTCAGCGTGGTGGTGCCGGGAGTGGTCGACACTCCCTTCTTCGCCCGCCGCGGCCGGCCGTACCACCGGGCGCGGCCACGACCGGTACCGGCCGACCGGGTCGCCGCCGCCCTCACCGCCGCCGTCGTGCAGGGCCGCTGCGACGTCTACGTACCCGGCTGGCTACGCCTGCCGGTGGCCGTCCGCGGGGCGTTGCCCGGCATCTACCGGAGCATGGACGGTCGCTTCGGCGGCCGGTCCTGAACGCCCCGGCACAGCGAATCCGCCGACCGGCCACGGTCCACAACAGCCGGTAACGCCACCGGGGCTCAGTGCGAGTGCCCGACCAGGGCCCGGACCGCCACCCACGCCTTCTCCGGCTTCGGCAGCGACACCCGGCGCGTCGTCACCGCCAGCGGATCAGCCTCGATGCGGGTCAGCAGCCGGCGGTAGATCCCGGCCATCGCCGCGGTGCAGGCGGCGCTGCGCCGGTCCAGCACCGGCAGCAGCCGCAGTCCGACGTCGTACCAGCGCAGTGCCCGTTCGGCCTCGAACCGCAGCAGGGCCGCCAGCCGGTCCGGCGGATCGGTGAAGCCACTGTCCGGGTCGAGGTCCAGGGTGACGCCGAAGCGGTCCAGGTCCTCGGCCGGCAGATAGATACGCCCGTTCTCCCGGTCCTCCCGGACATCGCGCAGGATGTTGGTCAGCTGCAGCGCCACCCCCAGCGCATCGGCCAGATTGGACGCCCGGTCGAGGTCGTCGGCGCCGAAGACCCCGAGGGAGAGCCGGCCGACCGAGCCTGCCACACAGCGGCAGTACCAGAGGAGATCGCCGAAGCTCTGGTAGCTGCGCTCCTGCACATCGGCCACGCAGCCGTCGATGAGCTCGTCGAAGGCCTCCAGCGGAATCGGCATGTGCAGTACCGCGTCGGCGAGCGCGATCGTCACCGGTCGTTCGCCGGGTTCACGGGGCAGGGCGTGCAGCGCGGAACGGATCGACTCCAGCCGCCGGATCTTCTCCGCGGCCGCGAGCCGGCCGTCACCGATGTCGTCGATACAGCGCGCCGTGGCGTAGATCGCCGAGAGCGCCTTGCGCTTCGGCGGCGGCAGCAACCGGATGCCGTACGAGAAGTTGGCCGCCTGCACCCTGGTGATGGATTCGCAGGTGGCGTACGCCTCATCGAGCTCGACGCTCATCGCCGGCGCCTGCCGATCGCCGCCGCGCAGTGGGTGAGCACCCGGCGGCGGGTGGGGCGGACCGGCCGGCGCAGCGGATCGTGATCGGCGCGGGCGAGCGCGTCCAGGGTCGCCAGGCCGCCCGCGAGATAGCCGGCGACGGCTACCCGGGCCCAGCCGTGCAGCGCGCCGATCAGCGGCCGGCCCGCCTCGATCTGGAGCCGGGCCCGCTGCGCCTGCATCCGTACGAGCGAGCGCAGGCCCGGGCTCGCCGTCGCCGCGGCGAGCTCCGCCTCGGCGACGCCGAACCGGGTCAGCTCCTCGGTGGGCAGGTAGATCCGGCCGCGTTCGTGGTCCTCGCCGATGTCCTGGAGATGCTCGACGATCTGCAGGGCGGTGCAGATCTGGTCGGACCAGGCGATCGACTGGGCGTCGGCCTGCCGGAAGACGCGCAGCACCAGCTCGCCGACGGGGTTGGCGGAGAGTTTGCAGTAGTCGAGCAGCTCGGCGAAGGTGGCGTACCGGGTGACCCGCTGGTCGACGCGGTTGGCCTCGATCAGCCGGCTCAACGGCTCCATCGGCAGGCGGCACTCCACGACCGTGGGGGCCAGCCCGCGCAGCACCGGGTGGTGGATCAGGCGGCCGGCGTACAGGTCGCGCAGCTCGGCCTCGAAGGCGTCCAGGGCGGCGAGGCGGTCGACACCGGGGGCCACCGGTTCGTCGCCGAGGTCGTCGACGTAGCGGGCGTAGCCGTACAGGGCGTGCAGGTGGCCGCGGAGGCGGGCGGGCAGCACCCGCAGTGCGACCGGAAAGTTCTCGGCGGCGCGTACCTGCTCCACCGGGCGCGGTGACGGCGGGGCACCGGATTTGGCGAGGCGGTTGTTCACTGGCCCTCCCTAGTCCAGAGGAGCATAACCGCGCTTTTCGCCCGAACATCCGCGATTCGGACTGAAGTGGACCCGGGCGAGTTCGCCGCCGCAGCCGGCCTGAACCCCGCTGTCGCGCCCCGCCCGGTCAGGGCCGGCGACGCCCCCGCCGGTCGCCGACGACGGCCGGCCGCGCCCAGCCCGGAGTCGGCAGCGCCCGGCGGAACACCTCCTGCCGGGACGGCACCCGGCGCAGCACCTCCCGCCGCGACGGGCCCCGGCCCAGCACCTCCCGCCGCGACGACGCGCGGCCGAGCAGATCGCGGCGGGGATCGCCGCCCGGCCGCTGCGGCCCCGGGCGCTCGGCGCGGGGCCGCTCATTGCGCACGCCCCGGGATCCGCGGACCTCCTCGTGGGCCTCGACGGTCGCGTCGTCGGCGGTCCACCGCCCCGACTCGTGGTGCGCCCCGGTCACCAGCGGCGAGGCCGCCAGGACGTACACCCCGACGGTCATCACGACCAGGCCGGCGACCTGTATCGCGACCGCCCCGGACTGCAGCTGCAAGGTGCCGCCCAGCAACGCCACCCCCACCGCGATACCGGCCAGCGGCTCGGTCGTCGCCAGCGGCGGGTACGACGCCGGCAGCGGCGCCAGCTTGTACGCGCTCTGCGCGATCAACGTGCCGACCACCGCCGTGCCGATGACCGCGTAGACCGGCCAGGCGGCGAGCATCGCGTCCACGCCCCCGGTGGCGAGGGTGGCCACCGCGATGCTCATCAGCCCGGACTGCAGGGCGAAGAGCATGCCCGCGCCCGCGCCGAGCACCGGCGCCTCGGTGCGGGGCCGCAGCCGCCGGGCGAGGACGACCAGCGCGAACGTGACCACGCCGACGGCAGCGGCGGTGATCAGCCAGCGCAGCGAGTTGCCGGCGGTGTGGGTGCCCGCACTGGGGCGGCCGGCGACCAGGAAGCCCGCGAGTCCGCCGACAACGGCGATCACCCCCAGCCACTCCCGCCGCCGCAGCCGGCGCCGGTTCCACCGGGCCGCGACCGGGAGCGCGAAGATCAGCCGGGTTACCAGCAGCGGCTGCACCAGGGCCACCCCGCCGATGCCCAGGGCGATGCCGGCGAAGACGTTGCCGACCAGGGCGGTACCGACCCCCACCAGCCAGAACGGCTGCCGGGCCAGGTGCCAGAGCAGAGCGGGACGCAGCACTGTCCTGTCCGGGGCGTGGGCGGCGACGCGCTGCTGCACCGCCGCGCCGAGTCCGAAGAGGGCGGCGGCCGCAATTGCCAGGACGTATACCACCCGCGCCGGTTACCCGGCCGAAAGCCAATAAACCCGTCGTTACGGGTTGCCCTGGCGTTTCCGGGGAATGACGCCCCATGCTCATCGCGATCCCGGCGGCCCTCGCGGCCGGCGCCTGCTTCGCGCTGGCCGGGGTCTTCCAGCAGTACGAGGCAGCCAGCCGGCCGAGCAGCGAATCGCTGTCGTGGAAGCTGCTCATCGCGCTGGCCAAGCGCCGCCTCTGGCTGGTCGGGATGGTGCTGGCACTGGTCTCCTACGGCTTCCAGAGCCTGGCGCTGGCGTACGGGCCGCTGAGCCTGGTGCAGCCACTGATCATCAGCGAGCTGATCTTCGCGATCCCGCTCTCCGCCCGGATGCGCCGGCTGCGCCTGGGCAAGCGGGAGTGGATCGGCTCAGCCGCGGTGGCGATCGGTCTGGTCGCCGCCATAGCCGCCGCGGATCCCCGCCACGGCAACACCACCATCCCGACCGACGACTGGCTGATGGCGCTCGGCGCGGCGACCGTGATCAGCCTCGGCGCGCTCGCCGTGAGCCGCCGTACGGCCGGCTCGGTCCGCGCCTCCTTCATCGCGCTCGCGGCGGGCATCATCATGGGCACCCAGTCGGCGCTGCTGGACGCCACCGTCACCAAGATGGAGCAGGGCGCCGCGGCGGTCTTCACCGCCTGGCAGACATACCTGCTGGTCTTCGCGAGCATCGCCGGCCTGCTGCTGATCCAGAGCGCCTACCAGGCCGGCCCGCTCTCGGCCAGCGCGCCGGTGATCGACGCGACCGAACCGGCCGTGGCGGTCACCATCGGTGTCGTCCTCTTCGGCGAGACGATCCGCACCGGCGTGCTGGCCGGCGGCGTGACGATCGCCGGCCTCCTGGTGCTCCTCGCCGGCATCGTGCTGCTGGACACCTCGCCGTTGATGGCGGCCGTGCACCAGCGAGCCAAGGAGACCCGCCCGGGACACCTGCGCGCCAAGGGCGGCTGACAGGGACTCCCCGCCGCACGTCGGCGGGGTGCGTCGAAGCGGCGGGCCGGTGCGGGTCCGCCGCTTCCTCATTGTCTCGTCCGGGCCTTCACCGCGGCTCACTCCCCGGCAGGCAGCGGGTCACTCCAGGCAGCGGTCACTCCACGGTGAGCAGCGGGTCGCCGCTGCCCGCGTGCCGGTCGGCCGTGTCGCGCCACACCGGCAGCAGCTCCTCGCGCAGCACCTGCTCCCAGGAGCGGTGCCAGGTACTCGCGGTCTGGGCGGCGTTGACGGCCAGTTGGCGGCGCAGGTCCGGGCGGTCGACCAGCCGGGCCAGCTCCGCGGCCCAGCCGCCCGGGGTGTCGTCGGCGACGAGCACCCCGTCCTTGCCCGGCTCCTGCAGCCAGCCGCTGGTGCGCGCCCCGGCCGGCAGCAGCACCGGCAGGCCGCAGGCCATCGCCTCGGCCACCACGTTGCCGACCGTCTCGGTACGCGACGGAAACGCCAGCACGTCGCAGCCGGCGTAGATGCGGGCGAGCCGGTCCTGGGGCACCGGGCCGAGCAGGGTCACCGCGTCACCGAGCATCCCCGGCAGCCGGCCGGCGTCGGAACCGCTGCCGGCGACGACGAGGTGCACCGGATAGCCCTGGTCGCGCAGCAATTTGATGGCTTCGGCGAGCACGATGACGCGTTTGGAGGCGTCGACCCGGCCGACGAAGAGCACCGCCAGCCGGTCCGGTGGCACGGCGTGCCCGGCGGTCAGCGCGGCCCGAACCCCGGGGTCGGGGCGGAACCGTTCCCGGTCGATGCCGCGGCCCAGCGGTGCCACCTTTCCCGCGCCGAGCACGTTGGCGATCTCCGCCCGCTCGTCGGCGGAGGCGACCAGCACCCGCTCGCAGGCCCGCAGCAGCCGGTCCCGGCGGCGGCGGGCGAGCGCGGCGGCCCACTCCACCGGGCCGGCCCGCCCATCGCGCCGGACTGCCAGCGACGCCAGGCCGGGGATGCCCCGCATCGTCTGGCGTACGTAGGCGGCGGTCAGCGCCGGCACGTCGGTGTGGACCGACGCGACCAGCCGGGCGCGCGGGTTGTCCCGGGCGAGCCGTACGGCGGTGCGGGCGAAGGCGAAGGCGTGTGTCAGGTGCCAGACGTCGTGGCCGGGCAGCAGCTGGGCGAGCCGGGGGTGGTAGCGGGCGAAGTCGGTGGCGTCCACGCCGCCGACGAGGCGCACCACCGACCGGGTGCCGACCACCGGTTTCAGCGCCACGTAGCGCACCGCCGGCGAGAGCGGCTGGATCCACTCGCGCTCGCCGAGCACGTAGATGGTCAGGTCGACGCCGAGGTCGCGCGGGTCGAGGGCGGCGGCCGCCTCGGCGAAGCGTTCCCAGCACTTGACGTGGCCGCCGGCGAAGGGCCCGGCGGCCAGTTCGACCAGGACCGCGACGGAGGGAACGCCCGGAAGTGGACGGACCGGCAGGTCGAGCGATGCGTTCACCGGCGGCGCATACCCGGCTTATCCGGATATACGCGTTACGCGGGTTTCGTTCGTATCATCATGGGAAGTACCGGTCCGCGCCGCTGCCGGAGGAAGGGCGACGGCGAAACGGAAGATCCCCGAAGGAGGAGCGCAATGGGTAGGAAACCGAGGATCAGTCTGCTTCTGCTCGCGTCGACCGGGCTGTTCGCTGTGATGATCGACTACGTTCTGCGCGAGCTGAACCAGTCGGGCCGCAAGTCGATCTGATGACCTCACTGCCGATGCCCACGGTCGGGCCAGTTTCCTCTGGCCCGACCCGTGCGGTCGGCCGTAACCCGCGACGGGTACTGGCCGTCTCGCCCCGGTACGCCAAGTCCTTCGGCACCATGGACCACGCCTTCCCGCTGGTCGGCGCCGCCGCGTTCATGCCACCGCAGGGCCTGCTCACCCTCGCCGGCTACCTGCCCGAGGCCTGGCAGGTGCGCTTCGTCGACGAGAACCTGCGCCCGGCCACCGATGACGAGTTCCGCTGGGCGGAGATCGTCCTGCTCAGCGGCATGCACGTGCAGCGCGACGAGATCGACCGGCTCGCCGCACGGGCCCGGCGCCACGACAGGATCACCGTGCTCGGCGGCCCGTCGGTCTCGGCCAGCCCCGAGCTCTATCCCGACATCGACGTGCTGCACGTCGGCGAGATCGGCGACGCCACCGACACGCTGCTCACCCGCCTCGACGCCGACGCCGCCCGCCCGGCCGAGCAGGAGGTGTACGCCACCGTCGAACGCCTCCCGATGGAGAACTTCCCGCTGCCCCGCTACGACCTGCTCGACATGACCGACTACCTGCTCGGCAGCGTACAGTTCTCCAGCGGCTGCCCGTTCCGCTGCGAGTTCTGCGACATTCCCGCCCTCTACGGGCAGCGCCCGCGCCGCAAGCGGGTCGACGCGGTCCTGGAAGAACTCGACGCGATGCTCGCCAGCGGCAACCCCGGCACCGTCTACTTCGTCGACGACAACTTCATCGGCGATCCGCGCGCCGCGGTCGAACTCCTCGACGGCCTGGTGCGGTGGCAGCGCGAGCACGGCTATCCGATCGCGTTCGCCTGCGAGGCGACGATGAACATCGCCAAGCGCACCGACATCCTGGAACAGATGCGCCAGGCCCGGTTCGTGCAGATCTTCATGGGCATCGAGTCGCCGGATTCGGCCGCCCTCAAGGCGATGCGCAAGAACCAGAACCTGAGCACTCCCCTGCTGACCACCATCGAGCGGCTCAACAGCTACGGCATGGAGGTCGTCGGCGGCATCATCATGGGACTCGACAGCGACGACGCGCAGACCGGCGACCGGATCCTGGCCTTCGTCGAGGCGTCGCAGATTCCGATGCTCACCATCAACCTGCTGCACGCCCTGCCGCGTACGCCGCTCTGGGACCGCCTCAGCGCCGCCGGCCGCATCGTCGGCGGTGACCTCAGCGAACGCGAGTCCAACGTCGACTTCCTGCTGCCCTACGACGCGGTGGTGGAGAGTTGGCGCCGGACGGTGACGGCCGCCTTCGCGCCGGAGGCGGTGTACCGGCGCTTCGCCCACCAGCGTGAGCAGACGTACCCGAACCGGCTGCCCAACAGCACCAAGCGCCGGCCGACCCGGGCCGAGCTGCGGCGCGGACTGAAGGTCATCGCCCGGACCTTCTGGCGCATCGGGGTACGCAGCCACTACCGGCGGGTCTTCTGGACCGCGGCGGTGCCGCTGATCCGCAGCGGCCGGGTGGAGAAGCTGATCCACATGGCGACCGTGTCGCACCACCTGATCACGTTCGCGGGCGAGGTGGCGGCCGGCGAGGCCGAGAAGTGCTTCTACAACCCGCGCCCGGCCAAGCGGGCCGAGCCCGCGCAGGAGCCCTCCGTCACCGGCGGCCCGGACCTGACCAGCAGCGTCTGACCAGCAGCGGCTGACCCCGACGCAGACCGGCTGACCGGCAGCCAACCGCCCTGTTCTCTCACGGCACCGGCACGACAGCGCCGATCACGCAAACGAAGCGGCCCCCTCTCGCGCAGGGGGCCGCTTCGGTGCGCGGGTCGCGTCAGGTGGTGCTGCGCAGCGCGTGCAGCGAGTCCTTGAGCGACTTCATTGTCGCCAGCACCGCCGTCGGCTCGTGCCCGCAGTGCGCCATGCAGTTGGCGCAGCGCTCGTCCCGGCCCCGGCCGTAGCTGTCCCAGTCGGTCTCGTCGATCAGCTCCTGGTACGTCTTCGTGTAGCCGTCGGCCATCAGATAGCAGGGCTTCTGCCAGCCGAGCAGCGAGTACGACGGGATCGCCCACGCGGTGCAGGGCAGATCCACCTTCCCCTCGAGGAAGTCCAGGAAGACCGGCGAGTGGTTGAGCCGCCAGCGCTTGCGCCGCCCGTCGGCGAACGCCTTGCGGAACAGCTCCCGGGTCTCGGCCACCCCGAGGAAGTGCTCCTGGTCGGGCGCCTTCTCGTACGCGTACGCCGGCGAGAGCATCATCTCGCTGACCTTGAGCTCGTCGTTGAGGTAGTCGAGCACCTCGATGACGGTCTGCGGTGTGTCGGTGTTGAAGAAGGTGGTGTTGGTCGTGACGCGGAACCCCCGCGATTGCGCGTCACGTACCGCCGCCACCGCCTGGTCGAAGACTCCGTCCTTGCAGACGGAGGCGTCGTGGCGGTCCTTGAGCCCGTCGATGTGCACGGCGAACGCCAGGTACGGCGACGGGGTGAACTTCTCGATCTTCTTCGGCAGGAGCACGGCGTTGGTGCAGAGGAAGACGTACTTCTTGCGCTTCACCAGCTCCGCCACGATCGTGTCGATCTCGGGGTGCATCAGTGGCTCCCCGCCGGCGATGGAGACCATCGGCGCACCGCACTCCTCGACGGCGGCGAGCGCGTCCTCGACCGGCATCCGCCGCTTGAGCAGGTTCGCCGGCTGCTGGATCTTGCCGCAGCCGGCGCACTTGAGGTTGCAGGCGAAGAGCGGTTCCAGCTCCAGCAGCAGGGCGAACTTCTTGCGTCTGCGGAGCTTCTGACCGACCAGATATCGGCCTATTCGCATACTTTGTCGCAGCGGCATACTCACGACCGGCGTACCTCCTTCGGAAGGGTGAAGCGGATGTCCTCGACGGCGGCACTGCGTTCACTCACGTCGTCGGCGCCGAGCGCGCCCAGCGCCGCGACGAGTTCGTCGACCAACCCGGGCGGCGCGGACGCCCCGGCGGTCACCCCGACGGTGCGGGTCCCGGCCAGCCAGCGCAGGTCCACGTCACCGACGCCGTCGACCAGGTGGGCCCGTGCCCCGGCCCGCTGCGCGACCTCGACCAGGCGGACCGAGTTGGAAGAGTTGGCCGAGCCGACCACCAGGACCACGTCGGCTTCGGCGGCGGCCATCAGCACGGCCTGCTGCCGGTTGGTGGTGGCGTAGCAGATGTCGTCCGAGGCGGGCGCGGCCAGCGCCGGGAAGCGCCGCCGCAGTGCCTGCACGATCCCGTCGGCCTCGTCCACCGCGAGCGTGGTCTGCACCAGGTACGACACCCGCTGCGGGTCGTCGACCTGGACCCGTTCGGCGGCGGCGATGTCGGTCACCAGCCGGGTCGCCTCCGGCGCCTCCCCCAGCGTCCCCTCGACCTCCTCGTGCCCGTCGTGCCCGATCAGCAGCACGGTGTCGCCCCGGCCGGCGAAGCGGCGGGCCTCGGCGTGCACCTTGGTCACCAGCGGGCAGGTCGCGTCGATGACCGGCAGCGCGCGGTCGGCCGCGGTACGGCGCACCGCCGGGGAGACCCCGTGCGCGGAGAAAATTGTCAGCGCCCCCTCGGGCACCTCGTCGAGTTCGTCGACGAAGACCGCGCCGCGCCCACGCAGATCGGCGACGACGGTGGCGTTGTGCACGATCTCCTTGCGGACGTAGACCGGCGCCCCGTGCCGTTCCAGCGCCTGCTCCACCACCGCGATCGCCCGCTCCACCCCGGCGCAGAAGGAACGCGGGGAGGCGAGCACGACGCGGCGCAGACCGGTCGCGGCGGCCCACTCGGCCAGCGCCGGCACCACCGCCGGCAGCGCCCGCAGGGCGACCCGCACCCGGTCCAGGGTGGCCGGGCGCCAGAGCCCGTCGTCGGCGGTGTCGGCGACCACGCGTACGCAGGCGACCGGACGGCGCTGCGGGCCCGGCAGCAGCCAGGCCGACTCCAGGTCCACCGCGAGCGCCCCGGTCGCCGCCAGCCGCGCCTTCGCCGCCCCGCCGACCAGCCGGTCGGTGCTCACCACCGGTCCGATGTGCACCCTCAGGCCGTGGCGGCGCAGGGCGGCGGCGAGCATCGGCGCCGCCGGCAGCGGCACCACCCGGCCCGCGCCGTCCACCTCCGGGTCGGTGCGGATCTCACTGGCCACCACCACGTCCCCCGGGCTCAGCCCATCGGCCAGGCCCCCGCAGATCCCGGCGATCGCCAGCGGCCCGCCGTCCAGCGTGGCGCCGGCCGCCCGCGACCGGCGCGCCCCGATACCCGTACGCCGTACCGCGCCGCGCCGTTGCGGGTCGAGCGCGGCCAGGCCCCGGCGCAGCGCGGCCGCCTCGGGCCGCATCGGGGCGCAGATCGTCCAGCCGGAAGCCGGCTCGGCGCCGATCGAGGCGGCGCCGGCCGGCTGCGGCGCGCCCCGCGCCGCGGAGAGGGTCACGGCGCCGTCTCGGCGGCCGCGGCGGCCCCGGCCCGGGCGGTCAGGATGCGCCCGAGCGCCGTCACCGGGAAGACCAGCCGGTAGAGGCCGTAGTTGATGTAGAAGTCCCGTGGGAAGCCGGTGCCGGTGAAGTACGGCTCGTCCCAGCCGCCGTCGGCCTGCTGGGTCGCGGCGAGCCAGGCCAGCCCCCGGTTGGCGGCCGGCCCGTCGCCCAGCCCGACGGCGTGCAGCGCGAGCAGCGCCCAGGCCGTCTGGGACGCGGTGGAGGCGCCCCGGCCGATCCACTCCGGTTCCCGGTAGGAGCGCAGGTCCTCACCCCAGCCGCCGTCGCTGTTCTGGTGCGTCAGCAGCCACTGCGCCGCCCGCTGCAGCGCCGGGTGGCTCGCCGGCACCCCGGCCGCCGCCAGAGCCGGCACCACCGCGCCGGTGCCGTAGACGTGGTTGGCGCCCCAGCGGCCGAACCACGAGCCGTCCGGCTCCTGGTGTGCCAGCAGCCAGCCCACCCCGCGCCGGACGGCCGGGGTCCGCGAGAAGCCCTCGTGCGCCAGCGCCTCCACCACGTGCGCGGTGACGTCGGCGCTCGGCGGGTCGATGACCGCGCCGAAGTCGCAGAAGGGCAGGTCCGCCAGGAACTCGCTGGTGTTGTCGGCGTCGAAGGCCGCCCAGCCGCCGTCGCGCGACTGCATCCCGAGCATCCACCGGGTGGCGCGCAGCACCGCCGGCTGCGCCGGGACCGCCGTACGCCGCAGCGCCATCATCACCTCGGCGGTGTCGTCGGTGTCCGGGTAGATGTCGTTGGCGAACTCGAACGCCCAGCCGCCGGCCGGAGTGGCCGGGCGGCGTACCGCCCAGTCCCCCTTGACCCGGATCTCCTCGCCGAGCAGCCACTGCCCGGCCCTCGTCATCGCCGGGTCGTCGGCGGGCAGCCCGGTCTCGGAGAGGGCGACGACGGCGAGCGCGGTGTCCCAGACCGGGGACTGGCAGGCCTCCAGCAGGCGTACCGGGCCGTCCGGGCCGTCGCGGTGCAGGGTGAAGCCGTCCAGGCCGTCCAGACCGGTCTTCATGACGGGGTGATCCATCGGGTAGCCGAGCAGGTGCAGCGCCATCAGCGAGTAGACCCAGGGCGGCTGGATACCGCCCCAGCCGCCGTCGGCCTCCTGCCGGGCGACGATCCACTCCGCGCAACGGCGCAGCGCGTTCATCCGTACGGGTTCCAGGGGAAAGCGCTCGTAGGCGGCGGCCAGCCGGTCGCCGCGGTGCAGCAGGCCGCGGCGACTGCGCAGCCGCGGTGCGGGTAGCGGCTTGAGGCCGCTGCGCAGTTCGTCGATGTCGACGCCGAGGTCGCGGACCGGGCGCAGCGCGCGGATCACCGCGAGCGGCACGATTGTCTGCCGGGCCCAGCAGGCGAAGTCGTAGACGTTGGCCGGCATCCACTTCGGCAGCAGCACCAGCTCCGGCGGGACCGCGGGCAGGTCGTGCCAGGGCCAGAGCCCGAAGAGCGCCAGCCAGAACCGGGTGAAGACCCGGCTGCGTTCGATGCCGCCGGCCGCCCGGACGAAGGCCGCCGCGGCGGCCATGTGCGGCGCGTCCGGGGTGTCCCCGGCGAGCCGCAGCCCGATGTACGCCTCGATGGTGGTGGAGAGGTCGCCCGGTCCGCCGTAAAAGGTGGGCCAGGCGCCGTCGGCGAGCTGCTGGGAGCGGATCCAGCGGCCGGTCGCCGCGGTCTGCTCCTCGGTACGGATGCCGAGGAACTGCCGCAGCAGCAGGTCCTCGGCATCCATCGTCACGTTGGTCTCGAGGTCGCCCTTCCACCAGCCGGCGGGCTCCTGGAGGCCGAGGAGATGGTCACGGGCGCGCTCGACGACCTCGCGGAGCCGGTCGTCGGTGAGCCGGGGGGCGTCGGCCGGCGCCGGGCGCTGCCCGGGGCGGGTCGCGGTGCCGCCCGGGGCGCCGACGGGCTTCGGTTGCAGCAGCTCGGTCATCAGTGGTCCCTTCCGGTGAT
>Ga0233363_1000848_pt1 | contig 12686 bp, 12 predicted proteins | sample ElkDunMinimDraft_18_FD_191534 | JGI IMG/M metagenome (GOLD analysis project Ga0233363, IMG submission 191534) | Fecal eukaryotic communites from dung pellets of Tule Elk in California, USA - Elk Dung C16 | ecosystem: Host-associated > Mammals > Digestive system > Large intestine > Fecal | place... | reverse complement strand
GCGGCGGGCACTGCATGACCTGCCCGATCTTGCGGGACCCTGTTTGAGTTGAAAGTGGTTCTGCTGCCTTGCCCCGAGGGCGACCAGGTCCTTGCGGGCAAGGCAATTTTCCAAGTGCCGCTCCCCTTATATGCTCTCACCCATCACCGCCCCATCGCAACGGACGCGACCGTATCGCGTCCGGCGACCCTGGGGAAATTCGTCCGAACGAAACACCTTGAACGCCAGACCGTTGGGTCCGGTGCAGGAGGGGGGGGGGCTGCACGCCCCGACCATTCGCCCGGAGGGCTAGATTTCGCGGGTTGCACGGCGCAGATTTATGGCGCTAAATCGATTAGCTTTTGCATCCTATTGCAGGCTCCTGCGTTGAAGAGCATAGTACTAAAGTCCCCCTTGACGAGACTTTCAGGCGGCAACCAGACGGAATGATCAACTGGCCGTCCAATGGCCTGGTTTGGTAGCCTCACTGTCAACTGCAAAGGACGACCACCGTGTGCGTATTGGCGGTTTACGGGGCGAATTATTCCAGTGCGTTCATCAGTCTTGATGGAAAAGGGTCATTTCTGCTTTTCGGTCAGGCTGAGGCGAAGGCTCTTGAACTTTGCGTCCAGCACCTCGCAAGCGAACCGGCGAGCGCCCGCGTCGACTTCTACCGAGACCTCCTCAACGACCATCCTCTTTGTGGCGCTAACGGTCTGCTGATGAAGTTCGTCAAACCATGATAGATCGTCCGTACCTTTCACCTGCGCGAGCGCCAGCAATGTGGTCCCCAACGCGTCCTGAAGGGCAAGCGCAGTAGCGCCAAGAAAAGCCTCAGCGTTATCTTTATCGTAGAAATTCGTCATCCAAATGCCCCCTGTGTATCGAGCATGCATTGAACAATTATGGGAGTCAATTTCGAGTTGGCGGAGTGGGATATCCGGCATTACTCGGTCCCAAGCAACACGCGCGGCCGTCCCGAGGCGGCCTCAAACTAATGGCGATTGAAGAAGTTCCGGTCCTCGGGGAGACCGTGTCGAGCTTATTTTAAAATCTTCCGGCGGTATCGCCACCTGCGATAAGCGCCAGCATTCTTCAAGTAATTTTGGCGATACACCACGGCGGGATCTTCTGCAAGAAAAGAGCACGTGTTGTCATTGATGGCATCACGTCAGTTGCACGTCGGCAACTCCCCTCAGTTCCTGGAGGTGGCCTTGCTTCTCAGAAGAGTTCTGCCGAGACTTGAAGGCTCAGGCAGGCGGTCTGCCTCCAGCGAGGCGAAGAGCCAGTCGATGAACACCCGGACGATGGGCGCGGCGCGCATTTCCTGGCGACAGGCGACGTAGAACGCATCGTTGGCCGGCACGCTGAGGTCGAAGGGAACCAGGAGCCCGCCTTCGGCAATCAGCTTTGCTGCGGTTATCGTATCCCCGAGTGCCACGCCCTGTCCCTGGAGGGCCGCTTCCGTGGAGAAGCGCGCGTCCCCCATGAAGTGCTGCCGACGCCGGGGGATCTCCGCGCCATCGGCGGCAGAAAGCCACGTGTTCCATTCCCGGCCGTCCGTATCTCCGTGCAGGAGGACATGGTCTTCCAGGTCCTTCATCGACCGAAGCGGCCTGCTGTTGAGCAAGGTCGGACTGGCGACCGGAAAGAGCTGCAGATTGCTCCAGAGGCGCGTCCAGGCATCCGGCCAGTTGCCGTCGCCGTAGAGGATGCAGACGTCCACGTCCGAGGAATGGAGGTGGCGGGGATCGTTGGACGCGGCAAGCTTCAACGTCACGTCCGGGTATCGGTCCGTGAATGACGACAGTCGCGGAACGATCCAGAAGGACAGGAGCGCGGGAACGCAGGTGATCGAGAGGCTGCCCCGGGTCGCGGGTCGCTGCATCTGCGCGGTCGCCGCCGCAATCCCGCTGAAGGCCTGGGTTACGGCCGGCAGTAGAAGGGCGCCTGCGGCCGAGAGCTTCATGCGCTTTCCGCCCCGTTCGAAGAGCGCAGTAGCAAGCGATTCCTCGAGCGTTCGCAACTGATGGCTCACGGCGCCATGGGTTACGCGAAGCTCGCGCGCGGCGGCCGATACGGAGCCGAGGCGCGCCGTTGCCTCGAATGCGCGAAGCGGGTTCAGCGGTGGCAGACGACCGTTCATCCTCTCTCCCATGTGAGAATTTCTCACAGAGACTGCTAGTACATCGTGAATTGCATTTCCAGCGGGTCTTTGTCGATAATGCTCAAAACAAAGGCGACCGGTTTGCGGGAGCTAAAATTAGGCATGCATAGAGGGGTCACACGATGGCGCTAGAGGACGACAAGCTCAAGGACCTGCGCGAGAAGTACGGGACGGGGCACGGCGGCAATCTCTACGATCCCGATTTCCGCAAGGTCGCGGAGAAAATCTTCTCGAAGAGCGGGAGCAGGATCGCTCCCTATGCGGGCGTTCCGACGTTTCTTTCCGCTCCCTTCATGCAGGTCGATGCGGAAGATCCCTCGTTCGACGACCTGCAGGTCGCGATCACCGGCGTTCCGATGGATCTCGGTGTGACGAACCGGCCGGGATCGCGTTTCGGGCCGCGGGCATTGCGGGCAATCGAGCGGATCGGCCCCTACAATCACGTGCTGAAGACGGCGCCGGTCTTCGATCTGCGCGTCGCAGACATCGGCGATGTGCCGCTCCGCAGCCGCTACGATCTCGAAATGTGCCATCAGGATATCGAGAAACGCTTCACGCAGATCGTCGAGGCGGGCGTTTTGCCGCTTGCTGTCGGCGGCGACCATTCGATCAGCCAGTCGATCCTGAAGGCGGTGGGGCGAAATGCGCCCGTCGGAATGATCCACATCGACGCGCATTGCGACACGAGCGGTCCCTTCGACCACAGCAAGTTTCATCACGCCGGCCCGTTCCGCAACGCGGTGCTCGATGGCGTGCTGGATCCGACGCGGACGATCCAGATCGGCATTCGCGGCGCGGCGGAATACATCTGGGAGTTTTCCTATGCGTCCGGCATGACGGTCATCCATGCCGAGGACGTCCCGGGCCTCGGAATCCCGGCGATCATCGAAAGGGCGAAGGCGGTAGTCGGTGATGGTCCCACCTACCTGTCCTTCGACATCGACAGCCTCGACCCGGGCTTCGCGCCCGGTACCGGCACGCCCGAGATCGGCGGCCTGACGACCCGGGAAGTCCTGGAGATCATCCGCGGATTGAAGGGGATCAACCTCGTCGGTGGCGACGTGGTTGAGGTCGCGCCGCAATATGATCCGACAAGCAACACCGCGCAGGCCGGCGCGCAGATGCTGTTCGAGATACTCAGCCTGATGGTGTTCAGCCCTTCCGTCACGGGCAAACCCTGACATAGACTGGCAACAAGAGTGGGAACTGGCCGGGCAGGCAGAGAACCTGCCGGCAAAACAAAGGAGAAAGACATGGGTAAGATCTTGAACATGCGGCCCACCCGCCGCGCGGTGCTCGGCGCCGGCTTGGCAGGTGCCTCCATGCTGGCGATGCCGTCCATCCTTCGCGCGCAGGACCGTTCCCTGAAGGTCGGCGTCTATGGGGGCTACTTCAAGGATTCGTTCGACAAGAACATCTTCCCGGAGTTCACCAAGGCGACCGGGATCGCGGTGGAATCCATCGCCGAGCCGACCGGTGAGGCCTGGCTGGTGCAGCTGGAGCAGGCAGCCCGGGCTGGACAGGCGCCCGCGGACGTTTCGATGATGTCGCAGGTGGCGCTTTTGAAGGGGCAGTCGACGGAGCTCTGGGCGCCGCTCGACATGGCGAAGATCGCAAACGCCTCCGGCCTGATCGATACCTTCGTCAACAAGTATCCGGACGGTCGCGTCGCCGGCATTGGCGCCGTGTCCTGGTACATCACGCTGGTGACCAATACCGATAGCTATCCCGAGGCGCCGACGTCCTGGGCAGCCCTGTGGGATCCGGCAAATGCCGACAAGCTCGGCCTTCTCGCGCTGGTCTCCAACTCCTTCCTTCTCGAAGTGACGGCGAAGACGCATCTCGGCGGGACCGACGTGCTGGCCACCGAGGAAGGCATCCTCAAGGCGCTGGAAAAGCTTGCGGAGGTAAAGCCGAACGTCCGTCTCTGGTATCGCGACGAGGCACAGTTCGAACAGTCGCTGAAGTCGGGCGAAATCCCGATGGGCCAGTACTATCACGACGTAACCGGCCTCGCCGCCGCCGACGGCCATCCGGTACGTTCGACCTTCCCGAAGGAAGGCGGCATCCTCGATTCCGGCAGCTGGGCTCTTTCGCGCGCCTCCGAAAAGGCCGAGGAAGCGCATGTCTTCATCGACTACATGTGCCAGCCGTCCGTCCAGGCAACGCTGTCGCGGAAGGTCGGAACCTCGCCGACGGTCAAGCGCGATCTCCTCGACCTAACCGCGGAAGAGTTCGCGGCGGTATCATCCGACATCGATCCGATCATCCCGCGCTACGAGATGTACCAGCAGAGGTCCGACTTCCTGAACCAGAAGTGGACGGAAATGATCGCTGGCTGATCCCGCGATAGCCATCCTCGCCCGTGAGGGGGAGGATGGCTTTCTTCCCGAAGACGAGAGCTTCCCGAAAGGCCGAGCGCAGAGCAGATGTCCGGACTTAACCTCAGCCACGTGACGAAAGAGTTCGGCGCGTTCAAAGCGGTGAACGATGTCAGCCTGTCGGTCCCCGACGGGACATTCGTCTGTCTCCTCGGTCCTTCCGGATGCGGCAAGACCACGCTGATGCGGATGGTTGCGGGTCTCGACCTTCCCACCGAAGGTTCGATCACGCTGGGCGGCGAGGATATTACCCGCGTCCCGACCCACAAGCGCAATCTCGGCATGGTGTTCCAGTCGCTGGCGCTCTTCCCGCATCTCACCGTCGGCGAGAACATCGCCTACGCGCTGCGCATCCGCGGCGTTTCGAGGAGCGACCAGAAGAAACGGGTCGACGAACTCCTGTCGATGATCCACCTGCCGGGCTTTGCAGATCGCTCCGTCAACAAGCTCTCCGGCGGGCAGCGCCAGCGGATCGCCATTGCCCGCGCGCTCGCCATCTCTCCGAAGCTCTTCCTGCTGGACGAGCCGCTGTCGGCGCTGGATGCCAAACTGCGCGAGGCGATGCAGGTCGAACTGCGCCAGTTGCAGCAGCGCCTCGGCATTACCACGATCGTCGTCACCCACGACCAGCGGGAGGCGATGACCATGGCCGACACCGTCGTGGTCATGAATGGCGGCGAAATCCGTCAGGCGGCGGCCCCCGTCGACATCTATCGGCACCCGGCCGATTCCTTCGTCGCTGATTTCATCGGCTCGACGAACCTCATTCCCTTCACCGCCGACGCCACCGGACAGGCTTCCATCTGCGGTTCCACCGTGCGGGGCCTCCCGCTCGGCACCCTGAAGAGCGGGACCATCTCCGTTCGCCCGGAGGATGTACAGGTCGTGGCGCCGGCGGAAAGCAGCCTGAACGGCACGGTCACCTTCGTGCGTGACCTCGGCGGCAGTGTCGAGACATTCATCGAGGCGGGCGGCGAGCAGATCGTCGCCGTTTCCGCGCCCCGCTCGCGACCGGACGTGGCGGTCGGGGAGAGCGTTGGCCTGCGCTTCGATCCCGAGACAAGCGTGGTGCTGGCGAAATGAGACGGGAGGCGCCGCAGCGACTGGCGGATTACGGGCCGCTTTTCTTTCCGGCCGGGATGCTGATCGTCTTCTTCGTCATCCCCTTCGCCACGATGATCGCCGTCTCCTTCTTCGAGCGGCAACAGGGCGGTTTCTACGAGCCGGCCTTCGTCCTCGACAATTACGGGCGCTTCCTCAGCCTGTTCTTCGGCAAGGTGCTCGGTTTCTCGCTCTTCCTGGCCATGGCCGTTGCAGCTGCCTGCGTCGCGATCGGCGTGCCCTTCACCTATCTTCTCTCCAGCGCCTCGAGACGGGTGCAGGTCTGGTGGCTCGTGGCTCTGCTGTCGATCCTGTCGCTTTCCGAGGTGATGATCGGGTTTGCGTGGTCGACCCTGTTGTCGCGCACGGCGGGGATCACCAACCTTTTCGTCATGCTCGGCCTCATGGACGGCCCGCAGGCTCTGACGCCGAGCTTCGGCGCGGTGATGACGGCGATGACCTATCAGGCGCTCCCCTATACGGTGCTCGTTCTTTATCCGGCGCTCGTCAGGCTCGACCCGACGCTTACGGAGGCGGCACGCACGCTGGGGGCCTCGCCCCTCAAGGCCTTCTTCTCGGTCGTGGTGCCGGCGCTGCGCAACACAATCCTTGCCACGTCGATCATGGTCTTCATCTTCGCCCTCGGCTCGTATCTGCTCCCGCAGTTGCTCGGCAGGCCGCAGCAGTGGACGCTTTCGGTGCTGATCACCGATCAGGCGATCTACCAGTCCAACATGCCGTTTGCCGCGGCGATGGCCGTCTTCCTCGTGCTCGTATCGCTGTCGCTGGTGGGGCTTGCCCTTTACGTCGGACGGCAAAGGGAGGCAGCATGATGACTGCCCTCAAACGCCTGTTCTTCCTTGCGATCGGCCTGTTCCTTGCGCTGCCCCTGATCGTCGTGGCGGGCGTCTCCGTCAACGAGAAACAGACGCTCGCCTTTCCGCCGCAGGGCTTTTCCCTCTCCTGGTATGGGGAGATATTCACCAACAACGAGTGGCGAAGCGCACTTGTCGCCTCCCTCGTCCTGGCAGCAACGTCGGCAGCGCTTGCCCTGTTGATCGCCCTTCCGCTCGCCTGGTTCCTGTGGCGGCGGGTGGCGCCCTGGGCGAACATCTTCCAGGTTCTCGGGGTCGCGCCATTCACCCTGCCGCCGGTCATAACGGCGCTCGGCCTTCTCACCTTCTGGGCGACAAGCGGCTTCTACGGCCAGCCGTGGACCGCCGTCATCGGCCACGCGATCTTCTTCGTCACCCTGCCGCTGGTAACGCTGTCGCTGGGTTTTTCGGCGATCGACCGGTCGCTGGTGGAAGCTGCGGCGACCATGGGCGCCGACGACCGGACGATCTTCCGCACCGTGATCTTTCCGCTGATCCTGCCCTACATGGTTTCCGGCTACGCCTTTGCCTTCGTCCTGTCGCTCAACGAATATATCGTGGCCTACATGACGGTGGGCTTCACCATGGAAACGCTGCCCATCAAGATCTTCAACGCGCTGCGCTACGGCTATACGCCCACCATGGCTTCGGTTACCGTCTTCTTCCTGGCGATCGCGGCGCTGGTATTCGGCGCGATCGCAAGGTTCGGGGATCTGCCGAAGCTGCTGGGAGCCATGACGAACGACCGATGAGGATCGCCGGATATCAGATGCAGTCGGTGCCGGGCGCCGTCGAGACCAATCTCGACAGGATCGCCAGCGCGGCCGCCAGCGCCGCCGAACAGGGCGCAAGGCTTCTGGTCACGCCGGAGCTTGCCCTCAACGGCTACGGCTCGGCCCATCTCGTGCGGGAAACGGCCCTGCCGCTCCATTCGCCACAGATCGAGCGCCTGTCGCGCCTGGCCGCCGACCATGATCTGGCGATCGTTGCCGGCTTTGCCGAATCCGACGATGGTGCAGTCTACAACAGCGCCGTCCTTGTCGATCCATCGGGAAAACGCACCGTTTACCGAAAATCCAATCTTTACGGGCCTTATGAGCGCCAATGGTTTCGTGCCGACGAACCCCGCGCGGTGATCGCGGATGTCGATGGCCTCCGTGTCGGGACGCTGATCTGCTACGACGTGGAATTCCCGGAAAATGTGCGCCGGCTGGCGAAGGCGAACGTCGATCTCGTGGTCGTTCCGACGGCGCTTCCCGTGGGATGGTCGGGCAGTTTCATCGCCGAGCATATGATCCGGGTGAGGGCCTTCGAGAACCAGGTCTTCGTCGCCTATATCAACAACTGCCGCGCGGACGAGAATTTCTCCTATGCGGGCCTGTCATCGATAGCAGCGCCCGACGGCAGTCTGCTGGCGAAGGCGCCTGCGGATGATGAGGTGCTGCTCTTCGCCGAAATAGATCCCCCGGCATTCTCAGTGTCCCGCTCCGAAAATACCTATCTGGCCGACTTACGCTAGCCGTTCATCCGCGATGATCCCGCTCCCGACCGGGGCAGGGATGTTGCACTCCGCATTTCCGCGCGAATTGATAGCGGTCAACAACCGCCTCGTATGCTCTACTATAATGATGGGATTCGAGGCTGGCTGGGGTCGATGCGGGAGGGGTGATGACGAAGAATTCGTGCAATCAGGTGGGCAGCGGACCGAGGGACAATCTGCTTGCCGGTGATGCGCCAGCGCCATGATCCGGATCCTGGGAAGCAAGCTGGGCGAGGTGCTGAAGGCGGTCATGCCGCTTATCGCCGTCGTTACCGTTCTGCAGATGACTGTCATTCACGCGCCAATCGAACTCTTCATTCAGTTCCTGGTCGGCTCGGCGCTCGCGATAGCTGGCATGATCCTGCTGTTCCTGGGAATAGACCTCGGCATTCTGCCGATGGGGCGCTTCATCGGGGCGGAGCTGCCGAGGCGGGGGTCGCTCCTGCTGATCGTCGGCGTCGCATTCGCAACGGGCTTCGCGACCACCGTCGCCGAGCCTGACGTCCTCGTCCTTGCCACGCAGATCGGCGTCGTTTCCGGGAATTCGGTGTCGGGCCAGGTGGTGCTCTACGCGGTCGGGATCGGCGTGGCGGTGCTGACCGCGGTCGCGATGGTCAGGATCATCTTCGGATGGTCGATCCGGATGCTGATCACCGGAGCCTACCTGCTGATGCTGTTGCTTGCCTTCCTTGCGCCCGCCGATTTCGTGCCGATGGCCTTCGATGCCGGCAGCGTGACGACTGGCGTGCTGACCGCGCCAGTGGTGATTGCGCTCGCGATCGGGCTGAGCTCAGTCCTTGCCGGACGTTCGGCGATCACGGATGGCTTCGGCCTGCTGGGACTGGCATCCACTGGTGCAATCCTTGCCGTTCTCGGAATGGGGCTCGTCTGGCAATGATCGAAGCGCTCGCAAGCGATATCGTTCCTGCCGCCTCGAGCGTGGCGCTGGCGCTCGTGCCGCTCGTGATCATGTTTCTGATCGCCCAGATCTTCATGCTGAAACTTCCCCTACGGACCGTGAAGGACATCCTGCTCGGAACGGCGCTTGCCGCCTGCGGGCTGTTCCTCTTCCTGCTCGGCGTCGGGATCGGCTTCCTGCCGTACGGCCGGGCAATCGGCGAAGCCGTGGGCGGAATGCGGGAGCCATGGCTCCTTGTCGGGGCGGGTCTCTTTCTCGGCTTCGTGACGACCTGGGGAGAACCGGCGGTGCGCATCCTCGCCGACCAGGTCGAGGAGGCTTCCCACGGTTCGATACCCGGTTTTCTCGTCCTCAATGCGGTCTGCGTGGGGGTGGCGATCTGGGCGGCTCTCGGCATGCTCAGAGTTGGCTACGGCCTGCCGTTGCTCTACCTTCTTCTTCCCGGCTACGGACTGGCGATCCTCATGCTCTGGATCAGCGACAAGGATTTCGTGGCCATTGCGATCGACGCCGGAGGTGTCGCCACCGGCCCGCTTGCCAACACATTCCTTCTGGCGATCGCCCTTGGGGCATCGGCGGCCGTGGAGGGACGCAACCCGGTGGTCGACGGACTGGGTTTCGTCGCGCTGGTAGCTTTGGCGCCGATCATATCGGTGATGGCGCTTGGACTTCTGATGGGCAGAATGAAACGAACCGAGGGATAGGCGAGATGTTGGATCCATGTCTGATCGTAAGCATTGTTCGGAAGGGTTGGGGTGACGTGGTGCTCGAGGCGACCATGAACGCCGGGGCGCATGGCGGCACGGTGCTGATGGGGCGAGGGATCGGGCGCAATGAACAGCAGCGCGTCTTCGGCATTCAGATCGAACCCGAAAAGGAGATCGTGCTGACCGTTGTACCGGCAGAGCAGCGCGAAGCCGTTCTTCGCGAGGCGGAGCGGGCGGGAGAACTCAACGCGCCCGGCAAGGGGCTCGCATTCGTCCTGCCGCTCGAAAAAGTGGTCGGCATCGTCCACCTCGTGAGCGAGATGCCCTGACGCACGTTCGTACCCTGACGTGGAGGATATCGGCATGCGGGCAATGGTATTGCAGGACATCGGGGAGCCACTGGTTCTTTCGGAGCGGCCGGATCCCGTTCCCGGGCCAGGCGAACTGCTGGTTCGGGTCGAGGCATGCGCCGTCTGCCGCACCGATCTCCATGTCGTCGACGGCGACCTCTCCAGCCCGAAACTGCCGCTCGTTCCGGGACACGAGATCGTCGGCCGTGCCGAGGCGGTGGGCGAGGGCGTGTCGAGAGACAAGCTCGGTCTTCGTGTCGGGATACCATGGCTCGGGCACACCTGCGGACATTGCGAATATTGCATGAACGGGCGGGAGAACCTCTGCGACGAGCCCCAGTTCACCGGCTATACCCGCGATGGAGGCTTCGCGACCCATGTGGTCGCAGATCAGGATTACGCCTTCGAGCTTCCGGAGGGCGAGGACCCGGTCTCCCTCGCGCCGCTCCTATGCGCCGGGCTCATCGGCTGGCGATCCCTCAAGATGGCGGGCGAGGGGAAACGGATCGGCCTTTACGGCTTCGGCGCGGCGGCGCACATCATAGCGCAGATCTGCATCTGGCAGGGCCGCGAGGTCTTCGCGTTCACGAGATCCGGGGACGTGCAGGCGCAGGAATTCGCCAGAAGCCTCGGCGTCAACTGGGCGGGAGCTTCGGGTGATGCTCCGCCAAAGCTTCTCGATGCGGCGATCATTTTCGCGCCGGTGGGGGAACTCGTGCCGCAAGCCCTCAAGGTGGTGAGGAAGGGCGGACGCGTCGTGTGCGGCGGGATACACATGAGCGACCTGCCGGCGATGCCCTATTCGCTCCTGTGGGAGGAGCGGAGCATCTCCTCGGTCGCCAACCTGACGCGGGAGGATGCGTTGGAATTCTTTCCCGTCGCCCGGGCGGCAGGGGTAAGGACCCATACGGTTCGCTATCCGTTGACGGAGGCGAATGCGGCGCTCGACGATCTGCGCGCCGGTCGATTGTCGGGCGCGGCGGTGCTCGTTCCCTGAGGAATGCGACCGGCATCGCGCATTGTCCCTCTCCCGGTCAGGTGGCGGGGCGGCGTCGTTCGGCCTCCGCCACCCTTCTCTTCACGGCGACGAAGCTGTCGGGGCTGACGGAGATGCTGTCGATGCCGCAGTCCACGAGGAATTCCGCGAACTCCGGATGGTCGCTCGGCGCCTGGCCGCAGAGGCCGATCTTGGCACCGGCCTTGCCGGCTTCGGTGATCACGCTGCGGATCATCCACTTCACCGCCTCGTCCTGCTCGTCGAAGAGGTCGGCGAGCTCTCCTGAATCGCGGTCGACGCCCAGGGTCAGCTGGGTGAGGTCGTTCGAGCCGATCGAGAACCCGTCGAAGTGCTGCGCGAACTGCTTCGCGAGGATGACGTTGGAGGGGATTTCGCACATGACGTAGACCTGCAGGCCGTCTTCCCCCCGCTTCAGTCCGTTTTCTGCCATCACTTGCAGTACTTTCTCCGCTTCGGCGACGGAGCGGCAGAAGGGGATCATCACGACCACGTTCCGGAAGCCGAGATCTGTGCGAAGCTTCCGGATTGCCCGGCACTCCAGCGCGAAACCTTCGCGGTAGCGGGGCGAATAGTATCGTGATGCGCCGCGGAAGCCGAGCATCGGGTTTTCCTCCCGGGGCTCGAACTCCGCGCCTCCGACGAGACCTGCGTATTCGTTGGTCTTGAAGTCGCTCATCCGCACGATCACCGGCCTCGGGTAAACGGTCGCCGCGATGCGGGCGAGGCCTTCCGATAGCCGATCGACGAAATACTGGGACTTGTCCTCGTAGTCGGCGGTCAGCTCGGCAATCTCGTTCCTGGCGGCCTCATCCCTCAGGCGGTCGAAATGCACCAGCGCCATGGGATGGATGCGGATCGCATTGCTGATCACGAACTCCATGCGTGCGAGACCGACGCCGTCGGCCGGCAGCTTCCACCATCGAAAGGCCGCGCCGGGGTTCGCGAGGTTCAGCATGACCTTGGTTTCGGTCGGCGGGATGTCGTCCATGTTCAGCGTTTCGACGTCGTATTCCGCGATACCCTCGTAGACCATGCCCTCGTCACCCTCCGCACAGGAGACGGTGATCGCCTCGCCGGTGTGCAGGACGCGCGTCGCGTCCCCGGTCCCCACCACCGCCGGCAGGCCCAGTTCGCGGCTGACGATGGCCGCATGGGAGGTGCGCCCGCCATGGTCCGTGACGATGGCTGCGGCGCGCTTCATGATGGGGACCCAGTCCGGGTCCGTGGTGGAGGTCACGAGGATCGAGCCGTCGATGAACTGGTCGATATCCCTGGCGGTCTCGATCAGGCAGACCTCGCCGGAGACGATCGCATCGCCGATGGAAAGCCCGCTGACGAGGGGCTTTCCCCGGCTCTTGATGTGGTATGCCTTGAAGATGGCCGCCGCCCGGTTGGACTGGACCGTCTCCGGCCGGGCCTGGACGATGTAGAGGCGGCCGGTCTCGCCGTCGCGGGCCCATTCCATGTCCATCGCGCATCCATAGTGCCGCTCGATCGTCGTGGCCCAGCGCCCCAGTTGCAGAATTTCGTCGTCGTCCAGCACGAAGGCTTCCCGCTCGGCCTTCGAGGTCGGCACGTTGCGCGTCGGCTGCTCGCCGGTGCCGTAGATCATCTTGATGGCCTTGGCGCCCTTCTTCCGGGCGATGACG
>Ga0233363_1000846_pt1 | contig 12695 bp, 12 predicted proteins | sample ElkDunMinimDraft_18_FD_191534 | JGI IMG/M metagenome (GOLD analysis project Ga0233363, IMG submission 191534) | Fecal eukaryotic communites from dung pellets of Tule Elk in California, USA - Elk Dung C16 | ecosystem: Host-associated > Mammals > Digestive system > Large intestine > Fecal | place... | reverse complement strand
ACGCTCGACGGCGAGACGCGCCTCGAGTTCACTGAGCCTTGCCTGCGCGGCGGCCTCCTCCGCCTCGCGCCGCAGCTCCAGCGCACGGTACGCGATGTTTACCTCAGAGCAGAACTCCGAACTGGACGCAAGACTGAAGCCGTCGAACACGTTCGGCCCGGCGTCAAACGCCGGAAGCAACTCCGGTCGTTCAGCTGAAACATAGAAGCGATTGAGGCCGTCGAAGTACGCGAACACGTAGCCCTTCTCCAGCACGAGCGGCTCCCACTGCTGGTGCGCCTGCTCGCGGCCCAGAGGTTGGGTACTCTCGATCACGATCACCCACGGGCGATTCGGCGCGGCACGCCAGCCCCGGAGGACCGCCAGCTCCGCCCCTTCAACGTCGATCTTCAACCAATGGATCTCGCGATTCCCGACCTGCGGAAAGAGGGTATCCAACGTCATCGCCGGCATCAGCGACTCGCGAACCGCGAAGCCCGAAGCTTCGTGCCGTCGGGCGATCTGCTCGTCCAGCGTGCTCAGCCCGGTGTCGACGATCTCGAAGAAGCGCAACAGCCCCGGCTCTTCCGCGACCAGCGCCTGCAGTACGACCTCATCCGGCCTGCGTTCGCGCAACTGCGCGGCATACTGCGGGGTCGGCTCGACGTGGACGCCGCGCCAGCCATGTTCGTAGAAGACACGGCTGACAGAATCGGTATCCGGGCTCTGCGCGCCGATGTCAACGTAGCACCCTGCCTCGACATGGCCGAGGGCACGCCAGAGGATGATGTCCTCGAAGTTCTGCGCGTAGGAAACGCGCCGCGACTTGGACTCGTTCATGGCACCTCGCCACGGTTCGGGCTAGACGCCGGGACCGACGGGTTCCGCTCTATTGCGAAACGGGCATCGAGCCAGTTGGACCCGATGAACATCGGCTCGTCGGCATTCATGACGTCAAACACAAGAAGATTGTCGATCCATTCAAAGTTGTCGACCAGGTGTGTCTCACTGCTCACAAGGGCCGGCGACACCGAATACGAGCCGGGCCCAAGCCGACAGGTGAAGTGGAGCGTGTACCTGACGCGCTCGCTGCGCGCGAGGTCGCTCTCTACTTGCCCCGTGTGCCAGGTATTGGATCCCCATACCACGTGGCCCTGCTTGTCGCGGATCATGAAGCCCAGCACCAGGTGCGCGATCGCATGCTCCACGCTTGCGTCAAGCTCCAGCCGGAGGGCTTGCCCGACTTTGGCTACCGCGACCTCCCGCCCCGTCCCGGCGTCCACAAGCCGGAGCGAGACCACCTTGGCCTCGCCACTGCCGCTCCGGGTCACGACCCAGCCCTGCTTGGTACGGCGCTGGTCGACAGACAGGCTCTCGTTCTCCTTCTTGGCGACTAGCGCGTTGTAGTAGTCGACGACCTCGTCCGGCAGACCGTCGCGAATGACCCTACCTCTTTCCAGCAGGATCGCGCGGTCGCACAGGGCCTTGACGTCCGACATGCTGTGCGAGACGAGCATGATCGACGTTCCCTCCTCCCGGAACCGTCGCATCCGATCGAAGCTCTTGTGCTGGAAGTAGCTGTCGCCGACCGATAGTGCCTCGTCCACGATCAACAGGTCGGGGGTGAACGCCGTCGCCACAGCGAAGGCAACGCGTACCTGCATGCCGCTCGAGTAAGTGCGAACGGCTTCGTCGAAGTATTCGCCGATCTCGGCGAATGCCTCGATGGCCGGCATCGCTTGCTCAATCTGCTCCTGCGAATACCCCATCAGCCCGGCTGAGTGGAAAGCGTTTTGCCGCCCGCTCAGGTCGGGATTAAACCCCATGCCCAGCTCGAGGATGGCCGCAACTCGACCCGTGCGCGTGATCCGCCCCTCGCTCGGCTGGGACGTGCCGGTGATAAGCTTGAGCAGGGTGCTCTTGCCCGCACCGTTCTGCCCTATCACTCCTACGGCCTCGCCTGGCGCGATAGTGAACGAGACATCTCGCAGAACCCAATGCTCCTCGCTCGGCTGCACCGGCAGTCCGAACCAGGAGGCAGCACGCATCCATTCGCTGTTCCAGACGCGATAGGCCTTACCTACTCTGTCCACACGCATCTCGCCGCTCATAGTGCGTCCACCATTTCAGGACTGGCTCGGCGGAACACCACCAGCGCCACCGCAGCAATAGCAACGGATGCAATGACGAGCGTCAGCAGTTCGCTCCACATGGGTGGACGCCCGAACAACAGCACGTTCTGGTAGCTGGCAACGAGTGGATACAGGGGATTGAACTGGAACAGGCGCTGCAACCGCTCGGGGAGGATGCCGATGCTGTAGACGATGGGAGTCAGCCAGAACATAGCTTGCAGGATCACGGGAACTACCTGCCCGATGTCCCGCATGAAGACGTTAAGCACGCCCAGCAGTAGTCCGATCGCCATCGCGAACGAAATTGTCAGCAGGATCAACACAGGCAGCCATAGCACCTGCATCGGCGGGAAATGGCCCATGACAGCGAAGACGCCAAAGATGGCCAACAACAAAAGCGCGTTGTTCACGATCATTGTACCGGCGGCGATCAGGGGAAGGCAGATCCGTGGGAATGCCATCTTCTTCATCAAGTTCCCGCTTTCAATGAAGAGTGTCAGACATTTCGAGATCGTCTCTGCAAACAGCGTCCAGCACAGGATGCCGGCCATCAGATAAAGCGCGTAGGCATGCTTGCTCTCGACGCCCGGCAACTTCGCGGACAGGACCTCGGAGAGGATCGTCGCGAATATCAGCACCTGCATCAAGGGATGAATGACCATCCACAGGGCTCCAAGCTTGCTCCGGATGAAGCGGAGCCTGAGCTCGTTCTTGATGGACGAGAAGATGAAGTATCGATAGGCCCATGCGGCCAGGAACATGTCTTTCATCAATCGGCTCTCGGGAGAGAGTGGACGAAATCAAGCGTAGGCAGAAGAGCCTCGATGCTTGCCAGGCGGTCCCCAATGGTCTTTGCGGCCCGCTGGGGCGACAGCGCGTCCCGGATGCTCGCGCTCGCCGCTTGGCCGATGCGCGCCGCCAGTTCGCGGTCCCGCACCAGCCGCCGCATCCACGCGGCGGCCTCCGCGGTATCGGCCTCAGCCCACCACAAATCGGTTCCTGCCAGGTACTCGCCATCGGCAACTTTGACCATCGTGTGACCGACAAGACAGCTGTTGTCATCACCCATGAATTCAAGGTTGCCAGACCACCCCGTGGCGATGACCGGCTTGCCGGCCAACATCATCTCCGCCAGCCCGAGCCCGAAGCCCTCCGCCCGGTGGAGCGACACGTAAGCATCGCAGCAACGTTGCAGCGCCCGCACGTGCGCACCGTCGATGATGTCGTCCCGGATGACGATGCGAGGGTCGCCAGCAGCCGCCGCGAGCAACTGGTGGAACGCGTCCTGGTGGCGAAAACCGTTGATCGTCTTGATCAGCAGGCGGACGTCATCGGCTTGCGCGTCGAACGCGAGGCGGAATGCAGCGATGGCCGCCTCGGGATTCTTGCGAGCGATCCAGGAGTTGAAGTCGAAGGTGCAGAGAAAAACAAAGCAGTCTTCCTCCAACCCGAAATCGGCGCGCTGCAACCCGCTGTCGGTGGTGTCGGAGAGCGGAATCGGCACACGGAGGATGGGCTTCCCGGTAGCACGCCGGAACGCGTCTTCCACGAACTTCGAGGCCACAAGGATTTCATCCACCTGACCAATCGCCGGTAGCCAGTCTTCGGGTACGTTCTCAAGTTCCCAGAACCAGCAGGCAATCAGGTAGCGGCCCTGAAGGCGGGCGCGGCCGATGTGCTCGAGCGCGGGCTCCAGCATGTCAGGGTTGACGAACAAGATGCTGATTGGGTGTGGCAGATCATCACTCAGCCAAGGGTCCAGGGACCTGTCATCCCAGCCGTGCCGCAGGTTAAGGTCGATGTCGAGGAGAGAGACAGGCATGCCGGCGGAGATCATCGCGCGCGCATACATGCGGGCACTCTCGGCCAAGCCGAACTGGCCTCGCAGATAGCCGAGTAGGTTGGCCCCGACGCACCCCGACACAGGCTTGGCGTCCGGCGCTTCGCGAGATGCGCTCGCAACGGGACGCGACCAGGCAGGGGTCCGGGGGAATCGGGCGCGCTCGATGGCGCGCGCCGAGAAGCGCGCTAAGACACGATCCCGCAAAGACTGGGGGAGATGCCGATAGAAGATCCTGAGCCAAGTCTGCCGCCGCAGCCAGCGCGCGATGTTGAGCAGTACCAGGCCTGAGTCGGGACGCCCGGCCATGGCGCTCACGCAGGATGACTCCCGCGATAGCTTAGGGCGGATCGCAGGTCGCGCTGCAGATCCTCAACCTCCTCCACCCCCACGCTCAACCGCACCAGGTCATCCCCGATCCCGAGCCGCGCGCGCGTCTCGACCGGCACCGACGCGTGCGTCATCACCGCGGGGTGGTTGACCAGGCTCTCCACGCCGCCGAGGGATTCGGCCAGGGTGAACAGGCGGGTGCGCTCGCAGAACCGCTTCGCGGCCTCGAAGCCGCCCTTGAGCCGGAACGAAAGCATGCCGCCGAAGCCGTCCATCTGGCGCTTGGCGAGTTCATGCTGCGGGTGCGAGGCCAGGCCCGGGTAGATCACGTCCTTGACCGCGTCGTGGCCCTGCAGGAACCCGGCGATGGCCTGGGCGTTCTCGCAGTGCGCCTTCATGCGCAGGTGCAGGGTCTTGAGGCCGCGCAGGGCGAGGAAACTGTCGAACGGCCCCTGCACGGCGCCTGCGGAGTTCTGCAGGAAGGCCATGCGCTCGGCGAGGTCGGCGTCGTCGCCGACCACGATCATGCCGCCGACCATGTCGGAGTGGCCGTTGAGGTACTTGGTCGCCGAATGCATCACGATGTCGGCGCCATGTTCGAGCGGGCGTTGCAGAATCGGCGAGGCGAAGGTGTTGTCGACCACCACCAGCGCGCCGTGGCGATGCGCGATCGCCGCGATCGCCGCGATGTCGACGATCTTCAGCAGCGGATTGGTCGGCGTCTCGATCCAGACCAGTTTCGTTTTCGGCGTCAGCGCGGCCTCGAACAGGGCCGGGTCGGTCATGTCGACGAAGCTGAAATCCAGGCCGGCGCTGCGCCGGCGCACGCGCTCGAACAGGCGGAAGCTGCCGCCGTACAGGTCGTCCATCGCCAGCACGTGGTCGCCGCTGTCGAGCAGCTCGAGCGTGGTCGCGGTGGCCGCCATGCCCGAGGCGAAGGCGAAGCCGCGGCTGCCGCCTTCCAGGCCGGCCACGCAGCGCTCATAGGCAAAGCGCGTCGGATTGTGGGTGCGCGAGTACTCGAAGCCCTGGTGCACGCCCGGGCTGGACTGGGCGTAGGTCGAGGTGGCGTAGATCGGCGGCATCACCGCCCCGGTGGAGGGGTCGGGCGACTGCCCGGCGTGGATCGCCAGGGTGCCCGGTCCCCACGCCGCCGTGTCGACCGCCTCGCTGGGGTCCGTCATGTCGCCGAGTCCGTTCAATACAGGGGCCGGGATTCTAGCATCGCGCCAGACCACGGCCCGGGCTTCACTGGACCCGCCTTCGCAACCAGTTCAGCAGGTCGATGCGGGTGATCAGGCCCAGGAAACGCTCGCCGTCGACCACGATGGCGACATGCCCGCGGTCGAACACCGGCAGCAGCGCCTCCACCGGCGACTTGACGTCGAGGATGTCGAGCTTGCGCACCATCGCCGTGGAGACCGGGTCGCGGAAACGAGACTCGTCCCCGTACACGTGCAGCAGCACGTCGCTCTCGTCGAGGATGCCGACGATGCTGTCGCCGTCCATCACCGGCAACTGGGAAATCTCGTAGAGCTTCATCCGCTGGTAGGCGGTCATCAGCAGGTCGCCGGGCGCCAGCACCACGGTGTCGCGCTGCGAGTACGGTCGCAGGATCAGGTCACGCAGGTCGCCATGCTGCTCGCGCTCGAGGAAGCCGTTGTCCAGCATCCAGTAGTCGTTGTAGAGCTTGGACAGGTACTTGTTGCCCGTGTCGCAGACGAACACCAGCACCTTCTTGGGTTCGGTCTGTTCGCGGCACCAGCGCAGGGCGGCGGCCAGCAGGGTGCCGGTGGACGATCCGCCGAAGATGCCTTCGGTGCGCAGCAGTTCGCGTGCGGCCAGGAAGCTCTCCTTGTCGGGGATCGCATAGGCCTTCTTCACCCGGGAGAAGTCCGAGATCGAGGGCAGGAAGTCCTCGCCGATGCCTTCCACCATCCAGCTGCCGGACTTCTCGCTGAGGGTGCCCTCGTTGATGTACTCGGCCAGGATCGAGCCCACCGGGTCGGCCAGCACCATTTCCACGTGCGGGGCGTGCCGGGCGAAGCAGCGCGACAGGCCCGACATCGTGCCGGAGCTGCCGCAGCCGAACACGATCGCGTCCAGGCCGCCGACCGCCTCCATCTGCCGCAGGATCTCAGGCCCCGTACCGTGCTCGTGCGCGGCCGGGTTGTCGGGATTGCCGAACTGGTTGATGAAGTACGCGCCGGGAGTCTCGGCGGCGATGCGGGCGGCCAGGTCCTGGTAGTACTCCGGATGACCCTTGGCCACGTCCGAGCGGGTCAGCACGACCTCCGCGCCCATGGCCTTGAGGTTGAAGATCTTCTCCCGGCTCATCTTGTCCGGGACCACCAGCACCAGGCGGTAGCCCTTCTGCTGGGCCACCAGCGCCAGGCCGATGCCGGTATTGCCGGCGGTGCCCTCGACCAGGGTCGCGCCCGGCTGCAGTTCGCCGCGCGCCTCGGCCGCCTCGATCATCTGCAGGCCAATGCGGTCCTTGATGGACCCACCCGGGTTCTGGCTTTCGAGCTTGAAATACAGCTCGCAGGGGCCGGCATCCAGGCGCTGGGCCTTGACGATGGGCGTGTCGGCGATGAGGTCGAGTACGGAGGAGTGGATCGTCATGCGGTCGGTGCACACCGGGGAAACGGCGATTATCGCACCGCCCGCGCCCGCCGCCGCGGGCGGGGACAGTTCACGGGCGGCGGCGACCGACGAGGATGGCCGCCGCCGCCCGTGACCTCCTTGAACCTCAGTGTTGCAACAGGTCGTAGAGATGGGTCAGGCGGTCCTTCGCTGCCAGCTTCTCGCGCTTCATCTGCGCCAGGGTGCCTTCGTCCACCGGCAGCACACCGAGCTCGGCATCGAGCACCTTCTTGTCCAGTTCCTTGTGGCGCTGGTAGAGCTGCTTGAACTCGGGATGTCCCTTGATCAGCTTGTCGAGCTCCGCCTGTGGTTGCCCTTCGAACATGGAAATCCTCCTGCGAACATGCAAACGCCCCGGCCAGACACGGCACGGGGCGTTGTGGGGGGACAGACCGGACGCAGGGCGGATCCCGCCACGACACCCCGGCGGCGGCCGGCGCGGCCGCGGGCGTGGGTCTGGCTTGGGATCGGCTCGGTCATCGGTCTGGCTCTATCGCCAGGCGGCTTGCGGATCGCGCCTGCCTGGAGTTCCGACCCTACTCCTCCCCGCCGGGAGGGACAAGGGCGGCCCGCGCATGCACGACGGATCGCGATCACGGAACGCGTGACATGCCCACCAACCATTCAGCAAGGTCGAGGCCGGCGCATGCCAGCGTCGCAAGAACCTGCCCAACCCATTGAATCCTCGGGCATTCCGGCCCCCCGGAATCAGGGAGTCTGACCCGACGATTCGAGGCTGCGCAGCAGTTCCTCTTCCTGGCGCTTGAGGTCGGCGGCGCGCTGGCGGGACGCGCGCAGGCGCGCCGCCTCGCGCGAGGACACGCCCTGCAGGACGGTCTCGGCTTCCTGCCGCGCCTGGGCCTCGGCCTCCGCCGTCTCGCGCAGTCGCGCGGCCTCCTCGGCCTGGATCTGCGCCTGGATCCGCAACTGCTCGGCTTCCTGGCGGGCACGCGCGGCTTCGCGCCGGCTGGCCTCGAGCAGCAGGTCGGCGCGATCGCGGTCGAGCCGCTCGATCTCGCGCCGGGCCAGTTCGGTCCGCACCGCAAGCTCGGCGGTCTCCACCCGCCACTGCGCGACCTCCAGGGCCGCGGGGCGGGCCCGGCTGCGGGCCGTCTCCAGGGCCTGGACGGCCTGGCGGGCCTGCAGCCGTTCCAGCGAGGCCAGCGTGTTGGCCGCCGGATCGGCATCGATCGCGACCAGGCGCTGGCCGAGCGCGGCGGCATCGGCGTCCTCCGCGGCATGGGCCAGTGGCAGCACCGACAGCAGCGCCGTCAGGCAGGCGATCCGGAACCGGGTCTTCATGGCGCATCCTCCAACCGCAGCCGCTGGCGAAGGTCGGCCACCTCGGCGCGACGCTGTTCGAGTTCGGCGCGCACGCTCGCATCGCGGCTGCGCGCGTATGCCAGGTCGCCCAGTGCCGCGGCGCGCAGCGCCAGGTCGCGCGCCTCGCTTTCGCGGCGATCGGCCATCGCCGCCTGCGCCTGGGTGAGCAGGCTGCCGGCGCTCGCCAGCTCGGCGGCCGCGTACTGCTCGGCATCGGCATCGGATGCGCGCGAGACCGCCTGCCGCGCGGTCGCGAGTTCGCCCGTCGGCGGCGGCGTGGTGGCGCAAGCCGTGAGCGCCAGCACGCATCCGCAAACCAGTGCCTGCAGCGTAGTCCTGAAGTATGCGAAGCTTGTCGCCATTGGGGGCCGTGCCGTCTGCGGATGCGTGGCCATTGTCGACAGCCCGGGTCCGATGCGCAACGGTCGGGACGGGCCATTGGGGATTGGTACATGGACATCGGCTATTTCCTGAAGCTGATGGCGGAAAAGAACGCGTCCGACATGTTCCTGACGACCGGCGCGCCGGTCTATATCAAGGTCGAGGGCAAGCTCTACCCGCTGGGCAACACCGGCCTGCCGCCAGGCATGACCAAGAAGATCGCCTACTCGCTGATGGACGAGGGCCAGGTGCCCCAGTTCGAGCGCGAGCTCGAGCTCAACATGGCGATCTCGCTGCAGGACTCGGGGCGCTTCCGCGTCAACGTGTTCAAGCAGCGCGGCGAGGTGGGCATGGTGATCCGCGCGATCCGCAGCACGATCCCCACCATCGAGGAACTGCAGCTGCCGCAGGTGCTCAAGGACATCATCATGGCCCCGCGCGGGCTGGTGCTGATCGTGGGCTCCACAGGCTCGGGCAAGTCGACCTCGCTGGCCTCGATGATCGACTACCGCAACAGCACGACGTCGGGCCACATCCTCACCATCGAGGATCCGATCGAGTACCTGCACAAGCACAAGAAGTCGATCGTCAACCAGCGCGAGGTCGGCCTGGATACCCACGCCTTCCACAATGCGCTCAAGAACGCGATGCGCGAGGCGCCGGACGTCATCCTGATCGGCGAGATCCTGGATGCGACCACGATGGAGGCGGCGATCGCCTTCGCCGAGACCGGCCACCTGTGCCTGGCCACGCTGCACTCCAACAACGCCGACCAGACCATCGAGCGCATCCTCAACTTCTTCCCCGAGGCCGCGCACAAGAACGTGCTGATGAACCTCGCGCTGAACCTGCGCGCGGTGATCTCGCAGCGCCTGGTGGTCGGCACCGATGGCCGCCGCCTGCCCGCGACCGAGGTGCTGATCAACACGCCGATGATCCGCGACCTGCTGCGCCGCGGGCAGGTGCACGAGATCAAGCAGGCGATGGAGGAATCGCTGGAGGACGGCATCGAGAGCTTCGACCAGTGCCTGTTCCGGCTGTACAAGGAAGGCCGGATCGAGCGCGAGACCGCGCTGCGCGCGGCCGACTCGCGCGAGGGACTGGACCTCAAGTTCCGCCTGTCCGAGGGCGGATCCGGCGAGCACGACCCCTACGCGGACGTGTTCGCCACGGCCTGAGCGCCGTCGCGCCTCAGGCCTGGAGCGGCGCGTCCGGCTGCCGGTCGGGCGCGGCGTCGCGGAAGGCCGGCAGTTCGAGGCAGGCCTGCTCGATCGCCGCGATCGTCGGGTAGCGCGCCATGTCCACGCCGAAGCGGCGCGCGTTGTAGACCTGCGGCACCAGGCAGCAGTCGGCGATGGTCGGCGAGAAGCCGTCGCAGAAGGTGCCGGTCGCGGGATGGTCGCGCAGCAGCGCCTCGAAGGCGTCGAAGCCTTCGCAGATCCAGTGCCGGGTCCAGGTGTCGCGCTCGGCCTGCGGCACGTTCCACTCCTGCTCCAGGTAGCGCATCACCCGCAGGTTGTTGAGCGGATGGACGTCGGTGGCCACCAGTTGCGCCAGCGCGCGCACCCGCTGGCGTTCGCGCGAAGTGGTGGGCAGCAGCGGCGGCGCGGGCCACACCTCGTCGACGTATTCCAGGATCGCCAGCGACTGCCGGAACATGCGCTGGCCGTGCTGCAGCACCGGCACCAGCTTCTGCGGATTGGTGGCGGCGAACGCCGGCGCGAGCTGCTCGCCGCCGTCGCGCAGCAGGTGCACCGGCACGGTCTCGTAGGCAAGGCCCTTGAGATTGAGCCCGATGCGCACGCGGTAGGCCGCGCTCGACCGCCAGTAGGAATACAGCCGCAGTTCTTCGCTCACCCCTGCCCCCCCAAACTGTTCACCGTGCACGCATCGCCGCGTGCCGGACCTGCCCTGCCCGGCACATGCCGCGCTGCGCGCCACCGCCCGGACGACGATGCACCCTGCGTCGCCCGCCGGCGAGCCGGCACGCCATCGTGGACCGGCGCGCCGACCGCGGCTTCGCCATCCGTCGCACCAGCTCCCCGCCCGTCAGGCGGCGACGTAACGCTCGATCCGCTGCTCGATCGCGCCGAAGATGCTGCGCCCGTCGCCGTCGAGCATCTCGATGCGCACGCTGTCGCCGAACGACAGGAAGGGCGTGACCGGCTTGCCCGTTTCCAGCGCCTCGACGGTGCGTTTTTCGGCGAAGCATGAAGCACCCAGCGAGGTGTCCTGGTTGGCGATCGTTCCGGAGCCAACGAGAGTTCCGGCCGAAAGCGGACGCGTGCGCGCCGCGTGCGCCACCAGCTGGGCGAAATCGAACTGCATGTCCACGCCGGCCTCGGGGGCCCCGAACCACTCGCCGTTGACATGCGTGACCAGCGGCAGGTGCAGCTTGTTGCCGCGCCAGGCGTCGCCCAGTTCATCGGGGGTGACGAAGACCGGGCTCAGCGCCGAGCGCGGCTTGGACTGCAGGAATCCGAAGCCCTTGGCCAGCTCGCCCGGGATCAGGTTGCGCAGGCTCACGTCGTTGACCAGGCCGACGAGCTGGATGTGCGAGGCCGCCTGCTCGGGCGTCGCCGCCATCGGCACGTCGCCGGTGACCACCACGATCTCGGCCTCCAGGTCGATGCCGTAGTCCTCGCTGACGACCTTCACCGGATCGCGCGGCCCCAGGAAGCCGGCACTGGTGGCCTGGTACATCAGCGGGTCGGTGTAGAAGCTTTCCGGCACCTCGGCGCCACGGGCGCGGCGGACGCGCTCGACATGCGGCAGGTAGGCGCTGCCATCGACGAACTCGTAGGCGCGCGGCAGCGGCGCAGCCAGGGCATTGGGTTCCAGGTCGAACACGCCGTCGGCGTCGCCGCTTTCCAGGGACTGGGCCAGCGCGTTGAGGCGCGGCGCGGTGTTGTCCCAGTCCTCCAGCGCGCGCTGCAGGGTGGGCACGATGCCGGTGGCGCGTACCGCGCGGCGCAGGTCGCGCGAGACGACCACGAGGGTGCCGTCGCGCCCGCCTTCCTTCAGTGAACCGAGTTTCATGCCTGCTCCGGGCCGGACGTCATCGCGTCAATTGTAACCAGCCCGTCCGTCGCATGCCCCGCCCGTGTGCGCGGCCGGGTTCGTGTCGGCGCGCGCGGCGGGTTCTCCGGCCGACGCACCCGCGTCGCGCGGTCCAGCCGCGCAAGGCGCGTGGCGCTCAGTCGTCGCCCTGGAAGGCACCGGCGCGGAAGGTCAGCACCAGCGTGTCGCGGTGGCCGGGCGCATCCTCGGAGGCCGGCTGGATCGGGGTGGACTCGTGGATCATCCGCGTGTCGTCCAGGAACATCAGCGACCAGGGCTCGAGCAGGGTGAACCGCTGGCCGTCCGGTCCGTCGGCCTGGAACACGCGCGTCTCGCCGCCCTTGATGGCGTGGCGTCCGACCAGGATGACGGCGACGAAATCCACGCCGTCGCGGTGCGCGCCCTCCGGCGTCGGCCGGCCGATGCCATCGGCGGTATCGATGCGGAACTGGTGCGCCTCCACGTACCAGGGCCGCGCGCCGCGCAGCGCCGAACACCACTGGCCGATGCCGCCAAGCAGCCCCTCCCATACCGGTGCGGCGACGGTCGCCGGCGCGATCGGCTCGAACATGCGCAGCATACCGCCGTGCAGCGCGTTGTAGTCGAGCGACTGCCAGTGGGCACGATGCGGCACCTGGCGCAGCTGGCCTTGGTCGAGCACGAAGCAGGAGTGGCGGCGGCTGCGGTAGCGGCCGCCATCGCGCAGGTAGCCATCCGCAGGCAGGTCGTCCCAGCCCGGGGCCAGCGCCTCCAGATCGCCCGGCCGCGCATGCGCGACCTGCGCGACCTGCGCGGCCGGCAGCACCGCGAAACCACGCGCGCGCACATCGTCCAGGACGCGGCGGGCATCGGACAGGGGAGGCAGGAAGGGGGCCGTCATCGGCGGATTCTAGCGTGGCGCGGACACGTTGGAGGGAGCGCCGATGGCCGCGCCGCCCCGGCTGTTGCCGGCGGAGCAGGCCCGGAAACGAGAAGACCCGCCGGGTGGCGGGTCTCTCGGTGTG
>Ga0233363_1000842_pt1 | contig 12751 bp, 9 predicted proteins | sample ElkDunMinimDraft_18_FD_191534 | JGI IMG/M metagenome (GOLD analysis project Ga0233363, IMG submission 191534) | Fecal eukaryotic communites from dung pellets of Tule Elk in California, USA - Elk Dung C16 | ecosystem: Host-associated > Mammals > Digestive system > Large intestine > Fecal | place... | reverse complement strand
CAGCAGCGCGAGCAGGATCGCGAACGTGGCGGTGCTGACGCGCCGCATGACGACCTGCTCCATCACGTACGGGACCAGCGACGAGCACACGGCGATCGCCAGGACGACGAGCGCGAGGCGTGCGTCGTGCAGCACCGGGCCCGAGCCACCCACGAAGAACGGTGCGAGGACGACCGCGCCCGCCGCCATCGCGACGGCCAGGCCGGACGCCGCCGGCGCGCCGGACCGTGCGACCCGCCGGCCCAGCACGATGTAGGCGCCCCAGCAGGCGGCGGCGGCCCCGATCGCGACGAGCCCGATGACGGCGTCGGGGCCCGTGTCGAGGCTGACGCCCGCGAGCAGCACGACACCCACCGCGGCGATCCCGATCGCGACGCGGTCGCGCCAGCCGGCGCCCGTCACGGCGGCGACCACGACCGGGCCCAGGAACTCCAGCGCCACCGCGGTCCCCAGGGGCAGGTGCTCGATCGCGATGTAGAACGTGACGTTCATGGTCGCGAGCACGACGCCGAACAGCACGGTGACCCGCAGCCGCCGCGGCTCCCACAGGTCCCGCACCCGCCACGGCCTGCGCCACGCGAGCAGGAGGACCGCCGCCACCGCGACGCGCAGCCACGCGACCGTGCCCGCCGGCAGCACCGCGAACAACCCGACCGCGAGCGCCGCCCCGACGTACTGCGTCAGGCCCGACAGGACGAAGAGCAGCGGGGCGGGCACCGCGTCAGGCTACGACCCCGCCCGCCCCACCCCCTCGTGACAGGTCGATCCAGCACCGTCCCGCGCACCCCCGACGCGGCGAGAGGCCGGTCCGGCAGCACCGGATCGACCTCTCGCCGCGGCAGGGTGCGGTCAGCCCTTGACGGACCCCGCCAGCAGACCGCGGACGAAGTACCGCTGCAGCGCGAGGAACACCACCGCCGGCACGATGATCGAGACGAACGCCCCCGCCGACAGCAGGAACCACTGCGACCCGCGCGTGCCGGTGAGGTTGAACAGCGCCACCGTCATGGGCGCGACCTGGTTGGACGACCCGGCGAACGTCAGGGCGACCAGCAGGTCGTTCCACACCCACAGGAACTGGTAGATGCCGAAGGCGGCGAGGGCCGGCTTGAGCAGCGGCAGCATGAGACGGAAGAAGACGGTCACGTGCGCAGCCCCGTCGACGCGTGCCGCCTCGATGAGCTCGCCCGGGATCTCGCGCATGAAGTTGTGCAGCAGGAAGACGGCCAGCGGCAGGCCGAACATGGTGTGCGAGATCCACACCGCCCAGAACGTGCCCGCCACGCCGATGTCGGCGTACAGCGACAGCAGCGGGATGAGCGTGACCTGGATGGGTACGACCTGCAGCGCGAACACCGCCACGAACAGCGCGTCCCGGCCGCGGAACTGCATCCACGCGAACGAGTAGGCCGCGAGCGTCGCCAGGAAGATCGGCAGCACCACCGACGGGATGGTGATGACCACCGAGTTGATGACGAACGGCAGCAGCGACTGCGAGGAGTCGGTGGCCAGCACCGTCTCGTAGTTCTCGAGCGTGAAGTTCGGGTTGGTCAGGACCGTCCACCAGCCGGTGGAGTTGATGTCGGCCGCAGGCCGGAAGGACGTGACGAGCAGCCCGAACGTGGGGATGGTCCACACGGTCGCCAGGACGATCGCCGCGACCGTGGCCCACGGGGACGTCAGCCGGCGCTTCGTGGCCCGGACGGTGGCCGCGACGTCGCCCTCGCCCTGGGGGGGCAGGACGACCTGGACGGGGGGCGGGGTGGTGGTCATCGTGCCTCCGCCTGTCGCAGCTGCCGGACGTTGTAGACGATGATCGGGATCACCAGGACGAACAGCAGGACCGCGAGCGCGGCGCCCAGCCCCTGGTTCCCGGCCGTGAAGCTCTGCGTGTAGAACTCGTTGGCCACGACGCTGGTGCCGTACAGGCCGCCGGTCATGGTCCGGACGATGTCGAACACCTTGAGGCAGCCGATGGCGATGGTGGTGAGCACGACGACGAGCGTCGGGCGGATCGTCGGGACGGTCACGAACCGGAAGAGCTGCGCGGACGACACCCCGTCGAGCCGGGCGGCCTCGGTGATCTCCGCGGGGATCGCCTTGATGGCCGCCGAGAGGATCGTCATCGCGAAGCCGGCCTGGATCCAGATCATCACGACGATGAGGAACAGGTTGTTCCACGGCTGGTTGAGCAGGAACTGCTGGGGTTGCATGCCCAGCCACACCAGCAGCTGGTTGAGCAGCCCGATCTGCTCCGGGTTCACCCGCACGTCCGGGTCGTAGAAGCGGTACTCGTAGACGAACTTCCAGATGATCGACGCCCCGACGAACGAGATCGCCATCGGCAGGAAGATCAGCGCCTTCGCCGCGGACTCGCCGCGCGCCCCGTTGACCCAGATCGCGTACAGCAGGCCGACGAGCGTCGCGACGAACGGGGTGACCAGGACCCACAGCACGGTGTTGCGCAGCACGATCAGCTGGTCGGGCGAGCTGAAGATGGCCGTGTAGTTGGCGATGCCGATGAAGCTCGACCCGGCGGCGTCGAACAGCGAGCGCACCACCGTGCGGCCCGCCGGGTAGAGCAGCCCGATGATCAGCAGGAGCACCGTGGGGCCGACGAAGAACCACGCGACGCGGCGGGCGCCGCGACGCTCCAGCAACGAGACGACGAACAGGATCAGACCGATCACGACGGCGAATGCCGCCAGAGCCAGCACCATCGCGACCAGCTTGTCCGCGACGTTCATCGCACCTCCCGGGCGCCTACGAGGGTCAGGACGAACCGAGCCCGGCAACGCGGACCGGACCGCTCCCCCCACCCGCGGGCGGTGCCGCGCAGGTCGGGGGGAGCAGTCCGGTCAGGCCGCCGATCAGGGCCAGGCGGCCTCGATCTTCGTGAGGGTGTCCGCGGTGGACTGCCCCGTGACCCACGCGGTCGACTCGCGCCAGAACGCGCCCGTGCCGACGGCGGCGGGCATCTGGTCGGAGCCGTCGAACCGGAACTCGGACGCCGGGTCCAGCAGGATCTCGGCCGAGAGCAGGTCGATCGGGTTCACCAGGTTGTCGGTGTCCAGGCCGCTGTTCGCGGTGATCCAGCCACCGCCGGTCTCCTCGGACGACGCCGCCGCCTTGAGGTTGGCCCACGTGTCCGTCGACCAGAACTCGAGCAGCGCCTGCACCTCGGGACGGTCCGCGAACGAGACGACGAACTCACCGGCGCCGAGCACCGGCTTGGTGGAGGTGTCCTCCGCCGGCAGGTAGAAGGCGAAGACGTCGCCGTCCTCCGACACGTCGGTGCCCTCGGGGAAGTTCGCCGCGTAGAACGAGGCCATGCGGTGCAGCGAGCACTGCCCGTTGACGATCGGCAGGCCGGCGTCCTGGAACGCGGTCGTCGCGATGGTCGACACGTCCCCGATGCCGCCGTTCACGAAGTCCGGGTTCTTCAGGTACTCGCCCACGGCGTCGAGCGCCTGGGTCGGGACCTCGGAGTCGAACGGGATCTCGTGCGCGACCCACTGGTCGTACACGTCGGGCCCGCCGACGCGCAGGACGAAGTCCTCGACCCAGTCGGTCAGCGGCCAGCCCGTGGCCTCGCCCGACGCGATGCCCGCGCACCACGGCTTGTTGTTGCCGTCGGCCGCGATCTGCTCGGTGAGGGCCATGAGGTCGTCCAGCGTCTCGGGGACCTCGTACCCGTTCTCCTCGAACTGGGCCGGCGAGTACCAGACCAGCGACTTGACGCTCGCACCCGAGGGCGCGGCGTAGAAGGTGCCGTCGACCGTCCCCAGGTCCTTCCACGCGTCGCCGAAGAACTCGTCGACGTTCGCGGCCACGCCCTCGGGGGCGGGCTTGACCGTGCCCGTCGCCACGAGCTGGGCCAGCAGGCCCGGCTGCGGCACGATCGCGATGTCCGGCGTGTTGCCGGCCTGCGCGCGCACGAGGATCTGCTGCTCGAACTGCTTGTCGGCCTGGTAGTCGACCGTCGCGCCCGTGCACTCCTCGAAGGGCTCGAACGACGTCATGTAGGGCGTGTCCTCGGGCGCGACGATCCCCGCGTAGATGGTGATCGTCTTGCCCTCGAGGTCGCCGTACTGCTCGAAGTCGGCGCAGTCGACCTCGACCTCGTCGGCCGTGGCGTCCGCGGTGCCTCCCGGTGTCTCGCCGTCGCCCGTGGTGCAGGCCGTCAGCGCGAGCGCTGCCACGGCCCCGGCCGCCAGCACGCCAGCGCTCTTGCGCATGTGCCTCATCGATCCCCCAACGTCTTCGTCTCGGATACCGGCAGACCCGACCCAACGCCGTCCTGGACGGCGTTGCAAGCCCAATCACCGGACGATTCGGTCACGATTCGGTCACGCGCCGAACGTGGGGCGGGCGGGAGGTGACCTGCGCCCTACCGCAGCACGCGGCGCAGCACCTCGACGGCGCCGTCGTCCTCGATCGCGCCCGTGACCTCGTCGGCTGCGGCCCGCACGACGTCCCCGGCGTGCCCCATCGCCACCCCGCAGGCCGCCCAGCGCAGCATCTCGACGTCGTTCTCGCCGTCCCCCATCGCGAGCGTCTCGTACGGTTCGACACCCAGCTCGCGGCGCACCTCCTCCAGCGCGGACGCCTTGGAGACGCCGCCGGGGGTCAGGTCCAGCCAGGCGCTCCAGCCGACGGCGTACGAGACCTGGTGCAGGCCGACGCGCTCGACGATCTCGTGGAACTCCTCGGGTGTGCTCTGCGGCGCCCGGATGACGACACGGGTCGCCGGTGCGGACGTGAGCTCGTCGAACGGGACGACCGTCACCCGGCCGGACATCTCCCCGGGCGGGAAGTGCGCCGACACCAGGAAGCCCACGCCCAGGTCCTCGACCGCGAACAGCGCGTCCGGGATCTCCATGGCGATCGCCCGCAGCGCCGGACCGGCGTCGAACGTCACGGACCGCTCGACGGCCCACCCGCCGTCCACCTCGGGGTCCAGCCGCGCGGTCACCGCACCGTTGGAGCACACGACCCAGCCGTGCGTCAGGCCCAGGTCCTGCGCCACGACGACGGCCGAGTGCACCGACCGGCCGGTGGCCAGCACGACGTGGACGCCCGCGTCGACGAGCGCCGTCACCGCCGAGCGCACGTCGTCGCTGATCTCCCCGCCGTACGACATCAGCGTGCCGTCGACGTCCAGGGCGACCAGCCGGGTGCGGCTCACCTCGCCGGCTCCAGGACCTCGAGACCACCCAGGTACGGCCGCAGGCCCTCGGGCACGCGGACCGACCCGTCGGCCTGCTGGTGGTTCTCCAGGATCGCGACGATCCAGCGCGTCGTGGCGAGCGTGCCGTTCAGCGTCGCGACGGTCCGCATGCCGTCCTCGGTGCGCTCGCGCACGCCGAGGCGACGGGCCTGGAACGTCGTGCAGTTGGAGGTCGACGTGACCTCCATCCAGCGCTGCTGGCTCGGCAGCCACGCCTCGCAGTCGAACTTGCGCGCGGCGCTCGACCCCAGGTCCCCCGCCGCGGTGTCGATCACGCGGTACGGCAGGTCCGCCAGCGCGAGCATCTCCTTCTCCCACGCGAGGATCCGCCGGTGCTCGTCGTACGCGTCCTCGGGCCGCGTCCAGACGAAGGCCTCGACCTTGTGGAACTGGTGCACGCGGATGATGCCGCGGGTGTCCTTGCCGTACGACCCCGCCTCGCGCCGGTAGCAGGCGCTCCATCCCGCGTACCGCAGCGGGCCGTCCGACAGGTCGAGGATCTCCCCCGAGTGGTAGCCGGCGAGCGCGACCTCGCTGGTCCCGACGAGGTACAGGTCGTCCGCCTCGAGCCGGTAGACCTCGTCGGCGTGCGCACCCAGGAACCCGGTGCCGGCCATGATCTCCGGCTTCACGAGCGTCGGGGTGATCGTCGGCGTGAAGCCGTTGCGCAGCGCGAGGTCCATCGCGGCGTTCAGGAGCGCGAGCTCGAGGCGCGCGCCGATGCCCGTGAGGAAGTAGAACCGTGCGCCGGAGACCTTGGCGCCGCGCTGGGTGTCGATCGCGCGCAGGCCCTCGCCCAGCTCCAGGTGGTCCTTGACGACGAAGTCCGGCCCGTACTCGGCCGTGAGGTCGCGCGGGGTGCCGACGTGCTCGAGCACCACGTAGTCGTCCTCGCCGCCGCTGGGGACGCCGTCCTCGATGACGTTGCCGATGCGGCGCGCCAGCTCGGTGGCGCGGGCCTCGGCCTGCTCGGCGTCGCCCTGCAGGGCCTTGACCCGCGCGGCGATCTCCTTGGTGTGCGTGAGCAGCGCCTGCTTCTGGTCCCCGGACGCCTGCGCGACCTGCTTGCCGAGGGACTTCTGCTCGGCCCGCAGCGTCTCGTACTCCGTCAGCGCCGAGCGCCGCAGCGCGTCGGCGTCGAGCACCTCGTCGACGAGGTGCGGGTCCTCGCCGCGCGCCACCTGGCTGGCACGGACGACGTCGGGTTCCTGGCGCAGGAGCTGCAGATCGATCACCCCCCGACCCTACCGACCCGGCCCAGCGCATTCCCCCCGACGCCGCCACCGGCCACTCCGGTGTGACGTGCGTCCGTCCGACCTGCGGGAAGGACCACGCCCCCGTAGATTGCGCCGCATGTCATGGGTCGAGTGGGTCGCGCTGGTCGCCGTCGTCCTGGCGCTCGTCGCCGTCGGGCTGGGCCTGTGGGTCTGGCGCCAGCAGCAGCGGCTCCACGCGCAGATCGCGCACCCCGCGCCCGCGCCGACGGCGGAGGCCGAGCGCGCCCGCGGGAAGCTCGTGGCGTTCGTCGCCAACCCCTCCAAGCCCGACGTCGCCGAGCTGCGCGCAGCCGTCCGCAAGGCGGCCTCCGAGCAGTACCTCCCCGAGCCGATGTGGCTCGAGACGACGGTCGAGGACCCCGGCGTGGGTCAGGCACGGCAGGCCGTCGAGGCCGGCGCGGACCTCGTGGTGGCCGTCGGCGGCGACGGCACCGTGCGCGCGGTCGCCGAGGCGCTCGCCGGCACCGGTGTGCCGATGGGCCTCATGCCGCTGGGCACGGGCAACCTGCTGGCGCGCAACCTCGACATCCCCCTGAACGACCCGCTGGCCGCGATGCAGCTCGCGCTCGACGGCAAGGACCAGCCGATCGACGTCGGGTGGCTCAAGGTGACGCGGTGGGAGTCGCAGGTCGACGACGACATCGCCGAGGCCGCGGACTCCCTGCCCGCCGACACGGACGTCCCCCGCGACCACATCTTCCTGGTCATCGCCGGGCTCGGGTTCGACGCCGCGATGGTCGCGGACACCGACAACGACCTCAAGGCCCGGGTCGGCTGGATCGCGTACTTCGTGGCCGGGGTGCGGCACCTGCACGGCCGCCGCCTGCGCGTCGACCTCACGCTCGACGACAAGGCCGCGCAGCACCTGCGCGCCCGCAGCGTGCTCATCGGCAACTGCGGCAAGCTGCCCGGCGGCATCACGCTGCTGCCCGACGCGATCATCGACGACGGTGTCCTCGACATCGCCGCGATCGACACCCGCGGCGGCATCGCCGGGTGGGCACAGCTCTTCGGCGAGGTGGTGCTGCAGGGCGTCGGCGTGCGCAACGAGCTGCCCGCCAAGATCGGCCGCATCGACCACGCCCGCGCCCGCACGGTCCGCGTCGTCGTGCCGGGCGGCGAGCACGTGCAGGTCGACGGCGACATCGTCGGCCGCGCGAGCGAGATCACCGCCCGGGTCGACCCGGGGGCTCTCGTCGTGCGCGTCGGACGCTGAGCCCTGCCGCCCCGGCCGTCGCCCGGTGACGGGAGGCGGGGCCGCGATCAGGCCGGGTCGCCGCCGCGCAGCCGGTCGAGCCACGCCCGCGCCTCGACGAAGTCCTGGTCCGACGTGCCCACGTGCACCAGCGGCGCGACCGCGTCGGCGCGCGGGTACGACCCGAGGAACCGCACGTACGGGCACCGGCGGTGCAGGCCCATGAGCACCTCACCCACGCGCTCGTCGGTGACGTGCCCCTCGGCGTCGATCGAGAACGAGTACCGGCCCAGCGCGTCGCCGATGGGACGCGACTCGATGCGGGAGAGGTTCACGCCCCGCACCGCGAACTGCTCGAGCATCGCGAGCAGCGCACCGGCCTCGTTGTCCGGCAGGTGCACGACCAGCGTCGTCTTGTCCGCGCCCGTGGGTGCGGGGACCGGCCCCGGCGGGCCGACGACGACGAACCGCGTCAGGGCCGACGGGTTGTCCGCGACCCGCTCCGCCACCGGCTCGAGCCCGTACGTGGCGACGGCCGCGGGCGGGACGAGCGCGGCGTCGAACGCGAGCGCCCGCACCGCCGCCGGGTCGCCCGCCGCCTCCGCGAGCAGGGCCGCCGGCGCCGTGTTGCTCGTCGCCGGGACGTGCACGACGTCCGGCAGGTGCGCCGCGAGCCACCGGCGGCACTGCACCCACGCGTGCGGGTGCGCCGCGATGCGTCGGACGTCCGCGAGGGTCACACCCACCGGGGCGACGAGCGTGAACTGCACCGGCACGAGCACCTCGCGCTGGATGACCAGGGGCGAGCCCGCCGCCAGCGAGTCGAGCGTGGCGGTCACCCCGCCCTCGACCGTCGACTCGATCGCGACGACCGCACGGTCGGCCGTGCCGGCGCGGACCGCGGCGATCGCCGAACCCACGTCCGTCTGCGGCAGGTACACGGCCTCGTCGGGTGACGCGACCTGACGCAGCGCCGCCTCCGTGAACGTGCCCGCAGGCCCCAGGTACGCGTAGCGCAGCACGGCGATCGACCCTCCCACCCGCGGGCGCGAGGGCCCGTCGTCTCCTGCCCCGCGCGGCACCGGACGGGTCCGCGGACGCGGTGCGACCGCGCGCGCGGCTCCGCCGAGCCTAGTCGGCGCCCTCTACCCTGGGTGGGTGCCCCGGTCCCTGCGCGCGCTCGCCGCTGCCCTGCTCGCCGCCCTCGCGGTGCTGCTGGGCAGCCCGGCGCAGGCCCTCGACCCCCAGGTCCCCGAGCCCGTCCCCGGCCCCGTGGTGCTCATCGGCGTCACGGGTCTGCGCTGGGACGACGTCGGGTCGCTCACCACGCCGGCGCTGTGGGGGCTGTCGCGCGAGGGCTCGGTGGGCGCCGTCGCGACGCGCTCCGTGCGCGCGCGGGGCTGCCCCGCCGACGGGTGGCTCGCGGTCTCCGCCGGCAACCGCGCCGCCGACCTCCTCGCGGACGACAAGAAGTGCCGCACGCTGCGCGACCCCGGCGAGTCGGGCGAGGTCCCCGGGTGGGACGACTACCTCGCGGGGGCACGGTCCGAGTCGTACGGCGCACGGCCCGGCATGCTGGGCGACCTGCTGGCACGCACGGGCACCACCGTGACCGGCATCGGACCGGGGGCCGCGGTCGCGCTCGCGGGGTCGGACGGCCGGCTCGTGGGCGAGCACCTGCGCGTCCCGACCGAGCAGCGGGCGCTCGCGCAGGCCGTCCGCGCGGCCGCAGAGGACTCCGAGCTGCTCGTCGTGGACGCCGGGGTGATCCGCGACCCCGGGCACGCGACCGTCCCCCGCCTCCCGTCCACGACACCGACCGTCCCGAACGACGACGCCGACGACGCGCCGCCCGGCATGGGGGACGCGGACGACGACCTGCCCGGGTCCGCGGCCATCGTCGAGCCGACCCGCGCGCAGCAGGCGGTCAACGTCGACGCCCGCATCGACGCGGTGCTGGAGGGCCTGTCGCGTCGCGACGCGACGGTCCTCGTGGTCTCCCTGGCCGACTCCGGCCGTTCTGCCCTGCAGGTCGCGGTCGCCACCGGCCCGCGCCCGCTCGGCGCGGAGTTCGCGGAGAGCCTGCTCACCTCGGGGTCGACGCGGCAGCCGGGCGTCGTCCAGGTCACCGACGTCACCCCGACGCTGCTGTCGCTGCTGCTGCTCGAGGACGAGGCGCCCGCGCTGCCCGGCGCGCAGATCGTGCCGGTGCCGGGGCCGGCGACCGGCGGCGCGCGCGTCGCCCTGCTGCTCGACGTGCAGCGCGAGGCGAGCGCGATCGGGCTGGTGTTCGGCTCGTTCTCGGCACGGCTCGTCCTCGCGCAGGCCGCGCTCTTCGTCGCCGCGGCCATCATCCTGGTCGCGCGCGGCCGCGCCGACCGCGCCCCCCTGCGTCCTGCGCTGCGCGTCCTGAAGATCTGGGCGCTCGCGCTGGCGTCCGCGCCCGTGGCGTCGTTCCTCACCGGGCTCGTGCCGTGGTGGCGTGCGGACCGCCAGGCCGCCGCGTTCTGGGCCGTGCTCCTCGCGTGGATCGCCGTCATCACCGGGGCGGCGCTCGCGGGGCCGTGGCGCCGCCACGTGCTCGGGCCGGCAGGCATCGTCGCGGGGGTCACCGTCGTGACCCTCGCCCTCGACGCGGTGACCGGCTCGAACCTCGTCATCGACTCCCCCATGGGCGCCCACCGGATCCTGGCCGCGCGGTTCTACGGCATGAGCAACCAGGCGTTCGCCCTGATCACCGCCGGGGGTGTGCTGCTGGCGGTCGTCGTCGCGGACAGGTTGCTGCGCACCGGTCGGCGCCGGCTCGCGGTCGCGTCGGTCATCGCGATCGGCGTCGTGCTCGTCGTGGTCGACGGGGCGCCGGCGTGGGGCGCGGACTTCGGCGGTCCGCCCGCGATCATCCTGGCGTTCGCCATGCTGGCGGTCGCCGTCAGCGGGCGGCGGGTGTCGTGGCGGCTCGTGCTCGTCGTCGGCGCGGTCGGCGTGGCCGTCGTCCTGGGGTTCGCCCTGCTCGACTGGATGCGTCCCGCCGTGGACCGCACGCACCTCGGCCGCTTCCTCGACACCGTGCTCGACGGCGGTCTGTGGGACGTCGTGTGGCGCAAGCTCTCGGTGAACCTGCGCGTGCTGACGTCGTGGCGCTACCTGGTCCTCGCCATCGGCGGCGTCGCGCTGACGTGGCTCGTGCTCGCGGGGCCGCGCGCGCACCGCGGCGGGCTGCTGGGTGCGGGTTCGCCCCTCGCCGGCCTGCAGCGCGAGGTCCCGCTGCTGCGGCCGGCGGTCGCAGCGACGGGGGCCGCGCTGGCGGTCGGCTTCCTCATGAACGACTCGGGGATCGTCGTGCCGGCCACGGGCATCGCGCTCGCCGTCCCCTGCCTGGTCGCGGCGTCCGCGCAGTGGCGGCTGGGCGCGCGCGGCGACGACGACGCAGGTGACGCCGACGCGGGCCGTGCTCGCGAGGGCGACCCCGACGCCGACGACCCCGACGCGGACGTCAGCGACCCGGGCGCTGCTCCTGCGGCGACATCGTCTGCCTGACGCTCGACGCCGCAGCACGCGCGCGACGGGCGTTCACCGCGAGCTGCACGTCGCGGTACTGCGCGGCCCGGTGCAGCTGGCCCTTGAGGTCGGTGCCCGACGGCCGGTGCCGCAGCTCGCACGGCACCTCCAGGACCCGGAACCCCAGGCGGAGCAGGTCGATCGTCATGCCCGCCTCGACGCCCCAGCCGCGGGCGAGCGGCGTCGCGGCCTCGAACGCCTCACGCGTCAGGCAGCGCATGCCGGACAGCGGCTGCGTGGGCGTCCACCCCGTCATCGACGCGATCGCGCGGCGCGCCGCACCGACGACCAGCCCGCGCCCACCGGCACCGGGCTGCGGCGGCAGCAGCGCGATCGTGAGGTCCGCGATGCCGTCCATGACGGGCGGCACGAGCGGTGCGGTGTTGACGGCCGTGTCGGCGAGGTCACCGTCGATGAACAGCAGGTGGCGCGGCGGCCGGTCCGGGGCGTCGCGCATCGCGACCACGGCGGCACCCGTCTCCATCGCCGCGGCCTTGCCGCGGTTGTGCGAGTGCCGGACGACGACGGCGCCCGCCTCGCGCGCGACGTGCTGCGTGCTGTCCTCCGACCCGTCGTCGACGACAAGGACCAGGTCCACGTGCGGGATGGCGCGCGCCGAGCGCACGGTGGCGGCGATCCGACGCGACTCGTCCTTGGCCGGGATGATGACCGCGACGCGCTGGCGCTGCGTGTGGCCGTGGGGCTTGCGGACCGTTACCGGTGCGTCGGCGGTCGTGACGGCGACCTGCCCAGCGGCCTCGTCTCCCGTACGTGTCACGGTCCCCACCCTATCGACCACGCGTGACAGCTCGCCTCACGGGGAGTGTGCAAGCCGCACCGAGCCCCGGACGGCGCAGTACGCGTGCGACCTCGCGTCCCGCCTCGACGCCTCGAGCCGCGTCCCGCGCAGGGCCGGGTTCGCGTCGGGCGCCACATCAGCCGCGTAGAGACAGTGGCCGGGCGGCGAGGGCCGAACCGAACGAGACGACGCACCTCCCAAGTGACAGAGCCTGCATCTTCGGTCACAAAGTCCAAGACACCGGGTGGCGATCTTCGCTAGGCTGCGTCAGCCGCGGTTCATTCTCTTCACCACTTACCCCGAAAACTTCAGGACAAAGGAATTGGGATGAGACCCGAGAAACTGACGCGCCTGATCGTAGTGACACTCTTGCTCGGCAGCGTCTTCGCCAACAGCCTGTCAGCGCTTCCTGCACTGCACTCGGCTGCATTGCCGCTGCGCCTCCTGAGCCTTCCGCTCGCCGTCGCAGCACTGCTCGTCGTCCTCCTGAGACGGCGCGACGACGCGCACGACGTCCTGCCCGCCCGCCGCCGTCGGTCACCCGTGCTCGTCGCCGTGGCCGCCTTCGTCGCAGGTGCCGTAGCGATGAGCTTCCTGGTGGAGACGGCGCCGAACAACTCCGACGGGGCCACCTTCGCGCTCGACCTCGTCGAGCCGGCACACGGACCCACAGCCTCGACCGTGAGCGTCTC
>Ga0233363_1000837_pt1 | contig 12785 bp, 13 predicted proteins | sample ElkDunMinimDraft_18_FD_191534 | JGI IMG/M metagenome (GOLD analysis project Ga0233363, IMG submission 191534) | Fecal eukaryotic communites from dung pellets of Tule Elk in California, USA - Elk Dung C16 | ecosystem: Host-associated > Mammals > Digestive system > Large intestine > Fecal | place... | reverse complement strand
CGGTGTCCCGCAGCTCGTACCGCAGGGCCTGCGCGAACGACAGGACGAACGCCTTCGACGCCGCGTACGTCGCGTAGTACGGCCCGGGCATCAGTGCGGCCACCGAGGAGGTCACCAGCACGCGGCCGGACCCGCGCGCGACCATCGCGGGCAGCAGCGCGCCGGCGAGGCGCACCGGTGCGACGACGTCGAGCGCGATCGTCCTCAGGTGGTCCTCGAGGGGGACGTCGAGGAAGGCGCCGCCCGCGGCCGTGCCGGCGTTGAGGACCAGCAGGTCGAGCGGGCGACCCGTGCCCTTGACCTCCGCGACCAGCGCGTCGACGCCCGCGGCCTGCGTGAGGTCGGCCCGCACGGCGCGCACCGCGCGACCGTGCTGCGTCAGCCCGTCGGCGGCGAGCGCGAGCCCGTCGTCCTCGGCCGTGACGACCAGGTCGTGGCCCAGCTCGGCCAGCCGGACGGCGATCTCCAGCCCGATGCCGCTCGACGCGCCCGTGACCAGTGCGAGCGGCGCGGGGACCAGTGCGTTCTCCATGCTCACCTCCGTGTCGACGTGGGCCACCACGCTACGGGCGGGCCGGGGTGGCCGCACGAGGGGAGGCGGCCCCGACACGCGGGACCGCGCGACGCGGCGGCGCCGGTGTCCGTAGGGTGACGCCATGGGTACCGCACTGGTCACCGGCGCGAGCGCCGGCCTGGGTCTGGAGTTCGCCTGGCAGCTCGCCACGGCACGTCACGACGTCGTCCTGGTGGCGCGCGACGAGGGACGGCTGACCCGTCTCGCGGCGCAGCTGGAGGCCGCGGCGGGGATCCGCGCCGAGGTGCTGGCCGCCGACCTCACGGACCGTGCCGACGTCGAGCGCGTGGCCGCGCGGCTGCGGGACGACGAGCGTCCGGTGGGCCTGCTCGTCAACAACGCCGGCATGGGGCTCAACCAGCCGTTCGTCGACGGCGACATCGCCGCCGAGGAGCGCGCGCTCGAGCTCATGGTCCGTACGGTCATGGTGCTCTCGCACGCCGCCGCCGGTGCGATGAAGCAGCGCGGCCGCGGCGCGATCCTCAACGTCGGCTCGGTCGCCGGGCTCGTCGCGTCGGGCACGTACTCCGCGCACAAGGCGTGGGTGCGGGTCTTCACCGAGGCCCTCGCGGTCGAGCTCAAGGGGACGGGCGTCACCGCGACCGTCGTCGCCCCGGGCTTCACGCACACGGAGTTCCACGAGCGCGGACGCATCGACACGGCCCACTACCCGGCGGTCGCCTGGCTCGACGCCGAGGACGTCGTGGCCGGCGCGCTCGCGGACGTGCGCCGCGGCGTCGTCCTGTCGACCCCGAGCCTGCGCTACAAGGCGGTCTCGACGCTCCTGAGGCTGGCCCCGCGGTCCGCGGTGCGGTCGTTCAGCAGCTACCGCCGGGCGCTGACCGACGACGCGGCCGAGGCGCCCGCGGCCGACGACTGACCCGTCCGGGCGACGGCGGACGTCCGATTCGTCCGCCTGGGGGTGGAGCCGGGTAGCGTGCAGCACTCGTCGACCGTTCCCGGAGGACCCGCATGCGTCTGACCCACCGTCCCGTCCTGCGCCGTGCGCTGGTGGCCCTCGTGGCGGTCGGCGCCGTGGCGCTGACGTCGGCCTGCACCGGTGACACCGACGAGCCGACGCCCTCCGCGACGGCGAGCGGGCCGGCCGCCGAGGGCGGGGAGGGCGAGCAGGTCGCGCCCGTCGACGACGTGGCGACCCAGGTGATCGCGGAGCAGACGGTCGACACGCCGGCCGGTTCCGAGGTCGCCGGCGGCGAGGTGACGCTGATCCTGCGTGACGTGCGGGTCGACGCCGAGGTGCTCACGGTGCGCTGGGCGCTGCGGTGGGAAGCGCCCGACCGCGGCGACGACGAGGAGATGAGCCTCTTCGACCTCGGGATCGACCCGGTGCCCCTCGTGACGGACACGACGCACCTGCAGGCGTTCCTGCCGCTGTGCATCAAGGGCGACTGGAACGGTGACAGCGCGGACCGCGACCTCTGCGACGCCACGATGCTCGCCTCCCCCCTCGTGCACATCAACACCAAGGTGCGCAACCACTCGACGCTCGAGGGCTGGGCGGCGCTCCCGGCGCCGGAGAACGAGGGCGGGTCGCTCGACGTGCTGATCGCCGACGGTCTGCCGGTCTTCACCGGTGTGACCGCACGGCAGGGTTCGTGACCGGACGGGCCCCGCGTCGCCGACGCCTGGCGATCGCGCTCGTCGCGGCGGCACCGCTGGTCGTCGGGCTGCCGGGGGCGTCCCCGGCCGCGGCCACGGCGACGCCGGGGGAGCCGCCCTGGGCCGAGCTCGCACGGACGCCCGTCACGCCCGACATGATCGAGCGCGCGACGCTGCGGCTCACGGGCGGGCCGCTCCACCTGGTCGGCGGCCCGCTCGCCCTCGTCCGGGAGAAGTCGGTGCGGGAGCTCGCGCGCGAGTCGCAGGGCGTGACGACGCTGACGTCGGACCTGCTGTTCGGGTTCGACAGCGCCGACCTCGCCCCCGGGGCGAGCGCCGCGATCGGCGAGATCGCCGCGGCCCTGCCGCAGGGCGCGGCGGTCGCGGTCGACGGGCACACCGACGGGCTCGGGGGCGACGCGGTCAACATGCCGCTCTCGCAGGCGCGCGCGCAGGCCGTCGCGGACGCTCTCGCGGCCGCCCGGCCCGACCTGGTGCTGACCGTGACCGGTCACGGCAGCGCGAACCCCGTCGCCGAGGAGCAGTCCGGCGGGCACGACGACCCCTCCGGTCGTGCGCTCAACCGCCGTGTCGAGGTACGCGTCACCGGCTGACCGCACGGCGGTGGCGGGCCGCGACCGCGCGGTCCACCCGGACGACGCACGACGGCGGCGAGGCGGCCCGATACCCTACGGCCGTGACCGACGCCTCCGCCGCAGCGCCCCGTGACCAGCTCGTCGCCCTCGTCCGTGACCTCGCCGTGGTGCACGGCAGGGTGACGCTCTCCTCCGGCAAGGAGGCCGACTACTACGTCGACCTGCGGCGCGTGACGCTCCACCACCGCGCCGCGCCCCTCATCGGCCACCTCATGCTCGACCTGCTCGAGGAGGCCGGTCTCGGCACGGCGGAGATCGACGCGGTCGGTGGTCTGACGCTCGGCGCCGACCCCGTCGCCACGGCGCTGCTGCACGCGGCCGCGTCGCGTGGGCAGGACCTGGACGCGTTCGTGGTGCGCAAGGAGGGCAAGGCGCACGGTCTGCAGCGCCGCATCGAGGGGCCCGACGTGGCCGGGCGACGCGTCGTCGTCGTCGAGGACACCTCGACCACCGGAGGCTCGGCCATCACCGCCGTCGAGGCGGTCCGCGAGGCCGGCGGCGAGGTCGTGGCCGTCGCGACCATCGTCGACCGCGGCACCGGCGCGCGCGAGGCGATCGAGGCGCTCGGCGTGACCTACCACCACCTGCTGGACCTGGCCGACCTCGGTCTCGCGTGACCTCGGTACCTCCGCCGGGCCCGGGGCGACCGGGCTCCGAGCCGGGTGGACCGCCGCGGCGACGGCCGCTCCGTCGGTCCCGGGTCGTCTTCTACTCGATCGCCGTCGTCTGGACCGGCTTCATCGGGTACTTCGTGCTGACGAGGATGACCCTGGACGCCTCCGACCTCGTCGGGGTGGCCTTCTTCGGGGTCTTCGGCCTCGTCGCCGTCGCGCTCGGGAACGCGTGGCAGAAGCGGCGCCACGAGAAGCTCGCGGCGTGGGCACGGACCCACGGGTGGGACTACGTGCGGTACGACCGGGAGCTCGAGCGCATCCAGAGCGGCGCGCCGTTCGACACCGGCGACTCCCACGCGGCGATCGAGGTGATGCGCCGCGACTGGCAGGGTCGACCCGCCGTGTCGTTCACCTACCGGTGGACGACCGGCTCGGGCAAGGACCGGAGCACGTCGTACGCGCACGTCGTGGCGCTGCGGCTCCCGGCGCACCTGCCGAGGCTCGAGGTCACCCCCGAGGGCGTCGGGGCGCGGCTCATCAAGCTCGCGGGCGGCAAGGACCTGCAGCTCGAGCTCGAGGCGTTCAACCGCGCGTACCGCGTCGTGGCGTCCGACGAGCGGACCGCGCACGCCGTCCTGCACCCCCGCCTCATGGAGCGGCTGCTGCAGCCGCACCTGGTCGGGCGGCACTGGCGCATCGAGGGCACGTGGCTCGTGACGTGGGACGACGGGCGCACCGACGTCGACCGCATCGCCGACCGCCTCATGGTGCTGACCGTCGTCGCGGACGCCGTGCCGCGCCACGTGTGGCAGGACCACGGCCACGACCCGCTCGCTACGATCGAGCCACACCCCGTCCCCAAGGAGTCCTCGTGACCGGTGGCACCATCGCCCTCGTCGTCCTGATCGCCGTCGTCGTCATCGTCCTGCTGTGGGGTGTCGCCCAGTACAACGGCTTCGTCCGGCTGCGGAACCTCGTGCAGGAGTCGTGGCGGCAGATCGACGTCGAGCTGCACCGCCGGCACGACCTGATCCCGAACCTCGTCGAGACCGTCAAGGGGTACGCGGCGCACGAGCGCAACGTGTTCGACGAGGTCACGCGCGCCCGTGCCGCCGCAGCGGGGCCCGTCGACAGCCCGGCCCAGCAGGCGGTGCAGGAGAACGCCCTGAACTCCGCACTCGGGCGGCTGCTCGCGGTGGCCGAGAACTACCCGGTGCTGCGGGCGAGCGAGAACTTCCAGCAGCTGCAGGCCGAGCTGGCCAACACGGAGGACCGCATCGCGGCGGGCCGGCGGTTCTACAACGCGAACGTCCGCACGCTCAACACCAAGGTCGAGACGTTCCCGGCCAACGTCGTGGCGAACATGTTCGGGTTCACGCGGGCCGAGTACTTCGAGGTCGACGACCCGCAGGTCCGTCAGGCGCCGTCCGTCGGCTTCTGAGCGACAGTCGCGCCCGGTCCTCCCCGCCGGAGGGCCGGGCGTCGCCGTGCCGGGGCTCAGTGCGAGAACGCCGCGATGTGCTGCGTCGAGGGCGCGGTGTGACGTTCCGGCGCGAGGATCGACGGCAGCCGGTGCAGCAAGGGGTCCACGAGACCGCGACGCGGGTCCAGGACGTGCGCCTGCTCGAGGCGGGACAGCAGCAGGCCGACCTCCGGCGTCGTGAGGTCCAGCAGGTGCGCCAGGTGCTCGGGCTCGACGAACCTGTCGGTGGTCGCGCAGACGGCCGACAGCAGCACGTCGAGCGGGCACCGGTCCTCGCCGCGGCACACGTCGACGTGCAGGCCCGCGGCCAGCCGCTCGACGAGCTCGTCGCCGACGTCACCGAGGTCACGGTGCTCGGCGATCGCGCGCGGCAGCCCGCCGTGCCGCAGGTAGGCCGCGCGCACGTCCTCGGACCTGCCGGCGGGGTGGGCGAGCAGCAGCTCGGACATGCTCGCGGGTTGCAGGTGCCGCACGGTCAGCGCCCCGGCGGGCACGGCCGACGCGAGCGCGGCGAGGTCCGCGGGGTCCAGCACCGACGTGGTCGCCAGCACCTGGTCGCCGCGGCGGCACGCGTCGGCCAGCATCTGGGGCCAGCCCGCGACGGCGCCGACCTCGTCGACGACGAGCACGCGGTGCTCGTCGCACGCCGGCGCGCCCGTGCGGGTCGGGGTGCGCAGGGTGGTCGCCAGGTCCGTCGGGGCGAGCGTCGAGAGGGCACCGGCGTCGTCCACCGACTGGACGGGGACCAGCACGACGCGACGGGGATCCGTCGCGGGGTCGGCCACGAGGTGCGCGACGACGTCCTTGACGGCGGTCGTCTTGCCGACGCCGCGCATGCCCACGACGAGCGTCACGGTGCCGGGGCGGGGCCTGTCGGCCACCGTGGCGAGCGTCGAACGGGCCGCGGCGGTCGCCGGGGCCCACTCGTGGCGGGCGCGCGACGCGAGGTCGACGTCGTCGAGCACCCACGAGGCACGGCGACGGCGCGACCACCAGGGGTTGGCCGCGCGCAGCACCTGGGCGAGCTCGCTGTTGCGCATGCTTCCAGGGTGGTCGCTCCCGCGACGTCCCGGACGGGACGAACGGCCCCGTCGGAGCGCTGGGCGGGGCGGATGCGCCCTGGTCAGACCAGCTCGATGAGGTCCTGCACCGAGTCGAGGACCGAGGTCGGGCGGAACGGGAAGCGCTCGACGTCGCTGGCACGGGTCGAGCCGGTGAGCACGAGGTAGGTGCGCAGGCCCGCCTCGATCCCTGCGACCACGTCGGTGTCCATGCGGTCGCCGACCATGACGGTCGTCTCCGAGTGGGCGTCGATCCGGTTGAGCGCCGAGCGGATCATCATCGGATTGGGTTTTCCGACGAAGTACGGCTTGCGTCCCGTCGCCGCGGAGATCATCGCGGCCACGGCGCCCGTCGCGGGCAGGTCGCCCTCGGCGCTGGGGCCGGTGACGTCCGGGTTGGTCGCGATGAAGCGCGCACCAGCCTGGATCAGTCGGATCGCCTGCGTGATCGCCTCGAACGAGTACGTCCGGGTCTCGCCGAGCACGACGAAGTCCGGCCGCGCGGCCGTGAGCGTGTACCCGGCCTCGTAGAGCGCGGTCGTCAGGCCCGCCTCCCCGATGACGTGGGCGGAACCGCCGGGCATCTGGTCGGTGAGGAACTGCGCGGTCGCCAGCGCGGAGGTCCAGATCGCCTCCTCGGGCACGTCGATGCCCGTCGCGGCGAGGCGTGCGCGCAGGTCGCGCGGCGTGAAGATCGAGTTGTTCGTGAGGATGAGAAAGGGGCGTCCCGCCGCCTTCAGCGCGTCGACGAAGTCGGCGGCGCCGGGCAGGGCCGTCCCCTCGTGGACGAGGACGCCGTCCATGTCGGAGAGCCAGGAGGCGATCTTGCGGTCGGTCACGCGGGTCAGCCTACCGACGGGCGTTGGCTACTCTTCCGGGGTGACCCAGGATGCGATCCGTGACGGCGAGCCCGACATCGACCAGACGCTGGTGCGGCGACGGACGTCGTGGTCCCGTGCTCCGATCGACGGCGTGCGGGGCGGGCTCATCGGTGCGGCGGAGTCCGTCCCCGGCATCTCCGGCGGCACGATCGCGCTGGTCGTGGGCCTGTACGACGAGCTGGTGCTGTCCGCCGGGCACGTCGTCCACGCGGCCCGCGCCCTCGTCGTGGGGCTCGTGCGCCGGCGCGGCACCGCGGAGGCCGTCGCGTCGCTGCGCAAGGTCGACTGGCGGATGCTGGTGCCCGTGCTGGTCGGCATGGTGGTCGTCCTGCTCGTGTCCCTGCGCACGCTGGCGCCGCTGCTCGAGACGCACCCCGTCCCCACGCGCGCCGTCTTCTTCGGCATGATCGCCGCCTCGGTGGCAGTGCCCCTGGGCATGCTGCCGACGCGGGTGCGGGCCCGGGACGTCGCACTGATGGTGGCCGGCGTGGCCGTCGCGTTCTTCCTCACGGGCCTCACCCCGGTCGACGTCACGTCACCGTCGCTCTGGTACGTCGCGTTCGGGGCCGCGCTGGCGATCAACGCCCTCGTGCTGCCGGGCATCTCGGGGTCGGCGCTGCTCGTGGTGCTCGGCCTGTACGTGCCCGTCCAGGCGGCCCTCGAGGAGCGCGACCTGGCGTTCGTCGCGGCGTTCGCGCTGGGCGCGACCGTGGGGCTCGCGTCGTTCGTGAAGTCGCTGCAGTGGCTGCTGCGCGAGCGGCGGCAGGCCACGATGGCCGTGCTCGCCGGGCTCATGGTGGGGTCGCTCCGCGCGCTGTGGCCGTGGCAGGACGGGGACGCGGGTCTCCGGGCGCCGAGCGGTGACCTCGCTCTCGCCGTCGTGCTCGCGCTCGCCGGTGCGGCGGTCGTCGGCGCGCTCGTGCTCTGGGAGCGGCGGCGCATGCTGCGTGAGCTCGACTCCGCGTCGGCGGACGTCGACTGACGACCGAGGGGCCGCACGCCGGTCCACGCGCGTGCGGCCCCTCGGTCGTGCGCGTCAGCGCAGGTGCCCGCCGCCGTTGAGGTCGAGCACGGCGCCCGTCATGAAGCCCGGCTCCGTCGCGAGGTAGACCACGGCCGCCGCGACGTCCTGCGGTGTCCCGGCGCGTCCGACGAGCGTGCCCGCGACGGCCGCGCGCTGCCCGGCCTCGGGCGTGAACCGCTCGTGGAACGGGGTGTCGCCGATGAACCCGGGCGCCACCGAGTTGACCGTGATCCCGCGGGGGCCGAGCTCCTTGGCGAGTGCGCGGGTGAGCCCGTCGACGCCGGCCTTGGCCGCCGCGTAGGCGCTCGCGCCCGCACCGCCGCCGTCCTGGCCGGCCGCCGAGGACACCTGCACGACGCGCCCGCCGTCCGGCATGACGTCGAGCACGGCCTGCGTGACCAGGTACGTGCTGGTGAGGTTGACGTCGACCACCGCGCGCCAGTGGTCGAGCGTGACCTCGGCGAACGGCACGCGGCCGACGATGCCGCCCGCGTTGTTGACGAGCACGTCGACGTGACCGCCGAGCGCCTGGGCGGCCTCGGCGACGACCTCGCGCACCGCGGCGGGGTCGGTCGCGTCGAGCTCGTACGCTGCGGCCGTGCGGCCCATCGCGCGGAGCTCGGCCACGAGGTCCGCGGCGTCGTGCGTGCGGTAGGTCACGGCGACGTCGGCGCCCGCGTGGCCGAGCGCGAGCGCGACCTGCCGGCCGATACCCGTGCCGCCGCCCGTGACGAGCGCGGTGCGACCCTGCAGCGGGCCGGTCATCGGTCGACCCGCGCGCTGCCGCCGCCGGCGAGCTTGAGCACCTCGGCCTTGGTCACCATGGTCGTGTCGCCCGGGGTCGTCATGGCGAGCGCGCCGTGCGCCGCGCCGTACTCGACCGCCGTGGCGAGCGGCTGCTCGTCGAGCAGCCCGTAGACCAGGCCGGACGCGAACGAGTCGCCGCCGCCGACGCGGTCCAGGATCTCCAGGCGCTCGCGGTACGTGGCCTGCACGACGCCCGTCTCGCGCGACCACGCGAGCGCGCCCCAGTCGTTGCAGCTCGCCGAGTGCACGGTGCGCAGCGTCGTGCCGATGACCTTGAAGTTCGGGTAGGCCGCCGCGGCCGTCTCGATCATGGCGGCGAACGCGTCGACCTCGATGGCGGAGATGTTCTCGTCGACGCCCTCGACCTCGAAGCCGAGGGAGGCCGTGAAGTCCTCCTCGTTGCCGATCATGACGTCCACGTGCTCGGCGATGCGCCGGTTGACCTCCTGCGCCTTCGCCTGCCCGCCGATGGACTTCCACAGCGACGGCCGGTAGTTGAGGTCGTACGAGACGACCGTGCCGTGGCGCTGGGCGGCGGTCACGGCCTCGACGACGACCTCGGCGGTGGTCTCGCTCAGCGCGGCGTAGATGCCGCCGGTGTGCAGCCAGCGCACCCCGAGCTCTCCGAACAGGTGGTCCCAGTCGACGTCGCCCGGCTTCATCTGCGAGGCCGCCGTCAGACCGCGGTCGGAGACGCCGACGGCGCCGCGGACGCCGAAGCCGCGCTCGGTGAAGTTGAGGCCGTTGCGCACGCCGCGGCCGATCCCGTCGTAGGGCGCCCACCGGATGAACGACGTGTCGACGCCCCCGGTGAGGATGAAGTCCTCGACGAGGCGGCCGACCTCGTTGTCCGCGAGGGCGGTGACGACGGCGGCGCGCAGGCCGAAGGCGCGGCGCAGGCCGCGTGCGACGTTGTACTCGCCGCCGCCCTCCCACGCGCGGAACTGGCGGGCGGTGCGGATGCGGCCCTCGCCCGGGTCGAGGCGCAGCATCACCTCGCCGAGGGAGACGACGTCGTAGCGGCAGTCGGCCGCGGGGCGGATGGACAGGGCGGTCATGGTGGTCCTCGGTCTCGTGGTCGGTGCGGGTGGGGTCAGCGCCGGGTCAGGGCGACGGCCTCGGCGGTGAGGCGCGTGATGCCCGCGAAGTCGCCGGCGCGGACGAGGTCCTTGCTCACCATCCACGAGCCGCCGACGGCGACGACCGACGGCACGGCGAGGTACTCGTGGAGGTTGCCGGCGCTGACGCCGCCGGTGGGGACGAAGCGCACGCCGCCGAAGGGCGCCGCGAGGGCCGCGATGGCCTTGGGGCCGCCCGAGGTGCCGGCGGGGAAGAACTTCACGGTCGTGAGCCCCAGCTCGAGCGCGGCCTGGATCTCCGTGGCGGTGACGGCGCCGGGCAGCGCCAGGATGCCGTGCTCCTGGCAGCGCTCGACGACGGCGCGGCTGAGGCCGGGGGAGACGACGTACGAGGCGCCCGCGGCGACGGCCTGGTCGACCTGGGCCGGGGTCAGCACGGTGCCGGCGCCGACGAGCACGTCGCCGCGCTCGCTCATCGCGCGGATCGAGTCGGCGGCCGCGGCGGTGCGGAACGTGACCTCGGCGACCGGCAGCCCGCCCGCGACGAGCGCGGCGGCGAGCGGTGCGGCGTCGGCGGCGTCGTCGAGCACCACGACCGGGACGAGCCGGGCGGCGGCGAGCTGGTCCAGGGTGTCCATCGGGGGTTCTCCTCGTGTGCGTTGCGCTAGGCGGAACGAGCGTCCCGTTGTGAGGAACACCCTCTCACAACGGGACGCTCCGCGTCAGCGGGTGTGCCGCTCGTGGTGCAGTGCGGACGGGTCGAGTGCGTGCGCCGGCCGGCGGCCCTGGGCGACGTCGATGATCGCCTCGACCGCACTCGTCGCGACCGCGTCGGTGAAGTCCTGCGTCCAGCACAGCGCGTGCGGCGTGACGATGACGTCCGGGTGCGTCAGCAGCGGGTCGTCCGACGCGGGCGGCTCCGGCTCGAGCACGTCCAGCCCGGCCCCCGCGATCCGGCCCTCGCGCAGCGCGGACCGCAGCGCGTCGTGGTCGACGAGCCCGCCGCGACCCACGTTGACGAGGTAGGACGTCGGTCGCATCGCGGCCAGGAGGTCCGCGTCGACCAGGTGGTACGACGACGGCGTGAGGGCGGCCGTGAGGACGACGTAGTCCGACTCGGCGGCGAGCCGGTCGAGCGGCACGAGCTCCGCACCGACGCTCTCGGCGCGCGCCGTGTCGGCGCCCGGGTCGGCGGCCAGCACGCGGACCCCGAGGGGGCGGACGAGCTCGGCCAGCTCGCACCCCACGCCGCCGAGGCCGACGATGCCGACGGTGCGGCCCGCGACGCCGGGCCCGCGGTACAGGCCGCGGTCGCCCCAGCGCCCCTCGGCGGCCGCGCGGTGGTTCTCCGGCAGCCGGTGCGCGAGCGCGAGCACGAGGGTCAGTGCGGCGAGGGCGAGCGGCCTGCGGACGGCGGTCGGGGTGTTCGTCACCACGACGCCCTCGGCTGCCACGCCCGGGACGTCGATGCCGTCGTAGCCCGCGCCGTAGCGCGCGAGGTGGCGCAGGCGGGGCGCCGCGGCCGCCGCTTCGCGCGTCAGCCCGAGGTGGCCGAGGGACAGGACCGCGTCGTAGGGGGCCAGGACGTCCGGCGTGAGCTGGTGCTCGACGGACGGCAGGTACTCCCAGGTGAGACCGGCCGCGGTGAGCCGGTCGAGGCCGAGGTCACCGAACCGGGACGAGCCGTCGGGCAGGAAGCCGTCGGCGGTGACGCCGACGTGGTACGTGTCGCGCATGGAACCCTCCGTAATCATCTGATGTATCGAGCCCAAGATAGCGCTCACCTGGCGTTCGCCCAGCGGAACGCCGCGCGGGTCGCGCTGTAAAGGTCTGATGAATCGAGGTACGGTGTCCTCACCCCCACCGAGAGGAAGCGCTCGTGAAGATCACCGCCGTCGACGTCGAGGACGTCCGGTTCCCCACCTCGCTCACAGCTGACGGCTCCGACGCCATGAACAAGGACGGCGACTACTCGGCCGCCTACGTGGTCCTGCGCACCGACGGCACCGACGCCGAGGGCGCGCCGCTCGCCGGCTACGGCCTGACGTTCACGACCGGCCGCGGCAACGACATCGTCGGGATCGCGGCGCGCCAGCAGGCGGCACTCCTCGTCGGCCGGGACGTCGAGGAGATGGTGGCCGACATGGGCGGCGTCTACCGCGACCTCACGGCCGACGCCCAGATGCGCTGGCTCGGCCCCGAGAAGGGCGTCGTGCACCTGTCGCTGTCGGCCGTCATGAACGCCGCGTGGGACCTCGCGGGTCGCGTGGCCGGCAAGCCCGTGTGGCGGCTGCTCGCCGACATGACCCCCGAGCAGCTCGTCGACGTCGCCGACCTGCGCTACCTCTCCGACGCCCTGACGCGCGACGAGGCGATCGCGCTGCTGCGCGCCCAGGAGGGCGGCAAGGCCGAGCGCATCGCCGAGCTCGAGCGCACCGGGTACCCCTGCTACACGACGTCCGCGGGCTGGCTCGGGTACAGCGACGAGAAGCTGCGCCGGCTCTGCCAGGAGGCGGTCGACGAGGGCTATCAGCACATCAAGCTCAAGGTCGGCGCCGACCTCGAGGAGGACGTGCGCCGCTGCGGCATCGCGCGCGACGTCATCGGGCCCGACCGCGCGCTCATGATCGACGCCAACCAGGTGTGGGACGTCGACCAGGCCATCGAGTGGACCAACGCCCTGGCGCGGTTCGACCTGCTGTGGATCGAGGAGCCGACCAGCCCGGACGACGTGCTCGGGCACGCCGCGATCCGTCGGGGCGTCGCACCCGTGGGCGTCGCAACCGGCGAGCACGGCCACAACCGCGTGATGTTCAAGCAGTTCATGCAGGCCGGTGCCATGGACTACTGCCAGCTCGACGCCGGGCGCCTCGCGAGCCTCAACGAGATCGTCACGGTGCTGCTGCTCGCCGCGAAGTTCGGCGTGAAGGTCTGCCCGCACGGCGGCGGCGTGGGCCTGTGCGAGATGGTCCAGCACATCTCGATG
>Ga0233363_1000829_pt1 | contig 12827 bp, 8 predicted proteins | sample ElkDunMinimDraft_18_FD_191534 | JGI IMG/M metagenome (GOLD analysis project Ga0233363, IMG submission 191534) | Fecal eukaryotic communites from dung pellets of Tule Elk in California, USA - Elk Dung C16 | ecosystem: Host-associated > Mammals > Digestive system > Large intestine > Fecal | place... | reverse complement strand
GCGGAACTCGCTCGCCACCTCGACCTCGCACGGGATGCGGCACCAGTGCTCGATCGCGTACTTGGCGATGAGGCCCGCGTGGTAGGAGGTGCCGCAGGCGATGATGACGATCTTCTCGACCGAGCGCAGCTCCGCCGGGGTCAGCCGCATCTCGTCCAGGGTCAGCTGCCCGTCCACCGACAGGCGGCCCAGGAGCGTGTCGGCCACCGCGCGCGGCTGCTCGACGATCTCCTTGAGCATGAAGTAGTCGTAGCCGCCCTTCTCGGCGGCGGACGCGTCCCAGTCCACGTGGTACTCGCGGACCTCGACGGGGTTGCCCTCGTAGTCCGTGACGGTCACGGAGTCCGGGCGCAGTTCGACCACCTGGTCCTGGCCCAGCTCGACCGCCTCACGGGTGTGCGCGATGAACGCGGCCACGTCGCTGGCCAGGAAATTCTCGCCGACGCCGCGGCCGACGACCAGCGGCGAGTTGCGACGGGCGGCGACCACCAGGTCGGGGTCGTCCACGGACGTCGCGACCAGGGTGAACGCGCCCTCCAGGCGCTTGCACACCGCGCGCATGGCCGCGGGCAGGTCGCCGTCGCCGCGCTTGGCCAGCTCGGTGCTGAGCAGGTGCGCGGTCACCTCCGTGTCGGTCTCGGAGGAGAACTTGCAGCCCTGCTCCTCCAGCTCCAGGCGGAGCGCCGCGAAGTTCTCGATGATGCCGTTGTGGACGATCGCGATCCGGCCGTCGTTGTCCACATGGGGGTGGGCGTTCACGTCGTTGGGGGCACCGTGGGTGGCCCAACGCGTGTGGCCGATACCGGCGCCGTCGCCGGAGATCGGCCGCTCCTCCAGGGCTCGGCGCAGGTTCGCGAGCTTGCCCGCGCGCTTCTCGGTGCGCAGGGCGCCGTCGCCCAGCACCGCGACACCCGCGGAGTCATATCCGCGGTACTCCAACCTTGCGAGGCCGTCCACGACGACCTGAAGCGCCGGTTGCGGCCCGACGTAGCCAACGATTCCGCACATGGCCGCCAGCGTAGGCGAAAAAGGACGCCGTATCGACCAACCAGTACCCCATACCACTGGTTGTTTTTGCAGGTGGCGGTATAGACCATTTGGTGCATGGAGGGTAGACCACGCAGGTGGGGGCGTAGTACGGGTGAAGAAGTAGAACCGATTCCACCCAGCCGCACACGGACAAAAAACCTTGGGAGACACCACCGTGAACGTGTGGTTTCGGGCACGTTCCGCCTCCGTTCGCGGCTATGGGGGGACCGGCTGCCGGATCCGGACGACCTCCTCGTCTAGGGTGGTCATTCGTGTCTCACGCGACGAAGAACGGTTTCTCCTCCCCGTACGTGGAGCTGGACCGGGAGGCCTGGGCGGCCCTCCGGGCCTCCACGCCCCTCTCCCTGACAGAGGCCGACCTGGCCGAGCTCCGCGGTACCACCGACCCCACGTCCCTGGAGGACGTGCGGGACGTCTACCTGCCGCTGTCGCGCCTGCTCAACCTCTACGTGGGCGCGACCCAGCAGCGGCACGCCGCCGTGCGCGCCTTCCTCGGCGAGTCGGACCGCCCCGCGCCGTTCATCATCGGCGTCGCGGGCAGCGTCGCCGTGGGCAAGTCCACCACCGCGAGGCTCCTGCGCTCCCTCCTCGCCCAGTGGCCCAACCACCCGAACGTCGAACTGGTCAGCACCGACAACTTCCTCCACCCCAACGCGGTCCTGGAGGCGCGGGGGCTCATGCGGCGCAAGGGCTTCCCCGAGAGCTACGACCGCCGCGCACTCGTCCGCTTCGTCTCGGAGATGAAGGCGGGCGCCGACCGCATCGACATCCCCGTCTACTCCCACCTGAACTACGACATCGTGCCCGGCGAACGGCAGTCCGTGCACCGCCCCGACATCCTCATCGTCGAGGGCATCAACGTCCTCCAGCCCGCGTCCGCCGGACGTCTCGCCGTGGCCGACTTCTTCGACTACTCCATCTACGTGGACGCCAAGGTCGAGAACATCCGCAACTGGTACCTCGACCGCTTCCGGGAACTGCGCCGCACCGCGTTCTCCGACCCGCGCTCCTACTTCCACCACATGGCCACCACCATCCGCGAGGACGAGGCCCTGGAGTTCGCCGCCAACACCTGGCGCACCATCAACGAGGTCAACCTCGTCGAGAACATCCGCCCCACACGGGGACGCGCCACCCTCATCCTCTACAAGGGCGACGACCACCGCGTCCGCCGGGTGCGGCTCCGCAAGACCTAATCCTGGCGAGCTCGCGGGCTCGCTGCGCGGCTCGGGGCGCCCAATGGCCAGGGTTCTTCGTCGGCGCCTTCGCCTGTCGCTCGTTCCTCGCTCGCGGCTCGTCTTCTCCTGCAGAACCCTGGCGCGCCCCTCGTGTTCTTGGCGGGCTCGCGGGCCGGCGGGCTCGCTCGCGGCTCGCAGTGCCCGGTGTGCGCTAGGGTGGGTTCTCTTTTCGGCCGCGCCCCCTCACCGGGTGCCGTGCGCTCTCAAGGATCGGAACGAACCGGGCCCTCGCTGGCGCCGGGGCGGGACCAGCGCACGCGCGTCGCCGCGCCACTGTCCCGCCGACCCCTCCGAGGTCTTCGTATGACCACCACCGATCCCTTCCACGCGCCCTCGAACGACGCCCTCCAGGACGAACGCGACCGGCTCGCCGCCGCCCGCGCCGCCCTCCGGAGGATGCGCGAGGAGGTCGACGGCAGCGAGCTCATGCTGGGCGACGTCGTCAACGACAAGGTCACCAACGCCGCACTCCGGCGGGGTCGCGAACGCCGCCTCGCCGCTCTCGCCGAAGTACCGGGCGCCCCGCTGTTCTTCGGCCGACTCGACTTCGACCCGGGCACCGTCTTCCTCGACGACGACCCCGGCTCCGCACCGCCCCCGGACCGCTCCGGCCGCTCCGGAGCGACGGCCGGCGAGGACTCCACCGACGCGGACCGCGTCCAGATCGGCCGCCGCCACATCCACGACACGGCCGGGCGCCCCATGGTCCTGGACTGGCGCGCACCCATCTGCGTCGCCTACTACCGGGCCTCGCCCCACGACCGGATGGCCGTCCGGGTCCGCCGCCGCTACGGCTTCACCACCGTCACCCCCGGCCCCGACGCCGAACCCGAGGCACTGCTCACCGCCTTCGAGGACGAAACGCTCACCGACGCCGAGCCCGCGGTCGACCAGGGGGCGGGCGAACTCCTGAACGCGGAGATCGAGCGCCCCCGCACCGGACCCATGCGCGACATCGTCGCCACCATCCAACCCGAGCAGGACGACCTCGTCCGCGCGCCGCTCGGCACCACCCTGTGCGTCCAGGGGGCGCCGGGCACGGGCAAGACCGCGGTGGGTCTGCACCGCATCGCCTTCCTGCTCTACACGGAGCGCGAACGCCTGTCCCGCAGCGGCGTCGCCATCATCGGTCCCAACCGCTCCTTCCTCTCCTACATCCACGACGTCCTGCCCGCCCTCGGCGAGGTCGACGTCCACCAGACCACCGTCACCGAACTGCTCACCCGCGGCCTCCCCGAGCGCTCGCGCCCCGCGGCCGGGTGGGTCCGGCGCGTCGAGGAGCCCGGCGCCGCCCGGATCAAGGGCCAGGCCCGCATGGCCGAGGTACTGCGCCGCGACCTGTGGTCCCACCTGCGCACCCCGGAGGAGGCCGTCATGGTCCGCCGCGGGTCGCGCCGCTGGCGCCTGTACCCCGAGGACCTGCGCCCCCTCCTGGACGAGCTCGCCGAGCGGGGCGTGGCCTACGGCTCCGGGCGGGAACTCCTCTCCCACCGCATCGCCCACGCCGTCCTGTCCCTCATGGAGGGCGAGGGGGAGGCCTGCGACGACCGCACCCACGCGCAGGTGCGCCGGGACCCGGCCGTGCGGTCCGCGGTCACCGCCATGTGGCCCAGGACCGACCCGCTCAAACTCGTCCTCGGCCTGCTCACCGACCCCGAACGGCTCGCCCGCGCCGCCGACGGCCTCCTGAGCGCGGAGGAACAGGCCGCCGTCCTCCTCCCGGGCCGGCCGCGCGGCCCCCGGACCGCCCTCTGGTCGGAGGAGGACCTCGCCCTCGTCGACGAGGCCTCGGCCATGATCGAGCGCCCCGCCGGCCTCGGCCACATCGTGGTGGACGAGGCGCAGGACCTCAGCCCCATGCAGTGCCGCGCCGTCGGCCGCCGCTGCGCCTCCGGTTCGTTCACGGTCCTCGGCGACATCGCCCAGGGCACCAGCCCCTCCGCCGCCGAGAACTGGTCCACGCTCCTGGAGCACCTCGGCAAGCCCACCGGCCACCTGAGGGTCCTGGACCGGGGGTACCGCGTCCCCGCCCAGATCATCGACTTCGCGGCCCGGCTCCTCCCCGCCATCGCCCCCGGGCTCGGCGCCCCGGTGGCGGTGCGGCGCTCACCCGGCTCGCTCCGGGTCACCCGTGCAGACGGAGGGCTCGCGGCGGCCGTGGCCGACGCCTGCCGGGCCGCGCTGGAGGGCGAGGGCTCCGTCGGCCTCATCGCCGCCGACGCCGCCCTGCCCGCGCTGAGGACGGCCCTGGAAGCCGAGGGTCTGACCGCGCCCCTGCTCGGAGAGGCGGACGCCGGGTTGGACGCGGGGCGCCTCGTCGCGGTGCCCGCGTCCCTGGCCAAGGGCCTCGAGTTCGACGCCGTCGTGGTCGCCGAGCCCGCGGCCGTCGTCGACGCGGAGGAACGCGGCGTGAACCGGCTCTACGTCGTGCTCACCCGGGCGGTCAGCACCCTGCACGTGGTGCACGAGCGCCCCCTGCCGGAGGCGCTGCGCGACGCCGTCAGCGGCTGAGGTCCGCGGGCCGGGCCGCCCCGGAGCGCTTCCAGGGCCCCGGCAGCACCCCGGCGGTGAGCAGCCACAGCGCGACCGTCACCAGGTGGGCCCGCTCCAGCAGCCCGAGGGCGACCCCCGGGCTGCCGTCGCCCGCCGCCGCGTACACCCGGGCGGCCAGGACCAGGACGGCGACGGCGGCCACCGCCTGGAGCACGGCCGGCACGGCGACGAACGGCCACGCGCGGTCCCCGGCCCGGTACCGGTCGACCGCCAGCGCGCCGACCCCGACCAGGGCCGCGAGGATCGCGACCACCGCGAGGACGGCCTGGGCGGCGGTCGCGCCGGCCACCCCCTCCACCAGCGACTCCGCGGCGCACGCCGCGTCGGTGGATACCACGCACCGCCCGGGGAGCAGCGCCGTCACCAGGGACGCCGCGCCGAACACGGCCATGGACCACCAGGAGACCGTCAGCCAGGGGGTGGCCTCCCTGGCTCCCAGGGCCAGCCCCAGCCCGGCGGTGAGCACCACCAGGATCGCGGCCGTGCGGTGCGCGCTGTCCAGGAACCGGCCGAAGACCGCGTCCGGGTCCGCCAGCGCCCCCTGCGCGGCCCCGCTCCCGGGCAGGACCACCTCCAACGTCCACAGGCTGTAGACGATCGCGGCCGCGACCGCGGCCACCCTTCCGTCCCTGTAGTCCCAGTGCAGCTGTCCGGAGTTAGGCATCGTGCCCCCGCTTCCACGGATGTCCCGCCCTCGCCTCTCGGACGGGACACACCGGTGAGGTCGCCGTCGAACCACCGTCGTCCTGGGACCCTACGCTTTTCGGGACCGGACGTCATCCAACTCGCGGCGGCACCGTTATCCGCAGGTGAGTGTTCAGGCGGCATCATCAGGGGGACACCGGCGGACACGACGGGTACGGAACGACCGACGAGAAGGGCGCACGCATGGACGGCGCAGCCTCGACACGATGGGTGATCGTGGGGGTGGACGGCACCGACTCCAGCCGCCACGCGCTGGAATGGTCGGCGCACCAGGCGATGCTGCGCGGGCTCGGCCTGCGGATCGTCGCGGCCGCCGGGCCGATGGCCTCGGTGGGCGTGTTCGGCGGGCACGGCCGGGCCGACCGGGCGGAGCCCCCCGACGAGACGGACACGCAGAACACCGAGAAGCTGCTGGAGTACGCGGGCGACTGGGTGGACCGGCTCTTCCCCGAACTCCGTGTGGAGACCCGGCTGTCCTACGCGCGCCCGGTGGAGGCCCTGCTGGCGGAGGCCGCCGCGGAGGGGACCGTCGCCGTGGTCGTCGGGTCGCGCGGACTCAGCGGGATCGTCGCCGCCTTCGTCGGGTCCGTGGGTATCGAACTGGCCGCCCGCTCACCCGTCCCCGTCGTGGTCCTGCCCCGCGAGCACGCCGCGGCGCACGGGGTGCGAGGCCGCGTGATCGTGGGCATCGACGGGTCCGAACCCAGCAGGAGAGCGGCGGACTTCGCCTTCGGGCAGGCCGAGTTCGCCGACACCGAACTGGTCGCGGTGAGCGCCTGGCAGCCCCTGGTGGCGTTCGCCGCCGCGACCGGGCCGATCCCGCCGGAGCTGTTCGACGACACGACCGCGGCCGAGGCGGCCCGCCAGGCCATGGAGGACGAGCTGACGGACGCCCGGCTGCACCACCCCGGGGTCACGGTGCGGACCAGGGTCGTACGCGCGCACCCGGTGGTCGCCCTCCTGGAGGAGGCCACACCGGCCGACCTCATCGTGGTGGGATCGCGTGGGCGCGGCGGGTTCCGGGGGCTGCTGCTCGGCTCGGTGAGCCACTCCGTCCTGCACGGCGCGCGGGGCCCGGTCGCGATACTCCGCTGACCGCGGGGGCGGACCCCCGCCGGGGGCGGGTCCTTCACGAACGGCCGGCCCGGATCGCGTACGGGGAGGCCCCCGCCGGGGATCCAGGCCCGGAGCGCGGACACGCGCCGCTCCGATGCGGACCCCGGCTCTCGGCCGGGCCCCGAGGAGTCGACCCGCGCGTGTTCCGCCTTTTCCCCTCCGTTCTCGGGGTCGGATGTTCATTGGCGTGAAGTCGCAGTTCGGCGGCGAGGCAAAAAACGGGCGAAGTTTTTACTCGCGAGTCAAGGTCCGTGTCGGTCATACTTTTCCCACTCGCAGTGGTCGCGCCGAATAGCAAGAGCAGACGAGTATTGATGGGGGAAGCCGTGAACGGCTCCGCGAAGGGCGTCATCGGCGCCGGAACGGCAGCGTTATGGCTGCTCACCGGTTGCGGATTCGGCGCGGATCCCGGCTCGGACGAACCCGCCGCGCCCGTCGCGGCCACCGGCGCCCCCGAGGAGGCCGAGACGGAGGAGCAGAGGGCGGCACTCGTCGAGGGCCAGGCCACCCTGTCCGCCGCCGAGCACCCGGTGCTCGGGCTCCTGCTCACCGACGGCGACGGCAACACGCTCTACCTGTTCACCGAGGACGACGGAGTCGGCCCCACCTGTGTCGAGGAGTGCGCCGCGGTGTGGGAGCCCCTGCGCACCGCCGCCGGGACCGAGGCCGTCCCGATGACCGCCGAGGGCGTGCGCCCCGAGCTGGTCGCCGCCGTTCCCCGACTGGACGGTGCGCCCCAGGTCACCTACGCCGAGTGGCCGCTCTACACCTACACGGGTGACGCCGCGCCGAGCGAAGCCAACGGCCAGGGCATGGACGACTCCTGGTTCGCACTGGACGTCTACGGCGGGACGGTCACCGTCCCCGCCGACACCCCGCAGGGCTGACCGCCCCGCTCCTCCCGGCTCCCGCGCCGGTCCGCCCCGCCCGGCTCCGTCCCGGTCCACGCGCCGGTCCACACGCTGTTCCGCCCCAGCCCCGCCCCTCCCCGGAGGCCGGGCGCCGCAGCGCCCGGACCGGCTGAGACCCCCTCCGGGCGGCTGCCCTCACCCGTCGATCCGCCCGTCACCGCCAGGCGCGGGCGGGCCCCGCGCGATGGGCGGCGCGCGCGTGCAAGCGCCCCCGCGGATCGCCCCGGGGCACGGTTCCGCGCCACAGGTCTAGTCGGTTCCCCGGCGGGCGCCGTGCGGTATGTGACGAACAGCACCGTGTGTCGTCGCCGGTGGGCCGCATGCCCGCCCGACAGGCAAAACCGGCTCTCACCACTGTCGGAACGATCATCGAACGCGTTGTTGCGCGCGTCGTGGTGGACCACCCGAATCCCCTGCTGTGCAGTGGAATCCGACTTTGCGACGGCACATATTTAGACCATTGGCCTATACCAATTGGTCACTGCGGGGGGTCGTCGTTCATGATGCGAGTGATCTCGACTTTCGTAGAGGAGCCGCTGTGACTGCCGTGGGTATCGACGTGGGCACCGCCCCGACCAAGCACGAAGAACTCGTCACCTGGGTGCGCGAGGTAGCGGAGCTCACCCAGCCGGACGAGGTCGTGTGGTGTGACGGTTCGGACGAGGAGTGGACCCGCCTGACCGACCAACTGGTCGCGCAGGGCACGTTCACCCGGCTCAATCCGCAGAAACGCCCCAACAGCTTCTACTGCACCTCCGACCCGAGTGACGTCGCCCGGGTCGAGGACCGCACCTACATCTGCTCCGAGCGCGAGCAGGACGCGGGCCCGACCAACAACTGGATCGCCCCCGACGAGATGCGCGCCACCTTCGGCGAGGTCTTCAAGGGCGCCATGCGCGGCCGCACCATGTACGTCGTCCCGTTCTGCATGGGTCCGCTCGGCGGCGACATCTCCCAGCTCGGTGTCGAGATCACCGACTCCCCGTACGTCGTCGTGTCCATGCGCATCATGGCCCGCATGGGCTCCGCCGCCCTGCGCCTGATCGAGGAGCGCGGCGAGTTCGTCAAGGCCGTCCACTCCGTCGGCGCCCCGCTGGAGCCCGGCCAGGAGGACGTCGCCTGGCCCTGCAACTCCACCAAGTACATCTCGCACTTCCCGGAGACCCGCGAGATCTGGTCCTACGGCTCCGGCTACGGCGGCAACGCCCTGCTCGGCAAGAAGTGCTACGCGCTGCGCATCGCCTCGGTGATGGCCCGCGACGAGGGCTGGCTGGCCGAGCACATGCTGATCCTCAAGGTCACCTCGCCCGAGGGCGCCTCCCACTACGTCGCCGCCGCCTTCCCGAGCGCCTGCGGCAAGACCAACCTCGCCATGCTCCAGCCGACCATCCCCGGGTGGAAGGTCGAGACCGTCGGCGACGACATCGCCTGGATGCGCTTCGACGCCCAGGGCCGGCTGCGCGCCATCAACCCCGAGGCCGGGTTCTTCGGCGTCGCGCCCGGCACCGGCGAGAAGACCAACGCCAACGCCATCGACACGCTGTGGGGCAACAGCATCTTCACCAACGTCGCCCTGACCGACGACGGCGACGTGTGGTGGGAGGGCCTCACCGAGGAGGCGCCCGCCAACCTCACCGACTGGAAGGGCCGCCCCTGGACCCCGGACTCCACCGAGCCCGCGGCCCACCCGAACTCCCGCTTCACCACCCCGGCCGGACAGGCCCCCACCATCGCCGACGAGTGGGAGGACCCGGCGGGCGTGCCGATCTCGGCCATCCTCTTCGGAGGCCGCCGCGCCACCGCGGTGCCGCTGGTCAGCGAGTCCTTCAACTGGCAGCACGGCGTCTACCTGGGCGCCAACATCTCCTCCGAGAAGACCGCGGCCGCCGAGGGCACCGTCGGCGAACTGCGCCGCGACCCGTTCGCGATGCTGCCGTTCTGCGGCTACAACATGGGCGACTACTTCGCCCACTGGGTCAAGGTCGGCGCCACCGCCGACCAGGCCGAGCTGCCGAAGATCTTCTACGTGAACTGGTTCCGCAAGGACGCCGACGGCCGCTTCGTGTGGCCCGGCTTCGGTGAGAACAGCCGCGTCGTCAAGTGGATCTTCGAGCGCCTGGAGGGCGACGCAGACGCGGTCGAGACCCCGATCGGCTACCTGCCCACCGCCGACGGCATCGACACCGAGGGCCTGGACCTGTCCGCCGCGGACCTGGAGTTCCTGCTCTCCGTCGACCGCGAGGTGTGGAAGAAGGAGGCCGCCCTGGTGCCCGAGTTCTTCAAGACCTTCGGTGACCACCTGCCCGGCGAGCTCTGGGACGAGTACCACGCTCTGCTGGACCGCCTGGACCGGTAGGAGTCCGAGTCGGCCCCCTTCCGCGCACGGGGCCGGCGGGCGAGGGGCGCGGGCGCCGCGGCGCCCGCGCCCCTCCGCCGTGTCCGGGCCCCGGCGCCCAGGGGTCCCCCGGCCCCCTCCTCCGGTTCCTGCCAAGGGCCGCGAAGGACACCTCGCTCCAGTGGCCGACGGTGCGGACCGTGCCGTCGTCGACCCGGTCCGGGAGCTCGCCGGTGTCGGCCGGGCGTACTCCGGCCTCCGGGCCGGGGCTTCCCGGAGGCCGGCGCGGGCGGCCTGCCGCTGGTCACGGAGTCGGGGGACATTTGCGGGTGTTCTCCCCTTTCCCTGAAACGGCGACGGGGATCGTGCTACCGATGGGGTACCGACCCGCCTCCGCCCCCTGGGGAGCCCGCATGATGACCCTGATCCTCGTTCTCTCCCTCCTGTTCGCCATGGTGGGCGGAGCAGTCCTGGCCGCCTGGAAGTTCCGTGTCAGCGACGAGTCGTCGGGCGGCGCCGTCGGCGTCGTCATCGCGCCCTGCGCGCTCGCGCTCTACCTCGTGGCGGCGGCGATGGGGGTGGTGATCAGCTGGGAGGACTACACCGCTGCCGAGGACGGCGTGGCCACGGAGGCGGGGGCGGCCCAGGCGCTGTACTGGAGCACCACCGCGTTCCCGGAGGAGGAGGCGGAGGTGGTGCGCGATCAGCTGCGCCACTACCTGACCACGGTCGTCGAGGAGGACTGGCCCCGGATGGAGCAGGACGGGGAGCTGAGCTCCGAGGGCGACGACGCCCTCGCCGTCCTGGCCGCGTCGGTCCGGGTGCTCTCCGTGTCCGACACGGGGGACGGCCTGGACCGGTTGACCGCCCGGCAGGAGATCACCAACCTCAGCGACGCGCGCATCGAGCGGGGCAACGCGGCGGGGGACGAGATCCCCTCCATCCTGCTCGTCATCGCGGGGGTCTCCGCCGTGGCCCTCGCCGTGCTGCCGTTCGTCATGATCAAGCGGGAGGCGAAGGTGGCCTACTTCTGGGCGTCGGTGAACCTCGTGTTCGTGTTCGCCACGACCCTCCTGCTGTTCTACCTGGGCACCCCGTTCACGGAGGTGCTCGCCAACGACCCGGGCGGCATCGAGGAGGCGCTGGCCGCCTTCGACCGGGCCGACCTCGCCATCGACGCCCGGTAACCCCCGGCGGCCGGTCAGCGGCCGCGGGCCCGCCGCCGGTCCGCGTTCCGGTGACCGGCGGCGGTCGCCTCAGCCCGACGAGCGTGCGGCGGAGGCACGGCCCCCGCCGACGGCGGCGGCGACCGCCACCGCCGCCATGATCACCATGGTCCGCATGGGTGTGAAGGCGCCTCCGGAATCCTGGGGCGAGGCCGCCGAGGTGTCCGCGAGGAGGGCCTCACGGGCGGCCTCCTCCACTTCGGGGGAGTCCCGGGGCTGCTCCGGGGCCTCCACCGGGGCCGCGGAGGGCTCCGCCGCCGCGGGTTCGCTGTCCGGTTCCCCGGGGACGCGGGCCGCGGAGTCCGGTACGTCCCCGGGAGCCTCCGCGTCCGGTCCGGCAGGGGGCTCGGGGTCGGGCTCCCCGGGGCTTTCGGGCTCCTCCGGCGCCGGGGGGACCTCCGGCTCGGGCTCGGGCGGGGGCGGCGGGGGCGGGGCGGGAGCCGGGCACGCTGGGGCCTCGCCGTGGTGGACCACCACCCGTGTACCGCCGGCGCACACGAGGACGTGCGACTCGGGCCGGACCTCCACGCGCACGTCCGGGGCGTCCACGTTCACGCCCGAGGGGCCGACGCCGACGGTGGAGCTCCCGTCGCGCACGCTCACCCCCGACGGGCCGACGTCCACGGAGGGGCCGCCCTCTCCGGCGAGCGGGGGCGCCGCGCCGCAGGCGAACAGCAGCGCGCTCGCCGCGAGCAGGGCGGGAAGGGCGTGACGGGAGGTAGGCACGTTACTCCTCGTGGCGCGATCGGGGCACGGGGTGATCGTACGTGGTCGGCGCGGACTCCGCCCCCGGAACCGCGGGTTCAGAGGGAGTGCAGCCGCAGCACCGCGTGCTCCGCCCAGTCCGGCGGACGCGTCAGCTTGGACACCGCCATCATCGTCCCGAAGGCCAGCGGTATGGTCCACGCCGCGGGCTGGGCCAGCAGCACCGTCACCCACCCGGCCGGGGTCGTGAACAGGATCGACCACCCGACCGCTCCGGTGGCGGTCACCGCCCCGACGGCCAGGCCGGACGCGGCGCCGGCCAGGGTGAGCCGCCGCCACCAGATGCCCAGCACCAGCAGCGGACAGAACGTCGACGCCGCCACGGTGAAGGCCCACACCACGAGCACGTTGATGTCGATCATCTGCGCGGGCAGCGCGAGCAGCACCGCCACGCACGCTCCCACGACCACGGCGAGCCGCAGCCTGGGCACGCTCCCCTGGAACAGGTCGTGCGACAGCCCGCCCGCCAGGGCCAGGAGCAGCCCCGAGGACGTGGACAGGAACGCGCCGAAGGCGCCCGCCGCGACCAGCGCGGTCAGGATCGCGCCCACCGACCCCGGCACGGCCTGGGCGGGGAGCACCACCGCGACCGTGTCGGTGCCCTGGAGCAGGACGAGCTGCGGCGTGAGGACCCGTCCGATCAGCCCGTACACGGTCGGGAACAGGTAGAACAGCCCGAGCAGGGCGATCACGCCCACGGCCACGCGGCGGGCGGTGCGCGCCGTCGGGCTCGTGTGGAAGCGCATGATGACGTGCGGCAGGCCCATGCAGCCGAACGTGATCGCCAGCAGGGTCGACCACGTCTCGAACAGCGGGTAGCCGCCCACGTCCAGGAGCGGTGTGCTCCACCGCTCGCTGCCCAGTTCGGGAAGCCCGTCGGGGTGCGGGATCGTGGCGCCCTCGGGGAACACGTACTCGGTGCCCTGCC
>Ga0233363_1000826_pt1 | contig 12861 bp, 12 predicted proteins | sample ElkDunMinimDraft_18_FD_191534 | JGI IMG/M metagenome (GOLD analysis project Ga0233363, IMG submission 191534) | Fecal eukaryotic communites from dung pellets of Tule Elk in California, USA - Elk Dung C16 | ecosystem: Host-associated > Mammals > Digestive system > Large intestine > Fecal | place... | reverse complement strand
CCCCCGGCCAGAGGGACGCGCCCGCGGCGGCCAGCTGCGACGAGGGCGTCAGCGACGTCAGCAGCATGACGACGTAGGGCCCGAGGATCGCCGCGAGCCACACGCCCAGCAGCACGTACAGGCCGGTGCGGCGGGCCACGTGCGGCAGGGTCAGGGCGGTGGGACGGGACAGGTTGGGCGTCCGGGCGCTCATCGGCGGGCCCCCTTCGCGGTCAGCCGGATGTAGAGCACGACGAGGACCGACAGCACCGCCGCCTGCAGCACCGCGTACGCGGCGCCACCACCGAAGTCCATGGCCTTGTAGGCGGTGACGTACGACTGCAGCGAGAGCGTCGTCGACGACAGGCCGGGCCCGCCGCCGGTCATGATGAGGACGAGGTCCACGTAGTTGGCGGTCCAGATCAGCCGCAGCAGCGTCGTGATGAGGATCGTCGGGAGGATGGCCGGCAGCACGACGTGCCGGAAGACGCCCACCGGACCGCAGCCGTCCATGGCCGCGGCCTCCCGCAGCTCGGGTGCGACGCCCTGCAGCGCGGCCAGGATCATCACCGCGAACAGCGGGACGCCCTGCCACACGTCCACCGCGACGAGGGTGGGGAGCGCCGTCGACGACTCGCTGAGGAACGCGATGGGCCGGTCGGTCACCCCCAGCGCGCGCAGCGCCCCGTTGAGGACGCCGTGGTTCGGGTCGAGGATCCAGATCCACATGAGCGCGACGAGGACGCTGGGCGTCGCCCACGGGATCATCGCGAGCCCGCGGTACACCCCGCGCAGCGCGAACCGGGCGTTGAGCAGGTGCGCGCCGACGAGGCCGAGCAGGAGCTGCAGCGCGACCGCGCCGAACGTCCAGACGAGAGTGTTGCGGCCGATCTGTGCGAAGTCCGGGTGGGTGACGATGTCCACGAAGTGCTGGACACCGACGAAGCCCTGGACACCCGAGAACGGGTTGACCTCGTTGAAGGCGAACCACACCGAGCGCACCAGCGGGTACCCGGCGAACGACCCGACGAGCACGATCGCCGGTGCGAGGTACACGTAGGCCTCCAGGCCCCGGCGCCGGGGCCGGGGCCGGGGGGCGGCGGGGGCCACCGCCGCGCGGCGGGTGCCGGGGGCACCGGCACCGGCCGCGCGGGTGGGTGTCATCGTCATGGTGCTCAGTCCTGCTCGAGGAGCTGGGACAGGCGGGTGAGCATCTCCTCACCCGTCTGGTCGCCCTGCAGCGCCAGCTGCACCTGCGTCTGGAACTCCTTCGCGGCGAGCTGGGCGACACCCGGCAGGGCGGGCCAGCTCTTGGCGGTGCGTGCGGCCTCGACGGCGAGCTGCAGGTCCGGGTCGGTGGCGAACGGCTCGGCACCCGCCACGGACTCCAGCACGGGCAGCTGCCCCTGGATCGACGTCGAGATCGCCCGCATCGGCTCCTCGGTGGCCAGCCAGGAGATCCACTCGAAGGCGGCGTCCTTGTCCTGGCACGACTCGAGGACGACGTTGCCGCTCATGGACGTGAGGGTGGCGGGCTCGGTGCCGTCCACGGACGGGATCGGCAGCACGCCCAGCGCGTCGCCGAGGGTCTCGCGCATCGCGTTGAGCGAGCCGGGGTGGTGGATCATCATCGCCGTCGTGCCGGCCGCGAAGTTGGTCTGCACGGGCGCGAACGCCGCCGTGATCGACCCCGGGGGCGCCGCGTCCAGCTCGGTGACGACCGACAGGTACCGCTCGTTCGCGGCGACGGCCTCGGGGCTGGTGAGGGCCACCTCCCCGTCGGCGTCGACGACGTCCGCGCCACCGGCGAACATCCACGCGAGCCACTGGTCCTGCCCGCCGGCGCCGCCGCGCACGTCGAACCCGTACCGGCCCGCCGCCGGGTCGGTCAGCGCGGCCGCCGCGTCGAGGAACTCCTGCTGGGTGGTCGGCGGCTCGACGCCGGCCTGCGCGAACCGGTCCTTGTTGTAGTAGAGCCACAGCGTCACGTACTGGTGCGGCAGCATGTAGACCGCGTCGTCACCCGGCAGGCGCCCGGTGTCCCACAGCGACTCGATGACGTCGTCCTTGCCGTCCCAGGCGTCGACGTGCTCCGTGATGTCGGCGATCATCCCCTGCGGCGCGAACTGCCCCAGCCACCAGTCCTTGCTGCGGGCGGCGCACGCGCCGGTCCCCGACGACGCGGCCGTCAGCAGCCGGTCCTGGTACTGCTCCAGGGGGATCGTGGTGATGTTGACCTGCACGTCGTCGTGCGAGGCGTTGAAGTCCGCGGCCAGGTCGCCCCACGTGCTGTCGGTGGCGTCGTCCTGCCAGAGCCAGTACTCGACGGTGGTCGGGGCGTCGCCGGTGTCCGCGGCGGCACCGCCGCAGGCCGCCATGAGCGTCACCGCCGCCGTCGACAGCGCGACGGCGCGGGCGGTCCTCCGTGCGTTCATTGCTCCTCCTTGAGCCGTGCAGGGGCTGGTGTGGTCGTGCTGCGGGTGTGCTGCGGCTCGCCGCGGCGCTCCGGGCGCCCGGCGAGGGGTCGGGGGTACTGCGAGGGCTAGCCCGGTCCGGGCGGGCCCGGAGGCGCCGCGCGCTCGTGCAGGCGACGGCGCACCCCCCAGAAGTGGGCGTCGAGCTCGTGCTGCGCGAGGCGGACGTCCCGGGCCACGACGGCCTCGAGGATGCGGGCGTGCATGGCGGCGACCGACGGCAGGTCCTCCGGGGCGGCGGCGGCGTCGAGCCGCCCGTGCAGCCGCCAGAACGCCGCCGAGACGCCCTCGAACACGCGGTTCTGCACGGACGAGAACAGCGCGCGGTGGAACGCCTCGTCCTCCTCGTGGACGCGGTGCCCGCGACGCGCCGCCGTGGTCATCGCCGCCACGATCGTGCGCAGCTCGTCCTGCTGGGCCAGCGTCATGCGCGCGGCGACCTGGGCGAGGTGGCTGACCTCGAAGGCGTGGCGGATCTCGAAGAGCTCCTCGACGGACCGGTCGCTGACCCCGAGGACCGCGGCGAGGTGCAGCCCGAAGCGGTCGGGCTCGAACCCGAGCCACACGCGACGCGCACCCTGCCGCGACCGGACCGCACCGAACGCCTCGAGCACCCGCAGCGCCTCACGCACCTGCGGCCGCCCGGCGTGCATGGCCGTGGCGATCTCCGACTCGGCCGGCAGGACGTCGCCCACCCGCAGGCCGAGCTCCACGATCTGCTCCACGAGCCGCACGTCGGCGTCCGACGCCGTGCGCAGCATGTCCGACAAGTTGCCACCTCTTCGTCGAGGGTCAGCCGCGCCTCGTCGCGCGACCTGGCCGACACTAGGAAGAACGCGCCAGGGCCGACAACGACAACCGGTCAGTTGTCCGACAAGCGGTCGGGAGGTTGCGCGGGCTGCTCCGGCGGCCGGTGCGCACTCGACCGACCACCGCCCGGTGTGATCAGCGGCGGCGAGCCCGTGTGTCGGCTCCGGGGTGTCGGCTCAGCGGTGTCGGCTCCGGGGCGTCGGCTCCGCGGCGTCGGCTCCGCGGTGTCGGCTCAGCGGTGTCGGCTCCGCGGCGTCAGAGCCCGCGCTGCCAGGCCACGACCCGGTCGGCCGCCTCCGCCACCACCTGCGGCGACGACGCGAACGACAGCCGCACCCAGCTCCGGCCACCGACGGGGTCGAAGTCGCTGCCCGGGGTGATCGCGACGCCCGCCTCGTCGAGCAGGCGCGCGCAGTACGTCACCGCGTCCAGGCCCGTGCGCGACACGTCGCCGTACAGGTAGAACGCGCCGTCCGCGGGGGCGACGGGGTCCCAGCCCAGGTCGGGCAGGCGGTCGAGCAGCAGCCGCCGCGAGGCCGCGTACCGCTCGACGTTGGCGCGCGCGGCGGCCATGCCGTCGGGGCTGAAGGCCGCGACGCCCGCGTGCTGCGCGAGCGCCGGCGGGCACAGGGCGACGTTGCCCGCGAGCGCGTCGACGGGTGCGACCAGGTCGTCGGGCAGGACCAGCCAGCCCAGCCGCCAGCCGGTCATGGCCCAGTACTTGGAGAACGAGTTGACGACGACGGCCCCCGTGCCGAGGAACTGCGCGGCGGTGGCCGTGGCGGGGGTGGCGCCGGACGCGTCGGGGTACGTGATGCCGTGGTAGATCTCGTCGCTGACCAGGCGCACGCCGTGCTCACCGCACCAGTCCGCGAGCGCGGTGAGCTCGGCCGGCTCGATCATGGTGCCCGTCGGGTTGGCGGGCGACGCGACGACCAGCCCCTCGACGGGCCGGTCCAGCGCCTCGAGCTGCGCCACGGTCGGCTGGTAGCGCTGCTCGGGGCCGCACGGCAGGTCGACGACCTCGCAGCCCAGGGCCGTGAGGATGTTGGCGTAGGCCGGGTAGCCGGGACGGGCGAGCGCGACACGGTCGCCGACGTCGAACGCCCCGAGGAACGCGAGCAGGAACCCGCCGGACGACCCGGTGGTGACCGCGACGCGTGCCGGGTCCACGTCGACGCCGTACGTGTCGCGGTAGTGCGCGGCGATGGCCGCCCGCAGGCCCGGTGCGCCGAGGGACTCGGTGTACCCCAGGTCCCCGGACGTCAGCAGCTCGATCGCCCGCTGCCGCACGACGTCGGACGCCCCGGTCGACGGCTCACCGGCGCAGAGGTTGAGCACGTGCTCCCCGGCGGCGCGGCGCGCGTTGGCGGCGGCCAGGATCTCCATGACGGCGAACGGGGGGACGTGGGCGCGGGCGGCGACCTTCATGGGGTCAGTGTCCACGGTCCCGCGGCGCGTCGGGGCCGTCCCGCCCCGCCGCGCACGGCCGCGCGGGAGGTCAGGTCGCCAGCGAGACGATCGAGGCGACGCTGATCGCCACGACGACGGCGTTGAAGACGAACGCCGCCAGCGCGTGCCCGGTGACGGTCCGGCGCAGCGCGCTGCGGGTGACCGTGACGTCCGTCGTGCCGAACGTCGTGGCCACGGCCACCGCGACGTACAGGTAGTCCGCGAAGACGCGCGGCTCGTCCCCGGCGAAGCGCAGGCCGCCGTCGAGCAGGTCGCGGCGCAGGTAGTCGATCGCGTACGTGACGACCATCGTCGCCCACGCGCTGACCACCAGGACGATCCCGACCGCCACGAGCACCGGCTGGGGCAGGCCGCTGGGCAGCCCGCCGCTCTGCGGCAGCACGACGACCGCCGTCACCATGGCGCCGAGCCCGACCGCGAGCGCGGCCCCGGCACCCGGCTCGGTGAGCAGCAGCCACCGGTGCAGCGGCCCGCGGCGCGGCATCGTCGCGGCAGCGCGCGCGACGACCTCCGGACCCGCCGGCAGGTACAGCACGAGCGTCAGGACGACGTAGAGCACCTGGTAGGCCGCCATGCCGACGAGCAGACCGTCGACCAGGGTCCAGGACGCGCCGGCCTCGACCGCGCGGCCGGCCACCCCGAGGGCGATGCCGACGGCACCCCCGAGGGAGGACCGGAAGGTCTCGGTGAGGGCGAGGTCGTGCAGCCGCCGTCCGAGCGCACGTCCCGACGCGGCGACGCCGCGCCGGACGACGCCACTGCGGTCCCCTGCCACGGCCCGGACCCTACTGGTGGGCACCGGCGCCGCCGCACGCGTGACCTGCGCAGGTTGTGCAGCCGACACGTCCACGCCGGCCGCCCGGCGCCCGACCGGGCCGGCAGCCCCGCTACCCGGCCGCGGCCACCGGCACCAGCGGCCGGCGCGCCACCGTCAGCACGTGCGTGTCGGGCCAGTCCACCGGCGCGCCCGTCGCGGGGTCGCGCAGCGCCGCACCCACCCGTAGCCGGTTCTCGACGAACCAGTCGTTGCGCCACGGCCCGCTGCCGGGCTCGAGCTCGAACCCGACGCCCTCGAGCAACGTGCGCCAGTCGTCGCCGGTCATGTCGCAGAACCGCTCGTGGCACTCCGAGAGCCACGAGTCGGTGTAGTCACGCGTGTACAGGTACTCCATCGCGGTGCGCAGGGTCGTGCGCGCGACGCTGCGGACCTGCCCGACCTCGACCCACTCGACCTCGACGGTCGCGCCGGACAGTGCCGGGAAGTCCTGTGCGAACTGCACCAGCCGCGCCGCGGGCGACAGCGCCGCGACGTGCGCGGCGGCCTCGGGCCGCGGCAGCCCGGACAGGTCCCGCGCGGGGACGTCGGCGTCACCGTCGAGCACCAGGTCGACGACGCGCTCGGGGTCCGCCGGGCCGAGCACGTCGGAGTTGATCCACACGCCGCCGGGCCGGGTGTGCGCGAAGAGGCGCGCGGCCAGCAGCTCCAGGTCGTCGCGGCCGCGGCCGTAGCTGGAGATCTCGTGGGTCAGCGCGATCGTCGTCGTGGTGTCCACCGACCGGTCGGGGAACACCGGCCCCAGCAGCAGGTTGCGCTGGGCGAAGAACACGTTGGGGTTGGCGAACACGCCCTGCGCGCGGCGGTGCTCGGCCTCGGCGACCAGGTGCCGGGACACGTCGACGCCGTACAGGTCGGACTCCGCCAGGCGCGGGTCCTTCGCCGCCCGCTCCAGCAGCCCGCCCGCCGCGCAGCCCAGGTCGACGACCCGGCCCGGGCGCACGTGCGGGGCGACCTGGGCCCACTTGCGGTCCGACGCGTCGTCGAACGCGGCCGTGTAGGTGGTGTAGTCGCGGGTCTCGGTGAGGTCACCGTCGTCCTGCACGGTCGGGTCGGTGTGCACCAGCCGGACGTGCTCGTCCAGGCGGTACCGCTCGTAGAACGCGACCGCCTCGGGGTGCGCGAGCGCGCGCCACGCGTCGTCGCCCGCGACCATCCGCTCGAGCACGTCCCACGGGCGCACCGGGTCGCGCGGGTCGCCGGCCTCGACGGCCGCGATGCGGAACCCCTCGGCCGCGTACAGCTCCGCGACCTCCGGCGTGGAGCACGCCACGACCGTCTCGGCGGGCGTCAGCGCCTCGCCCAGCACCAGCTCGCACGTCGCGAGGACCGTGTGCGCGAACCGCGGGCTCGGGGGCACGTCGGCCACGGGGACGACGAGCGAGGGCAGCCCTGCGCGCGTGGTCACCGCCTCGACCATCGCCTCGCGGCGGTGCGCCGGGACGGGGTTGCGCCGGGTGCCGCTGTGCGTGGCGGAGGTCAGCGCCCACACCACGCGCGCGTCGGACGTGCAGGTCACGGGCTCGCCCGCGGTGTCGACGACCTTGCCGGCGAGCAGGTCGCCCAGGTACGCGACCTGGAACGCGGTGACCAGGTGGTGGCGGCCGGGGAACAGGACGTGGCGGATCGCGGGAGGCGGGGTCACGGGAGGCACAGCGAGCACCGTGCCACACCGCGGCCGGACGTCACGTCAGGCGCGGGGGTGATCCGCCGCGTCGCCGGGGGCGCCGTCCCGTCGCTCCGCGAGAGCCTCGCGGACGAAGTCGACGATCCCGTCGGCGGCCGCCTCGATCTCCGCGAGCGTCGTCTCGAACCCCTCCTCGGGGCCGTACCAGGGGTCGTCGACGTCGAGGACGTGCTCCGGCTGACCGGGCTCCGCGGGCGCGGCCGGGTCGAAGGTGCGGAACATGCGGACCCGCCCGGTCAGGGCCGGGTCGCCGTCGGCCAGGCGGCGCAGGGCGCGGGCGTGCGCCGCGGTCATGGGCAGGACGAGGTCCCGCGCGGCGAGGTCGGTCGGGCGGGTCTGCCGCGCCCGGTGGCCGTCCCCGGTCGGGTAGCCGTGCCGGCGCAGCACGGCGCGCGCCCGCCAGTCGACCGGGTTGCCGTGCTCCTCGTCGCTGATGCCGGTGGAGTCGACCTGCACCGCGTCGGCCAGGCCGGCGGCCGCGAACCGCTCGCGGAGCACGATCTCCGCCATCGGGGAGCGGCAGATGTTGCCGGTGCACACGGTCATCACGCGGTACGGGCTGGTCACCCGGCCATCCTCGCAGCATCCGCGCGACGGCCCCCTGGATCGTTACAACGCGGCGCGGATCCTCACCGACCTCACATGCCGCGGACCCCGCCGCACCCGCCCCGGTGAGGCACGGCACCGGCCGCACCGGGCGGCACGGCCGGTGCGGCGTCGGAAGATGGTGGGGTGGATCCCGCAGCCGACCGTGCGCAGCGCCTCGTCGCCGCCGTGCGCATGCGCGACGCCGCGACGGTGCTGCACCTCGACGCCGACGCGTTCTTCGCGGCCGTCGAGCAGCGCGACAAGCCGTCGCTGCGCGGCAAGCCGGTGCTGGTGGGCGGGATCGGCGGGCGGGGGGTCGTCTCGACCGCGTCGTACGAGGCGCGCCGGCACGGCGCCCGCTCCGCGATGCCCATGTCCCGGGCCCGGCGCCTCAGCCCCGGGGCCGCGGTGCTGACGCCCCGGTTCGCGGCGTACGCGGCGTACTCGCAGGTCATCATGGGGGTGCTGCGGGACCTGACGCCCGCGGTCGAGCCCCTGTCGATCGACGAGGCGTTCGCCGACCTCGCCCTCGCGCCCGGCGACGTCGGGGATCCGGAGGACGTCGCCGCACGCGTCCAGGCGCGCGTCACCGAGCTCACCGGGCTCACCGTGTCCGTAGGCGTCGGCCGCTCCAAGCTGGTCGCCAAGATCGCGTCCGACCTGCGCAAGCCCGGCGGCGTCGTCGTGGTGCGCCCCGAGGACGAGGACCACGTGCTGCTGCCGCTGGACGTGCGGACCGTCCCGGGGGTCGGCCCGGCGACGCAGGGCGCGCTGGAGCGCCTGGGCGTGCGGACCGTCGCCGACCTGCGCCGCCAGCCGCTCGACACGCTGACGATGACGCTCGGCGAGGCGCACGGCACCGGGCTGTACCTGATGTCCCGCGGGCTGGACGACCGGCCCGTGGTCACCACCTCCGAGCGCAAGTCCGCCGGCGCCGAGCGCACCTTCGCCGTCGACCTGCGCGGCAAGGACCTGGTGCTCTCGGCCGTCGACGACGTCGTCGACGAGGCGCTGCAGCGCCTGGAGCGGCACGGCGGCGCGGCCCGGACCGTCGTCGCCAAGGTCCGCTACGCCGACTTCTCGACCGTCACGCGCTCCGTGACGTTCCCGCACCCGACCGCCTCGGAGTCCGAGCTGCGCGACGCCGCCCGGCGCGCGGTGCTCGCGGCGGGCGTGGTGGAGCCGGTGCGGCTGCTCGGGGTCGCGTTCCACGCGCTGTCGTCGCACGCCCAGCTGGCCCTCGACCTGGACGCGCACCTGTTCGACGCCCCGCGGCGGGCCGTGGTCGGGGAGCACGACCACGTGGGCGGGCGGCTGGCCGTGGCCGACGCCGACCGGCCCACGGACGGTGCCGACGTGACCGGCAACGACACGCCGGACGAGGAGCCCACCGGACCGCGAGGCGAGGGTGACGCCGGACCGCGCGGGGACGACGCCGTACGGGACGACGACGGTGTGCAGGAGCACGACGCCGGACCGACGCTCCCCGACGGGTCCACCGCGCCCGACGGGTCCACCGCGCCCGACGTGGACGACGTCGTGGCCGGGCTCGTCGCGGACGACGCGCGCCTGGTGGGCGCGGAGAAGGCCGTCGTCGGCCGCCCGCTCGGCGGCTCCGCGGTGGGCCGTCTGCTGGAGGAGTCGAACGCCCGGCCCGGCCTGGACGTGGAGCACGCGACCCTCGGGCGCGGCTGGGTGGTGCACGTGCGCGGCCGGGAGGCGACCGTGCGGTTCGAGACCGCCCTGACGCCGCCGGCGCGGTCGCGCGTGCTCGACCTGGACGCGGACCCGCTCGTGCTCGTCGAGCCGGTGGGCGTCACACCGCCGTCGGCGGGGCCGTCGGCGGGGCCGTCGGCGCTGCGCGGCGACGGCTGAGGGCGGCGACCCCGGCGGCGACCGCCACGCCCACGGCCGCTCCGACGACCAGCTGGGCAGCCAGCTCGGCACCGGGCAGGGGCCGGACGGCCCGGGTGGCCAGCAGGGTGGCGACGGTGAGGGCCACGAGCAGGACCACCTCGAGGACGGTCCACCAGCGCGTGCCGTCGCGGCGGGTCCGCGCGCGCACGGTGCTGACGCCCGCGACCGTCATCGCCGCGGCGAGCGCGGCCGGGCCGAGGTCGGTCAGCACCCACGCCAGGACCAGCACACCGCTCATGACGGCACGCGCCCACAGGTCCGGGTCGCGGTACCAGGGTGCGTCGCCGGCGTCAGGCGGGTCGGACCCGCGGTAGGCCTGCGGGTCGACGGGCCGTGCGGCCGGGATGCCCGACGTGTCCTGGTGTGCGTCCACCCGCACATCCTGGCGGGCGGCGACCCGTTCGCGCAGGCGTTCCGGCTCGCCGGACGCCCGCGTCTCTCCCGGACGGGGTCAGTCGCGGGCCGTCAGGACCACCGGGCCGCGCTTGGTGATCGCGACCGTGTGCTCCGCGTGCGCGGCGAGGGACCCGTCGGCGCTGCGGATGGTCCACCCGTCGTCGTCGACCACGTAGTCGCTCCCGCCCGCCATGAACCAGGGCTCGATCGCGATGACGAGGCCCGGCTTGAGCCGGCTGCCGCTGCCGGGGCGCCCGTCGTTCGGCACGTGCGGGTCCTCGTGCATGGTCCGGCCCACGCCGTGGCCGCCGAAGTCGGTGTTGAGCCCGTACCCACCCTGGCGCGCGATGCGTCCGATCGCCGCCGAGACGTCACCCATGCGCGCGTTCGGCTGCGCGGCGGCGATGCCGGCGGCCAGCGCCTGCTCGGTCGCCGCGATGAGCCGCTGCGCCTCGGGGGTCTGCGTGCCCAGCTGGAACGTCAGCGCCGAGTCGGCCACCCAGCCCTCGACCTGGCAGGCGAAGTCGATGCTCAGCACGTCGCCGTCCTGCAGCACCCGCTCCGACGGCAGGCCGTGCAGCGCGTCGGCGTTGACCGACGTGCACAGGACGCCCGGGTACGGCATCGCCCCGAAGCTCGGGTGGTAGCCCAGGTAGACGGAGTGCGCACCGGCCTTCGCGATCAGCTCGCGGGCGTGCGCGTCGAGGTCGTTCGTCGTCATGCCGACGCGGGTGAACTCGCGCAACGACGTCAGGACGTCGGCCACGAACCGCCCGGCGGGGCGCATCTGCTCGATCTCTGCGGGGGACTTGAGTGCCACGCCTCCACCCTCTCATCCGCCGCGGGCGCGGCGGCGGGCCCCTGCAGGCGGGTGGTGCGGACCGGGTCGCGGGCAGGGAACAGCCCGTGGGCCGGACCCCTGACGGGGCCCTGCCGCGAGGGACGAGGTCGCGGCTCCCACGGGCTGCGGTGACTGCCGGTACTCGCCTGCCGCCCTGCCGGCTGTGCCGGCGGAGCATGAGCGGATCGAGCAGTCCGTCCGATGACTCGGGCGGCTAGCGGGCAGCCACCTCACGCGTCCGGAAAGACTTCATGTCTCGGACCACCTCCCTTCCGTGTACCGACGACGCTACGTCGCCCCCCACGCGACGCCAAGGGGTTTTTCCCGACGGCGCAGCGGGGCGGGGCGTCAGACGGTGGCGGGCCGGGAGGCAGCCACGACCGCCGTGCGCCGGGACGCGGGCGGACGCGACATCACCATCGGCGCGGACGCGAGGCCGCGCACCGGGCCGACGTCGACGAACCCGTGGCGCCGGTACAGACGCCGGTTCTGCTCGGTCGACGACTCGAGGTGGGCGGGGGCGTCCTGCGCGTCGACCACGGCCAGCCGGCTGCGCAGCAGCGCCGTGCCGACGCCCGTGGCGCGCGCCCGGTGGGCGACGCCGATCTCCTGCAGGTACCAGTGCGGCGCCCGCGGGCGGTGCCGGTCGATCGTGTGCTTGGTGACCGCGGCCCGCAGCAGGCCACGGATCCCGCAGGCGCGGGCGAAGGCCGGCAGCTGCGCGGCGAGCTGCACGACGCTCGTGGTCGCGCCCGGCGCGTCCCAGATGGCGACGCCCACCACGTCCGGGTCGCCCGCGTGCCGGGCGACGTCGGCCGTGCCGTCGGCGACGGCCGGTCGCAGCAGGCCGACGAAGAGGTGCTCCAGGCGGGCGCGCCGGCCGGCCGGGTCGCGGTCGCCCACCAGCGGGGCCGTCACGGGGTCGTCCGCGAACGCCTCGGCCAGGACCGCCGCCGCAGCGACGACGTCGCTCGGTGCGGCGGGGGCGACGATGATCACGGGTCCTCCAGCGGACGGCGCCGCGGGTGCGGGGCGGGTGCAGGGCGCGGGTGCGGGGTCTCACGCTAGGCCGAGTTGGCCAGGTGTCCAAGTCGACTGGCCAAGTCTGCCTAGGATGGTGCGGTGAGCACGACCGGGAGCGGGTCCCACCGTCCCGTCGACGAGCGCCGGGCGCAGCTGCTCGACGCCGCGGTGGCCCTGCTGCGCGAGCAGGGCCTGGCCGGCCTCACCACCCGCGCCGTGACGACCCGGGCCGGCCTGCCGCACGGGATCTTCCACTACGCGTTCGGATCCAAGGCGGCCCTCGTGCGCGCCCTCGTCGACCGCGAGCTCACCGGCGCCGCGGCGGCCTGGGGCGCCGCGGTGGCCACGGACGACCTGGAGACTGCGCTGCGTCGCGCCGTCCGGACCCAGCTCGACATCGTCCGGGCCGACCCCGAGCACCAGGCCATGGTGTTCGAGCTGATCCGCGCCGCCCGCGACGACGGCGGACCCAGCGTGGTGACCTGGGAGCGGCAGCAGTACCTGGCGGAGATCGAGCGGCAGCTCACCGCGTGGTCGGGGCACGGCGGCGTCACGTGGGCGGCGCCCGTCGCGCACGTCGCGGCCCTGCTGCTGTCCGCCTCCGACGGCATCGTCCAGGCCTGGGTCGCCGACCACGACGACGAGCGTGCCGACGCGTCGGTCGACCTGCTGGCGCGCGCGGTCGCGTCGCTCGCCGCCACCTCCTGACGACCCCCGCCCGGCGGCGTCCCGCCCGGCACCGCCCGACCGACCGCAGGGACGGCGCGGACGCCGGGAGGCGGGGTCGGCGGCGCCGCGGGGAGAGCGCATCCCGTCCGACGGCTCGGACAGACCCCCT
>Ga0233363_1000825_pt1 | contig 12884 bp, 13 predicted proteins | sample ElkDunMinimDraft_18_FD_191534 | JGI IMG/M metagenome (GOLD analysis project Ga0233363, IMG submission 191534) | Fecal eukaryotic communites from dung pellets of Tule Elk in California, USA - Elk Dung C16 | ecosystem: Host-associated > Mammals > Digestive system > Large intestine > Fecal | place... | reverse complement strand
CGGATGCCAGTCCATGCATGCATTGCGCAGGGTCGACAGCGGCAATTGAAATGAATCCATCGCGATAAAGAGATATGATCATTTCCAGATCCGCCAGCGGCGCCGCGCATGATCCCGATCAGTTTCGAGTTCTACCCGCCCAAGACCGACGACCAGCGCACGCAGCTGGATCGCACCGTGAGGAAGCTGGCAGCACACGCGCCCGAATACGTGACGTGCACCTTCGGCGCCGGCGGCTCCACGCTGAGCTACACGCCCGAGACTGTGCGCCGGCTCAATCAAGAGCATCGTCTCGACGCCGCGCCGCACCTGTCGTGCATGGGCGGCAGTCGCGAAGAGATACGCGAGCTGCTCAAGCTCTATCGTGCGATGGGTTGCAACCGGATCGTGGCGCTGCGCGGCGACCTGCCTTCCGGCATGGGCCATGCGGGCGACATGCGTTACGCCTCGGAGCTGGTGGCCTTCATCCGCAGCGAGTTCGGCGACCTGTTCCGCATCGAGGTGGGGTGCTACCCCGAAATCCATCCCCAGGCCGATGATGCACGCGCGGACCTGGGTCATTTCAAGGCCAAGGTCGATGCCGGCGCCGATGCCGCCATCACCCAGTATTTCTACAACGCGGATGCGTATTTCCACTTCGTCGACAGCGCGCGCCGCGCGGGCGTGGAGGTGCCAATCATTCCCGGGGTCATGCCGATTTCGAACTTCAGCCAGCTGCGCCGTTTCTCGGAAGGCTGCGGGGCCGAGATCCCCCGCTGGATACTCCGGCAGATGAGCGCTTACGGTGACGATGTCGATGCGATCCGCGAGCTGGCCGTCGACGTCGTGACCCGGCTGTGCGAACGCCTGATCGCCGGGGGTGCGCCGGCACTGCACTTCTACACGCTCAACCTCGCCCGCCCGACCCAGGCAGTGCTGGCGCGCCTGTCCTGAGGCGCGCGTGCCACTGTCGCAGCCGCGGCCCAGCCGCTAGTCTGCACGGATGCCCCGCCGACTCCTGACCACCGCCCTGCTGGCCCTCGTGGCCGTGCCGGCGTTGCAGGTGCCGCTGCTCGGTGCACAGGTGCGGCGCTGCACCGCGCCGGACGGCGGCACGATCTACACCGACCGCAGTTGCCAGGCTGTCGGCGCGACCGCGAGTACGCCGCGCGCCAATGCCCCCGCGTCGCGGCCCTCCGGGCTGAGTTGCCAACGCCATCTGCGCGGCCTGATCCAGGAACTGGGCTTCGCGATCCAGCAGCACGACACCAATCGCCTGGTCGGCCTCTACCACTGGCCGGGTCTGAGCCAGAGCGGCGGTTACCGGATCCTCGACCGCCTGGACGGGATCGCCCAGCGACCGCTGATCGACATCACCGCCCAGCGCCCGGCCCAGCCGGTGCTGGCCCAGCAGCAGCTCGGGTTCACGGGCTGGGTGAGCGCGCGCGACATTCCCACCGCAGCGCCCGAGCGCGCACCGACCTCCCTGCGCGTGGACCAGAGCGGCAGCAGCGGCGACACCGTACAGACGGTGTTCGGCCTGCGCCGCCATCTGGGCTGCTGGTGGCTGAGCCTCTAGCGCGCGCTTCGGGCAGAATCTCCGCTCCATCCTCTGCGAGCGTAACGATGCACTATCCCGAATGGATCTGGCAGAACGGCAGCATCAAGCCGTGGGCCGAGGCCACGACCCATGTCATGTCGCACGCGCTGCACTACGGCTCGTCGGTGTTCGAAGGCATCCGCTGCTACGACACGCCGAGCGGCCCGGCGATCTTCCGCCTGACCGAACACAATCGCCGCCTCTACGCCTCGGCGCGAATCCACGAGATCGAGATTCCCTATGATCTCGACACGCTCAACGCGGCATCGCGCGAGGTGATCCTCAGGAACGGCTTCCGCTCGGCGTATCTGCGTCCGGTCGCCTATCGCGGCCTCGGCGGGTTCGGACTGTCGGCCGACACGCCGGTCGATGTCGCCGTCGCAACCTGGCAGATGGGCGCCTATCTCGGCGACGACGTGCTGGAGAACGGCATCGACGCCTGTGTGTCCAGCTGGCAGCGTTTCGCGCCGAACACCATTCCCGCAGGCGCCAAGGCCGGCGGCAATTACCTCTCCGGCCAGCTGGTGGCGCGCGAGGCACGGCGCCTGGGTTTCGGAGAGGGCATCGCGCTCGCGTCGACGGGCCTGCTCAGCGAAGGCGCCGGTGAGAACCTGTTCCTGGTCTTCGACGGCGCCCTGCACACCACCCCGGTCAGCGCGGCGCTGCTCAACGGCATCACCCGGCACACGATCATCACCCTCGCCCGCGCCAACGGCATCGAGGTGATCGAGCGCGACCTGCCGCGCGAATATCTGTACCTGTGCGATGAGCTTTTCATGTGCGGAACCGCGGCGGAGATCACCCCGATCCGCTCGGTCGATGGCCGCCAGGTGGGCACCGGCCGCGCAGGCGACGTGACCCGGCGCCTGCAGGACCTGTTCTTCGGCCTGTTCAAGGGCACCACGCCCGACGTGCACGGCTGGCTGGAACCGCTGGAGCCGTGAAGGCTCGCCTCGATGCCGGCGTCAGTCCGCCGGCATCGATGGCGCCGGCGGCCGGAACGACAGCGTCGCCACCACGCCGCGGGTCGGACCGGGCACCACGCGCACCTGCCAGCCGTACAGCGCGCACAGGCGGCGCACGATCGACAGGCCGATGCCGCCGCCCTGGGAATGCTCGGCATGGGTGCCGCGATAGCCGCGTTCGAACAGGCGCGCGGCATCCTCGGCGCTGAGCCCTGGCCCGGAATCGGCGACTTCCACGGCGTGATCGCCCAGCCGCACGACCACTTCGCCCTCGAGCGTGTACTTGATCGCGTTGCCCACCAGGTTGCCGACGGCGACGGTGACCGCCGACTCCGGTGCATCGACAATCAGCGGCCGCGGGCCTGCCTCCAGCCGGAGCGTGAGCGGCTTGCCGCCCAGCTGCCCCCGGTGCGCGTCGAACAACTGTTCGACGACGCGGCCGACATCGGTCGCCCCGTGGCCGCGTTCGTTGCGCGACAGCAACAGCAGTGCGCTGATCAGGTCGGTGCACTGCTGCTCGGCGCGCTGGATGCGCAGCAGCCGGGTACGGGTCTTGTCGTCGAGGTCGGGCCGCGACAGCAGCAACTCGACTGCGCCGCGTATCACCGCCAAGGGTGTACGCAGTTCATGACTGACGTCGGCGTTGAACTCGCGGTCGCGCTGGACCACTTCGGTCAGCCGGAACGCATAGTCGTCGAGTGCGCTGGCCAGCTGGCCGACCTCGTCGTCCGGGAAATGCGGCGCAAGCGCCTCGGGCATGGAACTGTCCCCAGACCGGCTCAGCCGGGCAGCCAGCGCCGACACCGGGCTCATGACCCGGGCCGCCGACCACCAGCCGATCAACAGCGACAGCAGCGACACCAGCACCACCGATCCGAAGATCGCCCGCTGGAACTGCGTCGCGCCGCGCATGGTCTCGCTCATGTCATAGGCGAGGAAGAACCACTCGTCGGGCGTCTTGCGCACCGCGAGCTTGTACATGAAGGGCGTGCCATCCTCGTCGATGCCACTGAGGTTGTGGATGCCGTCGCCGAGTTCGTACCAGTCGGGCTGCTCACGACGCAGCTCCTCGAAGCGTTCGCGCTTGACCACGCGCGCGCGGATCTGCTCGACGGGCACTGCCGGATTACGCGCGGGATCCACGTAATAGCGACGCGCATACTCGTCGATGTTGCGGTTCATCAGGTCTTCGACCAGCGTGTTCTCGACGCGGTCGCGCGCTTCCTGGGTCAGGAACGCGAAGATCGTCGTGAGCCCGAGACCGAGCAGCACGAACGACAGGATGATGCGGCTGCGCAGCCGCCTGCGGAAACGGCGGCGACTGCGGGTCCGGGCCGGGCGGCCCGGACTCGATTCAGCTGGCCGCATCGGGAACCGCGATGCGGTAGCCGATCCCGTGGCGGGTCTGGATGTAGGGAACGTCGAAGGGCTTGTCGATCACCGCACGCAGCCCATGGATGTGCACGCGCAGGGAATCGGAATCGGGCAGTTCCTCACCCCAGACCCGGGTTTCCAGCTCCTGGCGGGTCACCACGGCCGGGGATGCTTCCATCAGTGACTGCAGGATCTTCAGGGCGGTCGGGTTGAGCTGCAGCAGCTTGCCACCGCGGCGCACCTCCAGGGTGTCGAGGTTGTACTCGACATCGCCGACATCGAGAACGCGCGTGTGCGTGCCCTTGCCGCGGCGGGAAAGTGCGTTCAGACGCACCTCCACTTCCTGCAGAGCGAACGGCTTGACCAGATAGTCGTCGGCACCGGAATCGAAACCGGCCAGCTTGTTGTCCAGGCTGTCGCGCGCGGTGAGCATCAACACCGGCGTCTGCTTGCGCGCGTCGTTGCGCAGCTTGCGGCAGACCTCTAGGCCATCCATGCCCGGCAGGTTGAGGTCGAGCACGATCGCGTCGAAGTCGTGGACCACTGCGAGATGCAGGCCGGTCACGCCGTCGGCAGCGAAATCGACCGTATGCCCGCGGTCTTCGAGGTAATCCCCCAGATTCGCGGCGATGTCCTGATTGTCTTCGATAACGAGAATGTGCATTTGAACCCCTTACCGCTCGTTACTTTCGGCTTTCTTGTGATAGCGCATGAGATCCTGTGCGCCGTCGCGTTCACGATTCCGCGCGGCAACGGTCATGCACCGGTTGATTGGACGATTCGAGCCGGTGGGCTTTTCGCGCCTGCAGACCAGACGGCTGTCTGCGTGGGCCCGCGACAGCAGGGCGTTGACCCGCTCCTGCTCATTGAAGACCTCAATCCGCGTCGCGTCGGGCAACCGCTTCACGTCCTGCCCATCGCCCAGCAGCCCCGACATCCGGGCGAGCGAGTCTCGCACGATCTGCATGTCCTCCGGAGAAATCTCCTTGTAGATCTCTCCCTCGGCCAAGGCCTGGAGGATGACCCGACGCTGCGCCTCGAACGAGCGTTCCACGTCGATTCCCTTGTCCAGGGCGACCGCATCGTTCGAATTGATCGACGCACTCGCGGCCGCCAGCGGCAGAAAAGCAAGAAAGACCGGAAGCATCCACCTGTACATGCGACAACTCCTGTAATCGAGGGAAATACGCCGCTCCACGGCGTGGTTCGATTCTGCCTGCAGGGCGGGGACGGGACAATGATTATGGCCGCGGGCACAAAAAGACCCGGACGAAGATCGCCCGGGTCGAAGGTGTTGCCCCGATTGCCGTCATCCGCTAAGTCCCCGGCGAACCGGGGTGGAGAGAGCGCTAGCGCATTCCGGACTTGCAGGCTACGCGCGCCGCCGTCGAAATAAGGTAAGAATTCGTTCAACTTCCGTTGGCCGGGGCCTGCCGCCCACGGCGGCTGCCCGCGCGGCCCCGGACATGGGCCGCGAGGTGATCGACAATGCCACCGGCGATGTCGTCGCAGGTCGCCGCCTCGATACCCTCCAGACCGGGGGAGGCGTTGACCTCGAGCACCAGCGGGCCACGCTCGGAGCGGATCAGGTCCACCCCGGCGATACCCAGACCGATCACCTGGGCCGCCCGCACGGCGACCGCACGCTCCTCGGGCGTGGTGTCGACCGGCGTCGCGGTCCCGCCGCGATGGAGGTTGGAGCGGAAGTCGCCCGGCGGCGCCTGCCGCTGCATCGCTCCGATCACGCGATCACCCACCACGAAACAACGCAGGTCGGCGCCCTGCGCCTCGGCGATGAACTCCTGCACCACGAAGCTGGCATACAGCCCCCGCAGTGCTTCGACGACGCCGCGCGAGGCCGAGGGCTTTTCGGTCAGCATCACCCCCGCACCCTGGCTGCCCTCGTTGAGCTTGATCACGTGCGGCGGCGGGCCGAGCATCGCCAGCAGGTCGTCGGTGTCGTCGGGGTTGTCGCCGAACACCGTGACCGGAAGACCAAGGCCCTCGGCAGCGAGCAGTTGCTGGCAGCGCAGCTTGTCGCGCGCGCGCGCGAATGCCGCCGAGGGATTCGGCGCGAAGGTGCCCATCAGTTCGAACTGGTGCAGCACCGCGCAGCCGTAGCGCGTCACCGACGCTGCGAAGCGCGGAATCACGGCGTCGTAGTCGACGATCGGCTTGCCCTTGTAGCGCATCGAGATGCCCTCGCTGCCGATGCGCATGTAGCAGCGCAGCGGATCGAGCACGCGCACCGAATGCCCGCGCGCGCGCGCCGCCTCGACCAGGCGCCGCGTGGAATAGAGCCTGGTGTTGCGGGAGAGGATCGCGAGCTTCATCGAATCACCGGTAGGGCGCATGCCCCAGGACAGACCGCCAACGAAAAGCGGCGACACCAGTTCATTGGTGTCGCCGCCGGATGCAGCTGGAACGTGGAGCGGGTGATGGGAATCGAACCCACGCTAGCAGCTTGGGAAGCTGCAGTTCTACCATTGAACTACACCCGCGCGAGATGCCCAGTCTATGCTGCGGCCGCGCGCGTTGGCAACGCCGCCGACGTGACGGCGGCGTTGTGCACCGGGATCAGAAGCCCGCGCCGATTGTCGCGAAGAAGGTCGTGTTGCTGCCGGCCTTCTGCCCCACCGTCAGGCTCGCGCCGAGGTTGGCATCCAGCCCGAACAGACGGGTCTGGGTGCCCAGCGTCGCGGTCGCGTAGCTGTCGTCGTAGGCGCGTGCCGGAACGGCATAGGGCAGCGTCGACGGCAGCGACTGGGCCTGCGCGAAGGCCTCGGCCGGGGCGTCCTCGAATTCGCGGTCGACGGTGAGACGCGCGTAGGGGCGCAGCGCATCACTGGCGGCATACGCGATCTGCCAGCCGGCGCTGCCGACCAGCGAGTCGATGTCCTGGGCCGGATAGGCCAGCGAGCTCGACAGCGTGGGCTCGCTCTCGGCGAATCCGTCGATCTTGATGCGCTGGGCGACCAGCGACAGGACCGGGCCGTGCTGCATCGCGCCCTCGCCGAAGTTCCATCCTGCGGCGATCGCTGCCGTCGTGTTGCTGCCGTCGGCCTGGCCGCGATGCAGGCGGGTGACCGGGCCGATCTGCACGGTGCGGTCGGAGTCGACGTCCAGCCAGGTGTAGCTGAGCTGGGCATTGACCCAGGCGCCGCCGTCGGCGCGCCAGCCGATGAAGGCGCCGGCCGTGGTCTCGGCCTGGTCCCAGCTGCCGCGGCGCCTGCCCCAGTCGTTGCCCTGCTTGCCGTAACCGATGAAGCCGCCGAACGTCGTGGCGCCCGTCGTCCAGTCGAGTCCCGCGGTCACCGCCGGGCCGATGCCGTCGTAGGCATCGCCATGGTCGTAGCGCTGCATGTCGGCGCGCACGTCCGTCCACCAGCTGCGGCCCTCGCCGCGGGCCGGCGCCAGGCTCAGGCGGTTGTTGATCCGGTCCGCCCGGGCGCGGCCGGTCATCGCCGCCGACTGCGGCAGGACCGCGATCTGCTGCGGGCCATCGATCATGGCAATTGCAAGGTCGGCGACCATTTCGTTGGCGCGCGCCGCCGGATGCACGCCATCGGCGAACAGGTACGACTCCCCGGCGGACGGCGTCACATAGGAGTTGGGATTGCAGAACAGCGAGGAATCCCCGGCAGGCGCAGGCTGGGTGCGGCATGCCGGCGAGGTCACGTTGGCAAAGCCGTACAGCGCCGGCGCGGCCGAGACTTCCTGCAGGAAGTGGAAGGCGTCCACCGGGATCACCCGCAGCCCCTGGCTCGCGAGCCCGCCGTAGAGGGCGGCGTTATAGGTGCTCGCCAGCTGGGTGCCGGCCGCCATCGCCGCGGCGCCGCCTGCGCGCGACTGGGGGGTGAGGCCGAGATCGGGGATCGCCGGCACGACGACGTAGCGCGCGCCTGCGTTCTGCAACGCAGCGACCAGACCGACCTGCGCGGTCACCGCCGTGCCGATGATCTGCTGCGCCTGGGCGGGGGCCGCAGAGACTGCGAACAGATCGTTTGCGCCGCCCCAGACGCTGTAGAGCGCGTCGGCATCCGCGCGCCCGCCGTTGGCGGCCAGATAACGACCGACCTGGGTCCGCAGCGACGGCACGCCGCCCAGCGCGGTCGCGGTATCGACTGCAATGCGCGCACCGCCGACTGCGTAGTTGTCGCCGCTCTGACCGTTGCCGTTGGGGGTTGCCCGCGTGCCGTAGCGGTCGGCGACGTATTCGGCCCAGGTCAGGCCCGGATTGGTGGTGAAACGCCCGAGGATGGCGCCTTGCGGACCGAGCAGCTGAGGTTGCGTCAGCACCGGCCGGAAGTAGCCCGAATCGCTCAGGCTGTCGCCGAAGAACACCGTGCGGGAGAACGTTTCGGCAGCGAAAGCGGGACCGGCGGCAGCAGCAACGATTGCCACGGCAAGGGCGGCACGGATGGGCCTGAACGACATCGGGGGAGATCTCCTCGGAATTGCGGCCGGGGACGATCCACCGGGCCGGGCGCGGCGCAGCGCACGGCCGCGTCGGGCGCGGATGATCCCACGCGTATTCACCCGCATCACGCCGCACTGCCGCACGGATGCGCCGAACAGGCGAAGCGGCGACAATTGCCCCATGGACATCCGACTCAACGGCGAGGAACTCGCCATCGAAGCCGGCAGCACGGTCACCGCGCTGCTCGAGCAGCAGGGCCTGACCGGCCGCCGCGTCGCCGTGGAGGTCAACGGCGAGATCGTGCCGCGCGGGCGTCATGACAGCCACGTGATCAGCGAAGGGGATGCGGTCGAGATCGTCCACGCGCTGGGTGGGGGCTGAGCTACGCGCCGCGCTTCACCCGACAGGCATTCGCCGCTCCGCCACTCCCGCCGATGCACCAGGCGTCGCTGGCACCCGTCCTGCCCGACCGCTCTCCGCGCGACCTGCGTCCAGTGTCTTTTTCGCAGCCGGACAGGCTCTTCGTGCGCGAGACGGCTGGCGGCATCCGCGATTGCGGCATCGCGCGGGCCGCGCCGCTCGCGTGTTCCGCGCGCAGCCGTGTCCGCATCGGCGATAATCCCCCAATGACCACCGCTCCCAATGCAGATGCCGGCCTCGTCGTCGCCGGCAAGACCTATTCCTCCCGCCTGCTGACCGGCACCGGCAAGTTCAGGGATCTCGACGAAACGCGCCTGGCCACCGAGGCCGCGGGCGCACAGATCGTCACCGTCGCGATCCGTCGCACGAACATCGGCCAGAACCCGGGCGAGCCAAATCTGCTCGACGTGCTGCCGCCGGACCGCTACACCATCCTGCCCAACACCGCCGGCTGCTATACCGCCGAAGACGCGGTGCGCACCTGTCGCCTGGCGCGCGAGCTGCTCGACGGCCACAACCTGACCAAGCTCGAAGTGCTGGGCGACCAGCGCACGCTGTTCCCGGACGTCGTGCAGACGCTCAAGGCCGCCGAGCAGCTGGTCAAGGACGGCTTCGACGTCATGGTCTACACCTCCGATGACCCGATCCTGGCCAAGCGCCTGGAGGAGATCGGCTGCGCCGCGGTGATGCCGCTGGCCGCGCCGATCGGCTCGGGCCTCGGCATCCAGAACAAGTACAACCTGATCGAGATCATCGAAAACGCCAAGGTGCCGATCATCGTCGACGCCGGCGTCGGCACCGCGTCCGACGCCGCGATCGCGATGGAACTGGGCTGCGACGGCGTGCTGATGAACACCGCGATCGCCGGCGCGCGCAATCCGGTCCTGATGGCCAGCGCGATGCGCAAGGCGGTCGAGGCCGGTCGCGAGGCCTTCCTTGCCGGCCGCATTCCGCGCAAGCGCTTCGCCAGCGCGTCCTCGCCGGTCGACGGCCTGGTCGGCTGATCGCGACGCGATGACCGATCCGTTTTCCAGCGAAGGCGCCAAGGCCCCGCCCAAGCCGTTCACGGCTGTCGAAGGCCGGCGCGAGATCCGCAGCTTCGTGTTGCGCCAGGGGCGCTTCACGCCCGCGCAGCAGCGTGCGTTCGATGACGCCTGGCCGAAGTTCGGACTCGACTATCAGGGAACGCCGCGCGATTTCGATGCCGCCTTCGGCCGCAGCGCGCCGCGTATCGTCGAGATCGGCTTCGGCAACGGCGCTGCGCTGCGCCACTCGGTGCGGATGGATCCCGCGCGTGACCACATCGGCATCGAGGTGCATGCGCCGGGCGTGGGGCGGGTGCTCAACGCACTGGCCGAGGACGGCAACGAAAACGTCCGCGTGTACCACCACGATGCGGTCGAAGTGCTGGAGCACGAGATCGGCGATGGCGCGCTCGACGAGATCCGCATCTATTTCCCCGATCCCTGGCACAAGAAGCGGCACAACAAGCGTCGGCTGGTGAAGCCCGAGTTCGCGGCGCTGCTGGTGCGCAAGCTCACGCCCGATGGCCGCCTGCATCTGGCGACCGACTGGGCCGACTACGCCGAACAGATGTGGGATGTACTCGACGCGACGCCGGGACTGCGCAACCGCGCCGGCCCACGCGGCCATGTACCACGCCCTCCGTGGCGGCCGCAGACCCATTTCGAGACGCGCGGACAGAAGCTCGGACACGGCGTCTGGGACCTGCTCTACGACCGCGTCGCAGACGGCGCCAGCGGACAGTAGTGCCGTGATACGGGCCCCAGGACGCCGGGTTCGACATCCGCTGCACGCGGCGCCGCGCAGTCTGTTGCCGATGGCCTGTGCTCCGAACGCCTCACGCTTCGCTCTCCGCCCGCACGGCGCGCGACACTGATGGACACCGCGCTCGCGCTCACCACGGACATGAAGATCGTGCTGGCCCTCGTGGGCCTGACGATGGTGCTGTTCGTATTCCAGCGTGTGCGCGCCGACCTGGTGGCACTGGTGGTGCTGGTGATGCTGGGGCTGACCGGTCTGGTGGCGCCCGAGGACGTGTTCAACGGCTTCTCCTCCAACGCGACGATCAGCGTGATCGCGACGATGATCCTTGGCATGGGCCTGGACCGGACCGGCGCGCTCAACCGGCTCGCGGGCTGGCTGCTGCGCCGCTCCAAGGGCATGGAGCAGCGCCTGCTGCTGCTGACCGCCGGTATTGCCGGCCTGAACTCGTCGGTGATGCAGAACCCGTCCGTGATGGCCCTGTACATGCCGGTCGCCGCGCGGCTCGCCTCGCGCTCGGGCCTGCGGCTGGCGCAGATGCTGCTGCCGATCTGCGTGGCGATCGTCATGGGCGGCACCCTGACGATGGTGGGCAGCTCGCCGCTGATCCTGCTCAACGACCTGCTGACCGCGGCCAATGCCAACCTGCCTTCGGGCGCGGCGACGCTGGAATCGCTGAACATGTTCGCGCCGCTGCCGATCGGCCTGGTGCTGCTGGCCTCGGGCCTGGCGTATTTCCACTTCCGGGGCCACGACCAGCTGCGCGAGCTCGAGGATGGCAGCGACGGCAACGTGACCCCGGCACGGACGCAGAGCTATTTCGCCAGCGCCTACGGGATCGAGGGCGACGTCTACGAACTGGTGGTCACCGCGGAAAGCCCGATGGTCGGCATGACCTTCGGCGAGGCCGAGGCGATCCATGATGCGCCGGTGCTGCTGGCGCTCAAATCCGAGAACGAGTCGCGGCTGGCGCCGCCGGCGGATGCGCGCATCTGGGTGGGCAGCGTGATCGGCGCGATGGGCCAGCGCCAGCAGGTCGCCGACTTCGCCCAGAACCAGTTCCTGCGCATGAGCACGCGGCTGCGCAACTTCGGCGATCTGTTCAATCCCAGCCGCGCCGGCATCGCCGAGGCCGTGGTGCCGCCGACCTCCAAGTTCATCGGCAAGTCGGCGACCGAGCTGAACCTGCGCAAGGAATACGGCGTGCGCCTGCTGGCGATCAACCGCGACAAGGAGGTGATCCGCGACAACGTGCGGACCATTCCGCTGCGCGCCGGCGACATGCTCGTGCTGCACAGCATCTGGCAGGACCTCGCCAAGACCGCGAAGTCGCTCGACTTCATCATCGTTACCGACTACCCCAAGGGCGAGCAGCGCCCGCACAAGTTCAAGGTCGCGATGGCGATCTTCGCGGTGACCCTGCTGATCGCGCTGTCGTCACGCGTACCGACCTCGGTCGCCCTGATGACCGGCGTGGCCGGCATGCTGGTATTCGGCGTGCTGAAGATGGACGAGGCCTACAGCGCGATCAACTGGAAGACGGTGTTCCTGATGGCCTGCCTGATCCCGCTCGGCTGGGCGATGGATTCCAGTGGCGCGGCCGCCTGGGTCGCAGGCCACACGATCGAGCGCCTGCCCAGCGGCCTGCCGATCTGGGTCCTGGAAATCGCCGTCGCGCTGCTGACCGCGGCGTTCTCGATGGTGATCAGTCACGTGGGCGCGACGATCGTCGTGGTGCCGCTGGCGATCAACCTCGCGCTGGCCGTGGGCGGCAATCCGACCGCGTTCGCGCTGATCGTCGCGCTGTCGGCTTCCAACAACTTCGTCACCCAGTCCAATCCGGTGATGTCGATGATCATCGGGCCGGCCGGCTACAAGGCACGCGAGCTCTGGAAGATCGGCGTGCCGATCTCGCTGATCTACACCGCGATCGTCGTGACGATGGTCAATCTGCTGTTCTGATGCGGCGCGCTCAGGCGAGCACGACCTGGCCGTCGACCACCGCCACTGCGACGCCGCGCAGCGAGGCTCCCCGGCAGGGGCCGGCCACGCACAATCCATCGTCCACCGAGAAGCTGGCGCCGTGGGCTGCGCAGATCACGTCGCCGGATTTCGATCGCAGGAACTGTCCCGGCGCCCAGTCGAGGCGACGCCCGGCGTGGGGACAGATGTTCAGCCACGCGCGCACCTGCTGTCCCTGCCGGAACAGCATCAACGATTCCGCGTCGCCGTCGACCACCGCCTCCACTTCCGCGAACCCGCCATCGGCAATGGCATCAAGGGCGAGCAGGGGCGCCGGCTTGTCACGTGGATTTAACGAATGCATTACAACTCCCGGGCG
>Ga0233363_1000823_pt1 | contig 12891 bp, 8 predicted proteins | sample ElkDunMinimDraft_18_FD_191534 | JGI IMG/M metagenome (GOLD analysis project Ga0233363, IMG submission 191534) | Fecal eukaryotic communites from dung pellets of Tule Elk in California, USA - Elk Dung C16 | ecosystem: Host-associated > Mammals > Digestive system > Large intestine > Fecal | place... | reverse complement strand
CCTGGACTGGGACTCCCTGCGCGAGCGCGTGAAGTCGACCGGGATGCGCAACTCCAACGTGATGGCGATCGCGCCCACCGCGACCATCGCCAACATCACCGGTGTCGGCCAGTCGATCGAGCCGCTCTACCGCAACCTGTACGTCAAGTCGAACATGTCCGGCGACTTCACCGTCGTCAACCCGTACCTGATCCGGGACCTCAAGGCGCGCGGCCTGTGGGACGACGACATGGTCTCGGCCCTGAAGATGCACGACGGCAGCCTCGGCGCCATCGACCGCGTCCCGGACGACCTCAAGGCCCTGTACGCGACCGCGTTCGAGGTCGACCCCGAGTGGCTGGTGGACGCGGGCTCGCGCCGCCAGAAGTGGATCGACCAGGCCCAGTCCCTGAACCTGTACATGGCGGCCCCGAGCGGCAGGAAGCTCGACACCCTGTACCGCCGCGCCTGGCGCTCCGGTCTCAAGACCACCTACTACCTGCGTTCGCAGAGCGCCACGCACGTGGAGAAGAGCACGCTCAAGGGCACCGACGGCCGCCTGAACGCGGTCGCGGCGACCCCGGTCGCGAGCAGCGCCCCGGCGGCGGCTCCCGCGCCCGCCCCCGTTCCCGAGCCGGTCGCGGCGCCCGCCGTGAACACCGAGGTCGAGGACGAGTTCGAGATCGTGGACGGCCAGGCCTGCTCCATCGACGACCCCGAGTGCGAGGCCTGCCAGTAGGACGTGGGACCGGGGCCGCCCGCGGGCGGCCCCCGGCGGGGCCGGTCCGTACCCGGACCGGCCCCGACCCGCCCCCGGCCACGTGACCGCGTCGCGCTCCCGACAACGACTTTCCGGCCCGGCCGGAGAACGGAAGAACCCCAGCATGACCGCAGTCTCCGAGAACAACGCCAGCGCCACCAGCGGCCTGGGTGCGATCGAGCGCGACGCCGAGCGCGTCAACGTCGACGACAAGGCGATGATCAACGCCCGCGCCGACGTCAACCAGCTGCTCCCGCTCAAGTACACGTGGGCGTGGGAGAAGTACCTCGCGGGCTGCAACAACCACTGGATGCCCACCGAGGTCGCCATGCAGGCCGACATCGCGCTGTGGAAGTCCAAGGACGGGCTGACCGAGGACGAGCGCCTGATGCTCAAGCGCAACCTCGGCTTCTTCGCGACCGCCGAGTCGCTGGTCGCCAACAACATCGTCCTGGCCGTGTACCGCCAGCTCACCAACCCCGAGTGCCGCCAGTACCTGCTGCGCCAGGCCTTCGAGGAGGCGGTGCACACCCACACCTTCCAGTACATCTGCGAGAGCCTCGGCCTGGACGAGGGCGAGCTGTTCAACATGTACCGGGAGGTCCCGTCGATCACGGCGAAGGACGCCTGGGCGCTCAAGTACACCCAGAACCTCGAGGACCCGGAGTTCCGCACCGGTACGCCGGAGGCCGACCAGGCGTTCCTGCGCGACCTCGTGGCGTTCTACGTGATCTTCGAGGGCATGTGGTTCTACACCGGCTTCGCGCAGATCCTGTCGCTGGGCCGCCGCAACAAGATGATCGGCATCGCCGAGCAGTACCAGTACATCCTGCGCGACGAGTCGATCCACCTGAACTTCGGCATCGACGTGATCAACCAGATCAAGATCGAGAACCCGCACCTGTGGAGCGAGGAGTTCCAGAGCGAGGTCCGGCAGATGCTCAAGGACGCGTGCGAGCTGGAGGTGGCCTACGGCCGCGAGACCATGCCGCGCGGCGTGCTCGGCCTCAACGCGGAGCTGTGCGAGAAGTACATGCACTTCATCACCGACCGCCGCGCCGAGCAGATCGGTCTCGCTCCCATCTTCGGTGAGGCGGAGAACCCGTTCCCGTGGATGAGCGAGATGATGGACCTCCAGAAGGAGAAGAACTTCTTCGAGACCCGCGTCATCGAGTACCAGACCGGCGGCGGCCTGGACTGGGACTGACGGGGATCCGGCCCGTGTGACGCGGGCCGAACAGCGCTTTCCTCCCGGGAGACGAAGACGGTCTCCCCTTGGGGCGGCCCGGATCGAGGCGCGCGATCCGGGCCGCTTTCGTGTGCGCCCACCGGTGCCCGGCGGGGCCCGGACCCCGGGGTCAGCCCTTGTTCGTCCAGGTCATCCTGACGTTGAAGGTGGCCTCGCCGGTTCCCTTGACCACCACGACATCGGCCTCGGCGCTCACGGTCACACCGAATTCGACCTCGGTCTCCGAGGGGGCCAGTGAGGATGAGGAGAGCTCCTCCAGCTGCGCGGACACGGCCTCGGCGACCTTCCTGATGCGGAGCAGCACGGAGTCGAGCCTCTTGTCGCCGGTGGCGTTCGCGGGGGGCCGGGAGACGTTGGAGGCCCCCTCCCTGCGGACGGGAGCGGACTCGATGCTGATCACGGTGCCGTCGTCGGTGACGAAGTCGATCACTTTGTTCACATTGGCCTCACGCATTCTCCGAAGGGGCTTGGCATTCCTCTTGATGTCCACAGAAAGTAAAATGTTGTGAGATATCCGGCAACGATGATATTCCGCTGCCGTCCGCGCGGAGGAAACGGTGGGACGTACCAGTTATGACCGGGCGAAACGACTCACAGGCCACCTGGCGGGACGGGCGCGACGGCACAGGATGGCGTAAGTCGTCGAGGTCCGGTACCGGCGGAGACTGCTGCGAGGCGTCCCTGGGGGAGCCGGGACGGGTCGTTCTCCGCGACTCCCACCACCCCGACGGGGACGTCCTGCGGTTCCGTACCCGGGAGTGGCTGTCGCTGGTCTCGTCCCTGCTCTGAGCGGCCCCCGCGGCTCCGACGGGCACGGGGGAGCCCCGCCTCAGTCCCTGACGGGGAAGATGTCGGTGTCCAGCCGGACGAAGGACGCCATCGTGGTGACGAAGCGGTGGTCGGGGCCGAACCGGGAGGCGTACAGCTCGCGCAGGGCCTCCCACTCGCCCTGGACGTCCTCGCCCAGCGCCCGCCGGCTGATCAGCAGGTTGCGCCGGGCGGTGGTCAGGAAGATGTGGTGCTCCCCCAGGGTCTCCCGGCACAGCTCCACGCTGGCGACGTCCTGGGCCCGGGCCTCCTTGAGCCTCCCCAGGGCGAACAGGTCGTTGCCCAGGTTGACCTCGACGGCGGTGAGGGTGACGTCCGCGTCGGGGAAGCGCTCGCGGATCGCCTCCATGGCCGCGCGGTCCAGCTCGTACGCCCGCTCGTACTCGCCCAGCACCCGGAACACGATCGCCGCGTTGGCCCGCGAGGCCCACGGGAAGAGGTGGCGGGCGGGGAACCTGTCGTCCATGTGCGCCAGGAGGTCCTCGGCCAGGTTTCGGGCCTCGTCCAGGCGGTTGGCGAAGGCGAGGTTCACCATGTGGATGCTGTTGAGGTGCAGCGTCGACGGGGCGTGCGGTCCGTAGCGCGCGACGTTGACCTCGCGCGCCTGCTCGGTCAGCTCCAGGGCCAGGGTGTGGTCGCCGAGCCTGCGGTGGATCACGGAGAGGAAGATCGGGATCTCCGAGGTGTGGGTGCTGGCGTTGGCCTCCGTGACCTCGAAGCGCCTGCGGCAGTCCTCCAGGGTCTCCCGGGCCTCCCCCAGATAGCCGAGGGCCATGAGGTCCAACCCGATCGACAGCCGCGTGCGCAGGGTCGGGATGCCGTCCGGCCCGAACACGTACTTGCGCTGCTCCAGGGTGCGCCGGTCCAGCTCCAGCGCCTCCCGGAAGCGGCCGAGGCGGCGCAGGCAGCCGCCGATGTCGTGCGCGATGACCAGGGTGTTCTCGTCGTCCTCGGAGAAGAGCGTGGTCCTGGTCCGGTGGATGTCCTCGAACATGGCCAGGGCCCTGGCGTAGTGCCCGAGGTTGCTGAGCGCGATGGCCCGCGCCCGGTGGGCCTCCAGGGCCTCCTCGCTCTCCGCGCCCTCCAGTTGCGCCTGCTCCGCGTACATCCGCTCCGCCTCGGCGAGGGCGATCTCGTTGTCGCCGCGGATCCGCAGGATCTTGGCGCGGAGCAGCTGGATCTGGAACCGCTGCGCGGTGTCGTCGTACCAGGCCTCGATGGCGCGGTCGGCGAGGGCCAGGGCCGCGTTGCCGTTCCCGGTCTCCACCAGGTACACGATCACGTTGCTGACCAGCCCGCGGACCTGGGGGTCGTGGCTGCGCCACGCCTCCGAGGCGTCCACGTGGGTGTACAGCAGCTGGTACTCGGGCCAGTTCTGCGGGAGCTCGGGGCCGAGGGGGTCGCTCTGCGCCAGCAGCCGGTGGGCCAGGTCCCGGTAGCGCACCCGCTCCTCGTCGCTGAGCGTGCTCTGCACCACGGTCTGGAAGGTGACGTGCAGTTGGAACGTGTGGTTGGTCCGGTCGAACTCGGCGAGGCTGTGCCTGCTGACGTAGCGCAGCACCCTCGTCAGGACCATCTCGTTGCCGAGGATCTGCGTCAGGTCGGGGTTGGAGCTCAACCCGCGGGCGCGGTGGAACAGGGTGCGCGAGAGGGAGCGGGGGGCGAAGAACGAGCAGAGCTGGACGAACTCACGGACCATCCGCTTGAGGGCGCGGTCGGGCCCGGTGCCGCGCCGCAGGTCGTCGAGCTGCATGTTCCAGGCGGCGGCCAGGGGCAGGGGGTACAGGTCCTCCGGCTCCACGTGCGTGACGAGTTCGTCGAACTTGTTCTGGAGCAGGTGGAGGAACTCCGCCACGCTCATGAGGGAGTCCCGCAGGTAGGCGCCGACCTGCGCCAGCGCGAGGGGGAGGTGTTCGAGCCGGTCGGCGATCTGGAGGGCGGTCACGTCGTCCTCCAGGCCCTGGGGGCAGACCTTGCGGAGCAGGGCGACGCTCTCCTGCGGGCTCAGGCTGGGCACGATCGCGCCCTCGCTGCGCCCGCTGGGGATCCAGCTCTGGTCGCGGGAGGTGATGATGACGTCCCCGGGACCGTTCGCGGGGAGGGTGTCGTCCCCCAGCTGCGCGAGTTCGGAGACGTCGTCGAAGACGAGGAGCCAGCGCCCCACGTGGGGGTCTCCCTCCAGGACCTCCCGCACCTGCTGGGCGACCTGCTCCAGGTTCCCGGTGTCCTCGCCGATGCCCAGGTACCGGGCCAGGCGCAGGTAGGACTGCTGGACGTCCGAGGCGCTGTTGGCGGCGAACCACCAGATCAGGTCGTACTCGTCGCGGTTGCGGTGCACGTACTCGGTGGCGATCTGGGTCTTGCCGATGCCGCCGCCGCCCGCCAGCAGGTAGACCCCGCCGGAGGACTCCGCCAACAGGTCGTGGACGTGTTCGAGGATCCTCTCGCGTCCGGTGAAGTTCAGGTTGTGCGGGGGGACGCCGCGGAGCTTGGCGAGCGCCTTCGGCCGCGAACGCCTCAGCCTCGAACTGCCGACGTCCAGAGGCTCCGAGACGGCGGTCTCCGGCGTGGTGATGTGGGAGTCGGTCACGGTCGGGCTCGGTTCCTCTAGGAGAGCGGGGGGCTGTGAACGGGGTGTGCGCGGGCGCCGGGGAGGGCCGTCGGGGACGCGTTCGACACCCGGGGCGGTCGCGTGGACCGGCGCCGTGTCCGCCGGGGCGGTGTGTTCGGGAGCGTCGCCCAGAGCGGCGCGGAGGTGTTGGGCGAACCGGCGGTACTCGCCCGGCATCTCGGAGAGCGCGGGAAGTACGGCGCGGGCCAGGTTCTCCTCGCCGTCGAGCGAGGGGTCCAGGGGGGCGCCGGACTCGATCCGGGACAGCCACTGGTAGATCCGGGCGGAGTCCTTGAACTCGATCCCGAGGGAGTAGAACACCGAGCGCATCACGCTGAGGTCGCCGAACCCGCCCAGGAGGTCCCTGCGGACCCCGGGCAGGAACTCCAGGGCCGTGGCGGCGGGGTCGTCGAGGTCTCCCAGGGGCACGGTCGGATCCATCAGCTCGCTGCCGAACACCTCGGCGATCTCGGTGACGGCCGCGCGACCGCTGCGGGCGGCGTGCGGGATGTTGCCCTGGATCACCTCGGCCACCCGGAGGTTGACCGGTGCCTGGGCCAGCCGGACGGCGAGGTCGCGCGCACCGCGTGAGGCGTGGGAGAGGAAGCGCGACACGGGGTCGGGGTCCCAGGGGGCGGAACCCGGGGGCCGCGTGCCGTCGACGGGGAGGACGGCGACGTCGGCCTCCCAGGAGTCGACCGAGCCGTCCACGACCGCCGCCCACCCGGTGACGGAGTCCGGGGCGAACCCCAGGACGGGGAGCACGGCGACGTCCTCGGGGAGGCCGGTGTCCTCGGAGTCGCCGACGGGCCCCGCGAACTCCCACGCCGAGGGGGAGACGGGGGCCGGCGCGGTCATGCGCATCGGCCAGGGCGCGAGCGGGCCCCCCGACCAGACGGAGCGGTCCATGAGGTGGAGGAGCGCGGTCGGCAGGCGGGAGGCGAGAGAGGCGACCCAGGTCCGCAGCCTCGGCTGTCGCCAACCCCGGTCCTGCGTGTCGGTGACGACGAGGACGGCCGCGGCGTCCGGGGGGAGGGGGGAGTGGAGGGGCCAGGGCGGATCGTGTTCGTCCCTGGTGTGCGCGGGGTCCCCGGGGTGGAAGCGGACGACGGCGCACCCGGCCCGCTCGGCCCCCTCGACCAGCTCGGACACGCTGTCGCGGTGCAGCTCCATCAGGGGCGAGGAATCGACGAGTACGACCAGGCGGGACGAGCCACCTGTCAGATTGCTGAGTGCGTTCTGGTACCTGTGGGACAAATCGTCCATTATGTCGTCTTTTTCCCCTTGTGGGGATCTTCAAAGGAGGGGTCGGTGGAAATGCTTCCCTCTTCTGAGCTCCTCATGGAACTTTCGTCTCGTCGATTCTATGGCATTCGGGGGCCTGGGCCCATCCAGGAGAAGTATTCGGGGAGAAGGACGCGCACCGGCGATTTCTCCCGATCCCTCTCTCCGGCCGGGGCAGTCGGCGGGCGACGGTCACAGCGCCGGCTCCCCGGGGCCGGGCGCGTCGCGCCGAGCGCCGTCCGAGGGGTTCTCGGCGCCGTCCGGCGAGGGCTCCGGGGACCGCCCGCCCCCGGGGCCCAGGGAGCCGCCGTCGAGAACGGACTGGGCCAGGACGGCCTGGACGAGCGCGTCCCCGTAGTCGTCCTGGACGAGGGAGACGTCGCGCAGGTGCGGTGCGTCCTGCGACCTGTCACGGAGGGTGCGGGGGAGGGCGGTGATCCCCACGCGTGCCCGGGGCTCGCGTTCGAGCAACTCGGTGAGGAAGTCGAGAACAGCCTTCTTGGGGCCCTTGACGACGGTGGGGACACCCATGACGACGGCGGAGTCGTAGACGTGCTCGGCGTCGTCGTGCTCGGAGTCCACGGCGCAGATGGTCAGGTGCGTCTTCGAGAGGGCGTCGGCGACCTCGCTCGCCTGCTTCTCCCAGGTGAGGAGGACGTTGCGGTCCCCCACCAGGGCCTTCGCCCGCTGCTCCCCGGAGCGGCGGCGCCACCGCTCGGGCGGCGTCCCCAGATAACTGGGATTCAGATGCCGCTCCCGGATGTGGTAGACGATCTCGTACCTCGATCCCAACCGGGGCGGGAACTGCACCTCGCTGGTGCCGGTGGCCTGCCCCAGGCGCAGGTACAGCAGGTTCCTCGGCAGCAGGACGCACAGCCGCAGGGACTCCTCGTTCGGGACGATCTGCCTCCGCATGACGACCTCGCTCATGAGGTCGCCGATCTCGTCGCAGATCTGCGGCTCGCGGACCAGCTTGGTCGCCTGGCGCAGGGGACGGCCGTCCCCCTCGCCCCGGTGGGCGAAGCTGTGCGAGAGGTTGAAGCCGCCGGTCACCGGCTCCAGGTCGAAGAACACCAGCGTGTCGGGTTCGTCGGGGCCGGGTTCCGGGTGCGCGGCGGGCGCGGGGGCGCTGTGTCGGCGCAGGCGTTCGTCCCGGTCGTCGGACAGGGTCTCCGCCCATTCGCGTCCCAGGACGGAGGCCTCGTCCCGGATCCACTGCCAGACCATCGGCGGAACCGGCCTGTGGGGGGAGATCTCCCGGTACACGTGGTGCACCCAGGCCACCCGTAACGGCGGTCTCCCCGCCTCCGGAACCAGGTCCCACAGCGCGGTGAGGACGCGCCAGGCGTTCGTGGCCGCCCCCTGCCGCCTGACCCTGCGTATCTCACGGGACCGCAGCAGTCCCTCCGGCGGGACCGCCTCCAGGGGGATCGAGTCCAGGAGGTCGTGCAGGCGGTCGTAGGTCCGCCTCCCGCACAGAGACTCGTCCGTCAGGCGCTGCACCGAGACGAGCTCACCCCCCTCCCGCTCACCCAGGATCTCCTCCACGGGCAGGATGAACACGATGCCGGAGGGCTCGCCGTCGTCGTTCCACCCGTACTGGTGGTTCTTCTGCACGAGGCCCACGAGCTCGCCGGTCTCGGTCCGGACGGCGCATCCGCTGAACCCGCCCGTGATCCGGGTCGAGCGCGACACGGGGGTCTCGACCTGGTGGGTGACCCCGTTGGGGCCGCCCTTGCCCTGGTAGGTCATCGAGGCCTGGAGCGAGCGCATGCCCGTCGGGTAGCCGGACGTGTACAGGGCCTGGTTCCGGTCCAGGTCCGCGCAGCCGCTCAGCACGGGGAAGTCGGTGTCCGGCAGTCCCGGACCGATCAGGTGCAGCAGCGCCAGGTCGCGGCTCAGAGGACCCGCCGACCACAGGTCGGTGCGGACCTCGGCCTCCCACACCCGGTCGTCGAACGAGCGCAGGAGCACCGTGGCGCCCTCGCCGGGATGCTCCTCCCGGTCCCCGTCGAGGCCGAGCGCGGTGTTGACGACGTGCGCGCACGTCACCAGCAGGCTGGGGGACAGCAGGACGGCGCCGCCCACGGCGTCGTCCACGGCGTCGCGCGTGGCGCCGTACCGGTCGAGCACCCGCATCTGCCAGGCCGGTTCGTTGGGCTGGAGGCCGCGGGGAGAAGGGGGGGTGGCCACTGGCGGGGGGACCTCTCTCTAATGCACTGTGCACGGAACAGTTCCCCCGAGGGGCGACTGTGAACCAGGGGGTGGAGGCCGACTCCGGCCGCTTCTGGGCCCTCCGGCGCCCGACGGGCCCGGGTGCGTGCTCGGGCGCCTCCCCCGGGCCGTCCTCCCCCCACGGTCGCACCCCGCCCGACCCGGACCGCCCTAAGCTGGTCCCGTGGATCCTCCCTCCGATCCCGCGGCCGAGGCGGTCTTCCGCCCGGTCCCGTCGGGCAATGCCCTGGAGGCCACCGTCGACCGGCTTCTGTGCGCGATCCGGCTCGGCGTGGTCCCCGCCGGAACCCGCTTCCCCGCCGAACGCGACCTCGCGACCCGGCTGAACATCAGCCGCGTCACCCTGCGCGAGGCGCTGCGCCATCTCCAGGACCGGGGGTACGCCGAGTCGCGCAGAGGGCGCAGCGGCGGCACGTTCGTCTCCGACGTCCCACCCGTTCCGACCCCCGACCAGGCCCTGCGCGGTCTCACCGCGACGGGTTCCCGGCTGGACGACCTGCTCACCCACCGCCGCGGACTGGAGACCGGGGTCGTGGTCCGGCTCGCCGAGACCGGCCTGACCGCCGCCCAGGACCGCCTGCTGGCGGCCCGCCTCGCCGACGCGGACCGGGCCGGTCAGGACGCCTACCGCCGTTTCGACACGGTCCTGCACGTCACCCTCGCCCGGCTGACCGGGTCCGGGGAGCTCGCCAACGCTCTGACGGACGTGCGGTTGCGGGTCAACGGGCTCATGGACACGGCTCCGCCCTCCGAGGAGGGGATGGCCCTCAGCAACGCCCAGCACCACGCGATCGTCGGCGCCGTCCGCTCCCGGGACCCGGAGGCGGCCCGGCTCGCCCTGGGCGCACACCTCGCCGCCGTGGAGGCGGAGCTCCGCGTGCGGTTCGGCTGAACCGCCCCGGGCGGCCCCGAGGGCCACGCCCCGCCCCGCGCTCCCGTCGCCCCGAGCCGCCTCCGCCCGGTCGCACCGGGGGCCGGGAACCCCGCCCGGCACGGGCTTCCGGCCCACGCGGAGGAAGCCCGGCCGCGGCCCTCGCGTATGTCCGATCCGACAAACGGAGAGCGCCCCGTATGGCCGTTCGGACAAGGGGAGCGGGCCGGGGACTCGGCGGGGTCTCAAAGCAGTGTGGTTCCGCGCACAGCCGTTGTGGCCCGAGGGACAAAGGGTCATGATCGCGAGCAATATTCGTGAGCAGCGCGTAAGCGCGTGAGTTGCGCGCGTGAGGAAAAGGGGGAGCCGGTCTTGAGTGAATCCATGCTCTGGTCGATCGGGACCTTCGGCGTCTACCTCGCCGGTATGGTCGCCATCGGTCTCTGGGCCTACAAACGCACCGTCTCGCAGTCCGACTTCGTACTCGGAGGCCGTCAGCTCAACAGCTGGGTGGCCGCCCTGAGCGCCAACGCCAGCGACTTCAGCGGGTGGTTGCTGCTCGGCCTGCCGGGCGCCATCTACGTGTCCGGGTTGGGCGAGGCCTGGATCGCCGTCGGTCTGGCCTGCGGTTTCGCGGGAAGCTGGGTTCTCCTCGCACCCCGGCTGCGGGTGTACACGGAGCGGGTCACCGATGCCCGTGTGGGCGGCGACTCGGACTCGCTGACCCTGTCCTCCTTCCTGGAGAACCGGTTCAACGACCCCACCCGGCTCCTGCGCGGGGTCTCGGCGATCCTCATCATCGTCTTCTACTTCTTCTACGTCGCGTCCGGCCTGGTGGCCATGGCGGCCCTGTTCGACCAGGTCTTCGGCCTGTCCCCGGCCCCCGCCATCGCCATCGGCGTCGGCATCGTGGTGCTCTACACCGTCCTCGGCGGTTTCCTCGCGGTCTCCTACACCGATGTCGTGCAGGCCGTGATGATGTGGCTGGCCCTGCTCGTCGTCCCGGTCCTCGCCGTCACCGCCCTCGGCGGCTTCGGAGGCCTCGCCGACGGGGTGTCCGCCAAGAGCGACGGCCTCCTCTCCGCCGTCGGCGGCGTGTCCCTCGACGCCGACCTCGGCCAGTGGGCGACCACCGAGACGCTCGGCTGGGTCGTCATCCTCTCCGGACTCGCCTGGGGCCTCGGCTACTTCGGACAGCCCCACATCCTCTCCCGCTACATGGGCATCCGGTCGGTGAAGGACATTCCGAAGGCCGCCGCCATCAGCGTGACCTGGGCGGTCAGCGCCATGGCCATGGCCGTGGCGATCGGCTTCATCGGCATCGCCTACTTCGACACCCCTCTCAGCAATCCCGAGCAGGTCTTCCCCCTGCTCATCGAGGCGCTGAGCCACCCCCTGGTCGCCGGGCTGCTGCTCGCCGCCATCCTCGCCGCCGTCATGAGCACGGCGGACTCCCAGCTGCTCGTCGCGGCGTCCGCGCTCACCGAGGACGGCTACAAGGCCTTCGTGGACAGGGACGCCAACCCGGGGGCGCTGTTGTGGATCAGCCGCGTCACCGTCGTGGCCGTCGCCCTCGGGGCCGCCGCGATCGCGCTGTGGGGCAACCAGTCGGTGATGGACCTCGTCGGCTATGCCTGGGCCGGTTTCGGAGCGGGCTTCGGCCCGATCCTCGTGCTCTCCGTGTTCTGGAAGAGGATGACCTGGGCCGGGGCGCTCGCGGGCATGCTCGCGGGCGGTACCACCGCCGTCCTCTGGGACATCGTCGACACCGCCTACCTCGGCATCGGTTTGTACGCCATGGTGCCCGCCGTCGTCCTCAGCCTCGTCGCGATCCTCGTCTTCAACGGGCTGGCCAAGGTCAGCCCGCAGATGGAGGAGGACTTCGACCGGGTCGGGGCCGAACTTCGTGCGGCCAGGTCCGACCCCGGGGCCGAGGAGAGCGTCAGGGTCTGATCCCCACCCGGACGGCCGACCGCCGGAGCGGCGGCCGTGTTCCCACGCGGATTCCGGGCCCGCGCCGCGCACGCGGCGCGGGCCCGGCCCGATCTGGCGCTCCGACCCCGGAGGGCGGTAGAACGGTGACATGTCGTCACTGGCGGAACTTCCAGCAGCGTGGGCCCGGACCGACGTCCCCGAGGGGCTCGGCCTGGGCACACTCATTCCCGAACCCGACGGCTACCGCCTGGAGGCGGGGGAGACCGTGGTCGAGGGCGAGGAGCGGTTCTTCACCCGCTTCACCGTCCGCACCGACCTGGCCTGGGCGACCAGGGAGGTGCGCACCGAGGTCGTGACCGCGCAGGGGCCGGCGTCGGTCGTCCTCACCTCCCAGGGCGGTCACTGGGCCGACGGCAAGGGGAACCCCCTCCCCGGGCTGGTCGGCTGCCTGGACGTGGACGTCGCCGCGACCCCCCTGACCAACACCCTCCCTATCCGCCGCCTGGGTCTGCGGCCCGGCGAGTACCGGGACATCCAGGTCGTCTGGATCGACATCCCGTCCCTGCGGGTGCGCCGGGTCCGGCAGCGCTACACGCGCCACCCGGCCGAGGCGGGGCTGGAGCGCTACACCTACCGGGACCCCCTGCACGGCGAGTACCGGCTGTCGGTCGACGGGCACGGCGTGGTGGTCGACTACGAGCGCTTCGCCCGGCGGCTGCGCGCGGACGACTGACACCAGCGCGGCGCCCGCCCCCCGGACGACCGGTGCTCCGGCCACCCCGCGGGCCCGCCGCCCTCCCCGTCCCCGGCGCCCCCGCCCGACCCGTCGTCCGCGGCGCCCCGGCCGGCCCCGGTCCGGGCGCACTCCTCCCGCCCTCCGTCCGCGAGACCCCGACTCGGCGGCCCGCCGCGCCGCAGGCGATAATCGGCGGGCACACGCACGAGACCCACGGGGGACAGCAGTGACCGACACCGAGCTGAGACGGGCCCGCCGCGAGATCATCCTCGATCTCGACGTGCCCGAGGCCTTCGACGCCCGCGCCGAGATCGAACGGCGCGTGGCCTTCCTCTCCGACCTGCTCGCCTCCACCGGCGCCACCGCACTGGTCCTGGGCATCAGCGGCGGTGTCGACTCGCTC
>Ga0233363_1000822_pt1 | contig 12917 bp, 11 predicted proteins | sample ElkDunMinimDraft_18_FD_191534 | JGI IMG/M metagenome (GOLD analysis project Ga0233363, IMG submission 191534) | Fecal eukaryotic communites from dung pellets of Tule Elk in California, USA - Elk Dung C16 | ecosystem: Host-associated > Mammals > Digestive system > Large intestine > Fecal | place... | reverse complement strand
GTTTTCGATCCCAGTATTTCAGTCGACGTCCATGCTGAGGCCTTTCCTGCTGTTACCCGGCTAGTTCGTTATTGCGGGGGCGATCAGCCACCTGAGCGTCGTGGTGGTGGTGGCAATCATCGAGGCAGGATGCCAGTCCGCTCCGGATTAGGTGTGGTAGTAAGTCAAGGGGTAACCAAGTTCCCTCTTGATGATCCGGACGATCCCGATCTACTGCCAGGCCATATTAGTTTTGTTGTTCCACGGCTAGACCATGATTTCGACGAAGAATTGCCCGGCGGCGAAATCACGGCGCCAGATGAACTCTGTTTGATCGATACCGGCGGCGAGGTGAGGCCATTTGTCGCCGAGTTGCTCAGTCATCAGGGCATCCTCGCCCATATTGCGCGTAGTCGGCAGTTCCTGCCGTTCGGATACGACCTGCTGACGTTGCCCGAGCTAGCAAATTTACTGTTTAGCGTCACTGACGAGTTTTTGCATTGCCGGGAGCGGTTCCGCACGGCGCCACTATCAGAGCAGGTAGGAATCCGTACGCGTATGGAGGCGCTACTCGCCCTACATCTCATGCTCTGGTTCGGCAGGTCACTTGAGGATTGCACAAAACTACAGATCTCTGAGGGCGGCGCGCGCCCGCGGGTGGCGTTTGAGCTTATACCTGCTAAAGACTTGGAGTCTGCTGAGTTCAGGTTTTTAGTACCTACACCAGACTACGCTGCGGAGGAGCAACTGCCCCCTGCAACGGTTCGAAAGAGGGGGGCGGCAGTTTCAGTACCGGATATGGTGGGAGCCGCGACGTTAGTATTGGGAGTCAGAGCGCTGCCATCTACGACCGGAACGGCCGTATTTGCCGGGAAAGTTAAGAAAATTGAGAGCGAAGTTCGTGTCCTCTTGAAAGAATTGGGGGGAGGTGACCCGCGATATACAGTTCACAAGATTCGTTCCTATTTACATCGCCAAATAATCACCGATACACACGATGTGGTTGCGGCCACGATGTTGTCCGGGCTGCCTTGCCTGTCGGCTAATACTGCGCTTTATTACACCCAATACAGCGTTGATCACCTACGCAGCCTCTATTGTCATTCAGTGCGAAATGTATTAACCGCTATTTACGGCACAGTAGGTTTGGAGGCGCCAGTTACTAACGTCATTAGCTCTTCAGAGATGGCGGTTGGTGCCCGAAATTGTCTAAAACTTAGCGCTTTAAAAAACAATCTTGAAGCATTGCTCGCAGTGCTGCGCAAACGCCCACGAAAAGATATTCAAGAGCTGATTCATTGGCACAACTGCCTGACGCTCTGGACCATCCTCATGTTCCTAATGGCGACCGCGTGTCGAGCCATCCGCAACCCGCTAAAAGCAGTGGAAGAGTTCGAGCAACGAAGTGGCCACGGCGCACTGGGCGATAAAGGCGCAGATGACGGTCACATGAGCCGTCTGGTAGTGATGCCTGAGCTACTGCGTCGGCAGCTAGAGGCATACGACGCGCACTGCTGTGCAATTCGTGTGAAGTTCAAATACGGCCTACCTGCACAGACTCCTCCTAGGTCCGGTTTTTTCCTGCGGTTTGCTGATGACAATCGGCTGTACTACGAGGAAATCCGTCCGTCACATATCGACGCATATATGCGGCAGGTGGTTGGTTTTACACCCCATCCAGTGAACGGTTTCCGCAAGTTGCTGAGGACCGAGCTCGCAGAGCGTGGGTGCCCGCCTGAAACGCTTGCCGCATTCATGGGGCACTGGCTGCATGGCGAGGCGCCCCAAGAGTCGTTCTCAAGCTTTTGTCCTGGCGCTTATGTCCAGAGCCTCCATGCGTATTTATTGTCGCTGATGAGAGAGCTCGGTTGGATGGTTCGCAACAGCCACCTAGTTAAGGAGGCTAAATGACCATTTCGACCCTTTCTGAGGAAATGCTGTCAGCAATATGGAGCCCTGAAAAATACGATCCAGAATGGAAGAGCGAATTTCTCCAGACGCTCAAGGAGCGCTGCAGAGACTCCAACAATGTCATCGGAGAATGGCTCTGCGGTAAACGTTCGCTGAGAAATTTTCCTGTCGAAAAGATGCGGGAGCTTGAGAATCAGCTTGAAAGCTCGACATTACGCAATGCACTGCGAGACGTAACAAGCCGGGCGCGGCGATTCAACCCCAGCCTTCCGCTTGCTCACATAGCGATCGACACGCGGCGTCCCGCAAATCCAATCAATCCAGACCTGTACACAGCACAGAACATCTCGGCCAGTCGAGACGTGATCGATTCGCTGGAACGGGCGCTCAGGCAAGACCTTGAGCAACTCACCCCGCACTGCCGGGTTGGGCTACTCCTGCTGAGCGCCGCCTACTATGGCGCGCTGATGGACATCCCCCAGCTAAATGCGCTGACCCAGCTTGATGTAGGTCAGATTATTTGGGTATCTGGGATACCAGAGTTCCGGCTCAAGCTTTCAATCCGTGGGCAACCCGAGGCTGAGAGTCGGCAGTGGTTCCCAGATCCGATAACACTGGCACTGATGTCCCGTTGCGCTCCAGATCTACGCGAAATAAGACCTTTTCTGTCGAAGAGGGATGCCAAGCTGCATTGTATTCAGGCGGCATTGGCCGTAGGTGGGGTAGGTCGTCAGAGCCAACCCGCGTCTCTCAGTCGACTGTTTGAGCTGCTGCGTATCCAGCGCCAAACGCAGCTGCCGCAGCTGTTGATCAATTACACCACCAGATACGGTTACGTGACGCATTCTGTTCTGACGGACTCATGGCTGCATCTACATGGGGAACCATCTCCGAACCACGAAGAAAAACGAAATCGAAAGAAACACCAGCTGCGTAGGGCCGAACAACGTGTTCCTGGATGGCTGACGGCGTTATGTCGCAACGTCCGTAAAAGACGGGTTTCAATACGCGATGAGGAACAGTTACCTAAGACGCTCGAGGCGTTGATAACCGGTTGGGCGTCGTCTCTGCTTCATGGCCGCTCGTTTTATGGCAACCCGTTGCAGCCTAAAACAGTCGCCAACTACGTTCGAGACGTCGGCGCTGGGTTGGACAATCTATTGTCCGTCGGGACGATCCTAGACGTTCCGCCGGACGCGTTAGAGGAGTTGTATGAAGCGCTGCTGGAGACGCAGCCCACGGCTGCAATGAGAAGAAACTTAGCCAAGGGTTTGCTTGAGTTCCACGGATACCTGCAAAACAGTTTCTCATATCCACCAATCAGCCCCTATGCCGCATTGGGCATTGGGAAAACGCCTCAGTTCGTTGATGCCCAGATCATCAATGAAGAGCAATATCGTCAGGTGCTGCGAGACCTGGCCATAGGTCCGCTAAGCCATCGCTCGCCGCGTATCGCTATGGTCGCGCAAGCTATGGTGATTTTCGGATACCGACTGGGATTGCGGCGTAATGAGTCACTGAAGTTACTGCGCCGCGATCTGCAGTTACCGACGTTATCTGCCGCACGTGCAGCTGCACTGCGTAGACGGCATCCGAACCTGAAGCCGCTATCGGCTGAGCAGCGAACCGCGCTCAACCTCCCCGCGGCTCTGCATATTCGCCCCCACTCTCAGCGTGCACTCAAAACGCGCAACTCAACGCGTACGTTACCGCTCCATGTGTTGCTCGAGCCAGATGAGCTGCAGTTGATTGAGCGCTTGGCGGGGTTGCGTGATGACGAAGAGGAGAAAAGTCCATATTCGGAATTTCTGTTCTGTATCCCCGAGCTGCGGACACGATGGGTTTCCGAATCGACCTTGTTACCAGAAATCCATGCCTCCCTTCGCCGGGTTACGGGATGCTCGGATATGCACTACCACCACCTGCGGCACTCGGCTGCAACCTGGCTCACCTTCAAGCTGGTCACCACAGCGTTAGGGGCAGGCGAAAACGCTGGACTTCTCTTCGGTGAGCAATCTCAGACGATGGCGTGGTTGCTGGATGCAGATAGGTTAAATGGTGCGTTTTTCCATTCCCGGGAAGCCGCCACCCGCCGTGTAATCCATATCACCAGCGCTGTGCTCGGCCATGCGAGCCCCAAGACGTCGCTGCTGCACTATGTGCATTGCATGTCTTGGCTATCGGCGTTGTGCTGGCAATGGGAGCCCAAGTTTTGGCCCCCAGGCCATGTCATCGCAAAAATTGCCGGGGTCAGCCTGCCAAGTAAGCCAGAAGATTTGGCTGCGCCAGGGTTGCCAGCTGAGATCCGCCATATGCGGCGCATCATCGGTCGTATCGGGGTATACAAACGCAGTAAACGTCGCAAAGTTAGCTACCCGATGAGCCCCATAGAATCGAACGGCGAAGGGTGGGCTCTGACAAGGATGAATGAAATCTCGTCTATGCTCGCATACCAAGCGTACGAGGAAGCATCAGGACAGTCGGTCAACATGGACTGGGTGGAGTTTTCCGATGCGGATCGATCGGCCATGCTGGAGCGGGCAAGGTATATCCGTCAGCTTGGTAAGCACCGCCTTAGCGGTTCGGCGACTTGCGACCCGAACGGTAAAGTTGAGCTGGTGCCCAGGCCGCCCAGACACGGAGGTTTAGCTGGCGTAGCTGCCTACGCTGACCGACTCTACCGATTGCTTGACGGCAGATATAAGGCAAAAACAAACAGGGTGCTGGATGATTTCGTCGAGCGCTGCTGGGCGAGCGATACGACGTTGCGATTCTACTCTGGGCAGCATGAGCAGAGCGTCCGAGAATACCTATGGGTGCTGTCTGAGCTGCGGATTCCCTCCGCCGATATTGAGTTCATCATTTACGATGAGCGCGCACCCAAGCGAACCAAAAGCCTTTGGCGAAAAGTGTTACGGAAGCCCCGTTTGAAGTTTATAGAGCAGGTGCCCGAGAACAGGCTTGTTGAGAATACGCACCTCGGGATCCGCGCTAGGCTACGCCTTACAGGTGCGGGTTTCACTGATCAGGAAAGGAACCATCATTCCGGCGCAGCATTGCGCTACCTCTTTCTAATGACTTCGATCGACTGGCATTTCCGCGCCTGACCAAGTCCGGAGGGCGTTCAGCCCTCCGGATCATCCTGCAGTTCCAGCAAATCGCCCACCTGGCAGTTCAGGTACTGGCAGATCGTTTCCAGGTCCTTGAGCTCCACGCGCTGCGCGGTCTCGTGATAGAGCCGCGTGAGGGTTCCGCGATTCATTCCTGTGTCCCTGACTACGTCACTGATTTTCAGCTTCCGCTCGCCCAGTAAGCGAGATAAATGGCACTTGACCATTCTAATCTCCGAAAAATGATCTTCAGAAGATCATTTTGCTCTTGCAAAGCTCAAAATGAGCGTTATATTGATCTGTAGGAGATCATTATGAGTATTCAGAAGCTCATAAGAATCCGCTGACGTTCAATTTAGCAGAGAGGGCATAGCCATGTCTCACACATACCTGACTACCGAAGAGTTGGCCACGCGCATGAAGTACGACGCGCGCACCATCCGTAATCGCTTGAAAGATTCAGTCCTGCTCGAGGGGATCCACTACTTCCGCCCCTTTGGCGGCCGCAAGATACTTTTCATCTGGGAAGCCGTCGAAGAAGACATGCAGAAATTCTCGCGGACTTCCGGGCTGGTCCCGATGGCCGGTGGAGGCATCTGCCATGGGTAAAATTCGAGCCCGCTCCGACAACGAAAAGCTGTTTTTTGACTTCACATATCTGGATCAGCGCTGCCGTGAGCAGACCGCGCTGCCTGATACGCCCGCTAACCGGAAAAAGCTCGAGAAGATCCTGGAGCGCATCGAAGCGGAAATTACCCTTGGGAGCTTCGACTACGCCACCTACTTCCCCCAAAGCAGCAAAGTGCTAGAGATCAGTCGGCTGCAGGCTGGCTGTGCATCGCTGAAAACACCACTGTTCAAGGATTTTGCAGAACTGTGGTTTGAGGAGATGAGGGTCGAATGGCGTGATACGCACGCCAAAACCGTGCGCCTTACCCTTGATAAGCATTTGCTGCCTGAGTTCGGTAAGAAAGAGGTCAGCGCCATCACCAAAGCAGAACTTCTGTCATTCCGCTCGGCACTCGGCAAAGTCCCCGGGCAGAAAGGTCAGAGTCTGACAGCGACGCGAATCAACCACATCATGACGCCATTGCGCATGATCCTTAGTGAGGCAGCTGACCGCTTCGAGTTTACCTCGCCATACCTTAACATCAAATCACTGAAAGTCCCCAAGACAGACGTGGAGCCCTTCACTCTGGATGAGGTGCTGCAGATCCTCGGCACAGTGCGTGACGATTTCCGCAACTACTACACGGTGCGTTTCTTCACCGGTATGCGGACGGCCGAAATTGATGGTTTGCAGTGGAAGTACGTCGACTTTCAGCGGCGGCAGATTCTGATCCGTGAAACCTGGGTGGGCGGCAAGCTCGACTACACGAAGAACGACGGCTCGCAGCGTGAGATCGATATGTCCGAGCCTGTTTACCAGGCGCTCCTCGGCCAGCGGGAGAAAACCGGCAGCGGACAGTTCGTCTTTTGCACCCGCGAAGGTACGCCGCACGCATACCGCAACATCAACGACCGGGTTTGGTATCCGCTGCTACGTCATCTGGGTTTGCGTAGGCGGCGCCCCTACCAAACCCGTCATACAGCCGCGACCCTGTGGTTGGCGGCTGGTGAAAACCCGGAGTGGATCGCCCGGCAGATGGGGCATACCACCACCGAGATGCTGTTCCGTGTCTATTCGCGCTATGTGCCCAACCTGACTCGCCGTGATGGCAGTGCCTTCGACAACCTGATCAAAGCCAATCTCAAGGCCTGAGGAGTTCCACCATGAAACTGATCAAATGCGACAACGTGAGCCCTCTTCATCCATCTATGGAGGCCCGCGAGCATAAGTACCTCAAGCATCTGGCCTCAGCCATGAGTCGTTACCTTGAGAACCCCCATGGCACAGAGCTTGTTTGCATCCTCGGCTCCGGCTACGAGAAAGATAATCGGCATGCCCTCGAAACCTGGGTCGCCTACCGCCGTAATGACGTGTTCGAAAAGCGCCTGGAGGGCCGTAGCCCGCTGGACTTTCTGATCGAGAAGCTTGAAAGCTTATTGGCTAACTAAGTGCAGAAGGGGCCGAAAGGCCCCTTCATTGTTCTCCCCCTGGCAGCGGCGAGCGTGATCCATTCACCCGCCGAGCTGCGTTTGGATCAACGGTTCCACTGTCGGCAAAGCGCAACTTGAACATCCAGTCAGGCAGTTAAAGACCCGGATCAGCGTATTGGTTACTATCCAAGGCGCGAACCAGAGCACATTTTTTCTCCTGCCCGTTGATGGGCAATAGGGAGGTCGGGAGTACAGGGACAGTGGTAAAGAAGCAGTGCGTATTGGCCAGCTGGGTTGGCGGGAATGATCTCAAGGCAGTTGCAGGTGCTGAGGCAGGCCCGATTCTGGCGACGCTGAACACGGTGTCCTTCGATAGCGTCGAACTGCTCTGCTCATACCCCTCCGAGCTAGTGGAGCCCTACCTGGCCTGGCTGCGCCAGCAGGTCGATGTACCCATCACCGCGCATTACTTTTTCCTGTCTTCCCCCGTTCATTTCGGCGAGATCTACCAGGCCGCCAGTCAGCATTTAAAGCGGCTGAATACTTCCGCCAATCAGCTCTCCATTCTGCTCAGCCCTGGCGGTTCGCTATGAAGGGCATGCTTAGGCCAGCGGCTCTGCTCAGCCTAGGTTGGGGTAAGTGCAACGACTTCGGCTGCTCAGAAATTTCAGTCGCTTATGCTGGAGGGAGTAACGGTTACCGATATAAGGAGCGCGGTATGATACTGGAAAATGGGCACACTGAATTCTTCCCCGGGCGGTCTGGCAGGCTAGGCGTTACCTTGTGTAGAGGATGGGAATCGCCATATGGAACCGGCTTGGTCCTGCCGTTCAGTCTGACATCAGTAGAGCCTGGGCAGGACAGATGCTCTAGCCGTTCGCAGCTTTGGCGTGATGCGGATGGAGATTTATGGATGATCTCCTATCTCGAAGGGCCGTGCGAGTGGCTGGGCTGCTTTATGGGGCAAGACGTCAAGAGTGCTCAGGAGGCGCTTAGGGCTAACCGGGCGCGTGAGCTGCAGCCCCTTGATGCATACAGGATTCTGGCTGCAACAGATGGTCTCCCACGAGAGGAGATCGAGATCTTAGTGAGCGAAAAAGTTCGGTCAGCAGAATTTGAATGGGGGTACTTAGATTCACAGTTTTTATGGGGACGTGGGGAGCAAGAATTTTACCAAGTGTACAAATTTCGCGACGGATCAGCGCTGCGAGTCACTCACCCGGCTAGCGTGTTTTATGTGGGAATGAAGGTCATTGAGGCCTATATGGCGCCTAACCATAAGTAGGCCTATTGTGTCGGTTGGTGACGGCGGGGCTGGTCTCAAATAGGCCAGCCACCAGCATAGCTTCCACAGCCCGCTGGATCAGGTCTCGCGCTCCTTGGCGCAGCAGGTCGGTCAATGGCTTATTCATGGCGGCGTATCTGGCTGATTTGTTTGGCGACTAACAATCAACCAGATACGCCGCTTTTTTCAATTCCTCAAACACTACATTCAGTTATAACTCGTGCCGGGCGCATATACGTACAGCTGTAATCTTGCGTGTTATGCGGATTCATGTTTAATTACCCCTTGGGAGAATGGCGATGAAGATTGAATCGCCCCGGATTTCTTAGACACTTCCCAGGCTCAGTAAATGTCGCTTCTCAAACTCTACTGGTGACAGCTGGTTGTTGAAACCGTGTCGGCGTTTTGGGTTGTAAAACATCTCGATGTAGTCGAACACATCAGCGCGTGCGTCCTGCCTGGTGCTATAGATTTTTCGCCTGATCCGTTCCCGCTTCAGCAGCTGGAAAAAGCTTTCCGCTACTGCGTTGTCATGGCAATTGCCGCGCCGACACATGCTGCCAAGCAAGTTGTTGGCTTTCAGGAAGCTCTGCCAGTCGCCGCTGCTGAACTGGCTCCCCTGATCTGAGTGAATCATCACTTCCTGCTTTGGCTTACGCCGCCAAACTGCCATCAGCAACGCATCAATAGCCAGGTCGCTGGTCATCTGCGGTTTCATTGACCAACCGATTACCTGCCGCGAGAACAGATCGAGCACCACCGCCAAATACAACCAGCCCTCATAGGTGCGGATGAAGGTGATGTCCGTGACCCAGACCTTGTTGGGTTCGGTGACATTGAATCGGCGCTCCAGATGATTCGGTGAAGCCGCTGGAGGCTTACCACCATAGCGGCCCGGTCGGCGACGATACCCTGTCTGTGAGCGCAGCCCTTCCAAGCGCATCAGTCGAGCAACACGATGCTTGCCGCATGCTTCTCCAGGCTCACGCAGGTCGTCGTGGATTTTGCGGTAGCCGTACACACCGCCGCTCTCTAGCCACGCGTGCTTAATCAGTCCAAGCAGGCGTTGATCATCCTTGGCTCGTGCCGACTTCGGTTCAGCCAGCCACGCGTAGTAACCACTGGCATGTACTTTCAGCGTCAGGCACAGGCGGCGAACCGAATAGTCAGCGGATAGCTGGTTGATGAAGGCGTACTTCAGCCGCACTCCTTGGCAAAGTACGCGGCGGCCTTTTTTAGGATGTCTCGCTCTTCGGTCACGCGCTTGAGTTCGGTACGAAGACGACGCAGCTCAGCTTGCTGATCGTCCTCTTGCGCGCGCCGCTCTTGGGGCTTGCTGTAGCGCTTAACCCAGGCATACAGGCTGTGGGTCGACATGCCCAAACGAGCAGCTACCTCCGCCACTGGCAGACCTCGTTCGGTCACCTGTTTGACTGCTTCGATTTTGAATTCTTCGGGATAACGCGGGTTGCTCATGACTCCTCCTAGTGGGCCGTATTATGAGGCCTGGAGGTGTCTACGAAACTAGGGGCGATTCAGATTATGTTCAGCTGTCTTATCACTTGCTGCGTTTTCCATGGTCTGGATCGGGAGCTACGTTTGTGGGGTAAGGGCTGAGCTTCTGAATTCGGCTGAGTGCAGCGCGGCTGTTTTGAGCGTATGTGCGTCGCGCGATGAGCTAGTGCTCGTGCAGGTGGCAAGGGATGGCACTCCGTCAGAGGATGCGGCACGGTATAGGCACAGAATTGGCACAGCCCGAAATACAGCCAAAAACGGTGGCCAGGGCAGTGCTCGTCGCGTCTGACGGCCGACATCGGGAGGTTCGTGCAGGAGTGGGCCAGCACGAGATTTGAATCGGCTTGAGCTTTATAAAAAAGTTTATAAAACAAAGAGATATGGCGCACCAGGCGGGATTCGAACCCACGACCCCCGCCTTCGGAGGGCGGTACTCTATCCAGCTGAGCTACTGGTGCGTATGTGTTGCGGCGGTCTATTTGACCATTAGCTGACACCCTTCTCAACTCGATGAGTATTGCCTTCGGAGGGCAGTACTCTATCCAGCTGAGCTACTGGTGCGTTGCGGGGCGCAATCATACGCATGTCCGCTGGAGGCGTCCATGCTGGAGAGCGCTTTCGAAATGGCGCTGTTGTGCCGTCTGGCGGTACTTGCAGCGCGTGCTGGAGGCTCTGGCTCCGGCGTGCCCCGGCTGCGAATCCTGGTTGCGGCTGTTAATCTTCGCGTTTGTTACGGCGATGGGCCGAGGGTTGGAAGAACAAGGGGTGAGGATGTCAGGCCAGATCAAACTGTGGGACGCACCGCTGCGGGTATTCCATTGGACGTTCGGCGCGACGGTGATCGCGTCGATGATTACCGGCTGGCTGGGCGGCGGCCTGATGGTCTGGCACGGACGCCTGGGGTTGCTGGTGCTGGGGTTGCTGGTATTCCGCCTGTTGTGGGGCTTCGTGGGGTCCACCTATGCGCGCTGGTCGCGCATCCTGGGTGCTGCTGCGGGGATCAGAAGTTATCTGCAAGGCAACTGGCAGCAAGCGGGGCATAACCCGCTGGGCGCGCTGTCAGTGCTGGCCATGCTGGGGCTGGTGGGTTTTCAGGTGGTCAGCGGGCTGATGGCCACCGACGATATCGCTTTCCAGGGGCCGCTGTATGCACTGGCTTCCAGTGATACCAGTAGTTGGCTGAGCGGGCTGCATCGGCAGGCCAAATGGTTGCTGGTCGGGGTCATCGGGCTGCATCTGGCTGCCATCGCCTATTACACCTTGATCAAGCGCAAGCCGTTGATTGGTGCGATGCTCGGCGGGCGGACGACGCGTGAACACCCCGCGCAGCAGGACGCCCAGGGCGGCTCGCTGATTGCCGCCGCGTTGGCGGTGGCGCTGGCGCTGGGGACGGTATGGGGCGTGCAGTCGGTTGCCGGCTGGATGGCGCCGCCACCGGCTGCGACGGCGCCAACGCTGGACTGGTAACCCGAGGGCCGGGCGGCGCAGGCTGCCCGGCGTTCGCGCTCGGCTTATCGCTCGGCGCGGAAGTTGTCGTGGCAGGATTTGCAGGAGCGGCCGACGTCACCGAAGGCCTTCTTGATCGCAGCCTGGTCGCCATTGGCGGCAACGCTGGCGAGCTGGTTGGCGGCGGCGGTGAAGTCGCGACCGATCTGCCCGGCTTTATCCAGGTCCTTGAAGAACTCGGGCTTCAGGCGGGTCTTGTTGCCCAACTGCTCGGTGGTGGTATCAGGGCTGTACAGCGCACCCATGCCGGAGTTGGCAATCGCGGCGATGGTATTGGCGGCAGCAGCGACCTTTGCCTGGTCGTAGGCCTCCTTGCCGTCGATGACCTGAGCCTTGATCTTGCCCATGTTCCACGCCATGAACTGGTAACCGGCCTGACGGGTTTCGACCATTTCTTCGGGTTTCATTTGCGCTTGCGCAGCAGTGCTTGCCAGCAGGGCGGCCGCCATGGCGCCCATCAACAGTGCTTTCACGGTAACTCCTTAACGATTCCATCAGTAGGGACGGCGCAGCCTGTTCCTTTCATCGTGACGAGAACAGGCCAGGGGCCGCCGCGCGAGACTATACCCTGTGCAATGCCTCTCGGTCGGTGACCTGTAACAAGGCATAACGGGCATTTGCGCGGCAGTGAACATCAGGTTGGTCTATGGTCGGACAACGTCGCGCGCCATGGGCTTGCCCGGCCGCCGACGACGGCCCTAGGATGTTTCTTTGCCAGCGGGCTGGCGGCTGAACCGGGCACGCGTGGGAGGGTTCAGATAGTAGTAGGCACATTCATTGAGGCGAGCCGCCTTGCGGGGCGCAGCAGCTAGTCGTTAGGAGAGAGCGCCATGCAATTGAAAGATTCGTCCCTGTTTCGCCAGCAGGCCTATATCGATGGCGCCTGGCTCGACGCCGACGGTGGGCAAACCATCAAGGTCGACAACCCGGCCAGCGGCGAGATTCTTGGAACGGTGCCGAAGATGGGCGCCGCCGAAACCCGCCGCGCCATCGAGGCGGCCGAGCGGGCATTGCCCGCCTGGCGCGACCTGACGGCCAAGGAACGCTCGCAAACGCTGCGCCGCTGGTTCGAGCTGATCATGCAGAACCAGGAAGACCTGGCTCGGCTGATGACGCTGGAGCAGGGCAAGCCGCTGGCCGAGTCCCGCGGCGAAATCGCCTATGCGGCCTCGTTCATCGAGTGGTTCGCCGAGGAAGCGAAGCGTGTTTACGGCGATACCATTCCGGGTCATCAGAAAGACAAGCGCATCATAGTCATTAAGCAGCCGATCGGTGTGACGGCGGCGATCACGCCCTGGAATTTCCCGGCGGCGATGATCACCCGAAAGGCCGGCCCGGCGCTGGCAGCGGGTTGCACCATGGTGCTCAAACCGGCCAGCCAGACGCCTTTCTCCGCCCTTGCACTGGCCGAGCTGGCCGAGCGTGCCGGCATTCCCAAGGGCGTATTCAGCGTGGTGACCGGTTCGGCCGGCGACATCGGCAACGCGCTGACCGCCAACCCCATCGTGCGCAAGATCACCTTTACCGGCTCCACCGAAGTCGGCGCCAAGCTGATGGCGCAGTGTGCTCCG
>Ga0233363_1000821_pt1 | contig 12929 bp, 10 predicted proteins | sample ElkDunMinimDraft_18_FD_191534 | JGI IMG/M metagenome (GOLD analysis project Ga0233363, IMG submission 191534) | Fecal eukaryotic communites from dung pellets of Tule Elk in California, USA - Elk Dung C16 | ecosystem: Host-associated > Mammals > Digestive system > Large intestine > Fecal | place... | reverse complement strand
TGCTCGTCCGTGTTCGTCTCCATCTCGTTCAGGCAGTCGCCCAGGCCGATGTTGAAGACGTCGGTGTCCGAGGCGCCGGCGGGCTCCTGGGTCTCGGTCTCGACGGGGTCGGCGGGGGCCTCGCTGGTCTCGGTCTCGACGGGCTCCGGGGAGATCTCCTCACCGCCGGTGAGGGCGGGGGGCAGCAGGGGAAGCTGGCCACACGCGGTGAGGGCGAGCGAGGCGCCGACGGCCAGGATCCCGAGGGTGATGCGGCCGAGCAGCGGGCGGCGCGTTGCGGACATGAGTACTCCACCAGTTCGAGGGTTGCTTTTTGCCGACTGGGGGAGGGTCGGCGACATGTATCAAGATGCACGCGACACGGAGAAGGTTTCAGCCCAAGACGGGGCGAATCAGAATTTTTTTCTCGACGTGTGGCGCGTAGCCGCAGGTGAAACACGGCTCACAGTGGTGCGGGCTGGAGCAGGGCCCGTCACCGGACGCGTGCGGGACTAGCGGTTGGCGCCGGCGAGGGTGCCGGTGACCGTCTCGCCGTCGGTGACCACGTAGCAGACGACCTCGCGGTCGTCCGCCCGGTTCCAGCTGTCCTCGGTCGGGGAGAGAGTGGCGACGTAGATCTCCGACTCGGGGTAGGGGACACCGACGAAGTCGGTGAAGTTGTCCCCGTAGCAGATCTCCTCCGTGGAGGTGTTGATCGAGTCCGAGCCCGGGTAGTCGCCCTCGGGCAGGTCCTCGGTGAAGTAGACCTCGGAGTCGTGCTCCTCGGCGCAGTCGACGAGGGGGATGTCGCTGACCTCGCCGCCGGCGAAGGCCGCGTCCATCTCGGACTCGGTGAAGCAGTCGCCGACGCCGATCTCGAAGACGTTGCCGCCGCCGAGGAGGGAGGTGATGGCGCCGCAGCCGCTGAGGGCGAGGACGGAGCCGATCGCCAGCGCGGACAGACCGGTCGCGCGCAGCGTGGGGGAAACAGAAGACATGGGGATACTCCGGGGTTGGTGCAAGGGGTTCTTGCCTCTTCTGGAGAGGCGGCAGAAAAGTAGCATTTCCCCACCAGGGGGTTTATGTCAATCTCATTCTGACGTTCACCCAAGGGGATGGTGCGGTCACGTTGTGCAGTCCTTCGACTGCTGCGCCGCACCTCAAGGGCTTTCGGCCGCAGCACGCAGAGAACCACGCGACTACGACAGTCCGAGGTGCCGCACATCACCACCGACGGTCACGGGCAGCGACGACGCGCACCCGGAAAGGGACGCGGTTCCCTTTCGGCGCACACCGGAACAGCATGCGTCGGCGCGAATTCGGAGAGTGGGGAAAGGGGTGGGAAATGGTCGACGAAGAAACGGGGTGGGACCGCGGTGAAACCGGCCCCCGGAAAGCACGAAGGCCCCGATCGGAATCGATCGGGGCCTCGGATCGTGTGCGTCATCAGGGACTTGAACCCCGAACCCGCTGATTAAGAGTCAGCTGCTCTGCCAATTGAGCTAATGACGCCTGTTGTCCCGTCGGGCTCGCGCCCTCCGTAGCAACGGATTCGACTCTACCGGAACCGTGGAGTTCTCCGTGCCGCCGAAGCCCCGATGTGGGGCACACCACCCGGGCGTGCCGGGGACTTCGGAAGCGATCGACCCCGGCGGGAGGGAGTGCCTTCCGCCGGGGTCGACCCGCTGTGCGTCATCAGGGACTTGAACCCCGAACCCGCTGATTAAGAGTCAGCTGCTCTGCCAATTGAGCTAATGACGCCTGCCGCTCCCGGGTGTCGGACCGTGGCCCGTACCCCCTGGCGACGTCGTTAACTCTAGCAGGAGCGCGGAGCGGCCGCGAACCGGTTCCGAGGGACCGGCGAGCCCGCCACGTGTCGTCCGAACCCGGACGGGAGGCCTAGGAGAAGGCCAGGACCAGCGCGACGATCACGGCGATGGCCAGAACCACGCCGACTCCCGCCAGCACCAGCGGCAGGATGGGACGGCGCGCGGCCTCCTCGGGCTCCGGGTTCTCGTCGACGAAACGGCGGAAGTGCTGGGTGTTCCCCGCCGGGTCCAGGTTGGGATCATTGTTCTGTGTCATGGGGTTGACACTAGCGACTCGTGCGACCGTTGCGGACCCCCGTAGACAAATCCGACCGATATCACCACCGTCGCTTGGTTTTCCGTTCGCGCCGTCCCCTCGGTCCGTCACCTCCCGCCCACTTTCCGTACAACCGACGGGTAACCAGTTCTCACCTGGGTGAAAGCCGAACGTAAGACTCCTGTCGCAGACTCGTGTCAGGCGTGTCCGCTCCGGCCGGTACTTCCCCGCGGCCGTGGCGGCCCGTCTCGGGCCCGGCACGCAGCACGGCGGCCATCCGGGCCGTGGGAGTGACGCCGCGTGCCGGGTCCACCCCCTCCAGGAGGCGCACCAGGTCGGCGCCGGACACGTGCGGATTGGTGTCGAACCAGGCCACCGCCATCCGCAGCGGCAGCGGCAGGTACCCCGCCAGGTGGGCGACGCGCCGCAGCACGGCCTCCCTGCACCGGTCCACCCCCACCTGGGAGCGGAGCAGTTCGACGGCCGCCCCCGGTGGCAGCGCGCCCACGGGGAGGGCGCGGAGCCCGTCGCGCACCAGCAGGTCGGTCAGCCAGTTACGACTGGTGACCACCGCCGCGCAGCCGGTACCGCCGGGCAGCAGGGGCCGCACCTGACGGCTGCTGGCCGCGTTGTCCAGGACCAGCAGGACGCGTCTGCGCGCCAGGAGCGTGCGGACACGCGCCGCCGCCTCCTCCGCCTCCAGCGTGCCGGTGGTGTGTGTCCCCGAGGACAGTGAGCGCGCCAGGCGGCGCAGGACCTCGACCGGGTCGCGCGGGGAGCCGTCGCCGTCGCGCAGGTTGACGTACAGCTGGCCGTCCGGGAAGTGCGACGCCGCCGAGTGCGCCCATCGCAGCGCCAGGGCGCTGCTCCCCGCACCGGCCGGGCCGCGCACGAGCACGCTGCCGGGGGCGCCCCCGTGGGGGTCCACGAGCCGGTCGAGTTCGGTCAGGGCCCCGTCCCTCCCCGCCAGGACCGGCGGCACGGCGGGCAGCTCCGCGGGCGTGACGGGTCCGGACACGCCCGTGGGGGCCCGGACCGGTCCGGGCGCAACGCCCTCCGGCCGGGCGCCGCCGGCGTGGGCGTCACCGGGGCCCGCTCCGCGGCCCGTCTCACGCAGGTCCTCCGCTCCGGCTCCCCCGGTGTCCGCGGCCTCGGTGCGGGCCCCGTCGGAGTCCGCCGCTCCCGCGCGCACGCCTCCCGTGGGGGAGCCCCCGGTGCGCGCGTCCCCCGAGCCCGTCCCGTCGGGGCCGCCGCCCTGCGCCGGGACGGCGCCGGGGACCCCTCCCACCCGACCGACACCGCCGGCCAGGATCCGCTGGCGCGGAATGCGCGCGAGCGGGTCGTGGAGCACGTCGTGTCCCGGGGGCCGGGCCGCCCCCCGCTCCGCCGGGTGGTCCAGGTCCCCGCGGAGAATGCCGTGGAAGGTCTCCTGGAGTTCGCGGCCCGGGTCGGCGCCGAGGCGTTCGACCAGGGCGTCGCGGGTGCGCCCGTACACGCGCAGCGCCTCACTGGGCCGACCGCTGCGGTAGAGGGCGATCATCTGCACGCGGATGAGGGGCTCGCGCTCGGGGTGGTCGGTGGCGATCTGCCGGATCTGGTCGGCCACCCGCTCGTGCTCCCCGCGTGCCAGGGCCCCGCCGAACCCCTCCTCGGCCGCGCGCAGCAGCTCCTCGGTGAGGGGCGGCACGTCGCGGGCGTGCAGGGCGGGACTGACGACGTCGGCCAGGACGGGCCCCCGCCACAGGCCCAGGGCCCGGATGAGGAGTTCGGTCCTGGCCTCGCGGTCCCCGACCGAGGCGGCGTCGGCGGCGCGGCGCACCAGTGCGCGGAAGCGCAGCAGGTCGGACTGCTCCTCGTCGAGGTCGACGCGGTAGCCGCCGTTGCCGCCCCGGATGAGCGGCGCGCCGCAGTGGTGCTCGAACAGGGCGCGGGCCCGGGCGACGTGGACCTGGAGCGCGCTGCGGTTCGCCTGGGTGTGCGGGGAGCCCCAGACCCGTTCGACGAGGTGCCCGGTCGGGACCGTACTCCCCGTGTTGAGCAGAAGGGTGGCGATCATGGCGCGGCGCTTGTCCCCGCGCAGACTCAGCGGCATCCCCTCGACCTCGACGCCGAACTGCCCGAGCAGTCCGACGTGGAGCCCCCGGGCCCCGTGGTCGACCGGCCGTCCGCCGACCGTCGCGCTGGTCTCGGCGGCCGAACCGGGCCGCCGTCCTTCCGGGTCGCTCGGCGACACGGCACCATCCCCCCTGCGTGGCCGCGCGCGTGACAGGTGAACAGCGGCACACCCTGCCCAGAGTGCCGTCTGAGCTGGGATACCGCAATCGCGGCACTGGTACTTGCTGCCGGGAGCGTCCCTTGAAATCCTTGAATCTCCCGCTTTTTCCCCCCACTGCGTTGACTCTGCACCACGACCGAAAGAAACTTTCCTCCATGGCGCAAATTCCGAAGCCTTCGGGCGACCGGCCGGACAACGGAGTACTCTCCGTGTCGCCCGTCCCCACGACGGTGCTCCGCATCCGGTCGCTCCTGCCCTCCCTCGCGCCCGCCGAGCGCCGGGTCGCCCAGCGCGTCATCGACGACCCCGAGAGGGCCGCCGCCTCCTCCATCACCCAACTCGCCAAGGACTGCGCCACCTCCGAGGCGACGGTGATCCGGTTCTGCCGCACCATCGACTTCAGCGGATACCGGGAACTGCGCCTGGCACTGGCCACCGAGGCCGGGCAGGCGCGCGGAGCCCGCTCCGGGGGCCCGGAGCTGTCCAGCGACATCAACCCCGACGACACGCTCGTCACCGTGGTGCAGAAGATCGCCTACACGGACGCGCGCGCCGTCGAGGAGACCGGTGCGGCCCTGGACGTCGACGTGCTGCGCACGGTCATCGACACGATGGCGGGCGCCCGGCGCATCGACGTGTACGGCGTGGGCGCGAGCGCCTTCGTCGGCGCCGACCTCCAGCAGAAGCTGCACCGGATCGGGATGACCTCGTTCGCGTGGTCCGACGCCCACGTGATGCTCACCAGCGCCGCCCTGCTGGACGACCGGGACGTGGCCATCGGCATCTCCCACTCCGGCTCGACCATCGACACGGTGCAGGCGCTGACGGAGGCGGGCAGGCGCGGGGCGCGGACCGTCGCCATCACCAACTTCCCCCGGTCCGCGATCGGGTTCGCCGACCACGTGCTGACCACGGCGGCACGGGAGACCACGTTCCGGTCCGGGGCGACGGCGAGCAGGCTCGCCCAGCTGACCGTCGTGGACTGCCTGTTCGTGGGTCTGGCCCAGAGCCGCTACACCGACAGCCGCACCGCGTTGGAGACCACCTTCGAGGCGGTGCGGGGCCTGCGGATCAACGACGACCGCAGGCGCCGCCGGGGGGACTCCTCCGGCGGCAGGAGCACCGACGGAAACGACGACTGACCCGGCACGCGCCGGCCCCGCCGCCCGGTTCGCCGGAGGTGGGCCGGGCGCGGCCCTACGGAGAGGAACGGCACGGGTGCGGACCGATGAGGAGAGCGCGGTACACGGTGGCAAGGAAGACGCCCCGCCGGGGAGCGTCGGCTCCCCCAGGGGGGCCGGTGTCCCCGCGTCCCCCGGCGACCGGGGGGACGGTGGGGCCGTGATCGTGCGCGCGCCCACCGAGGAGCGCAACTCCGGCACCTACGACATCGACCTGCTTCCGGCGCTGGAGGTCCTGCGACAGATCAACGCCGAGGACACCACGGTCCCCGCCGCCGTGGGCGCGGTCCTGCCCGAACTGGCGCGGGCCGTGGAGCTGGGGGTGGCCGCCCTGGAGAGCGGGGCGGCCATCCACTACTTCGGCGCGGGCACCTCGGGGCGGATCGCCGCGCAGGACGCCGCGGAGCTGCCGCCGACGTACGGTGTGCCCGCGGAGTGGGTGGTGGCGCACCACGCCGGCGGCGGTGAGGCCCTGGCGCGGGCAGTGGAGGGGATCGAGGACGACTGGGAGTCCGGACGGATCGACGCCGCGGGCGTGGCCGAGGGCTCCCTCGTGGTGGGCCTGGCCGCGAGCGGGCGCACCCCGTACGTGGGTGGAGCGCTGGAGGCGGCCCGGGAGCGCGGGGCGTCGACGGTGCTGATCAGCGCGAACCCCGGGGCTTCGCTCGCCGGTGCCGCGGACGTGCACGTGGGCGTCTCCACGGGCGCGGAGGTCATCGCCGGGTCCACCCGCATGAAGGCGGGCACGGCGCAGAAGCTGGCCCTGAACGCGTTCTCCACCGCGGTGATGGTGCGGATGGGCCGGACGTTCTCGAACCTGATGGTGGGGGTGGACGCCACCAACGGCAAGCTCCGCGGCCGTGTGGTGACCATCCTGACGCAGGCCACGGGGTTGGACGAGGGGGCGTGCGCGGAGGCCCTGACCGCAGCGGACGGCGACACCCGGGTGGCGCTCGTGTCGCTCCTGGCCGACGTGGACGCGGCCCGGGCCGCGCGGGCGCTGGGTACCGCCAGGGGCCGGGTGCGCGACGCGCTCGCTCAGCTGGGCGTGGCGGCGCCCGCCTCCCCGGAGTAGCGCGGCGCGGGGTCCCGCGGCCGTCCCTGCGGGGCGGCGCGGGACCCCGTCCCGGCAGTGCCGCTATCCGCGTTCGAGGGCGGTGCCGATGAGCCCCAGGGGCGGGGATCCCAGGTCGAGCAGCGCCCGGTGGAACCGGCCCAGGTCGAACCCGTCCCCCCACTGCTCCCGGGCGCGCTCACGCAGCGCGAGGATCTCCAGCTTGCCCCAGGTGTAGCGCCCGTAGGTGGGGTCGAAGGTCGCCCGGCGGGCCTCGGAGAGGGCGGCGGGCCCCTGGAGCGGGGTGTCCTCGGCGAAGCGGGCCGCGGCCTCCTCCACCGTCATGGTGCCGGTGTGCATGCCGATGGCCACCGACAGCCGGGTGACGCGGATGAGCGCCTCCACCCACACACCGATCTCGAAGTGGTCGGCGGTCCACTCGGGGTCCCCCAGGCGTTCGGCGGCGTACTCGCCGAAGCCCTCCTCCAGGCACATCTCCTCCGCGTAGTGCGCCCACCCCTCGGCGAAGGTCATCGAGTGCAGTGCGCGGCGCACCTGACCCGGGGCCCTGCGCAGCGCGCGGCCGTGGGAGAAGTGGCCCGGCGCCACCTCGTGCACGCTCACGGCGGGCAGGGTGGTGTGGCTGAACATCTCCAGCCACTCGTCGGCCTCCTCCCGGCTCCAGGACTCGTCGGGCGGGGTGATGAAGTAGAACGAGGGAGTGTCGGCCTCCCAGGGGCCCGACCAGGCCATCATCGCGGTCGCCCAGCGCTGGGAGGGCGGGGAGACGTCCACACGGCACTCGCCGTCGCTCCACGGGACCAGCTCGCGCTCGGCGGTGAACTCCACCGCGAGCGCCGTCCACCGGCGGGCGGCCTCCAGGACCCCGTCGGCGCCCGGGTGCTGCCGGGTGAGCTCGCGGGCGAACTCCATGGGCACGCGGCCGGGGGCGATCCGCCCGGTGGCCTCGGCCAGGGCCGCCCGGAGGCGGTCGCGCTCGGTGTCGGCGCGGGCGGCGAGGTCGGCCAGGTCCACCTCGACGGCCTCCCCGATCCCCATCAGGCGGCTGAGTGCCTCGGTGCCGAGACCGGCGCTCCGCGGGCCCTCCTCGGCGGCCCGTTCCACGTGGGCCACGAAGCGGGCGTGCGCCGCGAGGGCGGGGTCGCGGACGTCGGCGGGGATGTCGTCGGGGAGGCCGTCGGCCACCCCCCGCACGGCGCCCAGGAGCGACTGGGCGACGGGGGCGGGCACCCGGTCCAGTGACGCGATGGCGTTGTCGACGACGCGCGGCCACTCGGCCAGGTGGGCGATGCGCGCGGCGTCGCGCTCCGCCGCCGGGGCGTACTCGCGGTCGTAGCCCGACACGTCGAGTTCCCACAGGTGCTGGAGGGGGTTGGAGCGGTGGAGCTGGAGTTCGCCGAGTTCGTGGCGGACCCCCTGCTCGAACGCGGTCAGGTGGGCCTCGTCGTGGGCGTCGGCGAGGGCGTCGCCGCCGAGCCGGGACAGCGCGTCCCGGATCCCGTCGGGCGAGGTGTCGGCCACCTTGCCGTCGTACTCGTGCATCCCGGGGCCGTCGCGCATGGTTCCGGGCATGAGGTCGGCGAGGGCGCGCAGGCGCGGGGACAGGTCGTCATGGTGCGGCTGTGAGGACATGCGGCGACTCTAACGGGGCGCGCCGGCGGTGTGCAGCCGTGTTCTCCGCGCCGGGTGACGGCTCGTCCGGGCGGCGCGAACGGGCGGGAGGGCGCTCGCGGGAACCGCCCCGGTGACCGGTGTCCGAGCGGCGCGCCGGTCGGGCCGAGGGGGCGTCATCCCGTCCCCGACGCCGACCGGCACGAGGCCGCGCGCATCGCCGCCGGTCACGGCTGGATCCGGACGAAGCCCTCCCCCGGCGCGGGAGGCTCCCGGGTCCTCGTGCGAAGGCGCCCCGTCTCCGCGTCCCGCGGCCGGGGACACCGTTCTCCGCCCGGAGCGGAGCGGACCCGGGGAGCGGACGAAGGGGGCGGGGACACCGCAACAGGGACCGGCGCTCGGCGCGGGTTCTCGGGGCGGATCGCCAGACCCCCTACTCACCGGAACTCTGCGGCCACTCCGGGCGTCTTCACAGGCGTGACGATCTCAGAGCCCGGCGCTTCCGTACCCGACGACGCCGACCGGGCACCCTCCGCCCCGGAGCACGGTGCAGGCACCGCGGCGACCCCCGCCGACGCCTCGGGCACAGGAGCACCGGGGACACGCGGAACCGCCGGATCCGGCCGCTCCTCCGGGAAGGACCGCCCCGAGCGGCGCCGGAGCCCGCTGCGGCGCCTCGCCCTGCTCGCCGTGTTCGCCGTGCTGGCGGGCTTCCTGCCCTTCGTGTGGCAGGTGGCGAGCACCTCCGGCGACCGCCACACCGCCGCGGGCGTGCCGGAACGCCCGGTCGCGCTGGTGCTCGGCGCGGGGGTGCGCCCCGACGGCCTGCCGACCCTGCTCCTGGCCCGCCGCCTGGACACCGCCGCCGAGCTCTACTTCGCCGGGAAGGTCGAGGCCGTGCTGGTGAGCGGCGACAACAGCGTCGACCACTACAACGAGACCGACACGATGCGCGACTACCTGGTGGCCTCCGGGGTGCCGCAGGACCGCATCGCGGGCGACTACGCCGGGTTCTCCACCTGGGACTCGTGCACGCGCGCACGCGAGGTCTTCGGGGTGGAGGAGGCCACGGTGGTCACCCAGGACTTCCACCTGCCGCGCGCCGTGCGGCTGTGCCGGGCGGCGGGCATCGACACGGTGGGCGTGGCCGACTCCAGCATGCGCGAGCGCCGCTTCGCCACCGTGTACGGGTGGTTCCGGGAGGTTCCCGCAGCGGTCGCCGCGCTGGGCACGGCGGTGCTGCGCCCCGACCCGACCTTCCTCGGCGAGTACGAGACCGCGGTGGACGACGCCCTGGCGGCCGGGGACCGGTGAGCCGCCCGGGGCCCCTCCCTCCGGGGGGAGGGGCCCGGCGGGGAGGAGCCGGCCGGCCCGGCGGGGCCCCGGAGAGTGCTTCCCGACGGCTTTCGGGCCGCGGGCCCGGAAGGACGCAGAGAAAACCGACCTAGCGTCCGCCGCCGAAGAGACGGCCGAACAGGCCGCCCTGGACGGGGGCCTGCGGTGCGGCGGGCGGGGCCTCGACCGCCGCCTCCTCCGGCTCCTCCTCGTCCTCCACGCCGACCAGGGCGCGGAACTCCTCGGCGTTCTCGGGCAGGGCCCAGGCCGCCAGCGTCCCGGTGAACTCCTCGTCCTCCCAGGCGGAGGCGGGCAGCTCGGCGATCGCCCACAGCACCGTGAGGGTCGCCTCGTCGTACTCGGCGTGTGCGTGATCCTCGGCCGAGTACCCCTTGGTGCGGGGGCCGAGGACGATCTCCAGGCCGACGCCGGTCACCAGGGCGCGCGAGTCGGCCTCCCCCTTGATCAGGCCGGGCAGGATGTCCAGGCGCAGCCGCCGGGCGCGGTCTCCCGCGCGGCCCAGCGCCAGGAAGCCCAGGACCTGCGGCGAGCGCCCGCCGCAGTGCGGCCACGACTCGTTGAACAGGCCCTCGTAGCCCATCGAGGTGCCGCCGCCGCGACCGATGCGGCGCAGCGCCTCGCGGGGGGTCCCCTCCCCGTGGATGAGCACGAGCGCCACCGAGGCGGCGAAGGAGTTGTACAGGTTCCCGGCCGCCATCTGGTGGGTGAGGCCCACGGTCGTGTCGATGTCGGCGGGGTCGGCCACCAGGCCCAGGGCGAACAGCTCGGCGGGCAGCGGCTCTCCGCTGTCCAGCCCGCCGCTCATGGCCTCGCGCAGGCTCGTGGGCGCCTGCTGGGCGGGGCGCAGGTCCTTGGCGAGCAGGACGTGGGAGGCGCCGGTGATCTCGGAGGCGATCCGCTCGGAGTCGTCGGGGAGGAAGGCGAGCAGGTAGCTGACCCACTCCCCGGCCCGGTCCATGCCTCCGCGGTTGGAGCCGCCCTTGAGGAGAGCGACCAGGTCGGGGACGCGGGCGAGCACGGCCTCGTAGGTGTCCAGCTCGGCCTGGAGGATCGCGGCGCCGTCCGGCTGCTCCATGACGGCGAGCCGGTTGCGCATGCGGTGGTAGTGCTGCTCGTCAGCGGCCTCCTCGGCCCAGGCTCGGTACTGCTCCCGGACCTTCTCGGCGTCGGTGGACGCCGCCCACGCCACCTCGTCGCGCCACTGGCCGAGGTCGCGGGGCTGCGGGAGGCGGTCCTCCGGTTGGCCGCTGACCAGTTCCAGGAGGAGGCTCAGAGGACGCCATCGGTCGGTGGCCGCGGTGTCGTCGGCGCAGGCGATGTCGACCAGGCGGTCGGCGGCCCTGGGGGCGGCGAGATGCCCGGGGGCGGGGAACCGGATGAGGTCGTGGAGGTCCGAGAGGGCGGTGTCGTCCCGGGCGAGCTCGGCGAGCAGCCCGGGGACGCGCTCACCGCCCTCGGGGACGAGCGCCGCCCAGTCCACGCTCTCCGCGCCGTCGTGTGAGTCGTTGTCCGTGGTCGCGTTCATGCGCCCGATTATCCCGGCTCAGCCGGTTCGCGCGAATCGGCGGCGGCGTCGACCTTCTCACGCCCGTGCCGGGAACCCCCACGGGGCTCCGGTCACGCCTCGGTGCGGGCGGGCTCGGGGCGGAGCATCGCGTCGCGCAGGGCCTTGACGGCGGCGCCGACCTCGCGGGCGTAGCCGATGAGGGTGGAGCGGCGGCGGGCGCCGAGGCTGGAGTCGCCCACCCCGACGGCGTCGATCCCCGCGGCACGGGCGAGGGCGACCGTGCGGGGCAGGTGGAAGGACTGGGTGACCATGATGGCTTCGCGGACGCCGAACAGGTCGCGCACCCGGACGCAGGTGTCCCACGTGCGGTAGCCGTACCGGTCGGCGTCGATCCGGTCGGCGGGCACTCCGCGTTCGATCAGGTAGGCGGTCATCGTGTCGGTCTCCCGGCCGGAGACCTCGCGGTTGTCGCCGGAGACGATGACGCGCCCGACCCTGCCGTCCTCGTACAGGCGCACGGCCAGGTCCAGGCGGCGGGCGAGCAGGGGCGAGGGGCCGTCCTTCCACGCGGCGGCGCCCAGGACGACCGCGACGGGTCTGTGGGGGACGTCCGCGGTGTCCTTGCGTCGTCCGGCGCTGGCCAGGTAGGTCCAGGCGTAGGGGGCCAGCGCCAGGGCGCAGGCGCCCGCTCCGACCGCCACGATCCACAAGCCCACGCGTGCCGCCTCTCCGGTTGTGGACGCGCCCCGCGGCGCGCCGCACCCATCATGGCGCACGGGCGGCGGGGTCCGGACGGGCCCCGCGACCGGGCGGGAGCCGGACGGCGGGTCAGGAGCCGAGGCTGCTCCAGGAGAAGGGGCGCTTGTAGCGGACGCGGAGGGACCCGCCCTGGCAGGAGCCGGTGATGACGAAGTGCGGTGCGCCCTGCTTGCGCATGGAGTCCACGTCGGAGCGCAGAGTGCCGAACCAGGAGGCGTCGCAGTCGACCGAGGCGGTGGCGCCCTCGGGCAGGATCAGGTCGGCGCCGCCCCAGGAGGCGTCGACGTAGATCTCGGTGACGGGGCTGGTGAGGACGGCCTCGCGGAGGTCGAGCCGGGTGGAGCCGTACTTGTTGTGCACCTCGACCCGGTGCGGGACCTCCCAACCGCCCTTGCGGACGACGGTGCTGCCCCCGGCCCTGAGGACCATGGGGTCGCCCTGGGGCACGGCGACCACTCCGGGGACCGGGCCGGGGACCGACGGCAGCGGGGACTGTGCTCCTCCCGCGGCGGGCAGGTCGGAGGTGAGCGGCTGGAGGTCGGCGTAGGTCTTGGCCGCGTAGGTGGCGTTGAGCCGTTCGTCCAGCTCGTCGAGGGTGATCCGGCCCTCCGCGGCCGCCTCGCGCAGGACCTCGGAGACCTGGTCGCGCTCAGCGTCGGAGATGCGCATCCGGCTCATGTCATTGGGGGCCACTGTGCTCGTCCCGGTCCTTTCCGCTCTTTTGTCACCACCAAGGTAGAGCATGGGGTGTGACGGTCGCGGAGTCGAGCGATGCCGGGGTCCTGCGGGTTCCCCAAGGTTGGCCCCATCACGCGCTTTGGAGAGGCTGGGGACTGGGTACCGCTTCTCTAGAGCGGTCCGGATCCAGAGCGGTTGAGGACTCTGCCGGGGTAGGACGGACCCCGGCAGAGTCCTGAACCACACGTGGTTTCCGCCCCCCGTGCGCTCCACGATCTCGCGCCCGGGCACGGTCTGCACAGAGCGTGTCCGAAACCGGCCACAACGTGTACCGCTTCCCCCGGGACGACAGCGTTTCCGGGGCCTCACACGCGCCTCCCCTCTCCCCGCGGGTTTCGGTCATGTCCTCCTCATGCGGCAGCG
>Ga0233363_1000818_pt1 | contig 12938 bp, 10 predicted proteins | sample ElkDunMinimDraft_18_FD_191534 | JGI IMG/M metagenome (GOLD analysis project Ga0233363, IMG submission 191534) | Fecal eukaryotic communites from dung pellets of Tule Elk in California, USA - Elk Dung C16 | ecosystem: Host-associated > Mammals > Digestive system > Large intestine > Fecal | place... | reverse complement strand
TGAATCCTTGAACTGCTTGAGCATTTCGCCGTGGTGCGTGATAGGACCTGCGATCAGCTGGGGAAAGAAGGTGATGAACAGGCAGTAGTTGACGAAGTCGTGTTCCCCCACTTCGCCGTCGTGGGCGTCCACCAGATAGGCGATCTGCTGGAAGGTAAAGAACGAGATGGCCAGCGGCAGGATGATCTGATCCACCGACCAGCCTGTGCCGAACAGCTCGTCGAGCGTGCCGAACAGGAACCCCGTGTACTTGTAGTAGCCAAGCAATGCGATGTTGGCCAACACGCCTAGCACCAGCACCGTGCGTGAAGGATGTCGCAGCAGATACCCGCCGATGAGGTAGTTGAAGATCATGCTGCCGACCAGCAAAGGTACGTTGGCTGGACTCCACCACCCATAGAAAACCAGCGAAGCGAGCATCAGCCAGATGGCTGCCAAGCGTTGCCTGCCGGTTCCGGTAAGCAGGAAGAATCCCAATAGAACTACCGGAAGAAAACCGCCGATAAAGACCAAAGAATTGAAAAGCATCGTCCTTTATTCCTTTCCCTGTTTACTGCATTCCCACTTCTGGTCTGATGGCTTCGCGATGCATCGCTAAAACCCACGCAGGTCGCTTCGCCGGAAACTCCATGAACCCCTATTCAGACGCTCTGACTGCGGCTCTGGCACGTTTTGACACAATATTCTTTTGACAGTTTCGAACTTCAAAAGATAGGCAGGGATAAGGCAGTGTGTACCCGGCGGGCGTAAAAAGGGGTGCCGCCTATCCGATACCGGTGGCGGCCGTCTCGCTTGGGTGGTAAGCGGGACGGCGCGAAATCAATGCATGGGGATTAAGCGTGCGATAACCGAACACTGGGCTTCAGAGGTCCTGGCATTTCTCCTATCCTCCCAGCGACCCTGATTTTAATGCGGTCAAAGGTAGTGGCGTCGGGCGCCAGCCTCAATAACAATTACAGAGTGCGTGCAATGGCTACTGGGCTGAATTCGGGAAATAAGGTTTTCGAGCGTGCCGACCCGCGAGAGGTGTCGGAGTACGTCAATCAGCACGTGGGCGTGCATTGCATCCAGCTACCGCGTACCGGCCACCCCAAGGCCAGCCTCGATCACCGCAAATTCGGCAAGCTGGACCTGTGCCGGCTTAGCTACGGTGGCAGCGTGCATGTCACTTCGCCTGCGCTGGAAACCATCTACCACCTGCAACTGCTTCAACGGGGTAATTGCCTGTGGCGAGGGCGGGGTGAAGAGCATTACTTCGTGCCCGGTGAGCTGCTGCTGATCAACCCGGACGACCCGGTGGATCTGACCTATTCGGACGACTGCGAGAAACTGATCATCAAGCTGCCGGCTGCTTTCCTGGAGCAGGCTTGCGTCGATAACCAGTGGTCGGCGCCGAAGGAAGGCATCCGCTTCTCTGCCAATCGCCATAATCTGGCGCAACTCGATGGCGTGGACAGCCTGCTTGGGCTGATCTGTCAGGAGGCGCAAGCCGAGCACTGCATTCCGCAGCTGCAGGACCAGTACAGCCGCATCATCGCCAGCAAGCTGTTATGTACGCTGGCCAACAACATCCGTCGCGAAACCTTGAGCGAGACCTGCCCATCGTTCGGACGCATCACCGATTACATCGAAGAACACCTGAAGAAAGATATTTCCGTGGAGCAGCTGGCAGAGCTGGCGCACATGAGCCCCCGTTCGCTATACACCTTGTTCGAGCGCAAGGTCGGCACCACACCCATGTCCTACATCCGGCAGCGCAAGCTGGAGCAGATCCACGGGCACCTGAGCGACCCCAGCGCCAAGGTGCGCAACATTACCGAGATCGCCATGGACTACGGGTTCATGCACCTCGGCCGCTTCTCGAAAAGCTACAAGAGCACCTTCGGCGAGCTGCCCTCCGATACGCTGCGCCGCCGTCACTGAGTCCCCTTGAGCTGCTGCCTGTCCCTGGGCAGCAGCTTCTTTTTTCTTTCACGACCTTTATCCGCGCCCAGATGCCTGAGCCTCGCAGTGCGCGGCTGCGTCATCTTGCCTTCTTGCATTCTGCAGAAAACGGATAGTGGTCCTGCAGGAAGCGGATATTGATACCCCTCCCAGCGGAATAGCCTTCATCACGTTGAAACAATAATAACGGAGGCCCCGGCCATGTCCCTGGGATTCGATTACCTGGATTCGCTTGTTGAAGACGACAAAGAAAAAGGCATCTTCCGCTGCAAGCGCGAGATGTTCACCGACGAGCGCCTGTTCGAACTGGAGATGAAGCATATCTTCGAGGGCAACTGGATCTACCTGGCTCACGACAGCCAGATCCCCGAGAAGAACGACTACTTCACCACCTACATGGGTCGGCAGCCGGTCTTCATTGCCCGCAACAAGGAAGGCGAGCTCAACGCCTTCATCAATGCCTGCAGCCATCGCGGCGCGATGCTGTGCCGCTTCAAGAGCGGCAACAAGGCCACCTACACCTGTCCGTTCCACGGCTGGACCTTCAACAACTCCGGCAAGCTGCTCAAGGTCAAAGACCCCAAGGAAGCCGGCTATCCGGACAGTTTCAACTGCGACGGCTCCCACGACCTGAAGAAGGTTGCCCGCTTCGAGTCCTATCGCGGTTTCCTGTTCGGCAGCCTGCGTGAAGACGTTGCGCCGCTGGAAGACTTTCTCGGCGAGTCGAAGAAAATCATCGACATGGTGGTCGACCAGTCTCCCGAAGGCATCGAAGTACTGCGCGGCTCTTCCAGCTACGTCTTTGGCGGCAACTGGAAACTGACCGCCGAGAACGGCGCCGACGGCTACCACGTCACCGCCGTGCACTGGAACTACGCCGCCACCCAGAACCAGCGCAAGCTGCGTGAGGCCGGGGAAGAAATCCGCACCATGAGCGCCGGCGGCTGGGGCAAGAAGGGCGGTGGTTTCTACTCCTTCGACAACGGCCACCTGCTGCTCTGGACGCGCTGGGACAACCCCGAAGACCGTCCTCTGTTCAGCCGTCGCGATGAGCTGGTCGCCGAAGTCGGCGAGGCCCGCGCCGACTGGATGATCGGTAACTCGCGCAACCTCTGCCTGTACCCGAACCTGTACTTGATGGACCAGTTCGGCTCGCAGCTGCGCATCGCCCGCCCGATTTCGGTGGACGAGACCGAAGTCACCATCTACTGCATCGCGCCGAAAGGTGAGAGCGCCGAAGCGCGCGCCACCCGCATCCGCCAGTACGAAGACTTCTTCAACGTCAGCGGCATGGCCACACCGGACGATCTGGAAGAATTCCGCGCCTGCCAGGCGGGCTACCAGGGGCGTGCGATGGAATGGAACGACATGTCCCGCGGTGCCAAGCACTGGATCGAAGGCCCTGATGAAAGCGCCAGGGAAATCGACCTGCAGCCACTGCTCAGCGGCGTGCGTTCCGAGGACGAGGGCTTGTTCGTCATGCAGCACCGCTATTGGCAGCAGCAGATGATCAAGGCCGTCGAGGCCGAGCAGGCCAAGCTGATTCACGTGGAGGGCGCGTAAATGGCCATTACCTACGAAGCCGCCCGCGACTTCCTCTACCGAGAAGCGCGCTACCTAGACGACAAGGAATGGGACGCCTGGCTCGAGCTCTACGCTGCGGATGCCAGCTTCTGGATGCCAGCCTGGGATGATCGCGACCAGCTGACTGAAGACCCCCAGCGGGAAATCTCGCTGATCTGGTACGGCAACCGTCGCGGCCTGGAAGACCGGGTCTTCCGCATCAAGACCGAGCGCTCCAGCGCCACCATTCCGGATACCCGTACCACGCACAACATCAGCAACCTCGAGCTGCTCGAGCAGGCCGATGGCTTCTGCAAGCTGCGCTTCAACTGGCACACCATGAGCTTCCGCTACAAGACTGTTGACCACTTCTACGGCACCAGCTTCTACACCCTGGATGTACGCGGCGAGAACCCGCTGATCAAGGCCAAGAAGGTTGTGCTGAAGAACGACTACATCCGCCAGATGATCGACGTGTATCACCTCTGAGGGGCGCAGCCATGACTCACAAGATTGCATTGAACTTCGAAGACGGCGTCACCCGTTTCATCGACGTCAACATCGGCGAAACCGTGGCCGACGCGGCCTACCGCCAGGGTATCAACGTTCCGCTGGACTGCCGCGATGGCGCCTGCGGTGCCTGCAAATGCTTCGCCGAGGCAGGCAAGTACGACCTCGGTGAGGAATACATCGAGGATGCGCTGAGTGAAGACGAAGCCGAGCAGGGCTACGTGCTGACCTGCCAGATGCGCGCCGAAAGCGACTGCGTGATCCGCGTGCCGGCCTCGTCCGAAGTGTGCAAGACCGAGCAGGTTTGCTACGAGGCGGCAATCAGCAATGTGCGCCAGCTGTCCGAAAGCACCATCTCGCTGTCGATCAAGGGCGACTCGCTGACCCAGCTGGCGTTCCTGCCGGGGCAGTACGTCAACCTCAAGGTGCCGGGCAGCGACCAGAGCCGTGCCTATTCCTTTAGCTCCATGCCGCGCGATGGCGAGGTCAGTTTCCTGATCCGCAACGTGCCGGGCGGGTTGATGAGCAGCTTCCTCACCGGCCTGGCCAAATCCGGCGACGCCCTGACCCTGGTCGGCCCGCTGGGCAGCTTCTACCTGCGCGACATCAAGCGCCCGCTGTTGCTGCTGGCAGGTGGCACCGGTCTCGCGCCCTTTACCGCCATGCTGGAGAAGATCGCCGAGCAGGGCAGCGAGCACCCGCTGCACCTGATCTATGGCGTCACCCACGACCATGACCTGGTGGAGCTGGACAGGCTCGAGGCCTTCGCCGCGCGCATTCCCAACTTCACCTACAGCGCCTGTGTGGCCAGCCCCGACAGCCAGCACCCCCTGAAGGGTTATGTCACCCAGCACATTGAGCCCAAGCATCTCAACGATGGCGAGGTCGACGTCTACCTGTGCGGCCCACCGCCCATGGTCGAGGCGGTCAGCCAGTTCATCCGTGAGCAGGGCCTGCAGCCGGCGAACTTCTACTACGAGAAATTCGCGGCCAGCGCCTGAGTTGGTTCGGTGGCTCTGACGCGAAGAGCTTCGCCCCGGGGGCGGGCCTCCCACAAAAGCAGAAGCGGCGAGTGCACACCGTACCTGTAGGAGGCGCGCCCTCGCGGCGAACCAGGCACGAACCTTAGCCACTCCATGAGGTTGGGAAGATGAACACACGTTTCGAAGACAAGGTCGCGGTCATCACGGGTGCCGCTCAAGGCATCGGTCGCCGTGTGGCCGAGCGCATGGCCGAGGAGGGCGCTAGCCTCTTGCTGGTCGATCGCTCCGAACTGGTCCATGAGCTGGCCGACGAGCTGGGCGCCAAGGGCGCGCAGGTACTCACCCTGACGGCCGATCTCGAGCAGTTCGCCGATTGCCACCGGGTGATGGATACCGCCAAAACGCACTTCGGTCGTCTCGACATTCTGATCAACAACGTCGGCGGCACCATCTGGGCCAAGCCCTTCGAGCATTACCAGGAGCACGAAATCGAGGCCGAGGTACGTCGCTCGCTGTTCCCCACGCTCTGGTGCTGCCATGCCGCCTTGCCGCACATGCTGGAGCAGGGCGCGGGTGCCATCGTCAACGTTTCCTCGATTGCCACCCGCAGTGTCAACCGCGTGCCTTACGGCGCAGCGAAGGGCGGCGTGAACTCGCTGACCGCCTGCCTTGCCTTCGAAAATGCCCAGCGCGGCATTCGTGTCAATGCCACCGCCCCCGGTGGTACCGAGGCGCCGCCGCGGCGCATTCCGCGCAACAGCGCCGAGCAGAGCGAGCAGGAAAAAGTCTGGTACCAGCAGATCGTCGACCAGACCGTCGATTCCACGTTGATGAAACGCTACGGAACCATCGACGAGCAGGCCGGCGCGATTCTGTTCCTGGCGTCCGACGAGGCCAGTTACATCACCGGCGTAACCCTGCCGGTAGGTGGCGGTGACCTCGGCTGAAAACGGCGCCTTTCGTTTCACGTACGAAGTAACGCAGCGAGCAGCCCGACGCATCGGGCTGGCGCGATGACCCACGACTTACAAAAACAATAGAGAGTCTTGCCATGCGTACAGTTGACGTTCACCAGATCATCGATAACGCCCGCTTCAGCCAGTTTCACTGGCTGGTCATGTGCCTCTGCGCACTGCTGCTGATCTTCGATGGCTACGATCTGTTCATCTACGGCGTGGTGCTGCCGGTGATCATGCAGGAGTGGGGGCTGACACCCCTGGAAGCCGGCGCGCTGGGCAGTTACGCGCTGTTCGGCATGATGTTCGGCGCCCTGCTCTTCGGCACGTTGGCCGACCGTATCGGGCGCAAGAAGGGCATCGCCATCTGCTTTCTGCTGTTCAGCACCGCGACGGTGCTCAACGGCTTCGCCAGTACGCCGACCGAATTCGGCATCTTCCGCTTCCTCGCCGGGCTCGGCTGCGGTGGCTTGATGCCCAACGTCGTGGCGCTGATGAACGAGTACGCGCCGAAAAAGCTGCGCAGCACCCTGGTGGCGATCATGTTCAGCGGTTACTCCTTGGGCGGCATGTTCTCCGCCGGGCTGGGAATCTACATGCTGCCGCGTTTCGGCTGGGAGGCGATGTTCTTCGCCGCCGCCGTGCCGCTGCTGTTGCTGCCAGTCATCCTCTGGAAGCTGCCGGAGTCGGTGGGTTTCCTGGTGCGCCAGGGCCGTACCGAACAGGCGCGCAAGCTTCTGAACCAGATCGACCCGAGCCTCGCATTCGCCGCCACTGACGAGCTGGTGCTGAACGAGGTGAAGGGCAAGAGCGCGTCGGTGCTCGAACTGTTTCGCGATGGCCGTGGCGTTCGCACCATCTCGATCTGGGTGGCGTTCTTCTGCTGCTTGCTGATGGTCTACGCGCTGGGCTCCTGGCTGCCGAAACTGATGGCCAACGCCGGCTACAGCCTGGGGTCGAGCCTGTCGTTCCTGGTGGCATTGAACCTGGGCGGCATGTTCGGTGCGATTCTCGGTGGCTGGCTGGGCGATCGCTTCAATCTTGCCAAGGTAGTGGTGGTGTTCTTCGCGGTGTCGGTGCTGTCCATCAGCCTGCTGGGCTTCAAGACCCCAATGCCGGTGCTCTACGCGCTGATCACCATTGCCGGCGCCACCGTGATCGGTACGCAAATTCTGCTCTACGCCAGCGCCGCGCAGTTCTACGGCCTTTCGATTCGCTCCACCGGCCTTGGCTGGGCGTCCGGGATCGGCCGCAACGGCGCCATCGTCGGCCCGCTGCTGGGCGGCGCGCTGCTAGGCATCAACCTACCGCTGCAACTGAACTTCATCGCCTTTGCCATTCCCGGCGTGATCGCCGCGCTGGCCATGGCCATCTTCGCCGTCTGCGGTCAACGCAGCAGGACCGCTGCGCCAGCCGGCCTGTCGGCGGCGAAAGCCTGACATTGAACCAAGGACTCCGGGAGCCACGATGAGCCTCACCCTGATCGAAAGCATCCAGACGATCATCGTCGACCTGCCGACCATTCGCCCGCACAAGCTGGCGATGCACACCATGCAGAAGCAGGCGCTGGTGATCATCCGCGTGCGTTGCAGTGACGGCGTCGAGGGGATCGGCGAGTCCACCACCATCGGTGGGCTGGCCTACGGCAATGAAAGTCCGGAGAGCATCAAGACCAACATCGACAGCTACCTCGTCCCGCTGCTGGTCGGCCAGGATGCGGCGAACATCAACGCCGCCATGCTGCTCCTGGACAAGGCGGCCAAGGGCAACACCTTCGCCAAGTCCGGCCTGGAAAGCGCGCTGCTCGACGCCCAGGGCAAGCGCCTCGGGCTGCCGGTCAGCGAGCTGCTCGGCGGGCGTTTGCGCGACGGGTTGGAAGTGGCCTGGACCCTGGCCTCAGGCGACACCGCCAAGGACATCGCCGAAGCCGAGCAGATGCTCGACATCCGCCGCCATCGCATCTTCAAGCTGAAGATCGGCGCCAACGAGGTCGACGCCGACCTCAAGCACGTGATTGCCATCAAGCGAGCGCTGGGCGAGCGCGCCAGCGTACGGGTCGACGTCAACCAGTACTGGGATGAATCCCAGGCCATCCGTGCCTGCCAGACGTTGGGTGACAACGGCATCGACCTGATCGAACAGCCGATTTCACGCATCAACCGCGCCGGCCAGGTACGCCTGAATCAGCGCAGCCCGGCGCCGATCATGGCCGATGAGTCCATTGAAAGCGTGGAGGACGCCTTCAGCCTCGCCGCAGACGGCGCCGCCAGCATCTTCGCCCTGAAGATCGCCAAGAACGGCGGCCCACGTGCCGTGTTGCGCACCGCGCAGATCGCCGAAGCGGCCGGCATCGCCCTGTACGGCGGCACCATGCTGGAAGGCGCCGTCGGCACCCTGGCTTCGGCCCACGCATTCGTCACCCTGAACAAGCTGACCTGGGGCACCGAGCTGTTCGGCCCGCTGCTGCTGACCGAAGAAATCGTCACCGAGGCGCCTGTGTATCGCGACTTCCAGGTGGAAGTACCGCGCACGCCGGGCCTCGGCCTGACCCTGGACGAAGAGCGCCTGGCGTTCTTCGCCCGTAAATGACTGTAGGCTGATTGAATGCTTTTTCACGTAAAGATGATCGTAAAACTGCCGGTGGACATGGACCCGGCCAAAGGCCGCCAAGCTCAAGGCCGGCGAGAAGGAACTGGCCCAGGGCCTGATGCGCTCGGGCGAGTGGCGCCACCTCTGACGCATTGCCGGCCAGTACGCCAACTACCGCGTGTTCGATGTGGCCAGCGTGCAGGAACTGCACGACACCCTGATGCAGCTGCCGCTGTTTCGCTACATGGGATATCGAAGTCAATCCGCTGTGCCGCAATCCGTCCTCGATCCGCGACGACACCGCGCCAGACCGGGCACGTCCCGGCGCATCGACCTTATAGCGACAATTACAAAATGAGGCCTGAGCCATGACTGTGAAAATTTCCCACTCCGACGCCATCCAGAACTTCTTCAAGGAAGCCAGCGGCTTCAAGAACGACGAAGGAAGCAGCCGCCTGAAGACCGTGATCAACCGCATCCTGGTGGACTCCGCGCGGATCATCGAAGACCTGGAAATCACCCAGGACGAATTCTGGAAGGCGGTGGACTACATCAACCGTCTGGGCGGGCGCAACGAAGCAGGGCTGCTGGTGGCGGGCCTGGGCCTGGAGCATTACCTCGACCTGCTGCAGGATGCCAAGGACGAGCAGGTCGGCCTGGTGGGCGGCACTCCGCGCACCATCGAAGGCCCGCTGTACGTCGCCGGTGCGCCCATCGTCGAGGGCGAGGCGCGGATGGACGACGGCAGCGAAGACGGTGTCGCCACCGTGATGTTCCTGCAGGGCAAGGTCACCGGGCCGGACGGCCAGCCGCTGGCCGGCGCCACGGTCGACCTGTGGCACGCCAATACCCAGGGCAACTACTCCTATTTCGACCAGAGCCAGACGGACTACAACCTGCGCCGCCGGATCATCGCCGATGCCGAAGGGCGCTACCGCGCCCGCAGCATCGTGCCGTCCGGCTATGGCTGCTCGCCGGATGGCCCAACCCAGGAAGTGCTCGACCTGTTGGGTCGCCATGGCCAGCGTCCGGCGCATATCCACTTCTTCATCTCCGCGCCGGGTCATCGCCACCTGACCACGCAGATCAACCTGTCGGGTGACAAATACCTCTGGGACGACTTTGCCTATGCGACCCGCGATGGCCTGGTCGGCGAAATCCACTTCCATGACGACCCGCAAGCCGCTCAGGCGCGAGGCATAGAAGGGCGCTTTGCCGAGGTGGAGTTCGATTTCCAGCTGCAGAAGGCGCCTGCTCCGGCGGCCGAGCAACGCAGCGGCCGTCCGCGGGCGCTGCAGGAAGCCTGACCGCAGTGGCTTGAAGACCGGTGGAAAGCAGGGCGGATGACGCTTTCCACCGGCTTGTCGGATGCCTGCGGCGGATGAGTAAAGCGCCATCCAGTCGGCGCCGCTGCTAGCTAGCGGCCGAGGGCGGTCCGCCCAAGCGTCCTGATTGACATGCAACACCCACAACACGAGCGATCCGGACATCGTCACGGATAGCCAGGCCTGTCTTGCGAGGCGTCATGAAAACGCTACTCAAAGATTGCTCCCTCTCCGCCGTGGTCGCCGGCTTCATCGCGACCGTCATTTCCTACGCCGGCCCGCTGGTAATCATCTTCCAGGCAGCCAAGGCGGGCGGCCTGCCCCATGAGGTGATGTCATCCTGGGTGTGGACCATTTCCATCGGCAGCGGCGTGCTCGGCATCCTCCTGAGCCTTCGCTACAGGGTGCCCATCATCATCGCCTGGTCAGCGCCCGGCTCGGCGTTGCTGGTAACCATGCTGCCGGATATCAGCATGAATCAGGCAGTGGGTGCCTATCTGGTATCGAACCTGATCATCCTGCTGGTTGGTCTGTCCGGCGCTTTCGACAATGTGATCAGTAAACTGCCAGCGGCCATTTCAGCCGCGATGCTGGCCGGCATCCTGTTCCGGTTCGGCACCGATCTGTTCGTGTCGGTGAAGGATCAGCCCTGGCTGGTGTTGGCAATGTTCGCCACCTATCTGCTGTGCAAACGATTGATGCCGCGCTACGCCGTGATGGCGGTGTTGGTGGTAGGTGTCGCGATTGCCGTCGGTACCGGCGAGCTGCGCAGCGAAGCATTGGTGCTCGGCCTGGCCAAGCCGGTGTGGATCACCCCGGAGTTCAGCTGGCAGGTGATGCTTGGCGTGGCCTTTCCGCTGGTGATGGTGGCCCTGACCGGTCAGTTCGTGCCCGGCATGGTCGTGCTGCGCAACGCGGGCTATCAAACACCAGCAAGTCCACTGATCAGTGGCAGCGCGCTGGGCACCTTGCTGCTCGCGCCGTTCGGCTGTCATGGGCTGAATCTTGCGGCCATCACCGCAGCGATATGCACCGGCAAGGAAGCCCACGAGGAACCTGGCAAGCGCTACATCGCCGGCATTTCCGGTGGGGTGTTCTACCTGCTGCTGGGCATCTTCGGCGCGACTCTGGTGTCGGTCTTTACCGCATTTCCCGCTGCGCTGATCGCCGCGCTGGCGGGTCTGGCGCTGCTTTCGGCCATAGGTGGCGCCCTGGCCAGCGCCATGTCAGTGCCGGCAGACCGTGAGGCGTCGCTGATCACCTTTCTTGTCACCGCCTCGGGCATGACCTTTCTCGGCCTATCCGCCGCCTTCTGGGGATTGATCTTCGGCATCGCGGCGCACCTGTTGCTGAGCCTGAAGAAACCGGCGACGCAGGGCGTCAGCGCGCCCCAGGAGCAACCTGCGCGCTAAGTGCAGCGCGCAGCTCAGTACCAGAGAGAACCTTCGAGCCCGTTCGGCCAAGCCGGATGAGCCGGCAGCTTGCACCTTGAAAACAACAACAATGAGGCAAACCATGAAATTCCAGTCGCAGATCACACGACTTTCACTGGCCATCGGCGCGGCTCTTGGCGCTAGCGGGGCGGTCGCAGAGGAGGGCTTCATCGAAGGCGCCAGCGCGACCCTGCAGGCACGCAACTACTACTTCAGCCGGGACTTCTCCGACATTGTCGGGCCGAACCAGCAATCCAAATCGGAAGAGTGGGCGCAGGGTTTCATCCTCAAGGTGAACTCGGGATACACACCGGGAACGGTAGGTTTTGGTGTCGATGTGCTCGGGCAATTGGGTATCAAGCTCGACGGCAGTGCCGATCGGGTAAACACCGGTCTGCTGCCAACCGACAGCGACGGCAAGGCGGCTGACGACTTCGGCCGTATCGGCGCGGCGCTCAAGGTACGGCTGTCGAAAACCGAGCTGAAAATCGGCGAGCAGACGCCCAACCTGCCGGTGCTGACCTTCAGTGACATTCGCCTGCTGCCGCCGACCTATCAGGGCGCGAGCGTCGTCTCGCAGGAGATCGATGGGCTGACGCTGCAAGCAGGCCAGTTCCGCTCGGCCAGCCTGCTCAACGAAGCAGGCGACGACAAGATGCGCGCCAAGCTCGGCCATGTGCCGCAGCTGGGCGGCGACGCTGAAACCGATCGCTTCAACTATGCTGGCGCCGATTACGCTTTTAATGACAAGCGCACCTCGGCAGGCGTCTGGTATGCGCAGCTGGAGAACATCTACAACCAGCGCTTCTATAGCCTCAAGCACAGCGAGCCGCTGGGTGACTGGGTATTGGGCGCCAACCTTGGATTCTACGATTCTCAGGAGGACGGCGACCGGTTGCTCGGCGATATCGATAACCGCGCGCTGTTTGCGCTGTTGTCCGCCAAGCGCGGCGGGCACACCTTCTACCTCGGCTACCAGGCGATGTTCGGCGACGACGCCTTTCCGCGGGTGTTCAACAACGTCTCCCCGCTGGGTAACGAGGTGCCCACCTATGAATTCGCCGGCGCGAACGAGCGTTCGTGGCAGGTGCGGCACGATTTCGATTTCGCGGCGGTGGGCATCCCCGGGCTGGTCTCCACGGTGCGCTACATTCGCGGCGACAACGTCGACACCGGTGCCGGTTTCGAAGGCAAGGAGTGGGAGCGCGACCTGGATCTTGGCTACACCTTCCAGAACGGCTGGCTGAGTGGCCTGGGTGTGCGGGCGCGCAACGTGGTGGCGCGCTCCAACTACCGCAGCGATATAGACGAGAACCGCCTGATCCTCAGCTACACCTGGAAACTGCTCTAGCCGGCAGTTTCGCCTGGCCAAAAGAAAAGCCCGCATCCAGGGAGGCGGGCTTTCTTGGCATTGCAGTACTAAGACCGCTTAGCGGCGCCTGCGGAAAAGCGGCAGCGCCTCGTCAGCAGCGGACTGGTAGCTTACCGAGAAGTCCTTCAGACCTTCGAGTGCATCGTAAGGGTCGCGATCGGGACGCACGGCGTAGGCATCGAAACCACAGCGGCGCATCATGAACAGCTGATCACGCAGCACATCGCCGATGGCGCGGACTTCCCCTTTGTAGCCGTAGCGTT
>Ga0233363_1000817_pt1 | contig 12941 bp, 8 predicted proteins | sample ElkDunMinimDraft_18_FD_191534 | JGI IMG/M metagenome (GOLD analysis project Ga0233363, IMG submission 191534) | Fecal eukaryotic communites from dung pellets of Tule Elk in California, USA - Elk Dung C16 | ecosystem: Host-associated > Mammals > Digestive system > Large intestine > Fecal | place... | reverse complement strand
GGGGTTCTCCGGCGCCAGCCGCGCGAGATCCTCGGCGCGCTTGACCACGCTGCGCAGCGACGCGTCGTCGAACGCATTGATGCTGGCGGTGCCGACACGCTTGCCGAACGCGACCTGCACCGCGAGTTCGGCATTGCTGACAATGCCGCTGGTGGAGACGTTGTTGAGCGCGAAGCGGATATTGCCCGCCACGGATCCGGACAGCGTCGCCGTGCATTCGTCGGCGGTGGACAGGGCGACGGTCTTCTCGAGGATCTCGCGCGCCTGGGCTTCGGTGAAAATGGTCATGGGTTGATTCTCCTTAGCCGAGCGAACGCGCGGTGTTGATCACGTTGATGCCATCGAAACGGGCGGTCGACGAGCCATGCGAAACCGCCGAGACCTGGCTCGGCTGGCCCTTGCCGTCGAAGAACGAACCGCCGAGGCGATAATCGCTTTCGTCGCAGATCGCGCTGCAGGCATTCCAGAACTCCGGCGTGCGGATCTGGTAAGCCACGTCCTCGATCATGCCGGTGATTGCGCCGTCCTTGATCTCGTAGAACAGCTGGCCGCCGAACTGCGCGTTGTAGCGCTGCTGGTCGATCGAGAACGAACCGTCGCCGATGATGTAGATGCCGTTCTCGACGTTCTTGATCATGTCGGCGACGCTGAGCGGCGTCTTGCCCGGCGCGATCGACACGTTGGCCATGCGCTGGAACTGCACGCTCGACCAGGAGTCGGCGTAGGCGCAGCCGTCGGACTCGGTCTTGCCCAGGATATGCGCCTGGTCGCGGATGGTCTGGTAATCCACCAGCTTGCCGTCGGTGATCATGTCCCAGCGCTTGGTGGGCACGCCCTCGTCGTCGTAGCCCACGGCGCCCAGGCTGCCCGGCTGCGTCTTGTCGGCGAACACGGTAAGGATGTCGCTGCCGTACTGGAAACGTTCCTCGCGCTTGTCGAGCGTGGCGAAGCTGGTGCCGGCGTAGTTGGCTTCGTAGCCGAGCACGCGATCGAGTTCGAGCGGATGACCGATCGCCTCGTGGATCGTCAGCCAGGTGTGCGAAGGATCGAGCACCAGGTCGTAGCGGCCAGGCTTGACCGACGGCGCCTTGAGCTTCTCCTGCGCCTGGCGCGCCGCGGCGATCGCATCCTCGCGCATGTCGTAGGACGTGCTGTAGTTCACGACGCCGTTGGGCGAGACCACCTTGCCCGAGGCCGCGCCGTCGAGATATTCGTAGCCCATGCCCATCGGCGAGGACAGCCCGCTGCGGGTGCGGAACTTGCCGCTGGCCTTGTCGATCGCGGTGACGGTCATCGGCGCCCAGATCCGGTGCACGTCCTGGTCGATATAGGAGCCGTCGGTGCTCGCGAAATACTTCTGCTCGTTGACCAGGAACAGCGTGGAATTGACGAAGCTCGCGCCCGCGCCCATCGCCGCGGCATTGACGCCCAGCAGCAGCTCCACCTTCTCGGCCACCGGCACTTCCATGCCGTTCTTGCTGATCGGCGTGCGCCAGGACACTTCGCCGGTGCCCTTGACCGGCGCCAGCTGGACCGGCGCGGTCTGCACCTTGGCGTTGGCCATCGCGATCGCGGTCGCCTGGCGCGCGGCCTCGGCCACACCCTGCTCGGTCAGGTCATTGGTCGCCGCGAAGCCCCAGGCACCGCCAGCGATCACGCGGACGCCGACGCCCGTCGATTCGGTGCTGACGACGTTCTGCACCTTGTCTTCGCGGGTCATCACGAACTGGCGCAGGTAGCGCCCGACGCGGACATCGCAGTAGGTCGCGCCTGCGGACGTCGCCGCGTTGAGGCCGGCATCGGCAAGTCGCTTCTTGAAAGCGACATCGAGCGTGGACACCAGCTGCTCGGCGGCGATGACCCTGCCGAATACGGCAGGCAGCAACAGGCCGCCCGCACCGACACCAGCGAGGGCGAGGAAATCGCGTCTATGCAAGGGAGTTCTCCGGGGAACGTGCGCACGGCAGGCGCCATGTGCGGGGTTGGCGAAACGGCAGCGCGTCCTGCGGAGCCATCCCGATTCTTGACGCCGCGTGGACGAAGCGTCAAATGACTTTCGGCACGCGCGCGCATGACGCAGTGCGCGTGCCGTCCCGATGCGCGCGCCGATCAGGATGCTGTCGACGCAAGAGGATGGAGAAGCAGGAGCGAAGTGCCATGCCTCCACCAGCGCAGACGACCCTGCCCCGCACCAGGCAGAGGCGGCGCGCAGCCGGCTGTGGGTGACGCAGCAGGACGCGCAGCCGCCATCACACTCCCGGCGCGATCGGGACGAAGACGATGTTCCCTGCGTTGCTGCGGGCCTCGCCGAGCCAGCGCGCTGCACGCGTCGACCTCTCCCGAAGGGAAGAGGTCGGCGGATCTCCAGATCCGCGCGCAGCTCAGATATTCCGCGCCGTGTTGATGATGTTGACCCCATCGAAGCGCGTGGTCGCCGAGCCGTGCGATACCGCCGAGACCTGGCTGGGCTGGCCCTTGCCGTCGAAGAACGAGCCGCCGAGACGGAAGTCGCGTTCGTCGCAGATGGCAGAACAGGCGTTCCAGAATTCCGGCGTGCGGATCTGATAGGCGGCATCCTCGACCATGCCGGCGATCTCGCCGTTGCGGATCTCGTAGTAGAGCTGGCCGCCGAACTGGGCGTTGTAGCGCTGCTGGTCGATCGAGTACGAGCCGCGGCCATGGATGTAGATGCCGCGTTCGACGTCGCCGATCATCTCCTTCACCGTCAAGGGCGTCTTGCCGGGCGCCAGCGAGACGTTGGGCATGCGCTGGAACTGCACGCTCGACCACGAGTCCGCGTAGCTGCAGCCGTCGGATTCGCTCTTGCCGAGGATGTGCGCCTGGTCGCGCGTGGCCTGGTAGTCGACGAGCACGCCGTCCTTGATCAGGTTCCACTGCTTCGTCGGCACGCCTTCATCGTCGTAGCCCACCGCCCCGAGGCTGCCGGGCCGGGTCTTGTCGGCCACGAAGTTGACGATGTCACTGCCCCAGCGATAGCCCGAGTCGCGCTTGTCGATCGTGGCGAAGCTGGTACCGGCGTAGTTGGCCTCGTAGCCGAGCACCCGGTCGAGCTCCAGCGGATGCCCGACATTCTCGTGGATGGTCAGGAACAGGTTCGATGGATCGAGCACCAGGTCGTAGCGGCCCGGTTTCACGCCGGGCGCGGCGAGCTTCTCGCGCGCCTGGCGCGCGGCGGCGGTGGCGTCCTCGCGCATGTCGTAGGCCTGGCCGTAGGCGACGACGCCGCCGGGCAGCTCGAAGCGCTGCGCGGGATCGGGCGTCAGGTATTCGTAACCCAGGCCCATCGGCGAGGACAGGCCGTCACGGGTGCGGAACTTGCCGCTGGCCTTGTCCACGGCGGTGACGGTGAACGGCGCCCAGATCCGGTGCACGTCCTGGTCGATGTAGGAGCCGTCGGTGCTGGCGAAATACTTCTGCTCGTTGACCAGGAACATCCGCGAGCTGACGAAATCCGCGCCGGCAGCGGTGGCCGCGGCGTTGACGTCCATCAGCAGCGCGACCTTCTCCTCCAGCGGCACGGTCATGCCGTTGCGGCGCACCGGCGTCGCCCAGGACACCTCGCCGACGCCGCGCACCGGGGCCAGCTGCACCGGCTCGCTCTGGATGCGTGCGTTGGCCTTGGCGATGGCGAGCGCCTGGCGGGTGGCTTCGGCGATGCCGTCGGGGTCGAGCGCGCGGGTCGCGGCGAAGCCCCAGGCACCGTCGGCGAGCACGCGGATGCCGACGCCGGTCGACTCCTCGTTGACCACGTTCTCGACACGCGTCTCGCGGGTCATCACGTACTGGCGGAGATAGCGGCCGATGCGTACATCGCAGTAACTGCCGCCACCATCACGCGACACCTGCAGCGCGACATCCGCCAGCCGCTTCTTCAGCGCAGGGTCGAGCGTACTGGCGAGATCCTCCGCGGCGATCGCACGCCCGATGCCGCCGGGCAGCAGCAGGCTGCCCAGTCCGATCCCGCCGTAAGCCATGAAGTCGCGACGTCGCATTGCATTTTTCTCCCCGCGGCGATGGCCGCACTTCGCTCCGATTCTTCTGTGCGGGCGAGGTGCGCGTCAAATGACGACGCGCGTCGCATTGCATCGGCCACCCCGGTTTCCGCCACCATCGGCACATGTATGCCCCCCGGCGCGGCCCTATGCTTGCAGGCTGTCCCCAATGCCCGGAACCCACCGAATGCGCCGTTCCCTGCTCGCCGTCGCCGTGCTCACCGCCGCCCTCGCCGGCTGCAATCGCCAGGCACCGGCCACGCCCGCCGGCGTAGCCGATGGCGTCACCACCAACGCCGCCTCGCAGGCCGACGCCGCCTTCGCCGAGCTGTCGAAGCGCTTCCTCGACGAGTCGATGCGGATGGCGCCGATCTCGGCCACGCAGGTCGGCGATCACCGTTTCGACAGCGAAGTTGACGATCTCTCCGAAGCCGGCCGCCAGGCAGGTCTCGACTTCAACCGCCGCTATCTCGCCGAGCTCGATGCGATCGACTTCGCGCAGCTCTCGCGCGACAACCATGTCGATGCATTGATCCTGAGGAACACACTCGAGTACGGGATCTGGGATACCGAGACGATGCAGAGCTGGGCCTGGGATCCGCAGATCTACAGCGGGCTGGCCGGTGGCGCGATCTACAGCCTGATGGCCCGCGAGTTCGCACCGATGCCCGAACGCCTGAAGGCGGCGACCGCACGCATGGAGAAGGTCCCCACGATCCTCGCGCAGGCACGGGAGAACCTCGATCCGTCGCGCGTACCGGCGACGCATGCGCGCACCGTGGCCGCGCAGAACAAGGGCGTGCTGTCGCTGATCGAGACCTTCATCACGCCCAATGCCGACCAGCTGCAGGGTGAGGACCGTACGCGCCTGGACGCCGCGGTCGAGACCCTGCGCGCCGCGGTCGACGAACACCAGACCTGGCTCGACGGCACCCTGGTGCCGAATGCCAGCGGCGAGTTCCGCATCGGCGCGGACAAGTACGACCAGAAGCTCAAGTTCGCGCTCAACTCCTCGCTGAGCCGCCAGGACATCCGCCAGCGCGCCGAAGCCGAGCTCAGCCGCATCCGCGACGAAATGTATGTCGTCGCCCAGGCGGTACTGAAGGACCGCGAAGGCGCGCCGGAAACGCCGGCCCAGCCGAGCGAGGACCAGCGCCAGGCTGCGATCGAAGCGGCGATGGAAGTCGCCTACGCCGACAAGCCGGGCCGCGACGAGGTCGTCGATTTCGCCCGTCACACGCTCGATGTCGCCACCGACTTCACCCGCAGCAACGACCTGGTCACCGTGCCCGAGGATCCGGTCAAGATCATCCTGATGCCCGAGTTCCAGCGTGGCGTCGCTGTCGCCTACTGCGACTCGCCCGGCCCGCTCGACAAGGGGCTGGACACCTACTACGCGATTTCGCCGATTCCCGACGACTGGGACGACGGCCAGGTGGATTCGTTCCTGCGCGAATACAACAAGCACATGATCCACGTGCTCACGATCCACGAGGCGATGCCGGGCCATTACCTCGAGGGCGCGCATTCGGTGAGCCACCCCTCCACGCTGCGCGCGGTGTTCCGTTCCGGGCCGTTCGCCGAAGGCTGGGCGGTCTACACCGAGCGGATGATGGCCGACGCCGGATACGCCGACAACGATCCGCTGTTCCGGCTGATGCAGCTGAAGTTCTATGCGCGCGCGGTTGCCAACGCAGTGCTCGACCAGGGCGTGCACGTGGACAACTGGACCAAGGAACAGGCGATGGACCTCATGGTGCGCCAGACCTTCCAGCAGCAGAGCGAAGCCGAAGGCAAGTGGATCCGCGCGCAACTGTCGTCGACCCAGCTCGCTACGTATTTCGTCGGTGCGCAGGAACACTTCGATGCGCGCCAGGCGGCCGAGGCCAAGGCCGGAGACGCCTTCAACCTCAAGCAGTACCACGACGGCATGCTGGCCCAGGGCGCACCGCCGGTGCGGTTCGCACGTCAGCTGATGCTGGACGAGGCGATCGAGTAAGCGGGCCGACCGGGCGCAGGGCGCGCGGCGATGCCGCGCCCTGCCCCCGCAGCCTCGAAGCTGCGACCCGCGGCGACGCCCCGCATCCCCGCGACCGGCCGCTGATGCCGGAACCGCCTAGCCCCGCGCCGCCTCGAATGCTTCGGCCAGGGTCTGCACGCGTCCGCAGTAGCTCGGGTCATAGCCGGGCAACAGGCCCAGATCGCGGCGGAATCCATCGCTGCGCAGCAATGCCAGCAGCTCGGTGATGCGGCCCGATTCGAGCACGTCGTTGTGGCACAGGAAGAAATAGTGCTCGGTGACCAGCGGGAAGAACTCCAGCCCGTACTTGCGCGCGGGCGGTTCCAGCGCGAAGCCCACGTCCGCAAGCCCGCTGGCCACGTAGGCCGACACCGCGGCGTGGGTGAGTTCCTCGACATCGCAGGCGCGGATGCGCTCGAAGGCGATGCCGTGGCGCGCGAGCATCGTTTCCAGCAACAGGCGCGTGCCGGAGCCGGGCTGGCGATGGATCATGCGGATGTCGGGGCGTTCTAGATCCTGCAGCGCGTGGATACCGCGCGGATTGCCCGCCGCCAGCACCAGGCCCTGGCGGCGCATCGCCAGGTGGATCACGCGGTCGGCGTCGAGATCGAGCCGGTCGCGGTAGTGCGCGAACAGCACAGGCTCGAGATCGCCGATCGGCAGGTGCAGACCGGCGATGTCGCAGGCCCCACTACGCAGCGCAACCAGCGCGTCCTCCGGACTGCGGTACTTGAGGTCCAGCGGGAGCCCGGTCTCGGCCATCGCCCGGCGCAGGGTCTCCACGCCGAATCCGTGCGAGGCGTGGATGCGCAGCGGCGTCGACTGCGCGCTGACGATGCGCTCGAGCTCCGCTTCGAGTTCGGTCGCCAGGCTGTCGAGGGTCGGTGACAGGCGCGCGGCGATCCGGCTGTCCGCCCAGACCAGGCGCTCGCCGATGGGCGTGAGCCGCGCGCCGCGGCCCCGGGTCATGCGCAGCAGCGGCTGGCCGAATACCGCAGCCGCGTCCTGCAACTGCCCCCAGGCGTAGCGGTACGACAGATCGACCTTGCGCGCGGCCGCAGCCAGTGAGCCGGTGGCCCGCACCGCGACCAGCAGTTCCAGCAGATGCGGTGGCAGGCGTTCGCCGGTGGCGCTTTCCAGTTCCCAGCGCGGCCGGATCCGGACCTTGTACATGTGCCCTCCCCTGCTCGGCGGCCGCAGCGCTGCTGCCAGACCGCCACTTCAATATGTTCCTCAAAGCCGGATAGTCGACTATTGGATCTGGCGATACAAGGCAGGCGCGCGTACCGTTGCGACGATCTGTCGCAGCCAATATGTTTTTCAGAGCATAAAGAGCGCCAGGAAACGCCAGTCGCAGATGAAATCGGGGGAGATCCATGGCCAACAGTTCCGCACTACCGCTTCCAGCCAGCGCACCGGAGAGCAGCCTGCTTTCGAAGGAGCGCATCATCGCCAGGCCCGGCTTCAACCGCTGGCTGGTACCGCCGGCCGCACTGGCCATCCACCTGTGCATCGGCATGGCCTACGGCTTCAGCGTGTTCTGGCTGCCGCTGTCGATGGCCGTCGGAATTACCTCACCCGTGGCCTGTGGTCCGGAGATGGGCTTCCTCGCGCGGATCACCTCGGCCAGCTGCGACTGGCAGATCAGCGAACTGCAGTGGATGTACACCCTGTTCTTCGTGCTGTTGGGCTGTTCGGCGGCGATCTGGGGCGGCTGGCTGGAACGCGTCGGTCCGCGCAAGGCGGGCTTCGTCGCCGCGCTGTGCTGGTGCGGCGGCCTGCTGATCTCGGCGCTGGGCGTGCACCTGCACCAGATCTGGATGCTGTGGCTGGGCTCCGGCGTGATCGGTGGCATTGGCCTGGGTCTGGGCTACATCTCGCCGGTGTCGACGCTGATCAAGTGGTTCCCGGACCGCCGCGGCATGGCAACCGGCATGGCGATCATGGGCTTCGGCGGCGGCGCGCTGATCGGCAGCCCACTTGCCGACATGCTGATGCGCCATTTCGCCAGCCCGACCTCGGTTGGCGTCAAGGAAACCTTCCTGGTCATGGCCGCGGTCTACTTCGTCTTCATGATGGCCGGCGCGTTCGGCTATCGCGTGCCGCCGACCGGCTGGAAGCCCAAGGGCTGGACGCCGCCGCCGGCGAGCAACAACGCGATGATCACCCAGGGCCACGTGCACGTGAAGCGCGTCTGGGGCATTCCGCAGTTCTGGCTGGTGTGGGCGGTGCTGTGCCTCAACGTCTCGGCCGGTATCGGCGTGCTCGGCCTGGCCTCGCCGATGCTGCAGGAGATGTTCGGCGGTCGCCTGATCGGGGTCGACGCGGGTTTCCGTGACCTGAGCGCCGAGCAGCTGTCGGCGATCGCCGCGATCGCTGCGGGCTTCGTCGGCCTGTTGAGCCTGGCCAACATCATCGGCCGCTTCTTCTGGGCTTCGATGTCGGACAAGTTCGGCCGCAAGGTCACGTACTCGATCTTCTTCGTGCTCGGCATCGCGCTCTACGCCGCTGCGCCGACACTCGGCAACGCCGGCTCCATCGCGCTGTTCGTCGCGGCCTTCTGCGTGATCCTGTCGATGTACGGCGGCGGCTTCGCCACCGTGCCGGCATATCTGGCCGATCTGTTCGGCACCCAGCACGTCGGCGCGATCCACGGCCGCCTGCTGACCGCCTGGGCGACGGCCGGCATCATCGGCCCGCTGGTGATCGGCTACATGCGCGAATACCAGCTCGGCATGGGCATGCCGCCGTCCCAGGTCTACAACACCACGATGTACATCCTCGCGGGGATGCTCGCGCTGGGCCTGGTCTGCAACCTGCTGGTGCGCCCGGTCAACGCGAAGTACTTCATGACCCCCGACGAACTGGCGCGCGAGAAGCAGCTGGCCCACGAGAAGGTCGACGCATCCGGCAAGTCGCTGATCACCCAGGACGAGATGGACCGCATCGGCGCCGGCGGCAATCCGCTGCTCGTGGCGTTCTGCTGGGCCGCAGTGGGCATTCCGCTGGCCTTCGGCATCTGGAAAACGCTGGAAAAAGCACTGGTGCTTTTCTCCTGACATGGGCGGCGGCCGCTCACGCGGTCGCCGCTAACCTCACGCCATGAACGATTCCCACGACAACCCGCAGCGCGCATCCGCTCCGCAGGCTTGCGACGCACCCGCCGGCGCGGTGCGCCGCCCCGTCGAGCGCTGGCGCGACGGCGCCGTGCGCCAGGTCGACGACCATGTCGCCGAAGAGGTGCCGGTGGCCTTCGTCTACAACGACGTGCCGTTCGCGGTGATGATGGCGACGCCCGCGGACCTGGAGGATTTCGCCCGCGGTTTCGCGCTCAGCGAGGGCATCGTCGCCTCGCCGGGCGATGTCGCCATCGAGCGCATCGAACACTTCATCGAGGGCACCGAGATCCGGCTGCGGATTCCCGAGGCCCGCGCCGAGGCACTGGCCTTGCGCCGCCGCAGCATGAGCGGCCGCAGCGGTTGCGGCGTCTGCGGCAGCGAACTGCTCGAGGCCGCGCTGCGTTATCCCGCGCCGGTGACGACGGATGTCCGGGTCGCGCCCGAAGCGCTCTCGCGTGCATTGCGCGCCTTGCGCGATGCGCAGTCGATCGCCGCGTTGACCGGCGCGACCCACGCCGCAGGCTGGGCCTCGCTCGACGGCATGCTGCAGCTCGCGCGCGAGGATGTCGGCCGCCACAACGCGCTCGACAAGCTGATCGGCGCGCTGCATGCCGATGGCTTCGACCCCGCGGCCGGCTTTCTCGTCGTCACCAGCCGCGCCAGCTACGAAATGGCGATGAAGGCCGCAAGCGTCGGCATCGCACTGATGGCGGCGATCTCCGCGCCGACCGCGCTGGCGATCTCGCTGGCCGATCGCGCCCGCCTCACCCTGATCGGCTTCGCCCGCGACGACGGGCACGCCGTCTACACCCATGCGCAGCGGTTGCTGCCGCCTTCGGCCGATGCGCCGACCGCCATGCGCCCAGGCAGGACCCAAGCATCATGAGCAACGACACGATCCGCAAGTACGACGGCCCCGCCGGCGGCTGGGGCGCACTCCGGAGCGTCGCCCGGCATCTGAGCGAACAGAAGATCGCGGTGAGCGGTGCGAAGACGCTGCTGCGGGCCAACCAGCCCGACGGTTTCGATTGCCCGGGCTGCGCCTGGCCCGACCGCGACCACACCTCGACCTTCGAGTTCTGCGAGAACGGCGCCAAGGCTGTCGCCGCCGAGGCCACCAGGTTCCGCGCAGGTCCGGAGCTGTTCGCCAGGTACAGCGTGGCCCAGCTGTCGGAATACAGCGACCATTGGCTCGAACAGCAGGGCCGGCTGACGACGCCGATGCGCCTGGACGCGGCCAGCGGCCACTACGTGCCGGTGCAGTGGGACGAAGCGTTCGCGTTGATCGCCCGGCACCTCAATGCCCTGCCCTCGCCTGACGAGGCGATCTTCTACACCTCGGGCCGCACCTCCAACGAGGCCGCGTTCCTGTACCAGCTGTTCGTCCGCGAATACGGCACCAACAACTTCCCCGACTGCTCGAACATGTGCCACGAGTCGTCCGGCACCGCGATGAAGAAGCAGATCGGCGTGGGCAAGGGCACGGTGTCGCTGCATGATTTCGAGCATGCCGACGGCATCCTGATCTTCGGCCAGAACCCGGGCACCAATCATCCGCGCATGCTCGGCGAGCTGCGCGAGGCGGCCAAGCGCGGCGCGAAGATCGCTTCGTTCAATCCGCTGCGCGAGCGCGGCCTGGAACGCTTCACCGATCCGCAGGACAAGCTGCAGATGGCGACCAACGGGTCGACGCCGATCTCGTCGGACTATTTCCAGCTCAAGATCGGCGGTGATCTCGCCGCGGTGAAGGGCATGATCAAGCACGTGCTCGAGCGCGACATCGAGACCACCGGCAACGGCGGCGCCTCGTTGCTCGACCAGGAGTTCATCGCCCGGCACACCACCGGATTCGCCGCGTTCGCGGCCGACGTGCTGGCCGAGCCCTGGGAGGTGATTGTCGAGGAATCGGGGCTCGACGAGGCTGCGATCCGCCGCGCCGGCGAACTGTATCTGTCGTGCGAGCGTGTCATCGCCTGCTGGGGCATGGGCATCACCCAGCACAAGCATTCGGTGGCGACGATCAACATGCTGGTCAACCTGCTGCTGCTGCGCGGCAATCTGGGCCGCGAGGGCGCGGGCGCCTGCCCGGTGCGCGGCCACAGCAACGTGCAGGGCGACCGCACGATGATGATCTACGAAAAGCCGTCCGCCGCGTTTCTCGACCGCATCCAGCAGGTGTTCGGATTCGAGCCGCCGCGCGAGGAAGGCTTCGATACCGTCGGTGCGATCGAGGCGATGATCGACGGACGTGCCAGGGTGTTCTTCGGCATGGGCGGCAACTTCGCGATCGCGACCCCGGACACCGAGGCGACCGCTCGCGGCCTGCGCCGCTGCGACCTCACCGTGCACGTGGCGACCAAGCTCAACCGCAGCCATCTGGTGCACGGGCGCGAAGCGCTGATCCTGCCGTGCCTGGGCCGGACCGAGATCGACCTCCAGGCCGGCGGCCCGCAGGGCGTGACGGTCGAGGACTCGATGAGCATGGTGCACCTGTCGTCGGGCATCAATCCGCCGGCGTCCGATGCACTGCTCTCGGAGCCGGCGATCGTCGCGCGGCTCGCGCACGCCACCCTCGGCGCGCGCTCGAAGATCGACTGGCTGGGCCTGATCGAGGATTACGACCGAATCCGCGATGCGATCGCGATGACCTTCGACGACTTCCACGACTTCAATGCCCGGGTGCGGGTACCCGGCGGCTTCCGCCTGCCCAACACCGCGGCCCAGCGGACCTGGGTCAACCCGGCCGGAAAGGCGGTGTTCGTGCCCTGCCCGGTGCCGACCGACAACCCCATCCATCGCGCGCGCCGCACCCACGGCGGGCAACTTGTGTTCACGCTGGCGACCACGCGCTCGCACGACCAGTACAACACCACCATCTACGGGCTCGACGACCGGTATCGCGGCGTGTTCGGCGAGCGCCGCGTGCTGTTTGCCAATGCGGACGACATCGCTGCGCTCGGCATGCAGGCCGGCGACTGGGTGGACCTGGAGAGCATCTGCGAGGACGGCGTGCGCCGCCAGGCGCCGCGCTTCCTGCTGGTCGCGTACAACATTCCGCGCGGCTGCCTCGCGGCCTACTACCCCGAAACCAACCCGCTGGTGCCGCTGTCGAGCTTCGCAGACGAATCGCGGACGCCGACGTCGAAGTCGGTGCCGGTGATCGTCACCCCGCATCTCGCCGCGGGCGCGCAGATGCCGCGCCAGCGCGACATTCCCGCCGCCATTGTCCGCTGACGAGGCCCTGCTGCTGGCGTTGCTGTCCGAACTGGCGGCAGCGCCCGATGGCGTGTCGCTGTCGCGACTGTGCAAGCGGCTCGGCGTACGCATGAGCGTGCTGCTGCGTGCACTGGCCTGGCTCGGCGATGCGCGCATCGGCGATGTGCAGGGTCCCGGCTGGGTACGCACCCTCGAGGACGGCGGACGGACCTTGGCTCAGTTGACGGCCAGTGGTCATGCTGCACTGGCCGACCTGCGCGAACGCGCGCCCGACGCCGGGACAGAGCACTGACGCGACTCGCCAGGTGCGCGCGCCAGGCGTCCGCTTCTCCCTCGGCGCCGGAGCAACGCTCGCGGCGCCTGGTGATCCGGGGAAGCCGCACTGCCCTCGGCGACCGCAAACATCGATGTCGGCGGCGGCGCGCCACGCATCGACCCTTGACCTTCGATCAGCAGCCCGATAGGCAGCGCGATGTCCACAAGCGGTGTGGATGATCCGATGACAAAGATGTGGATAAGCGCTCTGGCACGGCCTGCCATGCGGCGTCGGAAGTGCTGGTCAAATTTTCACCA
>Ga0233363_1000816_pt1 | contig 12941 bp, 10 predicted proteins | sample ElkDunMinimDraft_18_FD_191534 | JGI IMG/M metagenome (GOLD analysis project Ga0233363, IMG submission 191534) | Fecal eukaryotic communites from dung pellets of Tule Elk in California, USA - Elk Dung C16 | ecosystem: Host-associated > Mammals > Digestive system > Large intestine > Fecal | place... | reverse complement strand
GATCTGGTCCATCCACACACCGGTGGGCTGGTCCGAGATCGCGGACCCGCCGGGCTCGGCCGCGGCGTTCGCCGACCAGATCGGGTTCACGTACACATCCGCACCCTCATACGGATTGTCGACGCGCTCGGCGGCGGAAGCACTGGTGGCGGCGACCGTGAGAGAGGCGGTAAGTGCCAGTCCGGCGGCGGTGGCAAGGCCGCGCCGTGCCCACGGAGTTCGTTGCTTGTCGCGGGGGGAGTTTCTCATGTTGTTTTTCTTCCTCATGGGGAGCGGGTGGCCAGAAGGAGTGTGCGGCGCGCCGGGCGCACAACGGCGCCCGGCGGTCCGGGATCGGGGGGACGTGGTCGTTCCTGGTGGTGAACGGGGCATAGGGGGGCCTGAGATCCGGGGTAAGGCGGACGGGTGATCGGAGGGGTTTCGCCTGGAAAAAGGCGAGAAAAAGGGGTGGATGAGAACTGGAAGGAAGGTGGGAGCGCTCCCAGTCGTAAGCGGGAATGGCGAGTTGCGTTGTGCGGTCAAGGAGTGCGAAGGGCGTTCCGTGTGTGGTTACAGGGGGTTATGATCCCGGAACGCTTTTCAGCACCGTAGCTCTCCAATGGTGATATGTAAACACCAAATGACCGCAGTGTTTCTGGGACGCGGTCCCCATTTCATGAATGGCCAGGTAGTGACCTGGTTCACAACTGTTCAGTAATAACCAGGGGTTGCCGAACGCTCACACAGAGCGGGCGGGTCGCCGCCGTCGCGCCCCGGGGGAGGCGCCGCGGACTCCGCGACGACTCCGCCCGGCGCCGCGTTCGGGTGCGCCTCCCATGGTCCCGGGTTCCACGGGGCGTCCCGCCTGAGAGGGGGCTGGCCGGGTCGGGTGGGGCGGTGGGCCGGCATCACCGGAGGAGGGTGCGCCGCCGTGAGCGGGGTCGGCGCGTCCCCCTGTGCGGAGTGGGGTCCGGTGCTCGGCGGCGGTGTCCGCAGGTGCCCTCGCGGTGGAGGGCCGCGTCGGCGGGCGGTGCGGCGGCGCCGTGGGGGAGTTCCCCTCCCCAGGATTCGCGGCGCCCGTTTCGTCCCGGCTCCCCTGGGTAGACACGGTGTGGGAGCGCTCCCGTCGATCGGCTGATCCAGCCGAGAACGATGGAGAACGCAATGAACGGCAAGACCCACGAGACCACCGGCACCCCCCGCTGGTGGGGACGCGCACTCGTGCTGGCGTCCCTTCCCCTGCTCGGGCTGACCACGCTGGCCGCACCCGCTTCGGCACACGGCTCGGTCGTCGACCCCGCCTCCCGCAACTACGGCTGCTTCGAGCGCTGGGGGGACGACTTCCAGAACCCTGCCATGGCGCAGGAGGACCCCATGTGCTGGCAGGCGTGGCAGGACAACCCCAACGCCATGTGGAACTGGAACGGGCTCTACCGCGACAACGTCGGCGGGGACCACCAGGGCCAGGTCCCGGACGGGACCCTGTGCAGCGGCGGCAACACCGAGGGCGGCCGCTACGACTCGATGGACACCCCGGGCGCGTGGCAGACCACCGACGTCGGCGACGACTTCACCATCCACCTGTACGACCAGGCCTCGCACGGCGCGGACTACTTCCAGGTCTACGTCACCGAGCAGGGCTTCGACCCGGCCGGCCAATCCCTGGGCTGGGACGACCTCGAACTGGTGGAGGAGACCGGGACCTACCCGCCCGGCAACGACTACCTGATCGACGTCAGTACGTCGGGCCGCAGCGGCGACCACGTCGTCTTCACGATCTGGAAGGCCTCCCACGCCGACCAGGTGTACTACCTGTGCAGCGACGTCACCTTCGGCTGACAGCTCCAGCGCCGGGCGTGACGGCCGGCCGCGCTCCGGGGGCAGCCGGCCCCCGGAGCGCGCCCCGCTCCCCGGTGGACCCCGCGCCCGCGGCCGTCCCCGGTCCCGCCCCGACGCCCCCGACAGCTCCCCCCGCCCCCGACCGCCCGGGCCGTCGTACCCGCCTCCGACCGGGCCCGGGCCCCGGCCCCGCCGGGCGGTCTCTCCGGCATTCGACCGCCCGGCGGCCTCGGTCCGTTCGGCGGGCCCGGCCCTCAGGTGCCGATGTGCCGGAGCACCGCCAGGACGCGACGGCTGTACCCCGCCGTGTCGCCGAGGTCGAGCTTGTCGAAGATCGCGTTCGCGTGCTTCTCCACCGCGCTCTGCGACACGAACAGCCGCGCGGCGATCGCGGGGTTGGTGTGCCCCTGCGCCATCAGGTCCATCACGTCCCGCTCACGTTCCGTCAGGCGGCCCTGCGGGTCCTGGCGGCTGCTGCCCGCCAACAGCTGCCGCACCACCTCCGGGTCGAAGGCGGCACCGCCGCCGCCCACCCTGACGAGGGCCTCCAGGAACTCGTCCACCTCCACCACGCGGTCCTTGAGCAGGTATCCCACCCCGGCGGTGTTCTCGCTGAACAAGCGGGTGGCGTACCGCTTCTCCACGTACTGCGAGAGCACGAGCACTCCCACGTCCGGAAGCTCCCGCCGGATGCGCACCGCCGCGCGCAGCCCCTCGTCGGTGTGGGTCGGCGGCATACGCACGTCCACCACGGCCACGTCGGGCGCGTCCTCCCGGACCGCCGACAGCAGGGCGTCCGCGTCGCCGACCGACGCGATGACCCGGTGCCCCTCGTCCTCCAGGAGTCGCACGAGTCCCTCCCGCAGCAGGGCCGAGTCCTCGGCCACGATCACCCGCACGGTACCTCCGCGGTGATCGTCGTCGGCCCTCCCGGAGGGCTGTCCACGGACAGCCTGCCGTCGAGGGCCTCCACGCGGCCGGCCAGACCGGCCAGCCCCGTTCCCGACGGGTCGGCGCCGCCCACGCCGTCGTCCCTCACGCGCACCACCACTGACCTGGTCCCCTCGTCGTCCCTCTCCAGCACCCGCACCTCCACCCTCCCGGCCCCGGAGTGCTTGACCGCGTTGGTCACCGCCTCGGCGACCACGAAGTAGGCCGCCGTCTCCACGGCCTGCGCAGGAGCCGCCGACAGGCCGAAGTCCAGGTCGATCGGCAGGGCGGACCGCCCCACCAGGCCGTGGAGCGCGACGCGCAGCCCCTCCTCCGCCAGCGCGGCCGGGTACACGCGCCAGGCGACCTCCCTGAGGTCCCGCAACGCGTTCCGTGTCTCCTCGTACGCCTGCTCGACCAGGGCTCGGCCCTTGTCCGAGGCCGGATCGCGCCGTGCGCGGCCCAACGCCATGCCGAGCAGGACCAGCCGCTGCTGGACGCCGTCGTGCAGGTCGCGTTCGATCCTGCGGCGCTCCTCGTCCACGGCCGTGACCACCCCGGCCCGGGTCGCCACCAGCACCCCGATCCGCTCCTCCATGAGGTCCTGGCGGCTGGGGCCGAGCAGGCGGCGGGCCAGCCAGCTCTCCATGCCCACCAGTCCCACGGTTCCTTGCACGCTCAGGTACACGAGCACCAGTCCGGCGGGCACGATCCCCGGGTCGTTCCCGTCGAGCACCTCCAGCGGGGACACCACCAGGTAGAGGCCCGCCGGGAGGACCGCCAGTACCAGCCCGCCGAAGAAGCCGACCGGACAGCGGGCCGCCAGGTAGGCGAGGGAGCGGGCCGTCCCGGGGCGGCCGACGATCTCGACGCCGAACAGGGCGGCCAGGCGTCGCCGCTCCAGGCAGACCAGAGGCCGGACACCCGAGTCGAGCGCCCGTGCCAGCCGCTTGCGGGCGGCGGGCCACAGGAGGAGCGGCAGGGTCGGCACCGAGACGGCCAGGACGGCGAGGAGCAGGACCGCCCCGGCTACGGCCGTCGCCGTACCGGCGGCGGTGCCCGCGAGGGCCCGGGTCCACCCGTGCGGCCGTCCGGCGCTCCGGCGCCGTCGCGTTCCGTTCTGCACCGTCACGTCCGTCCTCTCCTTCTCCCCGCCGCGGTCGGTCCCCGGGAGCGGCGCCGCGCGTCCGGCGGGCCGGGGAGCGCGGTGTCCCACGGGTGCCCGGAGTGCCGGTAGCCCGTTCGGAGAGTAGCGATCGGCGGGTCCCCCGGGGTACTGCGGTACACCGCATTTCCGGGGGTGGGGGATCCCGCCGACGACCGGGCGGAACCACCCATGTGCGGCGGGCCCGCCGGTCCGTAGCGTTCTCGGTGCCCCGGCCGGGCCAGACCGCACCACACGAATCCGCTTCGCACCGAACGGTGAACCAGTGTCCCCACACCCTCCCCTCCGCCGCTACTCCTGGCTGCTCGCCGGTACCGTCCTGTCCCTCTTCGCCATGCAGGCGGCATGGGACGTCGCCCTGCTCGCGTGGGTCTATCCGGTCCTGCTGCTGCGGTTCTCCCGCACCGGCCGACCGCTTCCCGCCCTCCTCGGCGTGCTCGGCGCCACCACGGCCGCCACCCTCGTCTGGTTCGCCCTCGCCGACCTGCTGTCCCCGCCGCTGCTCCTGCTCGCGGTGCCGCTGGCCCTGACCGGGGCTCTGCCGTTCGCCCTCGACCGGCTCCTGGCCCCCCGCCCGGGGCAGCACCGCCCGTGGCGGGCCTCCCTGGTCTTTCCGCTGGCCACGGTCGCCGTGGAGTTCGCGGTGGCCACCGTCACCCCCTTCGGTACCATCCACGGCGTCCTCGGAGCCACCCAGGCCTCGAACCTCCCCCTCATCCAGGTGGCGTCGGTGACCGGCGTCCACGGGGTGAGCTTCCTGGTGGCGTGGGCGGCGTCGGCGGGCGCCCTCCTGTGGGAGCGAGGCCTCTCCGACAGGGCGGTCCGCTCGGTCGCGGCCGGGGCCGTCGGCGCGGTCGCGCTGGCCGCCACCGCGGGCGGGGCCCGGATGGTGTTCGCCCCGCCCGCGTCCGACACGGTGCGGATCGCGGGGGTCACCGCCTCGCTGGCCGCGTGGGAGGAGATCGTTCCGACCTTTCGCGAGTACGACTCCCTGGAGGCCCTCGTCGCGGCCGACCCCGACGAGATGCGCGAACGCTTCGCCCCCGTCAACGACGAACTCCTCGCCGGCACCGCACGCGAGGCCGCGGCCGGGGCCGAGGTGGTGCTGTGGCCGGAGTCCGCGGCCTTCACACTGGAGGCCGACAGGGACCTCCTGGTGGACCGGGTGCGCGCGGTCGCCGAGGAGCACGGCGTGTACGTCAACGCCGGCATGTCGGTCTACACCGAGGAGGCGCCGCACATCCGCAACCAGATGGTCATGGTCACCCCCGACGGCGGCGTCGCGTGGACCTACGACAAGAGCCGCCCCATCCCGGTCCTCGAACCCTACGAGCCGGGTGAGGGCGTCATCCCGGTCGCGGACACGCCCGCCGGGCGCCTGGCCACCGCCATCTGCTACGACGCCGACTTCCCGGGCCTCCTCCGGCAGGCGGGCGCCGCAGACGCGGACGTCCTCCTCGTCGCCGCCAACACCTGGGAGGGCATCAAGGAGATGCACGCCCGCAACGCCGTGTTCCGAGCCGTGGAGAACGGGTCGTCCCTGTTCCGGCAGGCGAGCCGCGGGCGGTCGAACGCCACCGATCACCAGGGTCGGACACTGGCCACGACCGACTACTTCACCACCGAGCAGCAGACCATGGTCGCCTACGTGCCGAGGGAGGGGGTGACGACGGTCTACTCCCGGATCGGGGACGCCTTCGCGTGGTCGTGCCTGGTGGGGCTGGCGGTACTGGTTCCCGGCAGGTGGTCGCGTCCCGGCGGACAGCGGCGGCGGCCGGTCGTGCTGGACGGCGGAGCGCCCGGTGCGCACGAAGGCGCTTCCCCGGGCGCCGAGCGGGAAGGGTGAACCGCCCGGTCGCGCGTCCCCCGTGCTGACCCCCGCACGCCCGTGTCCCGGGCCCCGGATGCCGGGACCCGGGACACGGGTGGCTGGAGAGGGGTGCCCTCCCGGTCGGCGCCGGGAGGGCGGGAAGTCAGCCGTTGTTGCCGTAGAACTGGTCGCGCGCGGCGTCGGCCGCGGCGCCGCCCGGGTCCTCGATGACGCCGCCGATCGTGTCGGCCTGGTCCTGGAACCCCTCGACGCTCTCCGTGACGCCGCCGAGCGCGTCCTCGCCGTAGGCCTGGGCCTGCTCAGCCACGCCGCCGTAGGCCTCCTCGCCGAACGCCTGCGCGGACTCGACCGCGCCGCCGTAGGCCTCTTCACCGAAGCCCTGCGCGGACTCGACGGCGGTGTCCACCCCCGTGCCCTGCAGGGTGTCGGTCACCCCCTGGGTCACCTCTTCGGCGGCGCCGCCGAAGAGTCCCTTGAACCAGCCGATCAGGTCGTCGAACATCGCTCACTCACTTCATAGGTTGACGCCGACCCCGTACCCAGTTCAGATAAGGCCCTGGTAAGGGGTTCGAGCGTTGGATGATCGTCCTGGGGCACGGTTTTCTGCTGCGACGCCTGCGCTCCGCACGGGTCCACCGCCCTCCCGGGCTCCATCCTGCCGGACGGGGACCGGCCGTCGGCGGACACGCGGGAGCTCCGTCCCGAGCGCGGTCGCGGCAGTCCGGGCGTGCGCGTGCGGACGCGGTCGGCGGCAGGGGCCCGCTCGGTCGAACCGCCACGCGCGCGGTGCCCCCGAGGGGCGCCGCGGGGAGGCGATGCCCACCGCGGCCGTCGGGTGGTCGGTCCGGTCGGCGCCGGGTCCCGCGAACCGGGCAGGATGAGGGCATGGCCGACACCAGTCAGCGCACGCTCCGCCTGCTCTCCCTGCTCCAGACCGGACGGGCGTGGCCCGGAGCGGACCTCGCCGCCGCCCTGGACACCAGTCCGCGCTCGCTGCGACGCGACATCGACCGGCTGCGCGAGCTGGGCTACGCCGTGGAGAGCCTGCGCGGCCCCGGCGGGCACTACCGGCTCGTCGCCGGCAGGGCGGTGCCGCCGCTGCTGTTCGAGGACGACGAGGTGGTCGCCGCGACCCTGGGACTGCGGATCGTCGCGGGAGGGCTCGGCGGAGTGGAGGGGGTGGAGGAGAGCGCGGACCGCGCCCTGACCAAGCTCCGCCAGGTGCTGCCGTCCCCGCTCGCACGCCGTGCCGCCGCCCTGACCTGTGCGGTCGAGCCGGAGCGCCGGGCCTGGCCGGGCGTTCGGCCGGACGTCGTCACGGCTCTGAGCGAGGCCGTCGCGGCGGGGCAGTGGGTCCGGCTCGTCCACCGGGGGCGGGACGGGGAGGACCACCGGCGCAGGGCCGACCCGTACCGGTTGGTGATGTCGGGCCGGCGCTGGTACCTGTACGCCTGGGACCGCGACAGGGACGGCTGGCGCACCTTCCGGCTGGACCGGATCTGCGAGGTCGTCCAGACACGTGCCGCCTTCACCCCGCGGGAGCTGCCCGGGGAGGGGCGCGCCGAACACCTGGAGCGGGGCTTCCGCGAAAGCGGGCCCCTGCACTCCGTGTCGGTCCTGTTCGACGCCTCCGCCGAGGAGGTCGCGGCGCGGATCACGCGGGTGGACGGCGACCTCGTCCCGGTCGGGGCGGAGCGCGCCCGCTACACCGCCCGGGTCGACTCCTTCGAGTGGATCGCCATCGTGCTCGCCCTCACCGGACTGCCGTTCACGGTCGAGTCCCCCGAGGAGTTCGCGCGCCGTGCCGCCGCCCTCGCCGACATCCTCCACCGGTCGGCGGACCGGTCCGGCTGACCGCGTCCCGGAGGTCCGCCGACGGCTCGGAGGAGGCTTCCCGGCCCTGTGACCATCGGGAGCGGTCGCCGGACCGGAGCGGGGCGGTCCCGGGGGAGGCCCCCGCCACGGGGGCCGCCGGGGTAGGGCGGTCCCCACCACCAGGAGGGGGTGCAGCGGGATGGGACGGCGGCCCCGGTCCCGCGAGGCTGGTGGACATGACACGACAGACCACGGGGACCGGCGCCGTCCTCCGCCACGAGCGCACCCTCCGCACGGAGGAGCCCCCGCATGAGTGACACCCGCACCCCCGCCGGAGCCGCGCCGCCGGGCGGCGCGGCCGACGCCGGTCCCGTGCTCGACCTCCTCGGCGTGGGCAAGGTCTACCGAGGGGGCCACACCGCCGTCGAGGACCTCACACTGAGGCTGACCTCGGGAGTGGTCGGCCTGCTCGGGCCCAACGGCGCCGGCAAGTCCACGCTGATGCGGATCATGGCGACCGTGACCCGGCCGACCTCGGGCCGGCTGCTCCTGGACGGCGCGGACCTGGTGGCGCGCCCCGGAGCGATGCGGGCGAGCCTGGGCTACCTGCCACAGGACTTCGGCGTCTACCCCCACCTGACCTCGCGCGAGTTCCTCGGCTACCTGGCCGCCGCCCGGGGCCTCCCCGCGCGCGTCGCACGGGCCCGGATCGACGACCTCCTCCAGCTGGTCAACCTCACCGGCGCGGTCCGACGCCCCCTGGGCGGGTACTCCGGCGGCATGCTGCGACGCGTCGGCATCGCCCAGGCCCTGCTCACCGACCCGCGCGTGCTGATCGCGGACGAGCCGACGGCGGGCCTGGACCCGGAGGAGAGGGCGCGTTTCCGCAACCTCCTCGCCGATCTGGCCCGGGACCGGATCGTGGTCCTGTCCACGCACATCGTCTCCGACGTCGAGTCCGTTGCCTCCAGCCTGGCCGTCGTCGCGGGCGGACGCCTCCTCCGGCACGGATCCCCCGGCGACCTGCTCGGCGAGGCGGAGGGCCGGGTGTGGGAGGCCGTCGTCCCCGCCGACGCCGCCGCGTCCGTCCGGGCGCGCCACCGCGTCAGCCGGATGGTGCGCACGGGGACGGGTGTGCGCGTCCGCCTCCTGTCCCCGCACCGCCCGCTGGCCGACGCCGTCGGGGTCCGGCCCGACCTGGAGGACCTCTACCTCCTCGTGGTCCCGCCGGTCCCGTCGGGGCCCGCCGGCGGCGGTTCCGGGAGCGGTTTCGCGGGAGCGCTGCGGGGGCCGTCGTGGTGAGGGGATACGCGCGCCTGGTCCGGGGCGACGTCCGGGAACGCGTCCGCAGGCCCGTCTACCTGGTGACCCTGCTCGCCACGGTGGGCCTGGGCTACGTCGCGGTCCCGGCCGTCGACTCCCACTGGACGGTGGTGGACGTCGCCGGGTACCGGGGCGTCTACGACAGCGCCTACGTGGGCACGGTCACCGCCCTGGCCAGCACCCTGTGGCTGACCCTGGCCGGCTTCTACGTCGTGCGGAACTCCGTCGACAGGGACCGGCGGACGGGGGTGGGGGAGCTGCTGGCCGCCACGCCGCTGCGGACCCCCGCCTACCTCCTGGCCAAGTTCGGCGGCAACCTCGCGGTGCTGGTGTCGATGCTGGGTACCGTCGCCGCGACGGCGGTGGTGATGCAGCTCGCCCGGGGCGAGGCGATGTGGGTGGACCCGGTCCGGCTGCTCACCCCCTACCTCGTGCTGGCCCTGCCCCTGATGGTCCTCACCGCCGCCGCGGCGGTCGTCTTCGAGACCACTCCCGTGCTGCGCGGCGGGGCGGGCAACGTCGTGTGGTCCGTGGCCGCGCTGTCCCTGCTCCTCGGCGGCCTGTCGCCCAGGGCCCCGCTCGGCGGGCTGGGGGTGGGGAGCGTGGCGGAGTCCTTCCGCGCGTCCCTCGCCGCCGAGGGGATCGACGCGTCCACCGGCGAGTTCAGCCTCGGTCTCACCTACGTGGACGAGCCGCTGCGCGCGATCGAGTGGCCGGGGTGGGAGCCCTCCGGCGAACTGGTGGTGACGCGCCTGGTGATCGTGGCCTTCGCGGTCCTGCTGGCCGTGGTGCCCGCCCTGTGGTTCGACCGCTTCGACCCGGCGCGGAGCACCGGCCGCCGGGCCGCCGCCCGTCCGGGTGGAGTCGGAGCCCCCGCCGGGGCGATGCCCCCGTACGCCGCCCGCGGTGGGGGCGCCGACCCCGGGCCCGCACCGCCGAGGCTGCGTCCGCTGCCCGCCGCCGCACGCACCGCCGGTCCGTGGACGGTGTTCCCGCGCCTGGTCGCGGGTGAGCTGAGGATGCTGGTCAGCGGTCAGAGCCGCTGGTGGTGGGGCGGAGCGGCCGCGCTCACCGCGGCCGCCCTCGTGCTCCCCGAGCGCTCGGCGCCCACGGTGCTCCTCCTCGCGTGGATCTGGCCCGTCCTGGTCTGGTCGCGACTGGGCTCCCAGGCGCGGCTCGTCGGGCTCGACGGGCTGCTCGCCTCCTACCCCCGGGCCGGCGCACGCCTCCTGGCCGAGTGGACGGCGGGCGTCGCCGTCGCCGCGCTCACCGGCGCCGGACCCCTGGTCCGCATGGTCGCGTCCGGCGACACCGCCGGTACCGCCGCCTGGGCGGCCGGGGCGCTGTTCGTCCCCGGCCTGGCGCTCGCGCTGGGGGTGGTGAGCCGGGTCGGGCGACCGTTCCAGGCGCTCTACCCGCTCCTGTGGTACCTGGTCCTCAACGGCCTGTCCCCGGTGGACTTCCTCGGCGCGGTACGGGCCGACGGCCACCTCACCGGCCCCTCCCCGCTGCTGGTCGCGGCGGTCGCCCTGGGGCTCCTCGGGGTCGCGGCGGGCGTCACCGCCGCCAGGTCCCGCCCGGGAGCACGGCGCGAGGGCGCCGGAGCCGTCCGGGGGCGGTCACCCCGCGGAGGGCGGTGACGGCCGTGTCCGGGCCTGCCGGTCGGACGCGGTGGGGGCGGTGCGGGCCCGCGGAAGACGGGCCCGCACCGCCCGGGGCCGGGTCAGGCGCCGGGGAGGATCAGCAGCCGGTGCTGCTGGTGATCGTGGTGTTGCCGTAGTACGCGACCCGCACGCCGTTGAGCACCACCCTGACCACGGTGCCGTTGACCCGCTGCTCGTAGTGCAGGTGCGGGCCGGTCGAGCCGCCGGTGCTGCCGACCCGGCCGATCACGGTGCCGGTGTTGACGCTCTGCCCGACCGAGACCGACTGGGAGCTCAGGTGCGCGTACAGGGTGGTGATGCCGCTGCCGTGGTTGACGACGATGTACTTGCCGTAGCTCGTGTTGCCCCGGTCGGCGACCGTGGTCACGGTGCCCGCGGCGCTGGAGCGGACGTTCTGGCCCTGCGCGTTCGCACGTTGGAAGTCGACGGAGAGCTGGGGGTTGTGGTTGCTGCGGGTGTTGGCGTTCCAGACCTGTCCGCAGTTGAACGGGGTGCGGAGGTTGACGGCCGTGATCGCCAGGTCGTCGGCTGCGGCGCCGACCGGGGCGAGCACGGTCAGGAGCATGCCGGCGGCCACGGCGGCGCCGAGCCTTCTGAGAGCGGCTGTGAGACGGGGGGTCTTCAACGGGGGTCCTTTCCTCGCACAGCGGGGGGCTGCGAGATACCAGAGGGACAGGTACCCCGTAGGGAAGTTTCAACTCCCGCCCCGCCATGGAAAAAAACCGCAGCGACACCGTACGTCACCACCGGGACGGGGCGGAGGCCGTGACCTGGTCCGATCCGGCGGGTCCCCGGACCGGTCCGGCGGCTCCCCGCCCCGGGTGCGGGTCCGCCGTGGCGGAACGGCCTCGCGCCCGGGGGCGGCCACCGGGCGGCGCGCCGACGCGGCGCCGGCGTCCCGGACCCCGCGCGCCCCTCCTCTCCCGGTGCCGGGAACGGGGCGGCCGTCACCCCGCCGCTCACCCCAGGTAGTCCTGCGGACCGCCTTCCCGCACCGTGTCGAGGGTGACGCAGTGGAACCCCCCGCCCAGGACCCGGGAGTGCCGGAGGCGCCGGGGGACCACCGTGATGCCCCGCCCCTCCAGGAGTCGGACGAGGTCGGTCTGCTCCCCGTCGACGACGGCCGTCTCCTCGTCCACCATCAGGAGGTTCATACCGACCCAGGGTGTGCTGAGCGTGTGCGGCACCGCGGTCGGGCCGACCTCCATCGGCGGACACCACAGCACGTCCCAGCCCTTCAGCGCCTCGGGCACGGTGGCCGGGGTGACGCGCTCGGGGTTGAGCAGCACCAGCCCGGGCCGCAGCAGGCAGATGGTGCTGTCGATGTGGGTGCCCTCGTAGAGGCCGCGCAGGGGGTGCACCCGCACGTCGCCGAGCAGCCGCAGGGTCGACTCCAGCCAGCGCAGCCCCAGCTCGTTGCCGCTGCGGGAGACCTGGTAGAAGACGTCCCGGCCGAGTCTGAGGCAGTTCGCCGCCTCGAACGCGGGCTCCGACTCGCCCAGTACGGGGAAGCCGTCCGCGTCGGACCCGTACAGGGAGTCGTCGAGCATGGGCCGCGGGGCCGAGATCCAGTGGGCGCCCCGCAGGAGGTAGTCCTGGAACAGCGGACGCCAGCCGAACGTCTCGAAGTAGCGGGCCCGCATCGGGCTGGGACTCTCGATGAGGGCGGACCCCACGACGAGGGTGAGGTCCCGGGGGCAGTACGAACTGCGGCCGGTCGTCCGCCAGCCCGGGCCGCCGTACTCGGCGCCGTGGTCGACGGCGGGCGGCCGGTGGACGGCGACGCCGAGGTCCCGGAGAGTGTCGGCCAGGACCGCGAGGTCCTCGTTCGACTCCTCGATGACGTGGCGGGGGAAGAGGCCGGCACGGATCCCGAGCAGCTCGGAGCGCGTCAGCTCCGGGTAGCAGTTCAGCCAGGCCGACGGATCCGACAGCGGGGGGACCCGTGAGTGGGTCGCGTCTCCGACGACCACCTCCCTCAGCCGGGTGAATTCGTCCCACGAGTGGACGGCCGGCAGCACCGGCGGGGCGGAGGGGGCGGGCACGGGAAGGTCCGGACGCACCACCGGTGCGTCCGCGGTTCCAGAGCTCATGTGTTCCTTCCGGGTGCGGGGCTCGCGCCCCCGGGGGACGGCCTCCGGGGCCGCCTCCCCGGGCGGTCGGGTCCGGAGTGCCGGACCGGTGGGGGAGGGGCGCTCAGGACACCAGGTCGCTCAGCAGGGTCGCGACGCGCTCCTCCAGGCCGCGTGCGGCGTCGAGGTCCTCCGCTACCGCGCAGTAGGTCACCCGGCCCGTGACCGGCGCGTAGTCGGCGGTGACCACGACGCCCAGCCCGGAGCGCGGGTCGTAGCCGAGCCCGGCCCCGTCGAGCCTGCGGAGCGCCTCCGCGAAGGAG
>Ga0233363_1000815_pt1 | contig 12942 bp, 10 predicted proteins | sample ElkDunMinimDraft_18_FD_191534 | JGI IMG/M metagenome (GOLD analysis project Ga0233363, IMG submission 191534) | Fecal eukaryotic communites from dung pellets of Tule Elk in California, USA - Elk Dung C16 | ecosystem: Host-associated > Mammals > Digestive system > Large intestine > Fecal | place... | reverse complement strand
CGTGCCCGCCCGTCACGTCGTAGGGGACATGTACACCGAGCGCGACCGCGTCGAGCAGTTCCACCCCGAGTCGCCGACTCCGACGGCTGCGGCGTAGCGCCCGCCGTGAGTGCCGGGCCGTGGCGGACCGCCGCGCCCGCCGTGCCCGGACGTGCGGCTCAGGTCGCCCGGGCCGCCTTCGGGCGCAGCGCCTCCATCGCCTGACGGCCCAGGCTCCGGGAGATGTGCTGCCGCATGATCTCCTCGGCGGTGCCGCTGTCGCCCTCGACCACGGCCTCCGCCAACCCCCGGTGCTCCCCGCGCACGCGCTCGACCTCCGACTCGGACCCGGCCCGGTGCCTGAGGGTGAACTGGCGGTAGCGGTCGGCCTTGTCCCACAGGCTGTCCAGGATCCCGATCATGGGCTCGTTGTGCGAGGCGCGGTAGACGGCGCGGTGGAAGTCGCGGTGCGCGATCAGTGCCTGGATGCCCGACGTGCCGGTCAACGGGTCGAGCGCGCTCAGCGCCCGGCGGATCGCGCCGATGTCGCCGTCGGTGCGGCGCTGGGCCGCCCATCCGGCGGCGAGGGGGTCGACGTGCGAACGGACCTCGTACAGGCTCTGCGCCTCCTCGAAGGTCAGCTCCGTCACCCGGGCGTCCCTGTGCGTCTCCAGCGTCATGAGCCCCTCGGCGGCCAGGCGCTTGAGCGCCTCGCGCACGGGCGTGGTCGAGACGCCCAGTTCGGCCGCGATGCCCTCCTGGCTCAGTGCCGCGCCCGGGTGGAGCTCATCGGCGAGGATGCGCTGCTTGATCTCCTCGTAGGCGTACTGGCTCTTGCTGAAAACCGGCTTCGTCGTCACGAACGTCGTCCTCCCTGAGGAGGGCAGGATATCGGCCTCTCCTGACTTCTGACATCATGTAGCCTATAGGCTAGGAGGACTGATGTCGATCGATTCACACCGCAGCCGCCGGAGGCTGGGGTCCACGGCGGGCAGCGCCGAGTACTTCCACATCGGGGCGGTGCCGGGAACCGAACGGCTGCCCTTCGCGCACAAGGTCATGGTGGAGAACCTGCTGCGCCACGAGGACGGCGACCTCGTCACGGAGGCCGACATCAGGGCCGTGGCCGAGGGGCGCACCGGCTCGCACGAGATCGCCTTCCACCCCTCCAGGGTGTTCCTCCACGACACCAACGGCGTGCCCGTCCTGACCGACCTGGCAGCCCTGCGCGACGCGGTCGCCGAGCACGGCGGGGACCCCGCGGCCGTCGACGGAGTGATCCCCGCCGAGCTGACCGTCGACCACTCGGTGTCCACCGACTTCTTCGCCCGCCCCGACGCCCCGGAGCTCAACGTCCGACGGGAGTACGAGCGCAACGCCGAGCGCTACCGGTTCCTCAAGTGGGGCCAGCAGGCACTGGGCACCCTGAAGGTCGTGCCGCCCGGAGCCGGGATCATGCACCAGATCAACGTCGAGCACCTGGCCCGCGTGGTCGAGGTGCGCGACGGCCTGGCCTTCCCCGACACCGTGGCCGGGACCGACTCCCACACCACCATGGTCAACGGGCTGTCCGTGCTGGCCTGGGGAGTGGGGGGCATCGAGGCGGAGGCGGCCATGCTGGGCCAGCCCGTCTCGCTGCTCATCCCCCCTGTGGTCGGCGTGGAACTGGTCGGCGAGCTGCGTCCGGGCGTCACGGCGACGGACCTGGTGCTCACCGTCACCGAGAGGATGCGGCGCCTGGGCGTGGTCGGCCGGATCGTGGAGTTCTTCGGCGCCGGAGTCGGCTCCACCGGCATCGCCACGAGGTGCACCCTCGCCAACATGAGCCCGGAGTTCGGCTCGACCTCGGCGATCTTCCCCGTCGACGGCCGCACCCTGGACTTCCTGCGGCTGACAGGACGCCACGAGGACCACGTACGGCTCGTGGAGGCCTACGCCAAGGAACAGGGCCTGTGGCACGACCCCGACCACCGGCCGCGCTTCGACGAGACCCTCGTCGTCGACCTGGGCGAGATCACCCCGAGCCTGGCCGGACCCCGCAGGCCGCAGGACAGGATCGACCTGGCCGGGACCGGTGAGGCGGTGCGCGGCGCGCTCGCCGGGCTGGGGCGGGAGGAGGAGACGGGCGGGGACGGGCCGCGGGACGGAGCCGTCGCCATCGCCGCCATCACCTCGTGCACCAACACCTCCAACCCCGCCGTCATGGTCGCGGCCGGACTCCTCGCCCGCAACGCCGTACGGCGCGGGCTGCGCGTGGAACCGTGGGTCAAGACGAGCCTGGCCCCGGGGTCCCGCGTGGTGGTCGACTACCTGGAGCGCGCCGGCCTGATGCGGGACCTGGAGCAACTGGGGTTCGGCCTGGTCGGGTTCGGCTGCATGACGTGCATCGGCAACTCCGGGGCACTGGTGCCCGAGACGGCCGCCGCGGTCGAGGAGAACGGCCTGGTGGTGGCCTCGGTGACGTCGGGGAACCGCAACTTCGACGGGCGCATCAACAACGACGTCGCACTGAACTTCCTCGCCTCCCCTCCGCTCGTGGTGGCCTTCGCCCTGGCGGGGACGGCGGACGCCGACCTGACCGCGGACCCCCTCGGCACCGACCCGGACGGGAAGCCGGTCATGCTGGCCGACCTGTGGCCCACCGATGCGGAGATCGAGGCGGTGGTCTCGCGGAGCATCGAACCGTCGATGTACACCGAGGTCTACCGCACGCTCTTCGACGGGGACGAGAACTGGCAGGGGCTCACCGCCCCCGAGGGTGCGCGGTTCGCTTGGGACCCCGACTCCGTGTACCTGCGCAGACCCCCGTTCCTGGACCTGGCCGCGGAGCGCGGTGCGGCGGAGGGCGCCGCTCACCGCGACATCGTGGGCGCCCGCGCCCTCCAGGTGTTGGGGGACTCCGTCACCACCGACCACCTCTGCCCGGCCGGGCGCATCCCCTCGGAGAGCGCCGCCGGACGGTTCCTCCGCGAGCGCGGCGTGCGGGTGCGCGACCTCAACACCTACGCCTCGCGGAGGGGCAACTGGCAGGTGATGAAGCTCGGCGGCCTGGCCAACCCGGGGCTCCGCAACGGGATGACCCCCGGGCTCCCGGGCGGCAAGGCCGTCGACCTCGGCCCGGACGGCGACGAGCGCACGGTCGACGACGTCCACGTCATCGCCGACCGGCACCGGGACCGGGGACAGCCCCTGCTGATCATCGGCGGCCGGGAGTACGGCACGGGGTCCTCCCGGGACTGGGCGGCCAAGGTCACCTCCCTCCTGGGTGTGCGCGCGGTCCTCGCCGAGTCCTTCGAGCGCATCCACCGCTCCAACCTGGTGGGCATGGGGGTGCTCGCGCTCCAGTTCGAGGACGGGGACAGCGCGCGCGGCCTCGGGCTGACGGGGGAGGAGGAGTACGCCGTCACGGGGCTGGAGGGACGCGACGAGGTCCCCGAGCGCCTGTCCGTCACCGCCCGGCACCTGGGCACGGGCCGGGTCACCGAGTTCACCGTGCGAGCCCGCCTGGACACCTCCCGCGAACAGCTCTACTACCGCCACGGCGGGCTGCTGCCGTACATCCTGCACCGAGCGCTGTCGGCGCCGGGGGAGGGCCGGGGCTGATCAGCGCCGCCGCGCGGCGCTCCGCGGCACGATGAAGGGCCGGCCGGGAGACCCCTCCCGGCCGGCCCTTCCGGCGTCGCGGCGCCGCGGTCAGCCCTGCGTCTCCAGGGCCTCCTCCCGGTCGGCCCCGGCCGGTGCGGCCGGGCGCAGCCGCCGCCACGCGGTCCAGGCCAGTCCCAGCAGGAGCAGGCTGTAGAGCGCGATGGTGATCGGGCTGCCGACCAGGGTGAGGGGGTCGTTCCCGGAGTTCGCCATCGCGTCGCGCAGCGAGTACTCCGCCAACGGGCCCAGGATCACCGCGATGAGCACCGGCGCCAGGGGCACACCCGTGCGCCGCATGGCGAAGGCCAGGACGCCGAGGAGGCACATGAGGACCAGGTCCGTCTTGTTCGCACCGGTGGCGTAGACGCCGAGGCAGGCGAAGACCGTGATGCCCGCGTAGAGGTAGGACTGCGGCAGCAGCAACAGCTTCGCCCACAGCGGGGCGAAGGGCAGGTTGATGACGAGCAGCACGACGGTCGCCAGGAGCAGGCCCGCGAGCAGCGCCCACACGATGTCGCCGTTGCGCTCGAACAGCAGCGGCCCGGGCTGCATGCCGTACTGCTGGAAGGCGGCCAGCAGCACGGCCGCGGTGGCCGAGGTCGGCAGACCCAGCGACAGCAGCGCGCCCATCGCGCTTCCCGCCGTCGCGTTGCCCGCGGCCTCCGGAGCGGCCACGCCCTGGATCGCCCCCTTGCCGAACATCGGCTTCCTGCGGCGCTTGTCCAGCTGGCGTTCGGTGCTGTAGGCGAGGAAGGTCGGGACCTCCGCGCCCCCGGCCGGGATGATGCCGAAGGGGATGCCGATGCCGGCGCCCCGGAGCCAGGCGGGCAGCGCGGCCCGGAACTCCCGGCCCGACAGCCAGGGCCTGCCCGCGGAGGGGATCAGCTTGTGCGCGCCCCGGTGCCCCACGCGTCCGGCCGCGTACAGCACCTCACCGACCGCCAGCACGGCCACGGTGATCACGACGATGCTGATCCCGTCGAAGAGCGCCGGCATCCCGAAGGTGAAGCGCGCGGTGCCCGTCGACTGGTCCGTGCCCACCAGGGCCAGCCCCAGCCCGAACGCCAGGGCCGCCAGGCCCTTGAGGGGCGACTCGGAGACCACGGCGGAGATCGCGACGAAGGCGAAGAGCGCGAGGGCGAAGTACTCGCCCGGACCGAACCGCGTCGCCAGGTCGGCCATGGAGGGCGCGAAGAAGACGACCAGCACGGTGGCCAGGATGCCGCCGGTGAACGCGCCGATCGCGGAGGTGGCGAGCGCCTGCGGGGCCCGCCCCGACCGCGCCATCCTGTGGCCCTCGAAGGTGGTGGCGATCGCGGTGCTGTTGCCCGGGGTGTTCATGAGGATGCCGGCGGTGGAGTCGCCGAACAGCCCGCCGAAGTAGACCCCGCTGAACATGATGAGCGCCGCGAGCGGGTCGAGCGTGAACGTCATCGGCAGCAGCAGGGCCACGGCCATGGCCGAGCCCAGGCCGGGCAGGACGCCCACCGCCGTGCCCAGGAACGCGCCGAGGGTGATCCAGACGAGGTTCATCGGGGTCAGGACGGCGCCGAACCCGCCGAGGAGGTGTGTCAGCTGTTCCATCTCACAGACCCCCCAGGACGCCCGAGGGGAGGTTCAGGCCGAGCATGCCGCTGAACACGATCTGGATCACCGCGGCCATGACGAAGCCGACGGTCAGGTTGCGCAGCAGGTTCCGGTTGCCCAGCCCCGTCGCCACGGCCGTGAACATCAGTGTGGCCATGACGAGCCAGCCCAGGACGTCGATCAGTCCGCTGAAGGCGGCGATGCCGAGCAGGACGAGGCCCACGGCCCGCCAGTTGGTGCGCTCCTCGGCGGCCAGGGAGCCGCGCCGCTCCGGGGTGCGCCGGAGCGCCGAGACGATCAGCAGGACGCCGATCACGGCGGCGAGCGCGGCCACGAACCAGCCGACCCCCTGGGGTCCGAGGAGCCCGCCGTCGCCGATGACGTCCATTCCCGTGTTGCCGATGACGAGCGTGACCGCCATGACCAGCAGGAGGCCGCCGATGATCAGCTCGCCGCGGCCGTCCCAGAAGGACAGCGCCCGCGGCGGCGCCTGCGCCTGGGGCGGGTCGGCGGCCGAGCCGCTGTCGAGGTCTGTGTGTGACATGTTCTCTCCGTGAAGTCCTCGGGCTCAGGAGCCCGAGATGAGGCCGAGGTCGGTCATGAGCGTGCGGATCCGGATCTCCTCGTCGGTGAGGAACTCCGCGAACTCCTCCGGGCCGGCCCAGTTCTGCTCCCAGTAGTTGCGGTCGATCGCCTCCTGCCAGGAGTCGGCCCCGTACATCTCCTCCGTGATCGCCAGGAGCTCGTCCCGGTCCTCCTCGCCGATGCCGGGGGCGGCGACGATGCCGCGCCAGTTGACCAGGTCGACCGAGGGGTACCCGAGTTCGGCGGTGGTCGGCACGTCGAAGCCGTCGAGGCGCTCGGGGGCCACGACGGCCAGGGCCCGCAGCCGCTCGCCCTCGATGAGGTCACGGAAGTCGTTGAACCCGGTGACCCCGATCCGGACGGTGCCGCCGGCGTCGGACAGCAGGGAGATCGTCAGCTCCCCGCCCCCGGCGTGCGGCGTGTAGTGCAGGTCGGCGGGGTCCAGCCCCGCCGCCTCGGCCAGCTGTCCCGCGACCAGGTGGTCGGGCGATCCCGCAGACCCGCCGCCCACCGGGATGCTCGGGTCCTCCTTCCAGGCCTCGACGAAGTCGTCGAGGGTCTGCCAGGGGGAGTTCGCGGGCACGGCGATCACCTCGAAGTCGTCGGTGAGGCGCGCGATCGGCGTCACGTCGCTCAGCCGGACCGGCGAGCCGCCCATCTCCACGCCGCCGACCATGGCGGCGCCGGTGATCATCACGGTGGTCGGTTCACCTTCGAGCCGGCTCAGCTGGCCGAGGCCGATGGTGCCGCCCGCGCCCGGGACGTTGACCACCTGGACGTTGTTGACGATCGAGTCCGTCCTGGTCGCCTGCTGGAACTCGCGGGCGGCCAGGTCCCAGCCGCCTCCGGCCGCGGCCGGGGCGATGACCGTCAGGGCGGAGCGGGCACGCGAACCCTCGTCCCCGCCCACGGCGTCCTGGACCGCGAAGAACCCGGTCGTCACGACCAGGGCGAGCCCGACACCGGCGCTGACGAGGCCCTTGTCGCCGATCACGAGGAGGCTCCCGTTCTCCGGGACCCGTTGTCGGACTTGACCGCGAGCACGGGGCACGCCGCCTCCAGGAGGAGGCGCTGGGCCGTGCTGCCCATGAGCAGCTTCCCGATCGCGGACCGGTGCCGGACCCCGATGACCAGCAGTCCGGCGTCCACCTCCTCGGTGAGTTCCAGGAGCGCTGCCGCCGCGTCCGCGTCGGTCAGCCGCACGGACCGCGCCCGCACCCCCGCGCCCCGCGCGCGCTCGACGAGCTCCTGGATCTCCGGCGGGTTCACGGCCCGCGTGTCGGCGGCGGCGTCGTGCGAGACGGCGTTGGCGATCACCAACTCGCTGCCCTGGAGACCCGCCTGCCGGACTGCCTGTGCGAACGCCGCCTCCGCGGACTCCACAGGGGCGTGAGCAAGCACCACTGTCATCTGCTCCTCCTCGAACACCTCGTGACTGGCATCACAGTGTGCAGTGTATAGGCTGTATCATGTGTGTTAATCCGTCAATAGCAGCAGGTGACACGGCAGGCGGGTCACGCCGCCGGGCCGCGGCCCACGAGGAGGGGGGAGGAGGGGCCGGGGCGGTTCCGCGTCCCGAAGGACCGCGCGGGAACCGGACCCCGGCCCCGGGATCATCCGCCGGACGCGCCCGAACCCGCGGCGGCGGCCTCCAGCGGGAAGTGGCAGGCGGCCGTGTGCGCCGGGTCCCCGGGACCCGCCTCCACGGGCGGGGCGACCCGGGCGCACAGGTCCTCGGCACGCCAGCACCGGGTCCGGAAACGGCACCCCGACGGCGGGTCGACCGGCGAGGGCACCTCGCCGGTCAGCAGGATGCGCTCCCGGGAGGGCCCGTCGGCGCCGAAGGGGGACGGAGCCGAGGACAGCAGCGCCGCCGTGTAGGGGTGGCGCGGGTGCGCGAAGATCTCCTCGGTGGTCCCCGTCTCGACCACGCCGCCCAGGTACATCACCGCCACGCGGTCGGCGACGTGGCGCACCACCGACAGGTCGTGGGAGATGAACACGTAGGAGACGCCCAGGTCGGCCTGGAGTTCCGCGAGCAGGTTCAGGACCTGTGCCTGCACGGACAGGTCCAGGGCGGACACGGGTTCGTCGCACACGATGACGTCGGGGTCCAGGGCCAGCGCGCGGGCGATCCCGATGCGCTGCCGCTGCCCGCCGGAGAACTCCTGCGGGTAGCGGTGGGCGTCGGTGGCCCTCAGCCCCACCATCTCCAGCAGCCGCCGCACCCGCGCGGCCCGGTCCTGCCGCGGGACCAGGTCGCGGTGGGTGCGCCACGGCTCGCTGATCAGCTCCGCCGCGTTCAGGCGGGGGTTGAGGGACGCGAAGGGGTCCTGGAACACCATCTGCACCCGGCGGCGCCAGGCCAGGAGCTGCCTGCCGCGCAGCGAGAACGGGTCGGTCCCGTCGAAGCTCAGCGTCCCCCGGTCCGGCCGTTCCAGCATGAGCAGGACCCTGGCCAGGGTGGACTTGCCGCATCCCGACTCGCCCACCAGCGCCAGCGTCTCGCCGTGACCCAGGGTGAGGTCGACCCCGTCCAGGGCGCGCAGGGAGGTACTGCCCGACGCGCTCCTGGGCACCTTGAAGCTCTTGGTCAGGCCGCTCGCCCGGAGCAGCGGCCCGGCGGGCTGTGCCGTGGTGTCAGGCATCGGCCGACTCCCTCCAGTAGTGGCAGGCCGCCGTGCGGCCCTGGTCGTTTTCGACCAGCTCGGGCCGGTGCGTGGCGCACCGCTCGCGCGCCAGGGGACAGCGGGTGCGGAACGCGCACCCGGTGGGGACCGCCCGCAGGTCGGGCGGGCTGCCGGGGATGAACCGCAGCGGCTCCCCCCGTTTCCCCCCGCCCGGGACCGAGGCGAGCAGGCCCCGGGTGTAGGGGTGGCGGGGGGCCGCGAAGACCTCCCCGATCGGCCCGGTCTCCACGATCGCCCCGGCGTACATCACCGCCACGTGGTCGGCGTGCTCGGCGGCGACCGCCAGGTCGTGGGTGATGAGGACCAGCGCCATGTCCCGCTCGGCCCGCAGGTCGCGCAGCAGCTCCATGATCTGGGCCTGCACGGTGACGTCCAGGGCGGTGGTGGGCTCGTCGGCGAGCAGCACCGACGGCCGCAGCGCCACCGCCATGGCGATCAGCAGCCTCTGGCGCATACCGCCCGAGAACTGGTGCGGGTAGGCGTCCACCCGCGACCGGGCCTCGGGGATGCCCACCCGTTCCATGAGCTCCACCGCCCTGGCCCGGGCCGCCCTGCGCGACAGCCCCTCGTGGATGCGGAACGGCTCGCCCAACTGCGCGCCCACCGTGTAGACAGGGTTGAGCGCGGTCAGCGCGTCCTGGAACACGATGGCCAGTTCCGGGCCGGCCAGACGGCGCCGCTCCGGCGCCCCGAGCGCCAACAGATTGGAGCCGTTCAGACGGATCTCGCCGCCGACCACGTCGGCGACCGGGTCGAGCAGCCCGGCGATCGCCAGCGCCGTCATGCTCTTGCCGCACCCGGACTCGCCCAGCAGTGCCAGCGTCCGGCCGGAGCGCACGGTGAAGCTCACGTCCCGGACGGCGTGCGCGACCCCCTCGGGGGTGCGGATGTCGACCGAGAGCCCCTCCACCTCCATCGCGGCCGGGTCCGCGGGCCGTGCCCGGCGGGTGCTCTCCTGGAGCGCGTTCATTCCGCTACCTCCTCAGCCTTGCGGGCGGTCCTGCGGACCCTGCCGCGCGGCACGGTCAGCCGCCACCTCTGGGCGGGGTCGGTCGCCAGCCGGGCCCACGAGGCCAGGGTGGTCGCCGAGATGGTCGTCATGACGATGGCCAGACCGGGGAAGACCGCGATCCACCAGGCCGTCTGGAGTTCCTGGCGCCCCTGGGCGACCATCAGCCCCCAACTCAGGTCGGGCGGCTGGATGCCGATGCCGAGGAAGCTCAGCGACGACTCCGTGAGCATCACGAAGCAGAAGTCGAGCGTGGCGACGGTGATCAGGGTGGGCATCACGGTCGGCGCGACGTGGCGCCGGATGATGCTCCCGCTGCTCGCGCCGAAGGTGCGGGCAGCGTCCACGAACAGGCGGCTGCGCAGCTCGGCGGACTCGGCGCGGGCCGTGCGCAGGTAGACCGGGACGCGGGCGATCGCGAGAACCAGGACCAGGGTGGCGATGCTGGGCGAGAACACGTACAGGACGACGACCGCCAGCAGCAGCGACGGGAAGCTCAGGACCACGTCGGCGATCCGCATGGACACGCTCTCGCGCCAGCCGCGGTGGTAGCCCGCCCACATCCCCCAGGCCGACCCCACCACGAAGGAGACGAGGACCGCCGGCACCGCCACCGCGAAGGTGGTGCGCGCCGCGACGACCAGCCGGGCCGCGACACTGCGCCCCAGCGAGTCGCTGCCGAGCACGAACGCCCAGCCGTTGTCCAGGGTGAACGGCGGCAGGTCGACCGAGTGCAGGTTCTGCCGGGTGGCGAGGTCGCCGAGCAGGAACGGGCCGACCACCGCGGCGGTGGACATGGCCAGCAGCACCAGCGCGGCCAGGCAGGCGACGCGGTCCTTCAGCAGCAGGGCGAACAGGCGGGGTCGCGGCGCCGCCGCGGGCGCGGTGTCCGCCGGGGCGGGGTGGTCGCCGGTCTCGGACAAGGGATCTCCGTTCGTCATGTCGTCACCCCCTGGCGCACGCGTGCGTCCAGCAGCGCGTAGCAGGCGTCGATGAGGATGTTGAGCGCGAAGATCGTCACGGCTGTCAGCAGCACCGCCGCCTGGAGCACCGCGAAGTCGCGTTGCAGGATCGAGTCGATCATCAGCTTGCCGATGCCGGGCCAGCCGAAGATCGTCTCGACGACGACGGCGCCGTTGACCAGGCCCACGGTCAGGTCTCCCGCGACCGTGAGCGCGGGCGCGGCGGCGTTGCGCAGGGCGTGGACGAAGATGACGCGCCTCTCGCCGGCCCCCTTGCTGCGGGCCACCTTGGCGTAGGGGGCCGACAGCGCGGAGACCATCGAGCCGCGCACCACCTGGACCAGGACGCCGAACGGGCGGATGAGGAGCGTGGCGATCGGCAGGACCCACGCCCCCATCCCGTCGGTCCCGGAGGTGGGCAGCCAGTTCAGCGTCACCGCGAACACCAGGACGCCCATGATGGCGAACCAGAAGTCCGGCACGCTCGCCGACGCGGACGACAGGAGGCTCGCGAACCGGTCGGCGACCGAGTTCGGGCGGTAGGCGGCCAGGCTGCCGACCACCACGGCCGCCGCGATGGCGATGGCCATCGTGGCCCCGGCCAGCTGGAGGGTCGCGGGGAACGCCTGGAGCACCGCCTGGGCGGCGGGCTGGGCGGTCCGCAGCGACTCGCCGAAGTCGAGGCGCACGATCTGGGACAGGTAGTCGAGGAACTGCACGGCCACCGGCTGGTCGAAGCCGTTCCTGGCGGCGAACTCGGCCCGCATCTCGGGTGTCGCGCTGAGGGGCAGGTAGAGGTTGGCCGGGTCACCGGTCAGCCGCGCCAGGAAGAACACGCCCAGGACCACCGCGAGGAGCGGCAGGGCGCTGGAGAGGATGCGGCGCCGTAGGAAGACGAGCATGGAGTCGGACACCGCCTCAGTCGTTCCGCTGCATCTCGCTGAGGCGCAGCTCGTCGTTGGTGGCCGAGTTCGGCGTGTAGGACACGTTCGACGCGACGGCCATGATGCCGGTCATGTGGGCCAGCACCGCGTCGCGGACCACCTCGTCGTTCTGGTGGGAGAGCGCGTCGGCGAACGCCTGCTGGCGCTCCTCCTCCTGCGCCTGCTCGGCCTCCCGGGTCAGGTCGTCCAGCTCATCGGTGCCGTAGCTGCTCTGCGCCCCCTCGGAGCCGTAGATCTGCTCCATCGTGAACGCGGCGTCACCGGCCTGGTTGCCGTGCTGGGCCTGGAGCAGCGTCGGACCGGCGTCGGCGGGGAACGGGCGCAGCAGGTACTCCAGCCAGGCGTTGACGTCGAGCATCTCGATCTCCACGTCGAGCCCGGCCTCGATGAGGGAGCTCTGCACGACCTCCATGGCCTCCGACGCGCGCGGGTAGATGCCGTTGCGGCCGATGATGGTGATGGTGGTGTCGACGGGCACGCCGTCCTCGCGCGCCTCCTCGATCAGGGAGGCGGCCCGCTCCGGGTCGTGGGGCCAGGCCCCGATGTCGGGGTTGTGGCCGGTGACGCCCTCCGGGACGATCTGCCCGGCGGGTTCGCCGAGCCCGGCGAAGACCGAGGCGACCAGCCCCTCCTTGTCGATCGCGTAGTTGATGGCCTGGCGGACGCGGAGGTCGTCGAGCGGCTCCTGGGTCGCGTCGATGCGCATGTAGGAGGTCTCGTTGTTGGGGAACTCCACCGCGAAGTCGCCGGCGCCGTCCTCGGGGGCGAGCCCGACGGCGATGTCGGCCTCGCCCTGGGAGACCATCGCGGCCCGGATGCTGCCCTCCGAACGCCAGACGTACCTGGCCGTCCCGTAGGCGGGCGCCTCGCCCCAGTAGCCGTCGTAGCGCTCCAGGGTCAGGCTGGTCCCCTGCTCCCACTGCCCGACCTGGTAGGGGCCGGTGCCCACGGGTTCGCGGACCTTTCCGTCGGCGCCGGTACTGGTGGGGACGACCTCGACGAAGGACAGCCGCAGCGGAAGGATCGGGTCGGGCTCGGCGGTGGTGACCTCCAGCGTGGTGGCGCCGGTGGCCTCGGCCGTGAGTTCGCTGTCACCGAAGACGTAGCCGTCGACGTTGCAGTCGATGTCGGAGTTGACGGTGCGCTCGATGGAGAAGGCGGCTGCCTCGGCGTCGAACGCCGTGCCGTCGTGGAAGGTGACCCCGTCGCGCAGGGCGAACGTCCACGTGGTGTCGGAGGTCTGTTCCCAGTCGGTGGCCAGCGCCGGTTCGAGCTCGCCGGTGTCGGGGACGCGTTCGGTGAGCGCCTCGGTGATGTTGGAGCGCGTCACCCGGCCGGTCGCGGTGAGCGAGGCGTCGCAGGGTTCCAGGGTGGGCGGCTCCTCGGGCAGCACGATGCGGATCGTGTCGGCGGCGTCGCCGTCGCCGGAGTTCGCGACCGTGCACGCGGTTCCGGCGAGGAGGATGCCGACGGCGGCGAGGGCGCCGGCGGCCCGTGCCGGACGCCGGTGGGACGCACGGGGGCGGGGTGGGGTGGGCATG
>Ga0233363_1000811_pt1 | contig 12995 bp, 10 predicted proteins | sample ElkDunMinimDraft_18_FD_191534 | JGI IMG/M metagenome (GOLD analysis project Ga0233363, IMG submission 191534) | Fecal eukaryotic communites from dung pellets of Tule Elk in California, USA - Elk Dung C16 | ecosystem: Host-associated > Mammals > Digestive system > Large intestine > Fecal | place... | reverse complement strand
CATTCAGGCCGCCGAGTGAGTATTCGTCGCGCCGAGTGCGCAATCACGCCGTAGGCGCGGCATCCGCTTCTCTCAGCTTCCGCCTCCGGAGGACAAGCGTGAACGGACCGTCGAGGACGAACAGCACAAACGCCCACGAGCCGACCCACGGCGCGAGGACGACGACGACCGCGCTGATCAGCAGCGCGCTGAGCGAGCCGCCACCGAATGCCGCGGCTTCCGCCGGGGAGAGGCTGGGCAGCATCACCTCCGCGCGCCGTGCCATCCACTGCCACTGGATCCAGCTGCACAGGATCGCGAAGAAGAAGCACAGGGGCATGGCCAGCCGGCCCGCGACGAAGTCCGAGTACTCGGTGGTGAGGCTCGTCGCGAACGGCACGAGAACGACGAACAGCAGGCGGCCGTTGTTGAGCCAGATCGCGACGGTGTCCACTCGCTCGATGTACTCGAACTGGCGCACGTGCACGAGCCAGAGCAGGCACAGCAGCACGAAGCTGAGGGCGAAGTTCAGGAACAGCGGCGCCATGTCCGACAGCGCCGCCCACATCTGCGCATCGGACCCCATGCCGCCCAGCGAGTGATCGGTGAGGTCGAGCACGAGGAGGGTGGCCGCGATGGCGAACACCCCGTCGGTGAACGCCTCCAGCCGGCGGGTGGACAGCGTCGAGAAAGTTCGGCTACTCCTCACGGGGCCAGGCTAGTGACGCCGTCGCCGGCCGGTAAGAGCCGCCACGCCCGCCGGCATCCGCAAAGCCTGGCGCGTTCAGTGCGCGCTGAGGCTCAGCACCTCGGGCGCCGCGACGCCGTCACCGAGCGCGGTGCGCTGGTAGTACACCTCGCGCCCGCGACGGAAGGAGCGCAGCAGCCCCGCGCCGGTGAGCACCCGCAGGTGCTCGCTCGCGGTCGCGGGCGCCACCGTCAACTGCGCCGCCAGATGCGTCGTGGTCATCGGCACGTCGAGCTGGCGCAGCACGTTCGCGCGCGTCGCGCCCATCAGCTGGGACAGCGCCGATTCCTCGCTGTCGTCCCGGCGCTCCCACAGCGCGCCGACACCCCGCGGCGCGTAGGTGAGCGTCGGCATGAACGGCGGCCGGTTGAGGACGAGGGTCCCCGGCCAGGCGAAGACGCACGGCACCAGGATGAGTCCCTGACCCCGCAGCCCGTTCCCGAGCTCGCAGCATTTGCCTGCGATGTCCAGCCCCTCGTCGGTGCGCGTCACCTGCGGGTGCAGCGTGCGCAGCATCTCGTCGAGTCCGCCATGGGAGATGAGCCGTGTGCGGTGCTCGATGTCGGCGATCTGCAGTGCGTGGATCCGCCCCCACGCGGGTTGCACCGCGGCGGTCCAGAACCACTCGAGGGCGTCGAGGATGCGTCGTACGCCCGCGGCGGGATCGGCTTCGAACGCGTCGAGCACCGCGATGGATGCCGGGCGTTCGGCGCGTTCGCGCAGCATCACGAGGTCGTCGGTCCACAGTGCGAGGTCCTGCTCCGCGACCCGCGCGCGGGCCACCGCAATCGTCTCGTCCGTCTCGGCCGCCGGGGTGAGAGTGTCGGCGATGAGGCCCGATCGCAGGATGAACGCGCGCAACTGGTCCCAGTGGGCGGGGGCTGCGGCATCCTCTCTCATCGCGCGCAGCGTGCGCCGCGCCCACGACCGGTGCAGGGGCGTCTCCCGGATGATCGCACCGACCGCCGCCACCGTCTCCCACCACGGGGACACCACGAAGCGGACCCTCGAGAGGTCAGCCGGCGTGAGCGGAAGCAGCATCCGGCCAGCGTAGACAGGGGATGCGACATCCCCCACGATTCGGCCCACGACGAATCATGGCGCCGCCGACACAGCGCGGGGCGAGATCGAGCCCGATTCGGAGACGGCCGAATCGAGGCGCGGACAGGGCGGCCGGATCACGCTGGTGCCATGTTCCACACACCCCGCCCTCCCCGCTCGGCGACCCCGCCGCGAGACGTCACCGCCGAAGAACCTCGCGGTCATGTGCTGCGCGAGGATCCGATGGCGCGAATGCGCCGTGAACGCGATGAGTTCGCGGCGCGACACAGCCTGGGACCGTTCGGCTGACCGCCGACGCTGGACCTGGCACTCGCGGCACCCCGAGTACTCGCTCGGCGCGACGAATACTCACTCGGCGTGACGGATACTCACTCGCGGGCGCGAATACTCACTCGCGGGCACGAATGCTCACTCGGCGGCGGGCAAGGCGCGGGGGCGGCGGCTACTTGCGGTAGTTGGGGGCCTCCACGACGATCTGCACGTCGTGGGGGTGCGACTCCTTCAGCCCGGCGGGGGTGATGCGCACGAACTTGCCGCGCGCTTTGAGTTCCTCGATCGTGCGCGCGCCGACGTAGAACATCGCCTGACGCAGTCCGCCGACCAGCTGGTAGGCCACCGCCGACACCGGACCGCGGTAGGCGACCTGACCCTCGATGCCCTCGGGGATGAGCTTGTCGTCGCTAGGCACGTCGGCCTGGAAGTAGCGGTCCTTGGAGTACGACGTCTTCTTGCCGCGCGTCTGCAGCGCACCGAGCGACCCCATGCCGCGGTACTGCTTGAACTGCTTGCCGCCGACGAAGACGATCTCGCCCGGCGACTCGTCGGTGCCGGCGAACAGCGACCCGATCATGACGCTGTCGGCCCCGGCGACGAGCGCCTTGGCGATGTCACCGGAGTACTGCAGCCCGCCGTCGGCGATCACCGGCACACCGGCCTCGCGGGCGGCGAGGGATGCCTCGTACACCGCGGTCACCTGCGGCACGCCGACGCCGGCCACGACGCGGGTGGTGCAGATCGAGCCCGGTCCGACGCCGACCTTGACGGCATCCACGCCCGCGTCCACGAGCGCCTGGGCACCCTCGCGGGTCGCGACGTTGCCGCCGATGACGTCGATGTGAGCGAACGACGGGTCGGCCTTGATGCGGCGCACCATGTCGATGACGCCCGCGGACTGGCCGTTGGCGGTGTCGACGACGACGACGTCCACGCCCGCGTCGCGCAGCGCCTCGGCGCGCTCCCACGCGTCGCCGAAGAAGCCGATGGCCGCCCCGACGCGCAGGCGCCCCTGGTCGTCCTTGGTCGCGAGCGGGTACTTCTCGCTCTTGTCGAAGTCCTTGATCGTGATGAGACCGGCGAGCTTGCCCTCGTCGTCGATGAGCGGCAGCTTCTCGACGCGGTGGTGGGCGAACAGCGCAATGACGTCCGCGGCGCCGATGCCCACCTTGCCGGTGATGAGCCCCTCACTCGTCATGACGTCGCGCACCTTGGTGGTCAGCCGGTCGCTGCCGGTGACGAAGCGCATGTCGCGGTTGGTGATGATGCCCACCAGGCGCCCGTCGGCGTCGACGACGGGAAGCCCCGAGATGCGGTACTGCGCGCACATCGCGTCGACTTCCTCGATCGTGGCATCCGGAGTCGTCGTGATCGGATCGGTGATCATCCCCGACTCGCTGCGCTTGACGCGATCGACCATCGCGGCCTGATCGGCGATGGACAGGTTGCGGTGGATGATGCCGAGGCCGCCTTCGCGGGCGATGGCGATCGCCATGCGCGCTTCGGTGACGGTGTCCATCGCCGCGGCGATCAGCGGCGTCGCGACCGTGATGCGGCGCGTCACGCGCGAGGACGTGTCGGCCTCACTGGGGATGACGTCGGTGTGCCCGGGCAGCAGCAGGACGTCGTCATAGGTCAGTCCGACGAAGCCGAAGGGGTCGTTGTGCTCCATAGATGTGTCTCCTGCGCGCGCGGCGCGTACTCGAGTGACGACGACGGCCGGCGCAGTGCGGCGCCTCTTGACGATTCTAAGCGCCCGCGCGCGCCGTTCATTCCCGCGCGCGTACCGCATGCGCCGACGCGCCGGGTTCCGCCGCGCCGCGAAGAAGGGGACGCAAACGTACGGTAGGCGAAACAGAACCGACACATTACGCTCATACCGTCGTACATCGAGGCTGATGTCGAACCCGCGCTTTGGCCTCTCGTACTCGAAGCGGAGGTTCCGTGAGTCCCACGACCACGACGCAGCGGCGCAGCACCGGATGGGTGGGCGTTCTCGTCGGTCTCTTCCTTGCTGCCGCCATGGTCCTGCTGGTCGCGCCCACCGGCGCACGTGCAGCATCGACTGCCCCGGACACCCCGGGTGCCGATCAAGAGGAGACCGACTACTACTTCGGCGGCGTCATCACCTTCGATGACGAAGCGGTACCCGACGTGACCATCGGAATCGAGGGCGGCGGCTTCGAAGCCGAGACCATCACCGGTGCCGACGGCCGCTGGCGCCTGTACGTCCCGGAGAAGGACACGTACACGCTGGTGATCGACGAGTCCACCCTCCCCGAGGGCGTCATCGTCGATCCCGAGCTGCTGCCGGACGGCATGGTCCCCGTCAGCGGCGCGACCGCGTCCTTCGAGGTCGAGTTCGGCCTCACCGGGTCGAAGATCGTCAACCTCTTCCTCGGCGAAGGCGTACGCCAGACGACGTCCTTCATCGACCAGCTCGCCTCGCGACTGGTGAACGGCCTGAACTTCGGCCTGCTGCTGGCCCTGGCCGCGATGGGCGCCGCGCTCATCTTCGGCACGACGGGGCTGTCGAACTTCGCGCACGGCGAGATGGTCACGTGGGGCGCACTGGTGGCGATGGTCGTCAGCACCATGTGGCAGCTGCCGCTGTGGGTCGGACTGATCTCCGCGGTCCTCGCCGGCGCCGCACTCGGACTCGCCTCGGATGCCGCGCTGTGGCGACCATTGCGAAGAAGGGGCCTCGGCGTCGTCCAGCTCATGATCGTGAGCATCGGACTGTCGTTGGCGCTGCGCTACACCTTCCAGTACCTCATCGGCGGGTCCACACGGCAGCTGCCGGGCGCGAGCCCCACGCCGATCCAGTTCGGTCCGATCACGCTGAGCTACATCGACCTCATCAGCATGGGGGTCAGCATCGTCGTGATCATCGCCGTGGCGTACTTCCTGCTGGGCACCCGCATCGGCAAGGCGACCCGCGCGATCTCCGACAACCCGCAGCTCGCGGCAGCGTCGGGCATCAACGTCGACCGGGTCGTGCGCATCGTGTGGATCCTGGCGGGCACCCTCGCCGCCCTCTCGGGCGTGCTGTGGGCGTACTTCCGCCCCGGCGTGCGCTGGGACATGGGAACGCAGATGCTGCTGCTCATCTTCGCCGCGATCACCCTCGGCGGCCTCGGCACGGCGTTCGGCGCCCTGCTGGGTGCACTGATCGTGGGAATCGTGGTGGAGACCTCCACCCTCTGGATCCCGTCGGACCTCAAGTACGCGGGCGCTCTGGTCGTGCTCATCCTCATCCTGCTGGTGAGGCCACAGGGCCTCCTCGGTCGCAAAGAAAGATTGGGGTAACCCGATATGGATTGGGGTGCCATCCTCGGAAACACGCTCAGCTACCTGCTGAGCCCTGTCACGATCGCGTATGCGCTGGCGGCGACGGGCCTGGCCGTGCACTTCGGCTTCGCGGGCCTGCTCAACTTCGGCATGGCGGGGTTCATGGCCCTGGGCGGCTACGGCTACGCCATCTCGGTGCTGAGCTTCAACCTCCCCTGGTGGATGGGCATGATCGTCGGCCTGCTGCTGGCGGCGCTGTTCGCGGTGCTGCTGGGTGTGCCGACCCTGCGCCTGCGCGCCGACTACCTCGCGATCGTCACGATCGCGGCGGCCGAGATCATCCGCCTGCTGTTCACCACGCAGGTGTTCGACGAGTGGACCAACTCCGCCGACGGCCTGGGGAACTATCACGGCGGATTCCGCGACGCGAACCCGTTCCCCGACGGCGAGTACGGCTTCGGCCCGTGGACGTTCAACCAGGACGGCCTGTGGGTGCGGGTGTTCGGCCTGTTCCTGCTGGCGCTGGCGATCTTCGTGGTGTGGTCCCTCATGCGCAGCCCGTGGGGCCGCGTGCTCAAGGGCATCCGCGAGGACGAGGATGCCGTGCGGGCACTGGGCAAGAACGTCTTCGCCTACAAGATGCAGGCCCTCGTCGTCGGCGGCATGATCGGCGCCATGGGCGGCATCGTGTACGTCCTCCCCTCGGCGGTGGTCCCCTCCAGCTACACGACCTCGCTCACGTTCTTCCTGTGGACGATCCTGCTCCTCGGCGGCGCGTCGACCATCTTCGGCCCGTCGCTGGGCGCCGTGCTGTTCTGGATGGTGATGGCGCTGCTGGGCAACCTCCTGCCGCAGCTCGCGGCCGAAGGCATCCTTCCCATGTCCGACATCCAGGCGGGCACGCTGCGCTACATCCTCGTGGGTGTCTCGCTCATGCTGCTCGTGATCTTCCGTCCGCAGGGCATCCTCGGCGACAAGAGGGAGATGACCTTTGTCAAGTGACCAGACCAATACGCCCGAGGAGCCGCAGGCTCCGCAGGTGCCACCGGTGACCGGCAGCGTGCCGCGTCCGAAGACCTCGGGCCTGGCCAAGGGCGAGGCCGTTCCCGGCGTCGCCAAGGTCGACCCGATCATGGTGATCGACGGCGTCACGCGTCGCTTCGGCGGTCTCACCGCCGTGGATGTGGAGCACCTCGAGATCCCGCGCAACGCCATCACGGCGCTCATCGGTCCCAACGGCGCCGGCAAGACGACGCTGTTCAACCTGCTGTGCGGTTTCGACAAGCCCAACAGCGGCTCGTGGTCGTACGACGGCAAGAACCTCGCCGGCATCCCCGCGTTCAAGGTGGCGCGTATGGGGCAGGTGCGCACGTTCCAGCTGACCAAGGCACTGTCGCTGCTGACGGTGCTGGAGAACATGAAGCTCGGCGCCCCCGCGCAGCGCGGGGAGAAGTTCTGGCAGGCCTTCGTCCCGGCGGTCTGGCGCAGCCAGGAGACGGCGAACGAGGAGAAGGCCCGCGACCTGCTGAAGAGGTTCAAGCTCGACGCGAAGGAGCAGGATTTCGCCGCGTCGCTCTCGGGCGGTCAGCGCAAGCTCCTCGAGATGGCGCGCGCGCTCATGAGCGATCCGAACCTGGTCATGCTCGACGAGCCGATGGCCGGGGTCAACCCCGCCCTCACCGAGTCGCTGCTCGATCACATCCTGGACCTCAAGGAACTGGGTATGACCGTGCTGTTCGTCGAGCACGACATGCACATGGTGCGCCACATCGCCGACTGGGTCGTGGTGATGGCCGAGGGCAAGGTCGTCGCCGAAGGCCCACCGGATGCCGTGATGCAGAACAAGGCGGTCATCGACGCCTACCTCGGCAGTCACCAGGATGTGGACCTCGGTGTCGTGACCGGGCGCATCGCCGGCGAGCTGGACACCTCAGCGGTCGAACTGCTCGAAGAGATCAAAGAAGAGGAAGAGGCGTCGATCGCCGAGGCCGAGAAGGAGAAGAAGTGAGTGCTCCCGCTCCCGCCGCGGCCGCGTCCGCGACGGACGGCGACATCGTCGTCAACGTCGTGGATCTGGTCGCCGGCTATCTGCCAGGCATCGACATCATCAACAGCGCCAACCTCGTCGCCCGCAAGGGCGAGCTGATCGGCATCATCGGGCCCAACGGCGCCGGCAAGTCGACCCTGCTGAAAGCCATCTTCGGCATGGTCAAGGTGCGCAGCGGCGACATCACCGTCAACGGCGAGAGCATCGTGGGCCTCAAGGCCGACAAGCTGGTGCGCCGCGGCGTCGCGTTCGTCCCGCAGACGAACAACGTGTTCCCGTCGCTGTCGATCGAGGACAACCTGCAGATGGGGCTCTTCCAGAACCCCAAGATCTACGCCGAGCGTCTGGAATTCGTCACCGGCATCTTCGCCGAGCTCGGCAAGCGCCTCAAGCAGCGCGCGGGATCGCTGTCGGGCGGCGAACGGCAGATGGTCGCGATGAGTCGCGCGCTCATGATGGATCCGTCCGTGCTGCTGCTGGACGAGCCGAGCGCGGGCCTGTCCCCCGTCCGGCAGGACGACGCCTTCATCCGCGTCTCCGACATCAACAAGGCCGGCGTGACGACCATCATGGTCGAGCAGAACGCGCGCCGCTGCCTGCAGATCTGCGACCGCGGCTACGTGCTCGACCAGGGCCGTGACGCCTACGAGGGCACCGGCCGGGAGCTGCTCAACGACCCGAAGGTGATCGGGCTGTACCTGGGCAGCCTGGGCGCCGACGGGGTCTGACCCGCTCGCCGACTCCCCGTCGCACGAAGAGGGCCCCGGATCCAAGGATCCGGGGCCCTCACTCACTCACTGGGTGTCAGCGGGTGTCGATGCGCTCGTGCATGTTGTCGGCGCCGTACTGGAAGATGCCGATCGACGCCTCGGTCGGGTCGCCGTTCTCATCGAACGTCACCGGGCCCGAGTAGCCGTCGTAGTCCGCGGTGCCACCCTCGAGGATGATGTCCGCGCACTCGGCGAACGAGGTGCAGGTCGTGCCCTCGCCCGAACCGCCCGAGACCTCCTGCAGCTTGCCGGAGATCGCAGCGGCGTCGGTGGCGTTGGCCGCCAGAGACGCCAGGGCGAGCAGGATGACCGCGTCGTAGGACTCGGCGGCGTAGGAGTAGTCCGACAGCTCGGTGTTGCCGTCTGCGGTCCACGCGTCGTTCAGACGAGCCTGGAAGTCGTCCTCCAGCACCGGTCCGGGCGTGGTGCCCTTGGCGCCCTCGAGCGGGACCGCCACGTCGGCGCCCCACTGCTTGAGGTTGCCGTCGACCAGGTAGAAGCTCTCCGCGGACTGACCGGCGTTCACCAGCAGCGGCGCGATGGTCGCGAACTGGTCGAACGTGATCAGCACGACCGCGTCGGGGTTCTCCGCCGTGACGGTGGCCACCTGCGCGTCGAACGAGCTGTCGCCGTCGTTGTACGACGCCTCGGCGACCACGGTGCCACCGGAGGCTTCGAACACCTCCTTGACGACCCCGAACAGGCCGGTGCCGTACGCGTCGTTCTGGTAGATGATGCCGATGTTCTCGTGGCCGTCCTCGGCGATCAGGTTGGCGAGGACCTCGCCCTGCAGCAGGTCGCTGGGGGCGGTGCGCCAGTAGAGGCCGTCGTCGTCCCAGGTCGTGAAGTCCGGCGACGTGTTCGCCGGCGAGAAGGTGATGATGCCCTCCGAGACGTTGCTGTCGAGGAAGAGCTTGGTCACGCCCGACGCCGCAGCGCCGATCATGGCCGCGACGCCTTCGCTCTGCAGCTTCGGGACGGTGGTCTCGAACGCCTTGTTGTCGGCGTCGCCGGAGTCACCAGGGGTCAGGTCGATCGTGAGGCCCTTGGCGGCATCGTTGACCTCGTTGACCGCGAGCAGCACACCCGCCTCCTCGGGCGGGCCGAGGAACGCGAGGCTGCCGGACTGCGGCAGCACGGTTCCGATGCTGAGGGTGAGGTCCTCGCGGTCCTCGGCGGGGGCCGCCGAGGAATCTGACGGCTCTGACGAGCCGGCGCAGCCGGCGAGGATGATCGCGCTGACCCCGGCCACGGCGACGGCGCCGAGGACCTTGGCGCCACGCGAACGTGTGAAGACGCTCATAGTGCTCCCTAGTTGATTCGTGAGCGGCACGGCTTCGTCGGGCGCCGCGCCAGTGGGTCCCAACCTAATCGTGGGTCTGCGTCGCCAGTGTTGCGATGTGTTAACGGTCTGAAACAGTCGAGTCTCGGAAAGATAACGGCGTTGCGGATGCCGGACCGGGACCGGGCTCGGTCAGGTGATCGGGCCGAGGTCACTGACGCCGCGGCCGCGGCGGGCGTGGCGCAGCGAATCCGCCGTCAGCAGGATGAGCGCCACCCAGACCAGCGCGAAGCCGGCCCAGCGCTCGGGCGGCATGTCCTCGCCGAGCCAGACCCCGATGGCGAACTGCAGGATGGGCGCCACGAACTGCAGGAGCCCCATGACCGACAGGGGCGCCCGACGGGCACCCGCGGCGAAGAAGAGCAGCGGCACGGCCGTCACGACGCCCGCGAGCCCGAGCAGCACCGCGTGACCGGCGCCGGCCGTTCCCATCGTGATGCCCGTGGTGACCCCCACGACCGCCAGCTGCACCCCGGCGACCGGCAGCAGCCAGAACGACTCCAGCGTCAGTCCGCTGACGGCATCCACCTCGGGCCCCAGTTGCTTCTTCACGAGGCCGTACAGACCGAACGAGCCCGCGAGGGTCAGCGCGATCCAGGGGAAGGCGCCGTAGCCGACGACGATGACCGCGACCGCCGCGGCGGCGATGCCCAGGGCGACCCACTGCGTCACGCGCAGGCGCTCGTGGAGCACGAGGACCCCCAGCAGCACCGTGACGATCGGGTTGATGAAGTACCCCAGGCTCGACTCCAGCACGTGGCCGGTGAGCGTGGCGATGAGGAAGACCTGCCAGTTGACGTAGATCAGGGCACCGGCGACCGCCGTCCACAGCAGCAGCCGGGGCTTTCGGACGATCGCGAGGATGCGCGGCCACGAGCGGGTGACCGTCAGCAGCAGCAGACAGAACACGAACGACAGCAGCACCCGCCACGACACGACCTCCCACGGGCCCGTGGGGGCGAGGACGAGGAAGTAGAGGGGCATGAAGCCCCACAGGAAGTACGCCGAGAAGGCGTAGACGCCGCCGAGCAGTCGTTCGCGTGCGGGATCGGCGGCGGGGGCGGTCATCACCGGCCCAGCCTAGGGCCGCCGCCGCAACGACGAAGGACCCGGATGCCGAGTGGCATCCGGGTCCTTGTCGTTGTGCGTTCGCTCAGCGGACGACGACCGCCAGCACGTCGCGGGCCGAGAGCACCAGCAGCTCGTCGCCACCGAACTTGACCTCGGTCCCGCCGTACTTGCTGTAGATCACGCGATCGCCGACGGCGACGTCGAGCGGGATGCGGTTGCCGTTGTCGTCGATGCGACCGGGGCCCACTGCGACGACCTCGCCCTCCTGGGGCTTCTCCTTCGCGGTGTCAGGAATGACCAGCCCACTGGCGGTGGTCTGCTCGGCCTCGACCTGCTTGATGACGATGCGGTCCTCGAGCGGCTTGATGGAAACCGACACGGTCTACCTCTTTCTTGAAACTGAAGACTCGTTAGCACACACCCAGTGAGAGTGCTAACGCCAGTGTACGGGGACGCTGGCACTCACGCAACGCGAGTGCCAGCCCGTGACGCCGCGTGACGGATGCCTTCATACGCATGTATCAGCGCCCCTGGTATGCCCTCTACACAGGTGATATACATAGCCCGACCGCAAGGCCGTTGTCCGAATTCCGGGGGGAAAGGACACGTAGTGGGGTACGTCATCGCCGTCGATGTCGGAACCAGCCGGACAGCTGCAGCCGTTGCGCGTGTGAGATCGGATGGGGAGATCTCGACAACCCCGTTCGCACTCGGACGTCACGCTGACAGTGTTCCGAGTTCCGTCTTCGCCCTTTCCGGGGAGCTGCTGTGGGGGGATGCCGCGGAGCGCCGCGGCATCACCCAGCCCGAGCGTCTCATCCGGGAATTCACGCGCCGCGTGGGCGACGACGTGCCGATCATCGCGGGGGATCAGAGCTTCACCGCGGAGCAGCTGTTCGCCCGCATGGTGACGTGGGTGGTGGACACGGTCCGCGAACGCGAGGGGCACTCCCCCGACGCGGTCGCCGTGACGGTGCCGGTCACGTGGGGCGGCTATCGCACCGCGTTGATCGAGGGGGCGTTGGCGCGCGCCGGCCTCGGGGACGTCGTGATCGTCAGCGAACCGGAGGCCGCCGCCCGACGCTACGAGACGCTCAACCCGCTGGCGCCGGCGCACGCGCTGGCGGTCTACGACTTCGGCGGCGGCACCTTCGACGCCGTGATCCTGCGCAAGGACGCCGACGGCACCGTGCAGCCCGCGGGCGATCCGCACGGCATCCGCGACCTCGGCGGTGTCGACTTCGACGATGCCGTGCTGCGCCACGCGATTGCGGTCGCCGGATTCTCGGCGGTGACCCTCGCCGCCGATCGCGGTGCCCGCATGGGGCTCGCTGCGCTGCGGCGCGAGTGCGTCGAAGCCAAGGAAGCGCTGTCCTTCGACAGCGAGGTGTCGATCCCGGTGCTGCTGGGCGACCGGGAGACGACCGTCCGGCTCACACGCGACGAGTTCGAGGCGATGATCGAGGATGCCATCGGGCGCACCGCCGAGACACTGGCCGACGCGCTCGAATCGGCCGATGTGACATCCGATCGCATCGACGCGATCCTGCTCACCGGCGGGTCCTCCCGCATCCCGCGGGTGGCCCAGCACCTGTCCGCGCGGTTCGATCTGCCCATCGCCACCGACGTCGACCCGAAGGCGATCATCGCCCTCGGAGCCGCCGGCGCTGTCGCCGCCGAGCGCGCCGGCATCGCCGCGGCGCGCCTCGCGGCCCGCAGCGATGGGCCAGGGACGGATGCCGATGCAGAGCCGACCGACGAGGGCGCCCTCGACACGGCGTCCGCCGCCGCGGTGGTCGCGGCAGCGCCGCGGCCGGTCCGGACCTCGCGCTCCTGGTTCCACCGCATGGGGGCGGGCACCCTCTCGGGCACCGGGGTGGTGGCGCTTGCAGCGACCATGATCACCCTCAGCGCTTCCGCCCTCGGCGGCGCGCCGATCGACCATGCCCTCGGCGGCGTCGCCGGCGCCGAACGGGCGGGACTGACACTGCCGTGGGCGTGGGAGAGCGCACAGGCGCAGGCGCTGCCGACCTCCGACCCGGCGGCCGCCGCGCCGCTGGCACCGGTGCCTCCGTCTGCAGAGCAGACGCCGTCGGCGCGTCGGGCCCCGGGCCGAGCCCTGCCGAGTCGGCCGGTGCCTCCCGCCTCGCCCGCCGCGCGCACGGCGTCGCGCGCCGACTCCCCCGCTGCCGCCGTCTCTCCCGCGCGCCCCGCACCCACGCCGCACCCGCCCGCCGTCGTCGCTCCCGGCACCGCGACGCCCGTCGACCCGCAGCCGACGACCGCTCCCGCACCGACGACGGATCCCGCTCCCGCGCCCGATCCGCAGCCCGCACCCGCTGACCCCGAGCCGACCACCGACCCGGAGCCGCAACCCGCGCCGACCGCGGATCCGCAGCCCGCACCGGCGGA
>Ga0233363_1000810_pt1 | contig 13013 bp, 14 predicted proteins | sample ElkDunMinimDraft_18_FD_191534 | JGI IMG/M metagenome (GOLD analysis project Ga0233363, IMG submission 191534) | Fecal eukaryotic communites from dung pellets of Tule Elk in California, USA - Elk Dung C16 | ecosystem: Host-associated > Mammals > Digestive system > Large intestine > Fecal | place... | reverse complement strand
AGGACGAGCCCCGTCCGCGCCGCCGCTGGATCGGGGCCACCCTGCTCACGCTCCTCGTCCTCGCCGGCCTCGGTGCGGCGGCCTGGTTCGGCTACCGCTGGACCCAGGACCAGTACTACCTCGCGCCCGACGGCGAGGTCGTCGCCATCTACCGCGGCATCCCCCAGGAGGTCGGACCGCTCACCCTCTCCGAGGTCCACGAGCGCACCGACCTGCGGCTGGACGAGCTGCCCAGCTACGTCCAGGACCGCCTCGAGGCGACGATGACCGTCGACTCCCTCGAGGCGGCCGAGACCCGCGTGCGTGAGCTGCGGGCCGACGTGCGCCGCCCCGACGACGGCTCCACGCCGGCCCCCACCCCGACGAGCGTGCCCGGGGCCACGCAGGACGGGGCCTAGATGGCCATCGTCAGCCAGCAGGCAGGGCGTCCTGGCCGGTGGGTCGAGCTGGGGCTCCTCGCCGTCGCCATCGCCATCGGCCTGTACGCCTACGTGCAGGTGGGGCTGGCGACGACGGGCGAGGTCCCCAGCGGCATCGTCACCCAGCTGGGGGTGCTCGTCGTCCTCGCCGTGCTCACGCACGTCGTCCTGCGGTGGCGAGCGCCCTACGCCGACCCCGTCATCCTGCCCACCGCCGTCGCCCTCAACGGGCTCGGACTCGCGATGATCTACCGCATCGACCAGGCCGAGGGCACGTCCTTCGCCTCCCGCCAGGTCATGTGGACGATGCTCGGGGTGGCGGCCGCCGTCGCCGTCGTCGTGCTCCTGCGCGACCACCGGCAGCTGCGCCGCTACACCTACCTGTCGATGATCCTCGGCCTCCTCATGCTCCTCCTGCCGCTCGTGCCGGGGCTGGGCGCGACGATCAACGGCGCCCGGATCTGGATCTCGCTCGGGGGGCTGTCCTTCCAGCCCGCCGAGCTGGCCAAGGTGCTCCTCGCCATCTTCTTCGCCGGCTACCTCGTGACGAACCGCGACACCCTCGCCCTCGCCGGCCCGAAGGTGCTCGGCCTCCAGCTGCCCCGGGCCCGCGACCTCGGCCCGATCCTCCTCGCCTGGGGCGTCGCGCTCGTCGTCCTCGTCTTCCAGCGGGACCTGGGCACGGCGCTGCTCTTCTTCGCCCTGTTCGTCGCCATGCTCTACGTCGCCACCGAGCGGCTGAGCTGGGTGCTCATCGGCCTGTTCCTCTTCGGCGGCGGGGCGGCGCTGGCCGCCGCCACCCTCGACCACGTGGGCGCGCGCTTCGACGTGTGGCTCAACGCGCTGGACTCCGACATCTACAACCGCGCGTTCGGCGGCTCCTACCAGGTGGTCCAGGGGCTGTTCGGGATGGCGTCGGGCGGACTCATGGGCACCGGCTGGGGTCAGGGCCGGCCCGAGATCGTGCCCTACGCGCACTCCGACTTCATCATCGCCTCGCTCGCCGAGGAGCTCGGCCTCACCGGCCTGCTGGCGATCCTCCTCATGTACCTCGTCCTCGTCGAGCGCGGCATGCGGGCCGCGATCGGCGTGCGCGACGGCTTCGGCACGCTGCTCGCCTCGGGCCTGTCCTTCGTCGTCGCCTTCCAGTGCTTCGTCGTCGTCGGCGGGGTCACCCGGCTCATCCCGCTCACCGGCCTGACGATGCCCTTCCTCGCCCAGGGCGGGTCCTCGCTCGTCGTCAACTGGATGATCGTCGCCCTGCTCCTGCGCATCTCCGACGCCGCCCGCCGGCCCGCCGCGATGAGCGGCGAGCTCCCGATCCCGCCGCTCGACACCTCCGGGGAGGTCGCCGAGGTGACCTTCCGCCCGACCGGTGACGACGCCAACCCGACCGAGGTGGTGAGGCTCTCGTGAACACGCCCGTCCGCCGGCTCACGGTGGTGGCCACGCTCATGTTCCTCGCGCTCATGGTCGCCGCCACGTCCGTCCAGTACGTCCAGGCCCCGTCGCTCAACGCCGACGGCCGCAACGTGCGCACCATCTACCGCGAGTTCGGGCAGGACCGCGGCCCGATCATCGTCGCCGGGGAGGCGATCGCCTCCTCGACGCCGGTCGACACCGACTACCGCTACCAGCGCTCCTACTCCCAGCCCTTCCTCTACGCGCACTCCACCGGCTACTTCGCCGCCGCGCTGAGCGCGATGACCGGCATGGAGCTCGCCGCCAACGACGTCCTCGGCGGCACCGCCGACTCCCTCGTCGTCCAGCGGCTGCAGGACCTCGTCACCGGACGCCAGCCGCAGGGCGGGTCGGTCGAGCTCACCCTCGACCCGCGCGCGCAGCAGGCCGCCTGGGACGCCCTGGGGGACCAGCGCGGCGCGATCGTCGCCCTCGACACCCGGACCGGGGCGATCCTCGCCATGGTCTCCAAGCCGAGCTACGACCCCAACGCCCTGGCCGTGCACTCCGGCTCGGCGGCGCAGGAGGCCTACGACGCACTGGTCGCCGACCCCACCGAGCCGCTGGTCAACCGGGCGATCGGCGGGGACCTGTACGCGCCGGGCTCCTCCTTCAAGATCGTCGTCGCCGCGGCGGCCATCGAGGCCGACAACCTCGACGCCGACAGCCCGGTCCCCTCCCCCGCCCAGCTCCAGCTCCCGCAGTCGACGCGCGTCATCAACAACCCCGGCGGCATCCAGTGCACGCCCAACGACACCGCACCGCTGCGCTACACGGTGGAGCAGTCGTGCAACACGACCTTCGCCCAGCTCGGCATGGACCTGGGCGCGGACGCCCTGCGCGAGCAGGCCGAGGCGTTCGGGTTCGGCCAGCCGCTGCGGATCCCGCTGCCGGTGACCCCCTCGACCTTCCCCCAGGACATGGACGCCGCGCAGACCGCCCTGGCCTCCATCGGGCAGTTCGACGTGCGCGCGACCCCGCTGCAGATGGCGATGGTCTCCCAGGCGATCGCCAACGACGGGCGCCAGATGCAGCCCTACCTCGTGGCCACCGAGCGCAACGCCGACCTCGAGGTCGTCTCCACCACCGAGCCGACCGAGCTGCGCCAGTCCGTCTCCCCGCGCACCGCCGGGGTGCTCACCGAGCTCATGACGAGCGTCGTCGCCAACGGCACCGGGCGGGCCGCCCAGCTGCCGGGCATCGCCGTCGCCGGCAAGACGGGCACCGCCCAGAGCGGGACGGACGCCCCGCCGCACGCGTGGTTCACCTCCTTCGCCCCCGCGGACGACCCGCGGGTGGCAGTCGCCGTGGTCGTGGAGAACGGCGGGTTCGAGGGCGACGTCGCCTCCGGGGGGACCACCGCGGCCCCGATCGCGCGCCAGGTGCTCGCCGCGCTGCTCGTGGAGTAGCCGTGCCGATCCGCACCGGACACGTCCTCAAGGGGCGCTACGAGCTCACCGAGCGCATCGCCGTCGGCGGCATGGGCGAGGTGTGGCGCGGCCGTGACCGGCTGCTCGGGCGCACCGTCGCGGCCAAGGTGCTGCGCGAGGACCTCCTGGGGGACGACGCCTCGCTCGAGCGGCTGCGTGCCGAGGCGCGCAACGCCAGCGGCGTCGTGCACCCGAACGTCGCCGTCGTCCTCGACTACGGCGAGCAGGACGCCGGCGGGTTCCTCGTCATGGAGCACGTACCCGGCGAGCCGCTGTCCCGCCTCCTCGCCCGCGAGCGGACCGTGCCCCTGGACCTGCTGGTGCCGATCCTCCTCCAGTGCTGTCGCGGCCTGCAGGCCGTGCACGACGCCGGGGTGGTGCACCGCGACGTCAAGCCCTCCAACGTCCTGCTCACCCCGGACGGCACGGTCAAGCTCACCGACTTCGGCATCTCCGTCGCGACCGACCAGCCGGCGCTGACGGCGACCGGCATGGTCATGGGCACCGCCCAGTACCTGCCGCCCGAGCTCGCCATGGGCAAGCCGGCGCGCCCCGCCGGGGACCTCTACGCCCTCGGCGTCATCGCCTACGAGGCCATCGCCGGGCGCCGGCCCTTCACCGGCACCACCCAGGTGGACATCGCGATGGCGCACGTGACGGCCCCGCTGCCCCCACTGCCCGACGACGTGCCGCCGCCCCTGCGTGAGCTCGTCACCGCGATGCTCGCCAAGGACCCCGCTGGCCGCCCGCCGTCGGCCGCGGCGGTCGCCGGCCGCCTGGAGCAGGTGCTCGAGAGGAGCGCCACCCCGGTGAGCGCCACGGTCCCCGCGACGCGCAGCACGACGGCGCGCCCGGACCCGGCCCCCGCCGCACAGGGCCCCGGGCGCCGTCGCGCCCCGGCCCGCCGGTGGCGCCTGCCCACCTGGGAGGACCTGGCCGCCGACCACCGCTGGGTGACCGCCCTCGCGGCAGGTGTCGTGCTCGCCCTCCTGCTCGCGCTGACCCTCGGTACCCTTGCCCTGGGCGGGGACGGTCCGGTGGGCAGTGCCCCCGACATGCGCCCAGCCGACCGATCGACAGTGAGGATCCCCTAGTGGTGGACGAAGTACCCAAGGTGCTCGCAGGACGTTACGAGGTCCGTGAGCTCATCGGCCGCGGGGGCATGGCCGAGGTCTACATCGGCTACGACAGCCGGCTCTCCCGGACGGTGGCGATCAAGGTGCTGCGGTCCGACCTCGCGCGCGACCCCACCTTCCAGGCACGCTTCCGCCGCGAGGCGCAGGCAGCGGCCGCCCTCAACCACCCGGCGATCGTCTCGGTCTACGACACCGGCGAGGACGACGTCGTCACCTCCAGCGGTGACCGCGCCCACGTCCCGTACATCGTCATGGAGTACGTCGAGGGCCACACGGTCCGCTCGCTGCTCAACGACGGTGCCGCGGTGCCGATCGACGAGGCGGTCGAGATCGTCATCGGCGTGCTGTCCGCGCTGGCCTACTCCCACCGGGAGGGCATCGTCCACCGGGACATCAAGCCCGGCAACGTCATGCTCACGCCCACCGGGCAGGTCAAGGTCATGGACTTCGGGATCGCCCGCGCGATGGCCGACTCCGCCGCGACGATGACCCAGACCCACGCCGTCGTCGGCACCGCCCAGTACCTCTCCCCGGAGCAGGCGCGCGGCGAGGTCGTCGACGCCCGCTCGGACATCTACTCCACCGGCTGCCTGCTCTTCGAGCTGCTCACCGGCCAGCCGCCGTTCAGCGGCGACTCCGCGGTGGCGGTGGCCTACCAGCACGTGCGCGAGATGCCCAAGGCGCCGAGCGAGGTGGCCTCGGACATCCCCGAGACGCTCGACCGGATCGTGCTGAAGTCGCTGGCCAAGGACCGCGAGGACCGCTACCCGGACGCCGACGCGATGCGCGCCGACCTCGAGGCCGCCGTGCGCGGCGGCGAGGTCAGTGCGCCCGCGGCGAGCACGTGGGTCGCCGCCGCGGCCGCGGCCGACGCGACCTCCGTCATCGGTGCCACCTCGCCGGCGACGCGGGCGATGCCGGCGCAGACCGGCACCCGCGCGGCCGTGGCCGCGGAGGAGGACGAGGAGCCGAAGAAGCGCTCGCCCTGGTGGGTGTGGGTGCTCGTGCTCGTCGGCCTGCTCGCCGCCGCGGGCGTCACCTACCTCCTGCTGACGAACGACCGCGACTCCGAGCCCGACCCGCCCGCCGTCGTCACCGTCCCCGACCTCTCCGGCATGGACCAGACGGCCGCCCGGCTCGCGGTCGAGGGCGAGGGACTCGTGTTCGCGATCGGGGACCCGGAGTTCTCCGCGGACATCGAGCCCGGGATCTTCGTCAGCTCCGACCCCGCGGTCGGTGCCGAGGTCGAGGAGGGGCAGACCGTCACGGTGCGCTTCTCCGCCGGTCCCGAGGCCGTCGAGATGCCCGACGTCGTGGGTCTGAGCCAGCGCCAGGCGCAGGACCAGCTCTCCGAGGACGAGCTGGGCATCAGCGTCCGGATCACCTACCGGCCGATCAACAGCCCGGACTACGAGGCCGACCGCGTCGCGCAGTCCGAGCCCGCCGCGGGTGAGCCGGTCGAGCCGGGGGCGGAGGTCGTCCTCCACATCGCCACCGGCAACGTCGAGGTCCCGGACGTCCGCGGTCAGACGATCGAGGCCGCGACGGAGGCGCTGCGCGCCCTCAACCTCACGGTGAGCGCCGTCGACCAGCCCTCGGGCGACTTCGCCCCGGGCACCGTGCTCGACCAGGACCGCACCGGCCCCGTGCCGCGGTTCAGCACCATCGAGCTCACGGTCGCCATCGAGCCGCCGACGCCGGTGCAGCCCACCACTCCGGCGCCGACGCAGGAGCCGACCGAGGAGCCCACGCCGAGCGATACCCCGACCACGGAGGAGCCGCCGCCGAGCGGCTCGGCCGAGTTCGGTCACCGGACGGGCCGGGAGCTGTAGCCACGCACGGACGACAGGAGCCCGGCACCGCAGAGGCGGTGCCGGGCTCCTCGTCCGTTGCGGGGCGGGTCGTCAGCCGCGCACGAGCGGCGCGAGGCCCTCGCTGCGCGTGACCGCCTCCGGGTCGCCGACGATCGCGAGCCAGTTCGCGAACAGCCGGTGCCCGTTCTCGGTGAGCACCGACTCGGGGTGGAACTGCACGCCGTGGAGCGGCAGGTCGCGGTGCTGCAGGCCCATGACGATCCCGCTCGCGGTGCGCGCGGTGACCCGCAGCGTGTCCGGCACGGTGGCCGGGTCGACGGTGAGCGAGTGGTACCGGGTGGCGGTGAACGGTGTCGGCAGCCCGGCGAAGACGCCGTCGCCCTCGTGCTCGACGAGGGACGTCTTGCCGTGCATGAGCTCCGGCGCGTGGGTGACCGTGGCCCCGAAGAGCTCACCGAGGGCCTGGTGGCCGAGGCACACGCCGAGCATCGGCACCCGGTGCTCGGCGCACGCGGCGATGACGTCGAGCGTGGCGCCGGCGCCCTTCGGGGTGCCCGGGCCGGGGGAGACGAGGACGGCGTCGACGTCGCGCGGGTCGGTGGTGACGTCGTCGTTGCGCTGGACGACGGCGGTGGCGCCGAGCTGCTCGAGGTAGCCGACGATCGTCCAGACGAAGCTGTCGTAGTTGTCGACGACGAGGACGCGGGTCACGGGGCTCCCTCGATGGTGGTCTCGTTGAAGGGCATGTAGGGGGCGATCTGCGGGAACAGCCAGGTGAAGCAGACGTAGACGGCCGCCACCGCCAGGAGGAGGAGCACGATGACCCGGAACCACGCGGGGCCCGGGAGCACCCGCCACAACGCGCCGTACATCAGCGTCCCTCCTGCAGCTCGAGCAGCTCGGCCGGCATGCCGTCGTTCTTGTCGACCCAGTGCTGGAACTGGCCGTAGGTGATCCACCGCTCGGCGGCGGAGAAGAGGGGGTGGCAGGTCGTCAGGGTGATCATCCGCTCCGTGGGTGCCACGCCGGGCTCGCCCGGGACGGGCGCGATGACCTCGACCTGCGAGGGGTGGACGACCTCGGACCCGACGACCTCGTAGACGAGGTAGGCGTCGGCGGTCTCGACGATGAGGGAGTCACCGACGACGATCTGCTCGATCTCCCGGTAGGGCGCGCCGTAGGACTGCCGGTGCGCCGCCGTCGCGAAGTTGCCGACCTCGCCGGGAAGCTGGGTGTCCGGGTAGTGCCCGATGTACCCCTGGTTGAGCACCGGGCCCAGGCTCACGCCCTCGGCGATCGAGTACTCGTAGTCCGGTCCGAGCCGCGGGACGTGCAGCGTGCCCATGACGTCGCCCTCGCCACCGACGGTGGGCAGCGGCGGCGGGTCGGTGCGCGGTTCGCCGGCCTGCGGCGGGGCGTCGACGACGTCGCCCTGGCCGCGCCAGTCCTCCAGCACCTGGGCCTGGTAGCTGTTCGCCTCGACGTCCGTCCACCACAGCTGCCACACGACGAAGAGTCCGAGGAGGACGCCGGCGGTGATCATGAGCTCGCCGACGACGCCGATGAGACCTGCGAGGAAGCCGCGCCTGCGCCGGCGGGGCCGGGTGCGTCGCGGCGTCCCGTGCTCCGGGTGGCCGGGCAGCTCCTCGAGCTGGTCGACGTCCGTGCTCGCCATCGGGGTCCTCTTGTCGTGCCTCACAGGGTCCGGACCAGCGTAGTTCACCCGGCTCGCGCGTGGTCCAGGCGCAGGGAACCTGCGTAGGCGGGCATGTCGATCTCGGGGGCCTCCTCGAGGGACCAGCCCAGGCCCACGGCCTCGACGTACTGGAGGTAGACCTGCACCCCGGGGGCGGCCTCGACGGCGGCGGCGAGCTCCTGCGGGTCCCCGATGGCCGAGACACGGTAGGGCGGGGAGTAGTGGCGCCCGTGGAGCAGGAGGACGTTGCCCACGCAGCGCACGGAGGAGGTCGAGGTGATCCGCTGGTCCTGGATCATCATCGCCTCGGCGCCTCCTGCCCACAGGGAGTTGATGACGGCCTCGAGGTCCTGCTGGTGGACGACGAGGTCGTCGGGGTGCAGGCCGCTGGCGGCGAGGTCCGGCGGGGTGGGGGCGTCCCACAGCTCGACGACGACGCCCGGACCGGTCACCGGCGTCTGCCCGGCGGCGAGGGAGGTGAGCCCGTCCGCCCCCGGCTCGGGGGCGGACAACGGCTGCTGCCGGGCGACGAGGGCGTCGCGCTCCTTGCGGAGCTGGGCCACCTGCTCCTCGTTCTCCTCCAGCCGGGCGGTCTCGGCTCGCGCGAGGTCGACGAGGTTGGTGGCGGACCGGTCCGCCTCGTCCTCGAAGAGGGTGGCGCTGGTGGCGAACAGGACGCCGGCGAGCGCGGCGACGAGCCCGACGGCGACCGAGCCGTTCCAGTGCGAGCCCTTCAGCGAGCGAGCCATCGTCCACCTCCTTCTTTCCCCTGCAACGCCGTGCCCGTCTTCGGCGTTCCGCCCACTACGCTAGGGGAGGCGTCGCGTGCCAGGAAGGGCAGGCGACACCGCGACCGTGCCGAGGTACCGCCAGCCGGGCGGGACACCGAAGGAGAGCTGACAGTGCCGGAGTCCAAGCGCCGCAAGAGCAAGGCGACGTACACGCCCCCGCCCACGCCTGCCCAGCCCAAGGAGAGCCCGCGCTGGTGGGTGCCCACCGCCGTCGTCCTCATGGTCGTCGGCATGCTGTGGGTGGTCATCACCTACATCATCCAGGCTGCCGGGCCGATCCCGGGGATCGGGAACCTCAACCTGGCGATCGGGTTCGTCGTGCTGCTCGTCGGGTTCCTCATGACCCTGCGCTGGCGGTAGTCCGCCAGTCCACGAAGCGCCGGTCCAGTGCTGGACCGGCGCTTCGTCGTCTCTGGGACTCGTCCCCGGCTCTGCCCACAGGTGTGGAGCAACCTGTGGAGAACTACATCGATGTAAGTCGCCCTGGGTCCACAGATGTGCACAACCCTGTGGAGAACTACATCGGTGTAACTCAGGAGATGGCGTACTTCGCGACGGCGAGCAGGATGAGGAGCACGGTGACCCCCACCGTGGCCGCGACGCTCACCGCCGTCCGGCGCCCCGGCGGGGCGTAGACGTAGGCGGCGGCCAGCGCGAGGCCGGTGAGCAGGCCTCCGAGGTGCGCCTGCCAGGCGACGTTGGGGATGACGAACCCGAGGACGGCGTTGATCGCGATGAGCACGACGATCTGGGTCGTGTCCCGCCCCAGGCGCCGCAGCGCGAGCCCGATGGCGCCGAAGAGACCGAAGACGGCGCCGGAGGCGCCGACGACGGGCGTCACCCAGTCGTGCTCGAACGGCGAGGCGAACAGCAGCACGCCGACCGAGCCGCCGAGGGCGCTCACGAGGAACAGGGCGGTGAACCGCCACCGTCCCAGCGCCGGCTCGAGCACCGACCCGACGATCCACAGGGCGTACATGTTGACCGCGAGGTGGAGGAACCCGCCGTGGAGGAACGCTGCGGTGAGGAACCGGTGCGGCTCGGCCTCACCGAGGGCCGGCATGAAGTACGCCGGGGTGCTCAGACCGGGGAACACCCGCTGGGCGGCGTAGGCGAGGACGCACAGGGCGATGAACGCGATCGTGACGACCGGCCGCCCGGTGCGGACCTTGGCCCCGAAGACCGTGCGGCGCACGGGCATCGCCGCCTGCGCCCGGGCGACGCAGTCGACGCACTGGACGCCGACCGCGGCGGGCCGCTGGCACTCGGGGCACACGGGCCGGCCGCACCGCTGGCACCGCACGTACGAGACGCGGTCGGGGTGCCGCGGGCAGACCGGCGGCTGGTCGCCGCCGGCCTGCCCGTAGGGACTGGCGGTCATCTGCTCAGTCGGTGACGGTGATCGAGGAGATGACGACGTCCTCGACCGGGCGGTCGCCCGGGCCGGTGGGGACTGCGCTGATCTTGTCGACGACGGCGCGGCTCTCGGCGTCAGCGACGCGACCGAAGATCGTGTGCTTGCCCTGCAGCCAGGTCGTCGGCGCCGTCGTGATGAAGAACTGCGAGCCGTTGGTGCCGCGGCCGCCGATCTTCCCGGCGTTGGCCATCGCCAGCATGTAGGGCTGGGTGAAGTCGAGCTCCGGGTGGATCTCGTCGTCGAAGGTGTAGCCGGGGCCGCCGCGACCCGAGCCGAGCGGGTCGCCGCCCTGAATCATGAAGTTGGGGATGATCCGGTGGAAGATCACGCCGTCGTACAGCGGGTCGTTCGACTCCTGGCCCGTCGCCGGGTTGGTCCAGGTGCGCTCGCCCTTGGCGAGGGAGACGAAGTTCTCCACGGTCTTGGGGGCGTGGTTGGGGAACAGCTCGATGACGATGTCCCCGAGGTTCGTGTGCACGGTAGCTTCCATACCGCCGATCCTTTCACGCCGCAGGGAGCGGGCGCAGCGCGAGAATCCGCCGTGGGAATGGTGCGCTGGCCCACCCTTGATGGGACGATGGCCGCACGAACCTGAAAGCCACGAGGGAGAGCACATGTCGCGCAAGCCGAAGATCAGCGAGATCGACGCCGAGAAGGTGCGCCAGCAGGCAGCGGACCTCGGCCACACCCTCAGCGAGCAGGCCACGCGGGCCACCGGAGCCGCGGCGTCCCTGGCAGGCCAGGGGAAGGTGTGGGCGACCGACGTCGCCGCCCCGAAGATCGACAAGGCGTGGCGTGAGGGTGTCTCCGCCGCCGCCCCGAAGATCGAGGCGGCGGCCGAGAAGGCCCGTCCTGCCGTCGACCACGCTCGCGACAAGATCGTCGACGACTACCTGCCGCGCGTCCAGAAGGCGATGCACGACGCCGCCGAGGCCGCCTCCAAGGAGGACGGCGCCAAGGGCAAGGCCGTCAAGGCCGGCAAGGCCGCCCAGAAGGCGCTCACCACGAAGCCGAGGAAGAGCGGCAAGGGCAAGGCCCTGGGCTGGGTGCTCGTCGGTACCGCGGCCGCCGGCACGGGCTACCTCCTGTGGCGGCGCACGCAGCCCGTCGACGACCCGTGGGCCGAGGAGTACTGGGAGGACACGACGGTGACCACGGTCGCCGAGGTCTCCACCGCCCCCGCCGGCGTCGAGGACGGCGAGCCCGCCGCTGACGCCGAGACCGTGGCCGCCGAGGCCGACGCCGCTGCCGGCGCCACCGACGAGATCACCGACCCCATCGACAAGGGCCGCGGCGAGACCGACGTCGACACCACCCGCAACGCCTGACACACCACACACGACGCCCGGGGCCCTGGAGGTCCCGGGCATCGTCGTCCCCCGAGGAGGACCAATGAGCGACGACGTCCACGCGCTGGCCGCGCACGTCTTCGACCTCGCCCGCTCCGGACAGACCGAGGCCCTGGCCGCGTACCTCGACGCCGGCGCCCCGGTCGACCTCACGAACGACAAGGGCGACACGCTGCTCGTCCTCGCGAGCTACCACGAGCACGAGGACACGGTCGCGATGCTCCTCGAGCGGGGCGCCGACGTCTCCCGGCTCAACGACCGGGGCCAGAGCGCCCTCGTGTGCGCCGTGTTCAAGCAGGCGCCGGGGATCGTGCGCCGCCTCCTCGCCGCGGGCGCCGACCCGGACGCCGGCACCCCGAGCGCCCGCGCGACCGCGCAGTACTTCGGCGCCACGGAGATCGCCGCGCTGCTCGAGGGCTGACACTCCCGTCCGAGGGACAAATCTCGTGACGGGTACGGCCCGCGCGTCTACGTTTGGCGTGTCGTCGGACGGACGGGAGTCGTCGGGGCGGTGCCGACCAGCTCCTCCGGCGGCTGCTCGCGCGCATCCGACCGGAGGAGCAGTCCCATGGGCACGCTGACCTACGCGACGAACATGTCGCTCGACGGCTACATCGAGGACGCCACCGGCGACTTCGCCCTCTACCCGCACGACGACGAGGTCTTCGCGGCGTCCACCGCACTCATCGGCGAGGCGAGCACGCTGCTCTACGGACGGCGGCTCTACGAGGCGATGGCGGTGTGGGAGACCGACCCCTCCCTCGGGGCACAGCCCGGGCTCTTCGCCGACTTCGCCGCAGCCTGGCAGGACGCGGACAAGGTCGTGTGGTCCACGACCCTCGCCGACCCGATGACGCGGCACACCCGCATCGAGCGCACCTTCGACCCGGCGGCGGTGCGCGCGCTCAAGGAGGCGACCGCGGGCTCGCTCACCGTGGGCGGCGCCGACCTCGCCGCGCAGGCCTTCGCCGCCGGCCTGGTCGACGAGTGCCGGCTGTTCGTCTGGCCGAGCGTGCTCGGCGGCGGGAAGCGCGCCCTTCCGCTCGCGACGCGCACCGACCTCGACCTCCTGGGCGAGCGCCGCTTCGGCAACGGCACGGTCGAGCTGCGCTACCGCGTCCTGGTCTGAGCCGTGGGGCCGATACTCGTGCTCAGCGGGCCAGGCCACCGTTGGCGCGCAGCACCTGCCCGTTGACCCAGCGCCCGTCGGGGCCCGCGAGGAAGGCGACGACGCCGGCGATGTCCTGCGGGGTGCCGAGCCGCTCGAGCGGCGGGGCACTGGCCAGGGCGTCGATCTGCTCCTGCGTCTTGCCCTCGAGGAACAGCGCGGTGGCGGTCGGGCCGGGGGCCACCGTGTTGACCGTGACGTCCCGGCCGCGCAGCTCGCGCGCGAGGATGAGAGTGAGGCCCTCGACCGCGGCCTTGCCGGCCACGTACGCCCCGTACCCGGGCAGCTGCGTGGCGACGACCGTGGTGGAGAAGGTGATGAGCGCCCCGCCG